>Ga0210396_10000486_pt1 | contig 52608 bp, 39 predicted proteins | sample IncBWH17OmetaG_FD_155466 | JGI IMG/M metagenome (GOLD analysis project Ga0210396, IMG submission 155466) | Forest soil microbial communities from Barre Woods Harvard Forest LTER site, Petersham, Massachusetts, United States - Inc-BW-H-17-O ... | reverse complement strand
TTTGAAAGGTGCGGTGGCGGTCGAGGTGGTCAGGAGTGACATTGAGAACAACTGCTACCTTCGGCCGGAAGGTTTGGATCGTCTCCAGTTGAAAGCTGGAAACCTCGAGGACCACGATGGTCTGCCTGGTGGAGCGCTCCACGAGGGAGATCGCCGGAGTTCCAATGTTGCCGCCAACCGATACCGGGAAGCCGCCCGCAGCAAGAATCTCGCCCGCGAGCGTTGTGGTCGTGGTCTTGCCGTTGGAGCCGGTGATGGCGACGATTTCACCGGGCAGATTCTGCGCGGCCAGTTCGATCTCCCCGATCACTGGCTCACCGGCGGCGCGCGCCTGCACCAAGGGGGCCGCATCGACCGGGACACCGGGACTGACCACGATCAAATCTTGTCCTCGGAAAGTGCGCTCCCCATGACCTCCCGTCTCGACCGTTATGCCGTGATCGAGCAGCACCGGAATTTCGTCACGCAACTGATCGGGAGACTTGGTGTCGGAGACCGTTACCCGGGCGCCGCGCTCCTTCAAGAATAGCGCGGAGGCCACCCCCCATTTGCCGAGACCCACCACCAGAACCCGCTTGTCTTTGAGGTCCATCGCCCTGCTTCTTTTATCTACCTCAGCTTCAACGTGGTCAATGCGAATAACGCAAAAACCAGCGACGCGATCCAAAAACGGACAATGACCTTGGATTCGGACCAGCCCATCAATTCGAAATGATGGTGGATGGGAGCCATTTTGAAGATTCTCTTTTTACGCAGCTTGTAGGACGCGACCTGCAGGATCACCGAGAGCGCTTCAATCACGAAGACGCCGCCGATGAACGGTAGAAGCAGTTCCTGCTTGATCATGACGGCCACTGTGCCGATCGCCCCGCCGAGGGCCAGCGAGCCAACGTCGCCCATGAAGACTTCCGCAGGATGGGCGTTGTACCAGAGGAATCCGATGGACGCACCCACCATCGCGCCACAAAAGATGGTCAACTCGCCGATCTGGGGCATGCGCTGCAATTCCAGATAGGACGCAAAGGTCGCATGCCCGCTAACGTAGGTGAGCACGGTCAAGGCTCCCGCGGCGATCACGGTGCAACCGATTGCGAGACCGTCTAGCCCATCCGTTAAGTTGACCGCATTGCTCGAGCCCACGATCACTATGCAGACGAAGATCACGAACGGGAAGAAGGCCAGCGGCCACAAGTGAGGATTGTGTGCCCAGCGCTCGATCACGAGGTCAGGCCGGAACTGCTTGATGAAGGGAACGATCAGCTTGGTGGAGTACAAGCCGCGTTTCTGCATGGCAATGAGAGCGACCGCAATCAGCAGGCTGGTAAGAATTTGCAGGCCGAGCTTGGCGCGCGCCGTCAGACCAAGATTGCGGCGCTGCACCACCTTTATATAGTCGTCAGTGAAGCCGATGGCCGCAAACACGCAGGTCGAGATGATGGCGAGCCACACAAATACATTCGTCAGATCCGCCCACAACAAAGTTGGCACCACGATGGCGATCGCAATCAGCAACCCGCCCATGGTGGGAGTTCCGGCCTTCTTTTGATGGGCTTTGGGACCTTCCTCGCGAATGTACTGCCCAATCTGGAAGTCCCTCAGGCGATTGATCACGAGTGGCCCAACAATAAGCCCGGTAAAGAGCGCCGTGAGGCTCGCGAACGCAGTACGGAACGTAAGATAGCGGAAGATGCGAAATGGCGGAAAATAATGGTACAGCTTGACGAACAGCAGCCAGTAAAGCAATCAGCCTCCGAATTCAGTCGTTGGTCGTTATTTGGTCGTTGGTCGATGGTCGTTGGTCGTTGGCGAATCGTCGCCCTTCGATCGCCGGTCGTCGCCTAAAGAGACCTGCGCTGCTGTTCTTGGTTCTGTGCTCATGCTTAACTCCAGGACGCATGTTTCGCGAACGGCCATCGGCCGACGACCATCAGCTAACGACTACCAGCCAGTTCCTTCCACTTCTCCAAAGCTTTCTCGAGTTTGACTCCGCGGGAAGCCTTGAGCAGCACGACATCTCCTTCGCGGGATTCCCGAGCCAGCCACTCGCCCGCTTCTTCGGGAGTGGCGACGAATTCGGCTTGCATACCTTTCGTCTTCGCCGCCTCCACCATAGGTTGCGCGAGGCCGCGAACTCCGATCAGGACATCGATGTTCTTCTCCGCGATGTGCTGCCCTGCCGCTTGGTGCATTTTTTCGCCGGCTGGACCTAACTCCAGCATCTCCCCGGCAACCACAATTCGCCGTTTTGCCGGCATGGCGGCGAGCGCGTCCACCATCGCTTCGAGTGCTTTTGGGTTGGAATTGTAGCAATCGTTGATGACGCGGATGTTACCCAACTGGACGACCTGGCCACGTTTGTCGGCGGCCCGCATGGTTGCCAGGGACGCGACCGCTTCCGCGAGCGTGATGCCGCGTTCGAAGCCCACTGCGACTGCAGCCAGTGCATTGGAGATGTTATGAGTGCCTACCAGCGGCAAAACGGCTCGTTCGCGCACGCCGTTTACGACCACATCGAACGCGGAGCCTTCCGCGCCTCGGGACTGGATCTGTTCGGCGCGGATGTCGGCGTTTGCGCGGGTGCCGTACATCACAACTTTGCCATTGAAGTCGCGGCCAAACTGCGAAACGTACTCATCGTCGGCATTGAGTACAGCAATGCCTCCCGCCGGCAGCGACTCGATCAATTCGTACTTGGCGCGGGCGATCGACGCGAGAGAGTCGAAATATTCGAGGTGGACTGGAGCCACCACGGTGACCACCCCGATTTCAGGCTGCGCGATTTTGGCCAGGGCCGAAATTTCCCCGGCGTGCGACATCCCCATCTCGATGACGGCCATGTCGTGTTCCGGCTCGAGCTTCAGAAGCATGAGGGGCAGGCCGAAGTGATTGTTGAAATTGCCTTCCGATTTCAGAACGCGATAACGGCTGGACAGCACGTGCGCAATCGCTTCTTTGGTGGTCGTTTTGCCAGCGGATCCGGTGACCCCCACGACGGGCTTTCCCCACATCCGGCGCACGGCGGTGGCTAGCGTTTGCAGCGCATGGAGAGTGTCATCCACCGCCAGCAGGCAGGTTTTCACCGGAAAACGTGCCAGTTGATCCTTGCGCACCACCGCGGATACGGCTCCCCGCTCAAGCGCCTGGTGCACGAAGTCGTGGCCGTCGAGGCGCTCACCCTTGACTGCGAAGAAAAGTTGACCGGGTTGAACGGTGCGGGAGTCGATCGAGTATCCTTGCGCGATTTCTTTCAACTCACATTCGCCGGTCGCGTTCAGAAACTCCTCGATCTTCGAGAGCGGCAGCTTCATCCCTGTTGCCCCGCTCCCGCTTTGGCGGCCTGGCACTCGTAGCCTGCCGTCGCCAGAACCTCGCGGGCGACGTTCACATCGTCAAACGGAGCCGAACCCTCGCGCGAGACCTGCACTTTTTCGTGACCCTTGCCGGCGATCAGCACGATATCTCCCGGAGCCGCCTCCCGGACGGCGAGAGCGATGGCGGCGCGCCTGTCCGGCTCCATTGCATATTTCGTGCCCGAACGCTGAATACCGACAACCGCATCATTCATGATCGCCAGCGGGTCTTCGCTGCGCGGATTGTCTGAAGTAAGCACGACAAAATCGCTGCCCTTGCCCGCTGCCTCGCCCATCAATGGACGTTTGGCGCGATCACGGTCGCCACCACATCCAAAGACGGTAATCACGCGTCTTTTGTGGTTTGCCTGAGTGACGAACTCCCGCGCCAGAGCTGTCAGATTCCGCAGGGCATCGTCGGTGTGGGCGTAGTCCACCACGACCGTGAACGGCTGACCGCAGTCGACGCGTTCGAAGCGGCCGGGGACGCGGGTCAGCGAAGCGACTCCATTGGCGATGTCTTCGTGCGAACACCCGCGAGCCATGGCGGCTCCGGCGGCCGCAAGTATGTTGTAGACGTTCACCTTGCCGATCAACGGCGAAAACAGGGCAATTGCCCCGTTGGGCGTAATCATGTCAAAGCGTGTCCCGCGCGCGGTGATCTCGACCGACTTGGCGCGAAAGTCTCCATTGGTCCAGCCGTAGGTGGAAACCTTGGAGCCTGATTTCTTGCTGATCTGGACCAGCTTCTGTCCGTATTCATCGTCAGTGTTAATAACTGCACTGCGCGGGGTATCGGTGCCGCAGCCTTCGAAGAGCATGCGCTTGGCATCGAAGTAACTGTCCATGCTGTGGTGATAATCGAGGTGATCGCGTGTCAGATTCGTGAACACCGCCACATCAAAAGGCACGGCGAATACCCGCTGCTGGGCCAAGGCATGCGAGGAGACTTCCATCACCGCTTCCGTTGCGCCCTGGCCAAGCCCTTCTGCCAGGAACTGGTTCAGTTCGAGAGACTCGGGCGTAGTGTGCGGTGCGGGCAGGATCTTGCCGGCAACGTGGTACTCGATGGTGCCTACGAGCACACTCTTCCGTTTTGCGGCGGAAAGAATGGATTCGACCAAGAAAGCCGTCGTGCTCTTGCCATTTGTACCTGTGATTCCGGTGATGGCGAGCCGCTCCGCTGGCCGTTTGTAGAAGTTCGCGCTCAAGCGGCCGAGAGCGCGACGACCGTGGGCGACGCGTGCCCAGGCAATTCCCGGGCGAGGCTGCTCAACGGCGGAATCGGTGACAATCGCGGCTGCGCCGGCAGCAATCGCCCGGTCGATGAAGCGATTGCCATCGCTGGTCTCGCCTCGCATGGCGAGGAAGACGTAACCGGGCTTCACCTGGCGGGAGTCGTAGGCCAGGCCGGTGACGTCGGCGTTACGGCTCAAGGAGAAAACCTCCGCTCCCTGCAGCATCTGCTCAAAGGTCATTAAGATGATCTTATTGTACGAGGAAGCAAAGACGTGTTGCTATGTTGAGCGACCCACGACAACAGTGTCGTTCTTGGGAAAATCCCACCCTACCCTCGCAAAGAACGCGAGTTTGGGATGGGCGCCCAAATCAGCGGCCAAACTTCACGACCACTCTTGACCCGGCGGTCACGTGGCTTCCTGGGGCCGGCGACTGCTCTCGCGCAATTCCACTGCCTACGAGGTTCAGTTCCAGACCGCTGTCTTCCGCGAGCTCGAGCGCACTGCGGACACTCTTCCCGATGAACGAAGGCACCTCGATGCCTCCTTGCTCGACGTCGAGAACCACGGTTTCGTTGGAAGCGGGTTTTGCGGAATCTGCAATATTGCTGGCCGGCAGAGAGACGGCGGAAGGAGCTGGTGGGGCTGTCTCTTTTGCGCGCAGGGCTGCCGGAACCACTCCGCCTTGGGCGGCTGAGGGTTTAGGCGCTTGCTGGGGGACGGCGGGTACACGCGGCGCCGAATCCAGCGGTCCAACGTCGGCGACTTCCAGCGACGATCCGAGGTGATCCGGCGAGCTCTCGTCCAGATCGGAGTCCTTCACCTTGTTCTGCGCCAGCCAGACCTGGCGATTGGGTGGCAATTGCATATCGTGCGGCACGTGCAGGTATTCCAGAACCTGCTGCGTGACTCGCTGAAACACGGGCGCGGCGACTTGGCCGCCCTGGTGCAGCCCGACGGCCGAATCGAGGATGACTGCTACGGTCACGGCGGGATTGTTGATGGGGGCGAAGCCCGCAAACGAACCCACGTATTTTGTCCGTGAATACCCGCCCGTTGCGGGATCGACTTTCTGCGCGGTGCCGGTCTTCCCGGCCGCTGTGTAGCCTTCGAGCACGGCCTTGCGGCCGGTTCCATGTATGACGACCCCGCGCATCATCTGCCGCATCTGGGCTGCAGTCATCGCTGAGATCACACGGCGCTCGTGTTCGGGATGAAATACGAAAGTCTGAGGAATGATCGAAGGCGGCGTGGTCGTGGCCACAATGCGCGGCGCCTCCCAAACACCGTCGTTCGCGAACGTTGAAACCATGGCAGCCAGCTGGATCGGGGAGACACCAATCTCCTGTCCCATCGAAATCGCGCCGATCGACACTTTTGACCAGCGGTTCACGGGTTTGGTCAGGCCGCGTGTTTCTCCCGGCAGTTCAATGCCCGTCTGCTGGCCGAAACCGAAGGCGCGAATGTATTTGTAAAAGCGATCTTCGCCCAGGCGAAGCGCAATCTTGATGGCGCCCACGTCGCTCGACTCCGCGAGTACATCGGAAACCGTGAGCAGTCCGTGCGGCTTGCTGTCGCGGATACGCATGCCGTTGATCACGATGGAGCCCATCTGACAATCAAACACTTCCTCCGGCCGCGTAATCCTTTCCTCGAGCGCCCCGGAAATCGTGACCAGCTTGAACGTAGAACCAGGCTCGTAGACATCGCTGACTGCGCGATTTTTGAGAGCTTCATTCTTAATTTGCTTTTTGATGTTGGGATTGAAAGTCGGGCGATTTGCCAGCGCCAGGATTTCTCCCGTGCGCGGATTCTCCACGATCACGGTGCCGGCAATCGCGTGGGTATCTTTAATGGCCTGTTCCAGTTCCCGCTCGGCAATATATTGAATTTTTTCGTCGATGGTGAGAACCAGGTTGTCGCCCGCCTCGGGTTCTTTCTCAATTCGGGCGAACCATTTCTTGCGGGCGTCGACCGAGATTTGCATGCGGCCGGGCTGGCCGCGCAACTGCTCGTCATATTGGCGCTCGATGCCGCTCAGGCCCCCGTCGTCGGTGCCCACATAGCCGAGCACCTGTGCCGCCAGTTCGCGCTTGGGATAAAACCGTTTCGATTCTTTCTGGAAATGAATTCCCTGCAGATTCAGAGCACGAATGCGCTCGATGGTCTCGGCATTGGCTTTGCGTGCGACCCAGCAAAACGTTTTGTGAGCGCGGCAATCAGCCAGGACGAAGCGCGCGTCTTCACCGGTAATGCGTGTGATCAAAGAGATCGCATTGGGGAGGTCGGGCACCTCGCTGGGCACGGCAAAGGCCGAATCCACCATGATGGACATGGCCAATTCGTTGCCCTGGCGGTCGAAGATAATGCCGCGCTTGGCGGACACGTTGATCGAACGCTGCTGCTGGTGGTCGGCGCGCTGCTGGAAATCGCCGTAGCGGAAGATCTGCAGATAGACCAAACGCAGGCAGATCACGGACAGCCACAGCAGAAGAAGACCACCCAGGATGTAGAGGCGGTGATTCGCGGCTGTTGATTTGCTCGCTCGCAACGTGATACGCCCCCTTCACGCTCCCCGGACTGCTCTGGGCTAAAGGCCAACTGCTAAGTGCTAAATGCCTTTTGTAGACAAACATGGCGGCTCACCATGTTGGGAAGCCGCCAAAAAAGTAGTGCATGGGGAGGGGCAAAACTTCTTTCATGCCGCTCAGCTGCTGCTTATCGTGCCGAGATCACAGAAATTGGAGTCATGCTTGCCATAACTGGGGTACCGCCATCGGCCGAGGCGTCCAGCCGCATCACCTGACCGGCTTGTGGCGATTGCAGGCCTAGTTTGCGGGCCATCAGGTCGATGCGCTCCGGGTTACGCAGGGACGCATCTTCCAGATGCAGCTCCCGATTCATTTCCACTATGCTGTCGCGCTGCATTTTGAGCGACTCGATCTGATAGCCGTATTCGATGGCTTTGAAGTGCTGCCACGCATAGGTCATGACCAGCAGGAAGAGGCAACAGAGCGCGATGCTGAAATGCCGCATTTCGCGGGCCCGGCGCGGATCTTCTACCTTGACCAGGCGCGAGTTGTCGATCGTCTTCGCAAAGTAAATCTCGGGAGTTCCAACCCAGAACGACTTGCGCGGGCTGTTGGCCATGGCTTGTGCGGTCGCGGCGGCTGGCATTCAGGCTACCCCGACGAGATCGGCGTCCACGTGCACGCTCTGATGCTGGGATGCATACCAGTGCTCGAGTTCGTTCTCCGGATTCGCGTCGCGAATGCGAGCTTCCGAACGCTCGACGATTGCCATTATTTCCTTGATCAATGTTCCTGTGTACATGGCCCTGACTCCTGTCCTGTTTCTTTTTTTCGCCTCGTTCGTGAGAGGCGATGCCGCCCTGGATACCTTGCCCCGGCACGCCTTCCCTGGTGCGTGCCGGGCTTTACTTCACCCACAATCTTTCCCCAACGCGGATGAATCACGCTGGGGCCCCCGATGGGTTCTTCGGAGGAAAACCCTTGTTTGCTTGTGCGGGCGAGACGCCCGCACGACAGCCGGCGAGACGCCGGCGCTACAATCTTTCCGCGGCTCGCAGCTTCGCGCTGCGCGACCGCGGATTGCGATCGATTTCTTCTTCATCGGCCGTCACCGGCTTTTTCGTCAGCAAGCGGTAGTGACCTCGTTTCGCGCCTTCGCGAAGAGCATCTTTCACGATGCGGTCTTCCAGCGAGTGGAAACTGATGATCACCAGCCTGCCTCCCGGTTTCAGCAACCGCGGGGCTGCTTCCATCAGCGCCCGCAGGTCGTCGAGTTCGCGGTTTACGAAGATTCGGAGAGCCTGAAAGGTGCGCGTCGCGGGATGAATTCTTCTTTCCGCCTGGTTCATTGGCCGGGCCGCGGCTGAAACGATTTCCGCAAGTTGCGCGGTAGTACGTATCGGCCGCGACCGGACAATGGCTCTGGCGATTCTCCGCGACCTCCTTTCCTCACCGAATTCGTAAATCAGGTTGGCGAGTGTGACCTCGTCGGCCTGATTTACCACTTGTTCGGCGGTCTCGCCGGACTGCGTGTTCATGCGCATGTCCAGCGGTCCTTCCGCCTGAAAACTGAATCCGCGCGCGGCATTGTCGAGCTGCAGGCTGCTGACGCCGAGGTCGGCAAGTAAGCCGTCGATGGTCGATGGCCGTTGGTCGTTGGCTAAATCTGCAAACGAACCATGTATCAACTCGACCTGCGGCCAATCGGTTCGACGGGCGAGGACGCCCGTCGCTCCACTGACCTCGCTGGCGACTGGCGACTGCAGACTGGCAGCTGCTCTTTCGAGAGCCGCCGGATCCTTATCGACCCCAATCAAATGACCCGGTGCGCCGAGGCGTTTTGCGATTTCGTAACTGTGCCCGCCCAAGCCCACCGTGGCGTCGATATACGTTCCACCGCGCCGGATGGCTAGAAAATCGATCGCTTCTTTTAAAAGAACCGGTACATGGCCAGCCTTGCCACCATGCCCCCGCTCGGGGGTGTTTCGTCCAAAACCCTCGTTCACTAGATGCCCAGGTCGTCGAGCGTCTTCTCATCGTCCGCGGTGAATGACTCGGTCTCGATCTCCGTTTGCAACGTTGGCAGGTTGCGCACTTCCAGATACGTCAAGTTCCCGAGCACCGCGACTTCGCCCTTGATGACCGCTTTCTCCCGCAGCAACTGCGGGATCAGCAACCGGCCCTGCCCATCCATTTCCACCTGCTGTCCCCAGTAATTCACCCGGGTGAGGAACTTCTTCTTCGCGGGGTTGAAAGTGGAGAGATTGGCCAGCTTCTGCTCGATCCGCTCCCATTCCTCGAAGGGATATATCTGGGCAACCTTCCCGTCCAAACTTGTGATGTAGAATTGCGTGCCGTATTTCTCGTCGATCACCCGCTTGAACTCGGCCGGGACCTTGAGACGGCCTTTGTCGTCGACGCGAGTTGGGTGATTGCCGCGAAACATAGGTTCGTTTGCGCCGGTGAGGGCGTCCGGTACCGCTGACAGTCGCCACAACAGCAACCAGGGAGGAGGTAAAAGCGGCTTGCAACGTGGTCATTTCCGGTTCGTTCGGGCTGTTTTTCAGGGTGTCAGTCTTAATTTCCACTGGCGCCTCAAGATGCATCACCGCTGCCCACGACCTCTACTGACTTGACCACTTTGTACCACTTTTGACCACATCCTACGCCTAAATGGTTTGTTGTCAATAACAAAGTTCAAGGTCGGATGGGTCCCTACAGGTCGGTTTTCAAAAGCGCGAGTTCTTGTAGCTTACTGTTTCGATGACCACAAGATGTTGCGTTTAGAGAATGGGTTCTTTCCCTCTTTGTTCGCCTTTCATTTTGCTTGCGCTGGCAACATTTCTGTGGATAACAGTCGACCTCCAATGAAAAGCGCATGTCCTACCGGCTTGAATTCGTGCAGTGGGTTCCTTTCGCGATCGAGCAGGTCTTCTTTTTCTTCGCCGATCCCAGGAACTTGCCGCGCATCATGCCTCCCTCCACCGGCACGCGGATCGAGCAACTCACTCTGGTAGCCCCCGCGCCTGCGTCACGCTCACATAAAGCGGCGGATCACCTGGCGGGAGTTGGTTCCGAAATTGTGACTTCGTTTCGGGTAGTACCCTCACTTCCCTTGCGCCGCCGATGGGTTGCTCGAATCACCGAATTCGAATGGAACCATCACTTCGCGGATGTTCAGGCGGAGGGACCGTTCCGAAGCTGGCTGCATCGCCACGAACTCTCCGCGGAGGTGAAGGACGGCATCGCGGGCACGCGGGTGTGCGATCGGATCGAATACCAGATCGGTTACGGGATCTTTGGGAGGATTGCGCAACGCCTGTTTGTCGATCGCCAGATGCGGGCGACGTTCGCGCATCGGCAGAGCGTGCTGGCAGGACTGCTGCGCGAGACTTGGTTCGATCCTGCGGTGCGCTGAGCGCGATCTCACAAGTTGCCCTTCTCATCCACCACAGTCCACCACAGAGACACAGAGGCACAGAGAAAGGCGAAAGACTGAACCTCGGAGGACACGAAGGTTCTCGGGGTGAAGCCTTGTGGTTGGTTTTGGCTTTTAGAGGCGTGCGGCGAACTCGCTACTTGGCGGCCTTCAACTTCCCGCCCAAAACACGGGCATCACCGGCTGGATCGCGTCTTCCGACTCCTCGCCGCGTTTAGCGGCTTCGTGGCGCACGCACCATTCGCAGATCTTCCGAAAAGAAAACGCGGGAAGTTTGCGGCCACATTGGGTGCAGTTCGCCATAGCTGGAAGGCTCCGTCGTCGGACGGGAACGAACTCCTTATTTCGCGGGCTCCACGTAGACGGCGGTTCCGTAGGCCAAAACCTCGGTGACGCCCTGCATGATCTCGGTGGCATCGTAGCGGGCGCCGACGACCGCATTGCCGCCGAGTTCCGCCGCATGCTGCAACATCAGGTCAAAGGCTTCCGCGCGCGTTTTCTCACACAGGTTGGTCAGCAGCGTGATGTTGCCGCCAATTATCGTTTGGAGGCCAGCGCCGATAGTGCCGAAAATTGAGCGGGAGCGAACTACGATGCCGCGCACCACGCCCAGCGTGCGGGTGACACGATAGCCGTCCAGTTCAAACTGCGTCGTGACCATGCTGTGAGAAACCATGCGTCCGGTGGCCGGGCTATAAGTCGACATGGCCGTTGTTCTCCTTGTGCGACGGGTGTTGTCACGCGTCGAGCTGTAAATATAACCAGAGTTCAGCCGAAGCGGCGATACGCCGAGAGGTCATTCAAGTTCAGCAGCGATCAAGAACTCCTGTGTTTCGGGATGGTAAGAAACTCGCAGCAGATTCGGCCGGCAACATACTTGACAGTCTTCTACATAGCTTTGGACGGAACCGGAGGATTCATCCACCGAAGTCTCGTTCCATTCTCCGCAAGCGGCGCACTGGAAGCCTGCGTCCATGCCTGATTGTAGTAGGTTGTGCCGGGCACGGCGCAGCCATGAGCGGCAGCGAGCCTCCGTAGTCGACGGGCGGGGACGCCCGTCGCTCCACCGGCTTCGCTCAGCATCAACTGACTGGCAGACTACTGTTAACGCTGCGTATGGGTGGACGCCGTCTCGCTTGCTCCGGCGCTCGTGAGATCTCCGATGGCGTCGCCCGACAGCACCAGTTCGACTCGCCGATTCTGCTTGCGGCCGTCGGCCGTATCGTTGGACGCAACCGGCGCAGTTTTTCCAAAGCCGCTGGCGCTAATTGCATCCGAAGAGATCCCCTGCTGCACCAGATAATCGCGCACCGCGTCAGCGCGTTTTTCGGAGAGCTGCTGATTGTAGTCGTCGGTGCCAACGCTGTCCGTATGGCCTTCCACGGACAAATGCAAACTGGGATAGGCCAGCACAATTCCCGAAACCTTGGCCAGACGCTCGCGTGCGCCTGCCAGCAATTCGAAGCTTCCGCTCTTGAACAGGACGTCCGACATATTCGCGATGAGTCCGCGCGCCGTGTCGCGTGTCGCCAGCACCGTGTTCAACTGCTGCAACAGGCGCGCGCGGAGATCCTGCTTCTCCTTCTCCGCCTGCTGGCGAAGCTGTTCCGATTGGGCCGCAGCCTGGCGAGCCTTATCGGCTTCCGCGGCCAAGGCTTGCTGCTGCGCCAAAGCTTCCGCTTTGGCTTGCTCGGCTTCCTGCTTCTGGCGAGCGGCTTCCTGGGCGGCCTTCTGGGCTTCGGCTTTCGCCATCTCGGCTTGTGCACGCGCAGCATCGGCATCAGCACGCGCTTTTGCCTGCGCGTCGGCGTCCGCCCGAGCTCGGGCTGCACGGTCGTCGGCCGCTTTCTTCTCTGCTGCCGCTTGAGCCTGGGCCTCATCTTCGGCTTTCTGCTTCACGGCCATGACCCTTGCTTCTTCGGCAATCTGGGCAGCCTCCCGCGCGGCCGCTTCGATCGATTTTTTATCCTGCTTGCCGCGGTAGGCCGACTCTGCTTCCTTCAGTTGCTCGTCTGCCTTCGCGATGATGGCGGGAGCATATTTATCGGCCGCGGACAGGTGCGCGATCCGCACTGCATTCCGCGCCTCGAACAGTTCGCGGGGCGTGGTCGGATCGATTCCGAAAATCGCGTCCTGGATATGCGTGTTTACCGAAGAATAGGTGCCCTTCGCCAGCAGCTCATAAGTAGCGGCGATATCTTCTCCAACCACCACGTTCTCAAAAACAACCGTGTTCCCCGGCTGTGACACGGCGGCATAGGGCTCGGCGGTGACAATCATTCCGAACGTCTGCATGTCGGTGAAGGCCTTCAGGCGGCCTTTGCCATGATCCAATGCGAGTTCGCCCAGGTTCACGGCGCGCCCTTGCGGAGAGACCGCCCATAGAACATACGTCAGATATTCAAGTCCGAACTTGGAGGGATCATCCAGCCCCTGGAACCGGGCATCGATCTCGATGTTGTTCTTCTTGCCTTCGACCTTGGCTTCACCAGTAGCGCCCGACATCTGTTCGGATCCCTGAAATGGGATCTTCACCGCGCCCACCTGACCGTAGTGCATCGCCTTCGTAGTGTGGACGACCTTACTATTCGTTGCGCCGGCCGTTTGGGCCTGCGCCGCCGCGAGCATGCTTGCGGCAAAAATCAGCGTTCCTGCAATTAAAGGCTTTTGCACCGGAAATCTCCCTGTTTCCTGGAATGTCTGAGTTCCTCACTCTACGTGGAAAGCACAGGGAGAGGAGAGATGCGATAGGTATTAAGGAGTAAGTTGTACTTTAGTTACCAGGCGAAAAAATTCGCGCATTGCCCGCAGAGGAAACGGGCTGCTCGAAAGGCAGCCCGTCACAGGTTTAAGTCGTAATGACTGGTTCTTAGTGGGAAAGTCCCGGCAACGGTTCGGTGTGCTCGACGCGTACGGACTTCAGCGAGTCGGGCTCGATACCCAAGACTTGGAGGATGGTGGCCGCAACCTGGGAGGTGGCGACCGGCGTTTTTATGACCCTGGCGTGCAGGTCCGGATTGGAGACGATCAAGCCGACGTTCGTGTCCCCGAAGCTGAAGCCACCGTGCTCGGCGTTCTTCTTCGTGGAGCCGGTGTAAATGGTGCCGTACTGAGGTTGCACGAGGATGTCGGGCACGCGGCTGTCGGTCAGCGGGCTATTGAACTTTAACTTCAGCTCGTCACCCGCCATCACTTCGTCGATGAAGAGTGCCGGGGCATTCGCGTTGAGGTAAGTGGCAACTGCCTGGGTCTGGCTTTGGTCCTGTAGCCAGATCAGTGCGATGTCGTCATCCTGGACGAAGCCGCACGGACCGGTGGAGCATGCGGCAGCGTTGGCGATGGCGATACCGCCGGGGTTGGTGCTGGCATCGGGCAAGGCAGCAACCAAATCAGCAAAATGGCCCGGCTTATTCACTTTAGTGGGATTGATGGGCGACTGGCCATGCTTCGCCGTCACGATGAAAACCGTGGATTCGTAAAGGTGCTCGTCCTTGAGCGCCTGGATCATCGCCCCGAGCGCTTCGTCGGTTTTCTGCAAACCATACGCCAGCACAGCGGTCGGTGTCCCGGAACCATCCCGATACCCTCCCGCCTGCCCATTGATTTTAGGATCGGTGTCTGCGATGCAGCCACCGCCGGGATTGTCATGCGAAAGCTTCTGTCCCACGCTCACGGCTTGGAAATTCATGCCGAACACGGTGGGAACGCCGAGGCCCGGCGTGCCGTCGTGATGACGACCATGAATTTCGTTGAGCACGCCTTGCACTTTCAGGGAATCATTCTGCGCAGTGCACACCACACTGATGGTGTTGTCGAAACCGGGCGCGTTGGTAATTTCAGGAGTGTACAGGTCGTCGACCCCCTTTCCCGAGGGACCATTCACCAGATCATAGGCGGGGTGCTTATCGGCCCAGGCGGTTACGCCGCCCGCGGCTTTTACAACTTCAAAGATCGTGTTGGCGCGAATCGCATTGTGAGGATAGAGAGGAACGCACTTGCCATGGGACAAGCCTCGGGGCAGTTTGGCGGGGTCGATCACATTCAGCGAAACGTTGGCTGAGTTGTACACGTCGATCGACTCGTCAAACACCATGGTGTTGCCTGGCTTGCCCGAGCAGGTGGTGTTGGTGGGATCGAAGATGGAGCGATCGTAGCTGACGTCGTAAAAAAGTCCGTGCGTGATCGGCGATCCGCCCGTCACCAGCGCTAGCAGCCCGGGAAAGGAATCGGAATTGGCGGGCGTGCGGGCATTGGTGTAGGTCACACCGTGGCGCGACAATTCGGCCAGGGCAGAGTGCGGATGGCTTTCGACAAAGCGCGCCACGTCCAACGCGTGCAGACCGTCTACGCTGATCAGCAAAACATGGCTAACGCCGGCGCCGTCAGAAGACTTCTGCTGGGCAAACAGTGAGGTTCCGAGCAAAGCGGCCACCAGCAAGGCAAAGTGAAGCTTGGGCATACTTCCTCCGTAATGTGTGGTTGGATTGCTGAACGCGAACAAGTCCATTCAGGTACGCCCACGTTGATAGGCGCGTGAGGTTACAGGACTGTTAGAGGAATATTAAAAACGCGTTACAGAATGGCAGAAGCCGTGTCGAGCACGCCTTTTGCCGGAATGCCCCATGGAGAAAGAGTCTGAGTTCTATAATCCGGGGACGACCATGTCCACCCGACGAGCTCTCCTCCAAGCCGGCTTCGTGGCCGCGAGCGCTTTATTCGTAAACAAAAGTTCAGCTCAAAATCCCAGTACAACCGTGCCGGCTTTGCCACCAGCGATAGCTGGTTTGAAATCGATGGAGGAGCAGGCACATCCCATCAGCAGCGAAGAACGCCAGGCCCGCCAAGAGAAGGCGCGCGCCCTGATGGAAGGGAATGCTCTGGACGCGATTCTGCTCATGGAAGGAACGTCGTTGAACTACTTCACCGGCATTCGCTGGTGGGGCGGCGAGCGCATGTTCGCGATGGTGCTTCCGGCCAAGGGCGCCGCATTCTATGTGTGCCCGGCCTTTGAGGAAGGGCGCGCCCGCGAGCAGATTGCAAAGGCGCCGGAAGGCAGCCAGCCCGACGTACGCATCTGGCAGGAAGACGAGAGCCCCTATCAGCGGGTCGCGCAAGGACTCAAGGATCGCGAACTTCTCAGCGCGCGAATCGGGATCGAAGAGACGGTGCACTTCGTCTTCCGTGAAGGTGTGGAAAAGGCGGCGCCGCAGGCCAAGTTAGTCAGCGCAACTCCGGTCACTGCCGGATGTCGCATGATCAAGAGCCCTGCCGAACTGGATCTGATGCGTCTTGCTAACAGGGTCACGCTTATCGCTTACGAAGCGGTGTACCGCGCTCTGCACGACGGCATGACGCAAGTGGAAGTGGGACATCTCGTGACTGCTGCTCACGAAAAGCTCGGCTTCCCGGGAGACGCCCTAGTCGAAGTCGGGGAATACACCGCGTTTCCTCACGGCTCGATGCAACCGCAAATCATTCGCGAAGGAGTGCCTGTGCTCGTGGACGGCGGGTGCAAGGTGGAAGGCTACCAATCCGACATCACGCGAATGCTGGTGATCGGCAATCCGCCGGAGAAAGTAAAAAGAGTGTTTGAGATCGTTCACCGCGCGCAGTCTGCCGCACTTGCGGCGGCGCGGCCAGGGGTGGAATGTGGCTCGGTCGACACGGCTGCGCGCAAGGTGATCACCGACGCCGGCTATGGTCCCGACTACAAGTTCTTCACGCACCGTTTGGGCCATGGGATCGGAATGGATGGACATGAATGGCCCTACCTGGTGCGAGGGAATTCGACCAAGCTCGCTCCTAACATGACCTTCAGCGACGAGCCGGGAATTTATATTCGGGGAGAATTCGGGGTGCGCCTGGAAGACGACATGCACATTACGGAAAACGGGGCGGAGTTGTTTACAGCGCAAAGCCCGTCTCTGGAAATGCCGTTTGGGAAGTTGGAAGGAACGGTGCAGGCGCCGGACTTTGACGATTCGGTTTTGAGCGACGGTTTCGGGACAGCGACGGAGAAAGGCAAAACCTTAAACCGCAGAGGACGCTGAGAACGGCCGCAGAGAGCGCAGAGACTTCTGGGGAGCAAGAAATTTGAGCCCCTCAAAACCGGGTTCGCATCCGAACTGAGCAGCATCTACATCCGAACTGAGCAGCATCTAGCGCCTTGTCACGATCGGATGCAGGGCCTCCAGTTGGGTCTTCACGGCGACGCTCAGGCGACGGATGCCTTCGCGAATTTGCTCCGGCGAGGCGGCGGAGAAGTTCAGGCGCATGTGCCGGCGGCCTTCTTCCTGATGGCCATTGGGCGCATAGAAGCAGTCGCCCGGAACAAACGCTACGTTCTCCCGTACCGCGGCTTCAAACAGCTTTTGCGCATCCGCGCCTTCCGGCAGGGTTACCCACAAGAACAGGCCGCCCTTCGGCCGCGTCCAGGTCACTTCCGGCGGGAAATATTCGCTGAGGGCCTCGAACATGACATCGCGGCGTTCACGATATACGCGGCGGATCAATTTCACGTGCTCATCTAGAAAATTGTCGCGAGCCACTTCATGCGCCACCATCTGCACGAACGTGGAGGTGTGCAGGTCCGCACCTTGTTTCAACTGCACCAGCTTGGCGATGACTTCCGGCGGGGCCACGATCCATCCCAGGCGCAGTCCGGGCGCAAACGTCTTCGAGAAGGTGCTGAGGTAAATCACATTGCCAATGGAGTAGCCGTCATCGCGACGCAGATTTTCGCGGTCCAGAACGACCAGCGGAGTCAGGTGTTCGCCTTCATAGCGGAGCTGTCCATAGGGATCATCTTCGATGATCGGAATGCCGTACTTGTCTGCCAAAAGAACGAGTTCATGACGACGACCTTCCGAAAGCGTTGTGCCCCCGGGATTCTGGAAGTTGGGCAGCACATACATGAACTTTGGGCCGGAGCGGAGAGGGTTCTCGAGGAGATCGGAGCGCAGACCGTCTTCATCACTGGGCACGCTGACATAGTCGGCGCCATACACGTTGAATGCCTGGAGCGCTCCGAGATAAGTGGGCGCTTCCACCAGCACACGGTCGCCGGGATTGATGAGCAGTTTGCCAATCAGGTCCAGGGCTTGCTGAGAACCTGAGGTGATCAGCACATTCTCGGATTTTGCCTTGATGCCGTAGCGTGCGATGTGGCGCGCGATCATCTCGCGCAAAGGCTCGTAGCCCTCGGTGGCTCCATACTGCAGGGCGAGGTGGGGCTGGCTTTCGAGCACTTTGCAGCACGCATCGCGAAAACGTTCGGTAGGAAAGACCTCTGATGCAGGCAAACCGCCCGCGAACGAAATCACCTCGGGCCGCTGGGTAAACTTCAGCAACTCGCGGATGGCCGAACTTTTAATACCCTTGGTGCGTTGCGCATAACGCGACGTCCAGGCAGTCGACATGGTGCCCACCTCCCCGGCTATGGTAAGTCCGCTCTTCTTTTTTGGATGTGACACGACGAGCGCCGGACGTGACGAAAATCACAGAAGAACGTGACCCGGTTCCAGTTTTCTGTCGCGGCGTTCAACTCCTAAGACGCTCCGCACACACCCCGGCAAACAAGTCTCGAAGAATGAACAGCGATGGGTTGGAGAATGAGTTGCAAGAGAAGAGAACGTGCTCGAGGAGAAATCACCTTGGGTTCAATCATTCCCTCCCCTGGGGGCCGTCCGGGATTCCGGCCGGCCTTTTTTGTCCGCAGGCGCGAGTCTTTTGGACACAAGGTTTCAGCGGGTAAAAGCATTTTGACAGTGTCAGGTGCCATTCTGAGTGATTTTGATCTTCGCTGACTGAAGGGCAAGGCCTTAACGACTTTGTGACATTGGTTACAAGAGTGCCTAGGAGAGGTTGTTATGTGTGGAATTGCGATTGGGAGGGCCGGGCGATGACTCTGTCGCTAGCGATCTTCGCGTGGAATGAGCTGCATCCGCTCGTGGTTCATTTTCCGATCGCGCTGTTGCTGGTGGCGCCCTTGTTCGTACTGATGGGCGCTCTTTGGCCTCGCCGAACGGGTCTGTACTTCCTGGGGTGTGCGCTCATTCTGATAAGCGTCGGAACACTGGCCATCTTTGTTTCTCTCTCAACCGGAGAAGCTTCATCCAAGGCAATCGTACAGACGCCGGCGCTGGCATCACTGATCGGGCAGCATGAAGATCTGGCAGAGACGACGGCGTGGGTGTTCTTGTCACTTACAGCCATCTTCTCTGCGATTTTTTATGGGCTGGTGCTGGTTCAGAAGAAAGGAGACTCCCCCTTAGCCCGGTCTCTGCCTCTCATTTATCTCGTACTCTACGTCGCTGGGGCGGTATTGCTTGTCCAAACCGCGCATCGCGGCGGACAACTGGTACACGAGTTCGGCGTGCATGCCGAGGTGAGTGGCCAAGCCTCAAGTGCAGCGTCATTGCACTGAAGTCTGAGAAATTTTGACAGTTTTATCATTCGCTTGAATCTGCCCTCCTCTTCGAACGAGTGCCCTTCCGGTGACTGTTCGCGTGGCATCACGATTGCTAGACTCTGGTATTGTTCAATGGTGACTTGGTAGTGGGTAGAGCAACCTCAAGCCAGCCCAGAGGCTAGACTCGTTTGCAAGATTTGCGAACCAATTCCAAACAGCATGGACCCATTGACGCAGGGTTACCGCCCCGCAATGAGCGACGTTCGACTTTGTGGGCCGCACGGCACCTCTCATACCTATTCTTCTTGCTGCAGCTTGCAGTTTTTTATTTGCTAGCTGGAATGGCCTCGGCGCAGATTTCGCCCGGCCCGCTCGCGCGGCAACACCAATTTCTCGACGGGGCCATGCACTGCACCGATTGCCACAAAATCGGGGGCGGCCAACCGCAGTTCAAGTGCATCAGCTGTCACTCCGATATTGGAGCGAGAGTCGCCGCTAAACGCGGGCTGCACGGGTCCTATCACATCCCCGCGGGCTCGAGCCAGGAATGCGTGCGCTGCCACTCGGATCACAACGGCGAAAATTTTCCGCTGATCAAGTGGGATCCGAACAAGTTCGACCACAAAGAAACCGGATACCTGCTGGAAGGCAAACATGCCGGCCTAGCCTGCAATAAGTGCCACCTGCCCGATAAAATCCCCGCCGCCGAGCGCGCGAACATAAAGAAGAAGGATCTCAGCAAGACCTTTCTGGGGATTCCGCAGGCATGCGTGGCCTGCCACAAAGACTTTCACGAAGGACGTCTCGGACAAAATTGCCTGCAGTGCCACAACTTCGTCGCCTGGAAAGATACCTCCGGAAAGTTCGATCACAATAAGACCCGTTATCCCCTAACCGGCCTGCACCAGCAGGTGAAGTGCGAAAAGTGCCACACTGCGGATGCGAGCGGTGCACCTCGTTATAAGGGCTTGCCCTTCGGTAAGTGCGACGATTGTCACGCTGACCCCCACAAAGGGAGTTTCAAGGACAAGAGTTGCCAGACCTGCCACACCACGAGTGGCTGGAAAAGAGTCTCCAGCAGTGGTCTTAACAATACCTTCGATCACTCCAAGACCAAATATCCCCTGGAGGGCAAGCACACTTCGGTGGAATGCGAGGCCTGCCATGTGAAAGGAGACTTTAAGAAAGAGCTTGCGTTTGCGAAATGCACCGATTGCCACAAGGACGAGCACAACGGCCAGTTCACGAAGCGGCCCGGGGGCATCGAGTGCACCAACTGCCACAACGTTCAAGGCTGGAAGCCCTCGTTGTTCGACGTGAAGGCGCATGCCAAGACTGATTATCCGCTCATCGATGGACATGCCAAGCTGAAGTGCGACCAGTGTCACACGCCCAAGGGCAAGGACACGATTTTCAAGATCGCGAACTTCAAGCGCTGCACCGATTGCCATATGGACGAGCACGACGACCAGTTCACCGGGAAGCCCTATGAAAACCAATGCGACCAATGTCACACCTTGAAGGGATACAGCCCGTCGACCTTCACTCTTGCTCAACACAAGAAGACGAGATTCGAACTTACGGGCGGGCACATGGCGGTGCCTTGCAGCGATTGCCACAAGCTTGCGGATAAAAATCAGCCGAGATCAAAGATTCCCTATCACTTTGAAAACCTGTCGTGCACGACCTGTCATGAAGACGTGCACCACGGTCAGTTCCAGGAGCGCATGGCCAAGATCGGCAAGAACGGAAAGCCGATGGGCTGCGAGTCCTGCCACTCGACGAAGTCCTGGAAAGAACTGGACGGATTTGACCACAGCACGACGTCGTTTCCTCTGGCGGGCGCGCATCGAGCGGTTGCCTGCATCGACTGCCACAAGCCGCCAAACATGGAAACCAAGCTCATGAATGTGGACTTCAAAAAAGCGCCGGAAAAGTGCGAGGAGTGCCACGAGGATATTCATGGCGGCCAGTTCACCAAACTGTTCGCGAACAAGGTCACGCAGTGTGCCGATTGCCACAACGCGACCAAGTGGAAGCCTTCCCTATTCGATCATGACAAGCGGACCAAGTTCGCCCTGGAGGGCGAGCACCGCAACGTCGCCTGCGCCGGTTGCCACAAGCTCTTCCGCGCGGTAGACGGCAAGCAAGTCCTCATTTACGCGCCGACCCCGACCGCTTGCGCCGACTGTCACGGAGCCGAAGTGAAGCCGCTCAAGAAGAGTTAGGCAACAGAGACAGATCCCACCGCGTTTGTACAATTTTTTTTACATCTTTAGGCATCATTCATGTGCAGGAAGGAAAAAATGCGCTACGCGCTGAAGAAGTTACATTTTTCTACAGCGTTTTTAAACGAACCTTAGGCAAGTTTTTGTAACTTACCTGATTACAAAATCCACAGGTGAGCATGTACTTGTGTAACCTTCCACAACAATTCCCGACTGAATAAGCTGGCTGGGCATTTGATTGCTGTTCTTTCTCATAACCTTAACTGAATTTACTAAAAGTTTCCGTCTCGTTCAGTCGAACTCCTGTTCAAAAAGGGTTGGGCAAACCTTGGGATCGACAATTCTGCTGCATTTGGTCGTCGCATTTGCGATGCTCCCCGGCGGTCAACCGGCGGGCGGGCAGTCGCAATCGTCTGCCAACTCGCGAAGTCCGCACGGAAGCCTGAGCATTCCATGCCAGAACTGCCACACGCTGAGCGGCTGGAAGCCGATCCGGGCGGTCCCCGAATTCGATCACAACTCCACCAAGTACCCGCTGCGCGGGCTGCATGAGGGAGTGGCCTGCACCCAGTGCCACACCAAGATGGTCTTTACTAATGTCGGGGCGCAATGCGCCGACTGCCACGCGGACATTCATAAGCGCCAGATGGGCGCCAATTGCGAACAGTGCCACTCGGTGCGGGGCTGGCATGTTTCCGTGCAGCAGATCAACCAGCACCTCAATCGCTTCCCGCTGATCGGCGCGCACGCGACGGTGGATTGCGATTCCTGTCATAAGAGCGCTGCCGTGGGCCAGTTCCAGGGGCTTTCGACCCAATGCTTCTCCTGCCACCAGCAGGACTTTATTAATACGAAGTCAATCGGCATTGACCACGTCGCTTTGAATTTGCCGACCACCTGCGAGTCATGTCACACGATGGACAACTGGATGGGCGCGAAGTTCGATCACCTGAAGTTCACGGGCTTTGCCTTGACCGGCGCCCACGCGACGCTGGACTGCAGCGCGTGCCACGCGGGCGGAAAATTCATGGGAGCGCCGGCTACCTGCGTCGGCTGCCACCTGGCGGACTTTAACAAGACCAACAACCCGCCGCACGCGCAGGCAGGGTTCCCGAATACTTGCCAGACGTGCCACAACACAACTTCGTGGGATCAGGCGACATTCGATCACAATACCTTTACGAAATTCCCGCTGACGGGCGCCCATGCGACGGTCGCCTGCACGCAGTGCCACATCAATGGCCAGTTTGTGGGCACTCCCACCGACTGCGCGTCGTGCCACATGAAAGACTTCAACGGCACGACAAATCCGAACCACGTGCAGTCCGGGTTCCCGACGGGGTGCCAGCAATGTCACACTACAGCCACTTGGAATAACGCGACATTTGACCACTCGACGACTGGCTTCCCGCTGACCGGGGCGCACTCGACGGTGCAATGCTCGCAATGCCACGTCAACGGCAATTACAACCTAACCAGCGCGAATACCACTTGCGTCAGCTGCCACTTGAAAGATTTCCAGGGGACGACACAGCCCAACCACGTGCAGTCCGCGTTTCCCCAGAATTGCACTCAGTGCCACAACACCACGACGTGGATGGGTGCGAACTTTGATCATTCCACGACCGGCTTCCCACTGACGGGCGCGCACTCGACGGTGCAGTGCGCGCAGTGCCACGTGAACAACAACTACACCCTGAGCAGCGCGAACACGGCGTGCGTCAGCTGCCACCTGAAAGATTTTCAGGGCGCGACGCAGCCCAACCATGTGCAGTCCGGATTTGCGCAAACCTGCCAGCAGTGCCACAACACGACCTCGTGGACAGGCGCAAGCTTTGATCACTCGACGACCGGGTTCCCGTTAACCGGGGCGCACACGACTGTGCAGTGCGCGCAGTGCCACGTGAACGGCAACTACACCCTGACCAGCGCGAACACGGCCTGCGCCAGCTGCCACCTGAAAGATTTCCAGGGCACGACGCAGCCCAACCATGTGCAGTCCGGATTTCCGCAAACCTGTCAGCAGTGCCACAGCACGACGTCATGGATGAGCGCGACTTTCGATCACTCGACGACCGGGTTCCCGTTAACCGGGGCGCACACGACCCTGCAGTGCGCGCAGTGCCATGTGAACGGGAATTACAACCTGACCAGCGCGAACACGGCTTGCGTCAGCTGCCACTTGACAGACTTCCAGGGCACGACCAATCCGAACCACGTCAGTTCGGGATTCCCGCAGACTTGTCAGCAGTGCCACACCACAACCAACTGGCTGAACGCGACCTTCGATCACTCGACTACCGGCTTCCCGCTGACTGGCGCACATACCACCCTGCAGTGCGCGCAGTGCCACGTGAACAACAACTACAACCTGACCAGCGCGAACACGGCCTGCGTGAGCTGCCACCTGAAGGATTTCCAGGGCACGACCAATCCCAATCACGTAACGTCAGGATTTCCGCAGACTTGTCAGCAATGCCACAGCACAACCAGCTGGCTGAACGCGACCTTCGATCACTCGACCACCGGCTTCCCGCTGACCGGGTTCCATACGACTGTGGCGTGCGCCAGCTGTCACGTCAACAACAACTACAACCTGACCAGCGCGAACACGGCGTGCGTTAGCTGCCACCTGGCGGATTTCAACGGCACCACGAATCCGAGTCACGTGCAGTCGAACTTCCCGCAGACCTGCCAGCAGTGCCATACCACCACGTCGTGGGGCAATGCGACCTTCGATCACTCAACTACCGGCTTCCCGCTGACGGGTTTCCATACCACCTTGCAGTGCACGCAGTGTCACGTGAATGGCAATTACAACCTGACGGCCGCGAACACAGCTTGTGTCAGCTGCCACCTGACCGATTTCAACGGCACCACCAATCCGCCGCACGCGTCGGCTGGTTTCCCGCAGACGTGCCAGACGTGCCACAGCACGACGAATTGGACTTCCGCGACCTTTAATCACGCCACCACTGGTTTCGCGCTGACCGGGTTCCATACCTCGCTCACCTGCGCGCAGTGCCACGTGAATAACAACTACAGCCTGACCAGCGGTGCCTGCGCCCAGTGCCATCTGAAGGACTACCAAGGCACAACGGCTCCAAATCACGCGCAGGCCGGCTTCCCGACCGCGTGCGATCAGTGCCACACCACGACCAACTGGGGCAGTGGAACGTTCGATCACTCGACTACCGGCTTCACGTTGACGGGCGCGCACACGACGCTGCAGTGCGCCCAGTGCCACACCAACGGAAACTACGGCCTGACCAGCGCGAACACCGCCTGCGTTTCATGCCATCAGACTGACTACAACAATACGAATAATCCGGTGCACTCGCAGGTGGGCTTCCCGACGACTTGTGACGTGTGCCACAGCACCACGAACTGGACGAGCGCGACCTTTAATCACAACAACACAACGTTCCCGCTTACTGGATTCCACGCCACATCGGCCGTGACTTGCGTGATGTGCCACGTCAACAACAACTACACGACGCTGCCGACCGCATGCGTGGGCTGCCACCAGACGGATTACAACGGCACGACGAATCCGAATCACGCTTCGGCGGGCTTCCCGACGACGTGCGCTACGTGCCATACAACCACCGCCTGGACGGGAGCGACTTTCAATCACACCTACTTCCCGACGAACCACGGCAACGCCAACGGGGTGTGCGCGACTTGTCACACGAACCCAAGCGACTACTCAGTGTTCCAGTGCACGGGGTGCCACGGTGGCGGGAATGCGAATAACTTTTCACATCCCAACGTGGGCGGGTACGTGTACAACAGCGTGAATTGTTACCAATGTCACAAGAGCGGTGGCGGTGGCTAGTCGCTTGCAAATGTAGAAGGGCGGTGGAGCCGGGAAGCGCCTCCGGTTCAGCACTTGCAGTAATAACTTTCCCCCCGCGGGTAAATATCCCGTGAGTTATGAGGTGTAATGAATCGTACGCGGCTAGTTCTGGTGCTTCTGCTCCTGGCGTCGTTAGGCGCGGCACAGAGCACAGCAGGCGGCGCGGCCGAGATCGAGCAGTTGCAGGTGAAGCGTGAGGGTGCGGACGTCACGATCCAGGTGATCCTGACCAGTTCCGTGAAAGCGACGGTGGACACGGCCGTCAACCCAGACCGGCTTGTACTTGTGCTACCCGGTACTCTTTCCGACGCGAAGCAAAAACATTTTCCGCTGGATGCCAACGGCGTCCGCGGTGTGCGCGTCGGTCTGAACAGTGCCAACCCGCCGGTGACGCGCCTGGTCGTTGATTTGAACGAGGCGCATTCGTACACCTTGAACGCGGAAGGCAACACCATCACCCTGCGCGTTCAGGCAACCGAAACAGCTTCTGCTGCTCGCAGGAATGGACCTGCTCCGGCAGCCAGTGCTCCGTTGATGGACGTGTTCCGGCGTAAGCCTCAGACGGCAACGACGGAATCCGCTGCCGCACCCGCCCCGATTTCTGTTCCCCCCAAGCTTCCGCCCATCAATTTTCCGGACAAGCAAGCTGCCGCGGCGACGCAATCGCCAGCGTCTGCGCAACCGGCAGCGACAGCCGCGATCTCTACGCCTCCTGCGACTCACCCAAAGCTGGGTAGCCTGCAACAAGGGACGGTATTCCCTGGTATGGGGACTCCGGGAGCGGGAACAGTTCCAAACGCGCAGAATGCCGCGGGAACCCAGGGCAACATAAATCCGGGTACTAATCCGTCATCGCCTGCACTCACGGTGCAATCGAACGCAACTGCTAACCCTGCTCCTTCGACGAAAGGTAACGCTCCGGCCTCGATCGCGGTGAGCATTGCACCCGGCACCACCTCGAAGCTAACTGCGCCTGCAACGATCGCAGCAACCACTCCCAGCACCAGTGCCGTTGTTGTCTCCAGTTCCAATGCAACGGGAGCCGCTCCAGCTGTGGCGAGCGCGCCTGCGACAATACCTGTGACTGGCGCACCAGCCCCTTCGGGATCGAGCCCGAGCTCTGCGGGATCGGCCAACATCACCGCGAAGGTTCTGTCTGCGACTGTGGCGCCTGCCAGTGTGCCGTCTCCTGCGCCCCAAGGCGCGACAGTATCCAAGCCTCTGGGAACTCCTGCAGCGGCGTTAGCGACCGCCTCTAGTGCGAACCCGGTTGCGAGTTCCACGCAGGGCGCAACCGTTGCGAACCCGCTCGGCACATCTTCGACATCCACAACCGCCTCCACCGCTTCGAGCCCCGCCCCGAGTACTACAGCCCCCACGACGCAGGGCGCCACAGTTGCAAACCCACTGGGGCTGCCGCAGGCTGGTACGACTGAGGCGACGCACTCCACCCCATCGGGTCCACAGGGTGCGACCGTCTCGAATCCTCTTGGCCTGGCGCCGGGGGAAACGGCCGAGATTGTACCCGTTGAAGCGGACCCTGCGAGCGCGGATGCGAATAATGTCGTGGCCGACACGAACGCCGTCGTGGCCGATACGAACACGGTTGCTGCCGACAAGAGCGCCGAGACGAACACGGTTGCAGCCGACAAGAACGCAGTGGTGGCCAAGGCGGTAGAGCCTGAGATTCCAGCAGCTCTCGCGCTGCGTGCGACGCATCCGGATTTTCGCACCTCCTTCCGCGTTAAGTATGTCGCGGCTGGGGCTGCTTATCTGGATGGCGGCCGTGGCGCGGGCCTGGCCGAAGGTATGAAGCTCGTTGTCCGCGAGACTCCTACGGGTTCGGTCGTGGCGGCGGCCAGCGGCAAAGAGGACGACATTGTGGCTGAACTCGAAGTGACCTCGGTCGCCGAGGCTTCCGCAGTGACGGACGTCCACACGCCGAAACGCGATGTCAAGGCCGGCGACCTGGCCTATCTGTCCGCGCAGGACGAGCAAAGTCTGGTTCAGCAGAACACTCTGAGTGCGACTCGCAAGTACCCCACCGTCATTTCCTTCACCGAAGGCGACACCCTCGATGAAGAAGCCCGCGTGCAGGTTCCTCGGCCGCCGATGCCCTCAGTCAACCGGGCGCGCGGACGGATTGGCTTCGACTACATGGGAACTCAATTCCGTGGAGCCACGGGCGGATCGAATACCAGCTTGGGCATGGTCGCGCGCCTCGATATGACCCGCATTGGCGGCACCTATTGGAATGCCAGCGGGTACTGGCGCGGAAACCTAACTGCGAACAGCTACTCGGGAACGAACACGTTGCAGGATCTCCTCAACCGCACCTACCACATCGGCATGACCTACGACAATCCGAACTCGCCCTGGGTGGCCGGCTTTGGACGCATGTACCTGCCCTGGGCGACTAGTCTTGACACCATCGACGGAGGCTACTTTGGGCGCCGCATGGGGCATGGGTCGACGGTGGGAATCTTCGCCGGATCGACTCCGGATCCGACCTCCTGGAGCTACGCGCCGAATCGGCGAATCGGCGGAGCGTTCGTAAACTTTGAAGGCGGCAGCTACGACGACTTCCGTTACAGCAGCACCTCTGGCGTGGGTGTGAGTACTCTCGGATGGAAGATCGACCGGCCTTTTATCTTTTTCGAAAACAGCCTCTATTACAAGAGGTATGTGTCGATTTACGACTCACTCCAGATGGATAGCCCCGTCGGGTACACCGCTGGAGGGTCGCCCGGTGCTGGGGTTGGAAGAAACTTCCTGACCGTGCGTTACCAGCCGCACGAACGCATTGAATTCGACGGAAACTATAGCTACTTCAGAGACTTACCGGCATTTGATCCCAGCCTTGTCGGAACCAGCTTGCTGGATAAGTACCTTTTCCAGGGATTCAGCGGCGGAGTGCGTCTGGAAGTGCTCAAACAGGTGTGGGTGTATACGAACCTGGGACGCAGCAGCACCTCGAGCGACTCCAAGAGTTCTCTTAACCAGTTGTATGGACTGACTTTCGGTCGCCTGCCTTGGGTTCACATACGGGCAGATGGCCACTATGCCCGCTTCAACAGTTCGTTCGGCAACGGAAGCTACGAGTCGGTTTCGTTATCGCGCACCTTGAGTGATAATTTCCGCTTGGAACTCCTTGGTGGACAACAGAATTTCGTTTCCTCCTTGTCCTCCAACACGAATTCGAAGTTCGTCACCAGCAATCTCGAAATGAACGTGGGATCCCACTATTTCATGCAGGGAGGGTTCACAGTTAGCCGTGGCGTAAGCCAGGACTACGATCAGTGGCTGTTCACCCTAGGCTATCGTTTCGATACCCGGAGGGCCAAAGGGCAATGAAGTGGCAGGCCAAATGCACCTATTTAAGCGTGAAACTCTTCCTAGCCAGCGTACTCGTGTGTGTGGCTGCTGTGCCGTCGCGCGCAGGGAATTCCTCTCTCCAGGAACTGATCGGCCGCGCCAATGACCAGGTCGCAAAGTTCGTCGAACAGTTCTCTGACGTAAAGTGCACGGAGCACGTCACCCAGGAGAAATTCAAGGCGGACGGCAAGGTCGAACTGAAGGAACAATCGACCTATGACTATCTGGTTATCCTGACCAATGCGGGGGGCGAAATCAGCCTGGATGAGTCCCGTCTGGCCGTACATGAGCAGAAGAAGGAAGAGAAAAAGCGGATCTCCATGCTGGTCAGCAATGGATTCGCGACTCTGTTCCTCGTCTTCCATCCGTACTATTCCTCGGGCTTCGAATTCACCCAGGTCGGCGACGACACGATCAACGGACACAAGTTTACGAAGGTTCAGTTCAAGCACATCCCCGGGATGCGGTCGCCGGCCGCGCTGGCCTTGCGTGGCCGGGAATACCCTCTTGACCTTGCGGGAGTGGCGTGGATTGACCAGGAAACTGGAGTAATTGCTAAAATCGATGCTGGTCTGGCCAATAGCATGGAAGACATAGGCCTGAAGACCATGCGCTCCGAAGTTGAGTTTCAGCCGGTGCCGTTCAAGGGTTCCAAGGATCTCTACTGGTTCCCGGCCCAGGCCAGCGTGGAAGTCGAAACCCCGCGGCAGCACTGGCGCAACACCCATAATTTTACGGACTACAAACAGTTCTCTGTGAGTACGGAGGAGAAAGTTGCTTCCAGATGAGTGCTAATGCTTCGGTTGCCACAGCGGTTGCGCCGGTTCAGAATCGCGAACGCGGCCATCGCTCTCGCGTGGCGGCTGGCTATTTTCTTTTTGCGACCCTTATTCTCGCGCTGACCGTCTATGGGTTCGACTATTACACCCTGGGCTCAGCCGATCGTCCCTTCTCGCCCAAATACGCTGCGTTGCGGCCCAGCGGCACCGTTGGACTGAAGTTAGGCTGGTTGGGCGTATTCATGTTCCTGGTCATCTTCCTCTACCCTCTGCGCAAGCACTGGTCCTGGTTGATGAAAAAGGGCAATTCCCGGCATTGGCTTGATTATCACGTCATTCTTGGCATTGCAGCGCCGTTTGTCATTGCGTTTCACTCATCGTTCAAATTCCGCGGGTTTGCGGGAATGGCTTTCTGGATCATGTTCGCGGTCTCGGTGAGCGGTGTCATCGGACGATATCTATACGGTCAGATTCCGCGAAACCTGAAGGCCGCGGAGATGACGCAGAAGGAGTTGCAAGAGTTCCATCAGCAGCTCGCGGGGCAGTTGAAGCAAGAACGCCTGGTGTCCGAGCAAGACCTGCGGGCCTTGCTCACGCTGCCCAGCCGCGAACGCGTGCAGCAGCTCTCGATGGTCACGGCATTGGGTTACATGTTTGCCCTCGATATCGCTCGCGCCCTGCGTGTGGCCAGGCTACGCCGGCATGCCCTGAGCCTTGGAGAGAAGGTCACGACGCTGGGAGGCTTTCTCAAGACTTCCAATCACGATGTAGAAAAAGCAGTGGGAGTAGCGCGCGAGGATGCTGCGCTCTCCAAGCGCATTCTGTTCCTCAAGCGTTCGGAGCAGGTCTTTCACCTCTGGCACGTAGTTCACAAGCCGTTCAGCTATACCTTCGCCCTGCTGGCGTTATTCCATATCGGCCTTGAGGTCGCGATGGGCTTTCGGTGGTAGAGTTTTTAGAGCCGTATGGATACCCTGATAGCCTTTATCGTCGCAGCAGCCCTTACCCTTTTCTTCCTGCGGAACTACTTCAAGGGAATCAAGGAACGGGACGCGAAAGCGCGCGCTGCCGCGGAAAAAGGCAAACTCTTTTCCGAGGGACCCAAAGCACAACATCCGCATATCGATAACACCTACTGCATCGGGTGCGCGACCTGCACGACCGTGTGTCCCGAAGGCGACGTGCTCGCCATGCTTGGGGGTAAGGCCGTCATCGTCAACGGCTACAAGTGCATCGGGCATAGCCTTTGTGCGGATGCCTGCCCGGTCGGCGCCATCACGATGGTGATGGCCAGCCCCAGTATGGGGGCGGACATGCCTACTCTCACGGGCGAGTTCGAGACCACCGTTCCGAACCTGTTCATCATCGGGGAACTCGGCGGTCTGGCCCTGATCAAGAATGCAGTCAACCAGGGACGGGAGTGCATCGACAATGTTCTGGATCGATTCACAGCCAAGGGCACCGCTCGAACCGTTCCCGACGTCTACGATGTCGTGATCATTGGAGCGGGTCCGGCCGGCATTGCCGCTTCCCTGCGCGCCATTCAGCACAAGATGAAGTACCTCACGCTCGAGCGTGACGAAATTGGCGGCACTGTGGCCAAGTACCCGCGCCAGAAGCTGGTGATGACCAGCCCGGTCGAATTCCCGATGTATGGCAAGTTCAAGAAGACTGAACTGTCCAAGGAAAACCTGCTTGCCTTTTGGGACAAAGTCCTCCACCGCGCCGACTTCAAGGTGCGAACAGGGCAGAAGGTAGAAGACATCAAAAGAGGCGAGGACGGTATTTTCACCGTGACCAGCCAGGACTCTCAATACCGCGCTCATGCGGTCATTCTGGCCTTGGGCCGCACCGGTACCCCCAGAAAGCTGGGCGTGCCGGGCGAGGACTTACCTAAGGTGATGTACCGGCTGATTGAGGCGGACCATTACATCAACAAGAAGATTCTGGTCGTGGGCGGTGGCGATAGCGCGGTCGAAGCAGCCATGGGGCTGGCTCACCAGATCGGAAACAAGGTCACGCTGGTCTATCGCAGCGCGCAGTTCAGCCGCATCAAGGAACGCAACTCGCAGCGGATCGCCGAGTGCATCAAGTCCGGCAAGGTTGAAGTTCTGTTCAACTCGAATCCAGTCGAATTCAAAGAGGAATCCGTCGTTATCGACGTTCAGGGGCAGACGCGCGATCTCCCGAACGACTATGTATGGATTTTTGCCGGTGGAACTCCGCCCAATGACTTCCTGAAGAAGATCGGCGTCGGCTTTGGTGCCCGCGATATGACGAAGCACGCCAGCGAGGAAGCGAAAACGGCGGCTGCTACCAAGGAAGCCATGGCCCAGAAGCCAAAGATGCAGCCGGTCGTCGTGCAGGCGGCTGCGCCGGCAGAGGACCTGTCAGCCTCCCGGCTTGGCATTCCAGGCGAAGAGCTCTCCAAAGTCTGCTACCAATTGGACGATGCTGCCAACTACGAGGACAAGGATATTCTGATTGTGGGCGGCGGGGACGCCGCTATCCATGCAGCCGTGGCTCTAAGTCACACCGGGCGGAACCGCGTCACGTTGAGCTATCGCGGAGAACGATTCCAGCGCGGGCCAGACCGCAATCGTCAGCTGATCGAGACTGCGGAGCGGGAAAAGATGGTACGCATCCTGCGCCAATGCAGCGTCGCCGCGATCACCCTGGACTCGGTGATTCTCGATGTCAATGGAAATCCCGCGGAAATCCCCAATGACCACGTCTTCATACTCATCGATAGTGACTCTACCGCGGAGTTCTTATCGGAGGCTGCGGAAACAGTTCGCTGAGTGCTCCCATTTTGTCATTTTGACGCAAAACGCGGCGGAGGCGCCATTTTCTCCGGACCATCTCAAACGTCTGCGCGCGCTGAGCCTAGGAATCGAACCGCCACATACACGACGTATCGAGCCGGCATGCAGCTCTTGCGAACAAGATTCCTCCGCCGCGTTCTGGCTTCGGAATGACAAGAATTAAGAGCGCAGGGAGGACTGGCTGAGTGCAGTAACCTCGTGCGGTTGCGGCTGAAGCAGCGATGGTTAGCGGCCGTTGCCCGGCTCGTTCCAGCCGAGCTTTTCAAAACCACAGATCTTTCTTTCAAATAGATTCGCACTGGTCTGGGAACATCCCCACCCTAACCTCGCAAAGAACGCGAGGTTAGGATGGGGCACCCGGCGACGTTAGGATGGTCACCCGCGACCACAGGATGCGACGCTACTCTACTTAATCACCACCATTGCGGTGGGAGCTGTTGTCGTGCTGGTCGTCGAGATCAGGGTTAACACTCCCGTCGATGGCGTGATCTTATAGCCGGAGATAGTGTTGGACGTCTGATTGCCGACGAACAGCAACTTGCCCGTTGTATCCGAGACGATGAATCCCGCGGTGCCGCCGGCTGCAAATGGAGACCCAGTGATCGGAGCGGTAGGAACTCCGCTCGTACCGTCGATGGTGTAGCCATAGACGCTGCTGCTGGTCGTCAGCGTGGTCACATACACGTACTTCCCGGATGCGTCCACCACTACTGAGCTGACGGGAACAATGGCTGTGCTGGTGTTGGCGACTCCGAATGGGGATCCACCCATCGGGGCCAGCGCGCCTGTGCCAGAATCGATTGTGAATCCGGATACCGTTCCGTCCTCGAGGTTGGCTACATACAGAAACTTGTTCGAGTTGTCGATCGCAATCCAGTTCGGCCCATTTCCGACAGGAATCGGCGAGTTGGGCACGGCCGTCAGCGCTCCTGTGCTGCTCACCGCAAATCCGGAGATCGACGCGCTATTGGAATTTGCCACATAGAGAAATTTGCCTGAAGGAGCAATCGTCCCACGGACAGGAGTGAAGCCGGACGTCGGGTAAGAGGGCGTGCTGATCAGCTTAAGGACCCCGGAGCTGGCCGTGATCGAATAGACCGTGATGGTGTTCGAGAAACTATTCGCTGCAAAAAGAAACGCTCCTCCCGGATCCATCATCAGTGCGGCCGGCTGCTGGTCGGTGTTTGTGCGAGGCATCACTTCCGTCAGAGCGCCAGTGCTGCCAATCTTATAGAGGGAAATCGTGTTTTCTCCCGCGTTGGATACGTAGGCAAACTTTCCGGAGGGGTGAATCACGACCGCTGTCGGAGAGATCCCTGTCTGGTAAGGCGAGCCGAGGATCTGGCTGAAGCTCCCGGTATTCGTGTCGAGGCGATATGCCGAGATTCCGTTGTTGAAGGGAGTCGTTATGTAGGCAAATTGATGAGTACTTCCACTGCATGCGACCAGCACCATCAGGCTGGCAAGGGTGATGGTCGCGAGGCGGGCTCTCATTGACACCGTTTCGGCTCCTTTGCGCCGGGTACTCCCAAATCGCCGGGTACCGCGCGTAAGTCTAGTTTTTGATTGAAAACAGGATCGAGATATTCTATTCCATCCCTCTGCAGACGGGCTGGCGGGGTAGGCTCGGTGACTCTCGGCGTGCTTTGCCCGCCACCCGTGCTTAGACGACCTCCTCCAGTTGGGCGTTGCCCGTTAACCCCTAGCAATAAGACAATCGGTTTTGTAGCGCCGCCGTCCCGGCGGCTGTCCGGCGGGCGTCTCGCCTGCCTGCGAGTGCGGGACGCACTCGCGACTGCCGGCAGGATGCCGGCGCTACTTCGCAGAGCGAAGTCGGGTTAATATGCAAGTGTTGGCGAAGTACCTCATACTTCGAGGGCCCGCGTCCAATGGGCGGCCATACGGTTATGGCGGGTGAGTTTATTCATCTACTCTTCAGAGGCCGGATGTAGAAGAAATATGTAGCTTAGGGGTGCGCTTGAAGTTACTGGTCGTCGAAGACGAGATGCGCATGGTAGAACTCCTGCGCAAAGGCCTGGCAGAAGAAGGTCACACCGTGGTGTGCGCGGGCGATGGAAAAGAAGGCCTGGACCTTGCCCGCAATTATGAATTCGACGCCATCATCCTCGATATCATGTTGCCGAACCTCAACGGCTACGACCTGGCACATCAACTGCGCAAAGAGAAAGTTGGAACTCCCGTATTGATGCTTACCGCGAAGGACTCCGTGCCCGACCTGGTGCGTGGCCTGGATTCCGGAGCCGACGATTATCTGACCAAGCCTTTCGCGTTCGAGGAACTCCTGGCTCGTCTCCGGGCCGTAAAGCGAAGGGCCCCCGTCCCCCAAGCGACCAAATTGCAGGTGGGCGATCTGGTGCTCGACCCTGCGACCCGCGAAGTTTCCCGTGGGGGCAGGGAGATCCTGCTTACTCGCACCGAGTACAACCTGCTTGAGCGTCTCATGTACCGAGCCGGCAAAGTAGTGCCTCGGCGCTCCTTGATCGAGGCGGTGTGGGGGTTCGATCGCGACATCGAAGAGAATACCCTCGACGCATTCGTTCGCCTGCTGCGCACCAAGATCGATACCGAAGACCAGCCCAAGCTCATCCATACGGTTCGCGGAGTGGGGTACATGATCCGGGCGGAGGTCCAGTCGTGAGCAGGGTCTCCATCGGCCTTCGTTTGACGCTATGGTATCTGGGCATCTTTGCGCTGGCTCAGCTGATTTTTGGGGTTGGGATGTGGTTCATCCTGCGCGAAAGCCTCCACGACATTGCCGACAGTACCCTGGCGGGAGAGGTGGAGGACGTCCGGCGTTTTCTGGAAGCTCAGCCATCCGACCAGACCCTGGCCGATCTTCGTAACGTGGTCACCGGTGAGTACAGTGCCGAAACCGGCGGTGACTTCCTGCAAATTGTCGATGCAGACGGCAATTGGATTTATCGCTCGACCGCTCTGGTGCAGACCGGGCTTCCGGCGGTGGCGCCCAGCTTATTGCGTAAGCCCCTGCATCAAGATGAACGCATTGGCAGACGACCGTTCCGTTTTGTGAGCGCGCGCATCGATGTCCATGGGCGGGCGTTCACCGTCCAAACCGGCACGCCGACTCATGAAGAAGTCGAAACTCTGGAACGGTTCCAGACGTATTTACTGATGTTTGCGCCCCTGTTGCTGCTGGCGGCAGCGGCAGTCGGATATTGGCTCAGCCGGAGGGCGCTCTCCCCTGTCGATACCCTCACTCGTACCGCGCGCACCATTACGGGCCATACGCTCAGCAGTCGCCTCGAGAAGTTACACACCGGCGATGAATTGCAGCGCCTGTCGGACACTCTGAACGAAATGCTGGCGCGTATTGAGGTGGCTTTTAACCGGGTGACCGAATTCACGGCGGACGCATCCCACGAACTGCGCACGCCGATTTCCCTTATTCGCACCGAAGCGGAGGTGGCCTTGCGGCGTTCGCGGGGAGAAGGAGAATACCGCGAAGCCCTGCGGCACATTCTGCTGGAAGCCGAGCGAACGACATCGCTGATCGAAGAACTGTTGGCCTTGGCGCGCGCCGATTCCGGCCGCCAGGCGCTGAACATCCAGCCGATCGATCTGCGTGGGGCGCTGAAAGAAGTGGCGTCAGGCTGGCGGCAGGTTGCGAACGTGCGCGGCCTTCAATTCAGCGAACGAATCCTGGATGCCGAGTTGCGGGTCTTAGGAGATGCTGCTGCGCTTCGCCGCGTGCTCGACATCCTGCTGGACAATGCTTTCAAATACACGCCCGCTCCGGGTGGTACGGTAAGTTTATCGGCAGAAGAAAAGGATGGAACCGCGGTGATCAGCGTGCGCGACAACGGGATGGGCATCGCGGAGGGGGAGCAAGGCCGGATCTTTGAGCGGTTCTACCGGGTGGACAAGGCTCGCAGCCGCGAAATGGGCGGAGCGGGATTGGGACTCTCCATTGCGCAATGGATTGTCCAGCAACATCACGGAAAAATTGTGGTGGAAAGTACGCTGGGAGCGGGCTCGATCTTCCGCGTCCTGCTTCCGCTTGCGGCCGCAAACATTTCGCAAGAGCTACTTCTGAAATAACGCCCGCCTTATTCAGCCACCAGCAAGCTTTCGGCAAAGGGCCACTCTGTGTCGACCCACTGCGCTTCGCAACGGAAGCCGGTATCTCTCGCCAGCTGAAAGATCTCATCCCGCGAATACTTGTGGCTGCTTTCGGTCCAGATGGTTTCGCCTGCCTGGAAGCGGACGGAAAAGCCTGCCGCTGGAATCGTGACGGTTTGCTCCCGGGTCGACAGCAGGTGCATCTCCACGCTGCGAGCGCGGGGATTGAACTTCGCCAGATGCTGAAACTGTTCGAGCACAAAGTCTCCGTCCAGTTCGCGATTGATGCGAACCAGAAGATTTCGATTGAATGCAGCCGTCACACCGAGCGCGTCGTCGTAAGCGTCCAGCAGGTGCGGAATCGGCTTCAGCAGATCTGTACCCAACAGGAGGGAGTCGCCCGGGCACAGACTGCGTCGGATGCTCTTCAGGAATTCAATGCCCGCGGGACGGTCGAAATTACCGATCGTGCTCCCCAGAAAAAGCACAAGCAGGTGCTGGTTGTTCTTGCGGCGAGCGGCCACTTCCGCCAGACCATCCAGATACTCACGCTCGAAGCCGACAATGCTGATGCAATCAATGTCGCCCAGTTCACGTTTGCACATGGCCAGCGCGGTCGGCGAAATTTCGATGGGGTGATAGGCCGTGTGTTGCCTTCGAGCGAGCGCCTTCAAGAGCCAGCGAGTCTTCTTCCCGCTCCCGCTGCCGAGTTCCGCGACCATCAGCGGCAGGGGCAGACGTTCCACGATGTCGTAGGCATTGCGACGGAGAACCCGCTCGTCGGCGCGTGTCAGCCCATACTCCGGCAGCACGCTGATTACTTCAAACAGCGCCGAGCCTACATCGTCGTAAAGGTATTTGGAAAGCAGTTCCTTCTGCGGTTTGGTGAGTCCGGCCCTAACGTCGGCCGCGAACTCCAGAGACGGTTGGGCAGTAATCGCTTGTGTCAGCATGGTCGCTCCCGGGCCCTTTCGAACTCGTTCAGTGGCTCACGCAGCGAAAGCCCGCGTAAACATGTGGATAGTGCGGTTGAAACCAATTGCGGAACGATCGGCGCAACATGCAGGCGGCCGTACGCGCGGAGCCACCTTTCATGACAAAGTGCTTGTTATCGAAGAAGTCCGCAGAATATCCGCGATAGAACGGAAAAGGCTCAAATCCCGGGAATGGGCTGAAGAGGGTGGAGGTCCACTCCCAGCCATTGCCCAATAAGTCCATCACTCCGAAGGCGCTCTGGCCTTCCGGGAAGGCACCTACCGGAGTGGGGTCCCAGCGCTGAAAATCAAAGTTTCCGCGGGTCTGGCTGGGTGCTTCCGTTCCCCAGGGATAGGGGCGCTCCTGCCCTTCCGGCGTTCCGTACGCAGCACGATGCCACTGCGCCTCGGTGGGCAACGATTTCCCCGCCCAGCGTGCGTACGCGCTGGCCTCCGCATGACTCACGTATACCGGACAATCCATGGGAAGCGGAACTTCCTCAAACATTCCCGCGAAGTACCAGACTCCCGTGTGATTGCGCCAAAAAACCGGATGGGTGATGTTGTTCTTCGACTTCCAATCCCAGCCTTCCCGCGACCAGAAGTCGGGATTCTCATAGCCGCCGGCTGTAAGGAATTCCAGATACTGCTGGTTCGTGATCGGGAATTGATCGATGGAAAAAGCCGGCACTTCAACCGTGTGCTCTTCGTATTCGTTGTCCCACCCGAAACTGCTCGCATCCTCGCGACGCAAGCCCAAGGTCGCCAGTCCAGCAGGTATTTCGATGGTGGCGGGCATCCCGGGACCCGGAACAAGTTCCGGCTTGAGTTGAGGAGGGGTTTTGCGATCGAGAGGCAATTGATGCAGCATGTAAGCCAATGTTTCCGCGTGCATCAGCCGATGTTCAATGGCGACCTGCAGGAGCAGATTTAACGGGAACTCCCCGGGAGTTTCGCTCAACATTCGGGCTTCCAGACCTTCGTCCAGAGCGTGGCGTACGGCTGCTACGTACTCCCGAACATCGGATACGGCAGGCCAATCCTTCGGTAAATCGGTGGGCAGTCCGCCGCCAACTGGATCAATCCCGAACGCAAACAAGCGATCGAATTCGGGATGAAATGTCTCTACGCCGATGGCCCGCTCGCGTAGCAGATTCCAGTCAAACGCTTCCAAATGACCGATATAGAAAATAATACGGTGTCTTTCGGCGATGGGGCGGTCGTATAAGGACTCTGGCTTGACGAGATCAAAAAGCCGGTCGGTGTTGGTACGAGCGTCCGCCAAGCGGTCCAGGAGTTCGTGCCGGACCGCAACTTCCCGCTGTGCAACAGGCATATTCGGAAGCCTCCAGCGCGATCGCGCCCCACATCACGCTTCCACGTTAAGATGCCCTCATTCGCTAAAAGGCTCAGGGTTTTGCGGCTTTTCTCAACTCGAAAGGGCGCCTTTTCCAGGCCAGTTCTGCCGTTTGAATGTTGCTTGTATCTAATTGATTTGTAAGGACCCACATGTGCACGAACAACGAGACAGGTGGCCGTCAGCCAGCAGAATTTGTCAGGGAAGATTTGTGATTGTCTACATCGTTTGGAGTAGATATGCGGGACGGACCGGGGGACACGAAGCTGTGAATTAAATGGAAATCTCCGCGATCAGGTAGAGGGTAGCTTTTCCTTTTAACGTTATTCGAGATCCGCGAGGTTCCACTAGCAATTCTCCGCCCCGACTCGAGAGTTGTTGGGCGCGAAGCACGCTTTTCTTTAGACGATCGGACCAGTAAGGACCCAGCGAGCAATGCGTTGAACCTGTGACCGGATCCTCGGAGATTCCGTAGCTGGGCGCGAAGTAGCGGGACACGAAATCTGACTGCTGACCCGGCGCTGTAATGCACACTCCGGCGGGATGAAGCGTTTCGAGGATCGGTAGATCAGGAATAGCATCGCGAACGTCCTTCTCCGACTCGTAGACGACGAAGTAGTTTCGCTCGGCAGCGGTGGCTCCGCTTTCCAGGACGACACTCGGGGATGGGTTCAGTCCGTCGAGCAAAGCTTTGGGAACTGACTCACATGGACGCGCAGGCAGCGACGGAAAATCCATCGCAAGGTAGTCCCCTTCTTTCTTGATATCCAGCGGCCCGCTACACGTGTGAAAACGAACCGAAGTTGTGCCAGGACGGAGAAAATTGAAAATCACAAATGCAGTCGCCAGAGTCGCGTGCCCGCAGAGTTGGACCTCCGATTTGGGTGAAAACCAGCGCAGAGAATACGCCCCATTCTCTGGCACGAAAAAAGCAGTTTCCGAAAGATTGTTCTCCGCCGCGATGGCCAGCATCTGTTTGTCTTTCAGCCAATGAGTAAGCGGGCAAACCGCTGCCGGGTTCCCTGAAAAGATCTTCTCCGTGAATGCGTCGACCTGGAACAAAGGTATTTTCATCCCGGTATTCCTTGTCGTTTCTGGGCCATCCATTGAAATCCCATCATAGGACCTTCGCGCGCCAGAGTGAATCAACTGCAAGACTCGTCGGCGCGGAATGGAGGAACCGGCGTCTCGCATGTCCAGGCGGGCGAGGACGCCCTTCTCTCCATAGACGCAATTGAATGTGATCTGTGGAACTGAACTTGAGAACAACTCGGAGAACGTCGTTTGCTAAATCATGCCTGTCGAAAAGAGCTACTTCTCCCGGAACTCCACCCAGCCGCGTGTTTTTCCGAAGTCAATGTTGATCTCGCACTTCTTGGGGCCGGTATGTCCGAAATAAACTGCCAATCGATCGGCCGGCGAACTCAGTTGGCCGGTTGCCATAGAGGCACGGCCTAGATCTTGCTTCTCATCGTACTTGGCGTCGACGGCTGTGTTCTTGCTCACAATGAGAGTCCATTCCTTCTTGCCGGGAATGAGGTACATGGTATAACCGCCGGTCGGAATATGGACATCGCCGAAGCCAAGGTCCGTCTCGGTAAAAAATGTCATTGCCGAACCGCCGGGCATCAGAACTTTGCCGATTGGCGGCCCATCGCTATGGCCGGCTGGAATCGCGGTGTAGTGAGCTGTCAGTTGTTTTCCGTCCTCGAAGGCGCAGATCGCGCTCTCAGATGTGGGAGTTGGTGAGGCTTGCTGGGCTACTGCCAACGAAACCAGCATCAATTCGCACAGCAAAACCGCACAGCCAAGAGCGGTACGCATGAGGATATCTCCGCGCCGAAACTGAGTGCCGGATATCATCGCAAAAAGACTCGGCAAAGAGAATACCTTTGCAGAGATATTTTGTAGCAATCGTCTCAGTTTGGGCCTCGCCCATTCACCGCCCTTGGCAGTCGATTCAGCGAAATTGGACAAAACCATCTACGATAGAGCGCGTGGGACGCGGAGGGAACCGATGCAAGGAACTGCGTGGCCCGAGTTGCGTCTAGAGGCCTGGAAAGACACGTATGCCACTTTACATATGTGGACGCAGATTGTCGGCAAGGTCCGGCTGGCGCTGAGTCCCCGAATCAATCATTGGTGGGAAGTAGCGTTGTACGTAAACGCGGTGGGCCTGACGACGTCTGCTATTCCCTACAAACAGTTGGTGTTTGAGATCCAGTTCAACTTCCTCGAGCACAAGCTGACGATCGCCATTTGTGACGGCCAGCAGCGAGTTCTTCAGCTCCGACCACAGTCGGTGGCCGCCTTCTATGCGGAGTTCATGTCGGCTCTGCAATCGCTCGGAATCGACGTGCATATCTGGCCGATGCCCGTCGAGATTCCGAACCCGATCCGATTCGATCGGGATACACAACATGCATCGTATGACCCGGAATACGCCCAGCGATTCTGGAGGATTCTCACACTCGTGGATCCGGTCTTCAAAGAGTTTCGTGGTCGCTTCGTTGGCAAACACAGCCCCATTCATTTCTTCTGGGGCAGCTTCGATCTGGCTTCGACACGCTTCTCAGGGCGCCGCGCTCCCGAACGTAAGGATGCGGACCCGATCACTCGCGAAGCCTATTCCCATGAAGTGATCAGTGCGGGATTCTGGCCCGGTGGAGGCGATGTGAAGGGCGCCGCATTTTACGCCTATGCTGCACCGGAACCAGCCGGATTTAAAACGGCCCAAGTCCGGCCAGAAAAGGCTTTCTACTCTCCGCTTGGCGAATTTCTCCTGATGTACGACGATGTTCGCCAATCAACTGAGCCGGAAAAGTTGCTGATGGAATTCCTGCAGAGCACGTATGAGACAGGAGCGAATCTCGGCAACTGGCCGCGGGCGGAGTTGGAGCGTGCGACTTCTTCCGCAAAATAGGCCGAGTATTAAACACGAAGGACACAAAGGGCACAAAGGACACAAAGGGGCAGGCAGGACCAAGGTCACAACAGATTTTCCCTTAGAGCCTTCCTACATGTCCGTGGCCAATAGCCGAATGGAGAGTGCTACGGATTCTTCGCGCTAGAACGCATGCGGCGCAGGGCTTCGTCGTGAGCCTGCCGTGGATCGCGACCAGTCACTTGCTTGTACCAGGCCGGGTGAAAGGTCCACGCCCACGCTTCACTGACCGCACCGCGTGTCATGGACTGGAAGGTGCCCGGCTCTCCGATCGTGCTCAGATAGATGTGAATGAAAATTCCACCGAGCATGATGAGCGCGAAGATGTCATGCAGGACGTAGCTGATAGCCACAGTGACGCGGCCGAAGGTGCCTGCCCCAATCCAGAGGATGATTCCTGTGATCAGGAACGCAATGCAGCCGATCACGATCTCCCAGAACTGGGCTTTTTGGCCGGCATTGAAGAACCCCGTGTCAGGTGGCTCGAGCTTCTCCGCTCCCGTCACAGCGTTCTTGATGTTGCGCATCCAGCGGGAGTCCGCCGGGGTCCACTTCATGGGAGTCAGCCAGTTCAGCGTCTGCAACGCGAAAAAAAACACGAATGCCAGGCCGAACCATGGGTGCATTACGCGGCTGAGCGCGCCGCCCCCGAAGATTGGGGTAAACCATCGGAACAACCACGGCAGGTAAATGCCAAATCCCGAGAACAATGCGAGAAAGAAGAAGAGCGCCACCATCCAATGCAGGAAGCGTGTGTAGACCTTATGCCGCAGCAGTTCACCGGGAAACACCTCGGTTCGACCGACGGATTCAAAAGTTTCCCGGGCCTTATCGTCAAAGCGCTCAACCGCGGTTCCCATGGATGCCCTCCTCATCGGGATTTGGTTGCGGCCGCCGCGGACCTATCATCACGTAGTGCAGGCAAACTCCCAGTAATCCAAATAATGCGAAGGTACCCAGGACCGGCTTGGCGAGCCATTTCCAAACGGTGTAGCTCCACGGGATGGTCGGGTTCTTCGGCAAGCCGCCGTACCGTTCTGGATCGGTGGCATCATGCAGGACGTAGATCACGTGCGTTCCGCCTATCGACTGCGGATCGTAAACTCCAGCCTTCTCGAATCCGAAGTTTTCGCGCAATTGCTTGGATCGCTCTTCAGCGATGAACTTCATGTCGTCTTTTGAGCCGAACTTCAGGCATCCGGTCGGACACGCCTTGATGCAAGCAGGCTCCAATCCCTGGCCCACACGGTCGGAGCACAGTGTGCACTTGTAGACTTTCTTTGTGAAGCTGTTGAATTTCGGAATATTGAACGGACAGCCGGACACGCAGAATTCGCAGCCAATGCAGTTCTCCTGCTGGAAATCCACGATGCCGTTGGTGTATTGCACGATAGCGCCATCCGCAGGGCATGCGCGCAGACATCCGGGATCGGCGCAGTGCATGCACTGATCCTTGCGCATCAGCCACTGAATTGTGCCGTCAGCATTCTGGTGCTCGTTGAACTTGATGAGGTTCCAGAAATTCCAGCGGGTTTCCGGCATGGTCTGGTAGGTATTGTCAAAAGTCGTCGCCGCGAATGGCATGTCGTTCCATTCAACACACGCGACCTCGCATGCCTTGCAGCCGATGCAGGTCGTCGTATCCACCAATTTGCAGACGTCGTAGTCGCGCTGCACCTCATGTCCCGGGTCCCCTCCTGCGATGGTTCCCGGGTGGGCCGACATCTGTTTGATCTGCAGTGTTCTTCGATCGCTCATCTGTCCGCCCTCGTTATGCCTTCTCGAGCTTCACGAGGAAGCCCTTAAACTCCGGGGTGAAGGCGTTGGGATCAATCACCGTCGGCGTCAACTGGTTGGTCAAGGTCTTGGCCGTTTTCCCTTCGTCCTCGGAAATGCCACGGAAGCCCCAGTGAATCGGAATGCCAATCTGGAAGGTCTCCTTGCCGTCGATCTTCATGGGACGGATGCGGCGCGTTACCATCGCTTTGGCGATGTAGTGGCTACGGATGCTGCTGACCTTCACCCGTTCGCCTCCCCGAATGCCCATCCGATCGGCAAGCTCGACCGGAATCTCCACGAACGGCTCGGGCACTAATTGGACGTTCATGGGATTGTTCTTCGTCCAATAGTGATAATGCTCCGTGAGCCGGTAGGTCGTGCAGACGATGTTGTATTCCTGCGCCGAATTCGCGTACTTATCCAAGTCCGTTTTGTATCGCTTCACGACAGGATTATTGGACTGGTTGGGATGCAACGGGTTCGCGATCGGACTCTCGATCGGTTCGTAGTGTTCGGGGAAAGGACCGTCCGCCATCGCGCCCAGGGGCACAAATATGCGTCCCACGCCCTCAGGATTCATGATGAACGGTCCCATGTGGTCCTTGGGCGCGGAATCGGCCTTGAAGTCCGGCACGTCATTGCCTACCCAGGACTGCTTGCTCTCGTCCCACCACACCTGGCGCCGCGAGGGATCCCACGGCTTGCCGTCCAAGTCGCAGGAGGCGCGGTTATAAAGCACGCGGCGATTCGCCGGCCACGACCACGCCCAGTTCGGATAGATGCCGAGACCGGAAGGATCATCGGTGCCCCGCCGCTGAATCATGGCGCCCGCTTCGGTCCACGAGCCACAGTAGAGCCAGTTCCCGGAGAGCGTGGTGCCGTCGTCTTTCAACCAGGCAAAACCGGGCAGTTGTTGACCAGCTTTGATGGTCTGGCTTGTTTTGGGATCCGTCAGATCGGCCAGCGCCTTCCCGTTGATCTCTTTCGCGACTTCCGCCAGCGATGGATTGTAAGGATCGGTGTATGGGAACCAGGCATTGAGGATCGGGTCCGGGAACTTGCCGCCGTCTTTCTTGTAGAGATCACGTACCTTCAAGAAAATTGTGGCCAGAATTGCCTGGTCGAGTTGGGCCAATCCCGGCGGCGGGACCGCGACGTTCTTCCACTGCAACCAGCGCGCCGAGTTCACGAAGGTTCCGTCTTTCTCGGCGAAGCCGGCGCCGGGCAAACGGTAGACCGTGGTGTTGATCTTCTTCATCTCCTCGGGAGTAATTCCCGGCGCGCGCCAGAATTCGCTGGTTTCATCGGGATAAATTTCGCAGACCACCAGCCAATCCGCTTTCTTCAGAGCCTCGATGTTCTTCTGCGAATCGGGCCCGATCATCACGCCATTCATGCCGAAGGCAAAAATTCCCTTGATCTTGCCGTCGTACATGTCGTTCCAGATATTCACCCAGGAATAGTTGCGATCGATCTTGGGCAGATAATTGAAGGCCCAATCGTTTTCCTTCATGGCCGCAGGACCGTACATTGCTTTCAAGAACGACACAGCAAATTTCGGCGTATTCGACCAGTAATTGAACGAGTCCCAGGGATCGGGCTTTGCGGCCGTCGGAGTAATGCGCTTGAGGTAAGTCGCGAAATCCGTATCTGCCGGGGTCGGCACTTTCAGATAGCCGGGCAGAATATCGAAGATTCCGGCCATGTCGGTAGCGCCCTGAATGTTGGAATGCCCGCGGAGCGCGTTCACTCCTCCACCCGCGCGTCCGACGTTTCCCATCAGCAACTGCAGCATTGCGGCCGTGCGGATGATCTGCGTGCCAAAGCTGTGCTGAGTCCAACCCACGGCGTAAATGATGGTGCTGACTTTCTTCATGTCGCCATCCTTGCGGATGGACGTGTACATATCAGCAGCTTTGAGGAACTGATCCTTGGGAATTCCGGTGATCCGTTCCACCATCTCGGGGGTGTAGCGCGAATATTGCTGCTTCAATAGCTGGAAGACGCAGCGCGGATGCTGAAGCGACAAATCGTAAGCAATCTTGGGCGGCAGCATTGGCGGAGGAATCGGACCTCCACCCATGGCCTTCGCACCGGCAGGCCCTTGTGCCTGATAGCCCTGACCTTCGGCTTTATGCGCGTCCCCACCACTCTGTCGGGCCTGTTGCTGATCGTGCGCTTGCGCGGATGGATGCGGCGCCCCTGCCGCCGCGGCCGTGGCGCCCGCAGCTTTCCCTTCCAGGTTTCCGCCCTCCTCGTAGTTCCACGTCGCCTTGTCGTAGGTCTTCTTGTCCTGGTCGAAGCCGGAGTACAAGCCATCTTCCGGGAGCTTGAATCCTTCTTTAATAATGAACGCCGCGTTGGTGTAATTGACGAGGTAGTCGCGGGCGATGCGATTGTTCTCGATCGCGTAATTGATGAGTCCGCCCAGAAACGCGATATCGGCTCCGGCGCGAATCTGCAAATAAAGGTCGGCGTTGGCGGCCGTACGCGTCAGCCGTGGATCCACGACGATGGTCTTCGCGTTACGGTGAATCTTGGCTTCGATGGCCCACTTGAAGCCGCAAGGATGGTTTTCGGCTGGGTTGCCGCCCATGATCAACATCATGTCGGTGTTCTTGATGTCGATCCAGCCGTTGGTCATTGCGCCGCGTCCGAATGTTGGCCCCAAACTGGAGACCGTAGGGCCGTGTCAAACACGAGCCTGGTTTTCCAGGTAGCAGACCCCCAGGCTGCGCATGGTCTTCACGACCAGATAGTTGAACTCGTTGGTATCGGTGCAGCCGCCGGTGAAAGCAATGCCTTCGCAACGGTTCACGGTCTTGCCCTGCGCGTCCTTTTCAAGGAAGGAGTCGTCGCGGGTCTTCTTCACCTTCTGCGCAATCTCTGAGTAGGCCTGATCCCAGGAAATATCTTCCCAATCCGTGGCCCCGGGACGGCGTACCTGCGGCTTCAGCAATCGCCGGTCGTTCAGAATGTCCTGCTCGAGCGAAGATCCTTTTGGGCACAGCGTGCCCCGATTAATCGGGTGATCCGGATCGCCTTCGACATGGACCACCTGCGGGATCGCATTCTTCGCTTTGTCGCCCAAGGTGTAGATGATTACGCCGCAACTGACCGAGCAGTACGGACACGTACTGCGGGTCTCGCTGGCGCGCGAAATCTTCAGAGTTTGGGTTTGCGCATAGACAGGGGTGAGATCAAATCCAAGAACCGAAACGCCAACTCCCCCCACAAGGGTGCTCTTGAGGAAGGTACGCCGGGAAAGTTCCATTCACGGCCTCCGCAGCTGTTTGTTCGATGGAGAACAATTTTGACCGCTCGATAACGGCCAAATCTACGGCTTAAAAAAAGTGGAGGAATATTACTCCGCGCGTTGACGGGCGTCAATCGGGTCGTCCACCCACCTCATTGCAGCGCTGCCGTCTGCAGCCCATAATCTAAGTCATGTCGCAAGATCGCTGGCAACGGCGGATCGAACGGGCGGAGGAACTCCGGCACCAGCATTCCTTCGCAGCCGAGATCCTTGGCTTCTATGTGCGTATCGCGCAATTCCAGAAACAGCTCTACCAGCGCCTGGAAAGCGCTTCTGCGGCACCCACCAATTCAGCGAATGCGCTTACCGGTCCTCCGGAATTACCGGAACTGGTGGCCAGTTTTCCCGAATTTCTGGCCGTAGTTGAGCAGCAGGCGCCAGCGCGCCTGGCCGAGTATGCTCGCACGCTCCGGTCCATACCCGAAGACGATCGCACCGCATTGTTGAATGATTTTTGGAATGGAACGGCAGTTCCAGATGGCACAGGCATGAATGAATTTCCGGCTCGCGCCTTTCTTCAACCGTATGCCGAGTTCGTGCGATTGCGTTCCGGTATGCAGTGGGACGGTTACACGCACTCGAACTGTCCTTTCTGCAACCGAAAGCCGGGCCTGGGCGTGCTGCGGCAGTTGGGCGATGGCGGGCAGCGTTCTCTCATCTGTTCGTTTTGCCTTGCGGAGTGGCAATTTCGCCGCATTCTATGCCCGGCATGTGGCGAGGAGAATCACGCCAAGCTTCCCGTGTACACGGCCCACGAGCTGCAACATGTGCGCGTCGAGTGTTGCGACAGCTGTAAGTCTTACCTGAAAACGGTCGATCTCACGAAGAACGGGCTCGCCGAGCCGGTCATCGATGAGATGGCCGCGGTTCCGCTCGATCTCTGGGCGCAGGAGCATGGATATGCAAAGTTGCAGGCCAATCTTCTGCAAATGTGATGGAACTCATGGAATTCGGGGACGATCCTGAGCTCAGGTTTCCCCGATTGGCCACCGAATGGCTGCCCGGCTATACTGGGTAATCGATTTTCACGCGAATTTTAAAAGGACTCATCCCTATGGATTCCTATCATCGCCAGCCTCATCGCAAAGAGCAGCCTGATGGACGAGATTGCAAATTCTGCGCGGCTGTCGATCCCAATTTCGCGAAGCGCAACCCGATTGACCGCTGGGTACATGGGTCCCTTGAGGATTCCGCGACATCCCACATGTCAGAGAACGGCCACGTCTTCCACCTGATGTTCGAAATCGCCAGCAAACGGGGACAACGTCCGCCGCTGGGCGACCTGCCAAAATCCGCTTAGCAGCGAAGCGCTTAACTTCCAGCGCCCACTCGCTGGAAGTGCGTACTCTGCAAGTTGCAATTGACAATGGAACCGGACATTTGCCATATTGTCAAAGCGGTTAGCAAGATCAGCTTATTCCCGGCCACTTTGCAGAAACTTCCGCGCCCCGTTAGCGGAGAACGACATGAGCGAAAGCGATTTCCTCCTACATTCCCGCAATCTGCCTCCGGATCAGGCCGGCGAACTCTTCCATCTGCCACGTCAGCAAGCTGGATGGGAGTGGATGAGTTTTTTCGTTCGTCGTTTGCTTCCGGGCGAGCATTACCAGGCGCATACCGACGGAGAAGAAGCCGCGTTTGTCCTATTGGGAGGAACCTGCCTGGCCGATTGGGGCAACGGCGAGCAGAAGATCGGGAAGCGCAAGAATGTGTTTGACGGTTTTCCCTACACGCTCTACCTGCCTTGCGGCGGTCAGGTAAAGTTCAAAGCAGAGAGCTTGTGCGAGATTGCCGAATGCCGGGTGCCTTCCCAAGCACGACTCGACGCTAAATTAGTCACCCCTTCTGAAGTCGTAAGCAATCTGCGTGGAGGAGGCAACGTCTCCCGCCAGATCGTGGACATCATCACGCCCGCGTTCCCTGCCGACAAACTCATCGTTATTGAGGTGTACACGCCCGGCGGAAACTGGTCCAGCTATCCGCCTCACAAGCATGACGTGCACGATCCTCCCCGCGAAGTCGACTTGGACGAGATTTACTATTACCGCATGCGCCAGCCCGACGCCTTCGCTTTTCAACACCTCTACTCTGGCCAGCATGCCGGCGAACGCACACTCAAAGCCCGCGACGGCGATGTCGTCCTTGTGCACAGCGGGTTTCATCCCGTCGTCGCCGGACCGGGCTATGACGTCTATTACTTGAACTTCCTGGCGGGAACTTCTCGCACCCTGGCCATCACCGAAGATCCCCACCACGTCTGGATTCGATCCACCTGGAAAGAAACGGATCCGCGGCTGCCCCTCGTGAGAGGATGAGCATGGCTCATCGAAAGCAAGTCTCGGGGGACCATTCCGCGGGGGAAGTTCGGATGACTCGACGCCTCACCATGGCGCAAGCCGTGATCGCGTTTCTCAAGAATCAGTACAGCGAGCGCGACGGCAAAGAGCACCGGTTTTTTGAGGGTTGCCTCGGAATTTTCGGACACGGGAACGTCGCCGGCATCGGCCAGGCCTTGGAGCAGGACCCGTGCCTGCCGTATTACCTCGTCCGCAACGAGCAGGCGATGGTTCACACCGCTTCGGCGTTCGCAAAAACCAGCAATCGCTTGCGGACGTTGGTTTGCACGACCTCCATCGGACCGGGCGCCACCAACATGGTGACGGGAGCCGCGGTGGCCACCGTCAACCGGCTGCCCGTGCTGCTTTTGCCGGGAGATATTTTTGCTCGCCGCGACGTCGCCCCGGTGCTTCAGCAACTCGAGTCACCGGGCAGCCAGGATGTCTCGGTGAACGACTGCTTCAAACCGGTCGCGCGCTATTGGGATCGCATTCAGCGACCGGAACAGATCCTGACGGCTCTGCCCGCGGCCATGCGCGTTCTCACGTCACCGTCGGAAACGGGAGCGGTCGTTCTGGCGCTTCCGCAAGATGTTCAAGCGGAAGCTTTCGACTACCCCGAGCACTTCTTTCGCAAACGTGTTTGGCCGATCGCGCGCGCCCGGTGCGATAGCACCTTGATGGCCGTGGCGGTCGAGTGGATTCGATCGGCTCGGCATCCGTTGCTGATTGCAGGCGGCGGTGTTCTCTATTCCGAAGCCAGCGAGGCTCTCTCCTCGTTCGCATCCCAGACAGGAATTCCGGTAGTCGAAACGCAAGCGGGCAAAGGCTCGCTTCCTTATGATCACCCCCAGTGCCTCGGCGCGATCGGCGTTACTGGCACACCGGGCGCCAATATCCTGGCCCGCGAAGCAGATCTGATCCTCGGGGTCGGCACTCGCTACAGCGACTTTACGACCGCATCGCAGAGCGCGTTTCAACACCCCTCCGTGAGGTTCATCAACATAAACGTCTGCGAATTTGACGCCGGAAAGCAGGCTGCTTTACCACTCGTCGGCGACGCCAAGGTCACACTCGAAGAACTACGCAGCCTGCTCACAGGCGTTCGGGTTCAGGATTCGTACTCCGCCCAAATGCAAAAGTTTCGCGCGGGTTGGGAACAGGAGGTCGATCGCATTTATAACCTCAACGTTGGAGTTCCGGTCAGTCAGGGAGAAGTAATCGGAGTGGTCAATGAAGTCTCCGGACCTCACGATGTGGTGGTCTGCGCAGCGGGCAGCCTCCCCGGAGATTTGCATAAACTCTGGCGCACGCGCGAGCCCAATGGATATCACCTCGAATACGGCTATTCCTGCATGGGCTATGAAATCTCCGGCGGAATGGGGGTAAAGATGGCAGCCCCCGATCGCAACGTTTATGTCATGGTGGGCGACGGTTCGTACCTGATGATGGCGCAGGAAATCGTCACCGCCGCGCAGGAGGGCATAAAGCTCATCGTGGTGGTGCTCGACAATCACGGATTTTCGAGCATTGGCGGCCTGAGCCGCGCCTGCGGCAATCGCGGCATGGGAACCGAATATCGCTATCGCCGCAACGGGAAGCTTGAGGGCGACTCCATCCCTGTCGACTTCGTCGCCAACGCGCAGAGCTTAGGCGCGCACGCCGTTCGTGCGAAGACGCGCGATGATCTCCGAAACGCTCTACGCGAGGCCGGTCAACGGCCTGGCACTTCTGTCGTTGTGATCGAAACAGCCTACGACCAGCGGGTGCCGGGTTATGAATCCTGGTGGGACGTTCCCATTGCCGAGGTTTCAGAGGTTGCGCCGGTTCGAGCAGCGCGCGAGAAGTACGTCAAAGCTCGCGAGAAACAACGCATCTTTTAGCAGGAGATCGTCATTCGACTCTGGCAATGAGTCAGGTAAGTTAAGCACGATCCGATTTCGCAATCAGCAGGGGACTTTTAGTGCAATCGACCACCGATGTCGCGGCCGCCGCCTCACAACCCAAGTTGAAGAGGGTTCTTGGCCTTTGGGACCTGGTGTATTACGGAATCATTCTGACATCGCCCATTGCGGTGGTGCCGATGTTTGGTGAGGCGCAAGTACTTTCGCAGGGACATGCAGTCATTACGCTTCTGGCCGCAATGATCGCCATGACCGCCACCGCGGTAAGCTTCGGCCGAATGGCAACTGTGTATCCTTCCGCGGGATCGGTCTATACATACGTCAGTCGGGGCTTCAATGCACAGATTGGATTCGTCGTCGGCTGGGCCATGTTTTTGGAGTATCTGTTTCAACCTTTGCAGAACAGTCTCTATGCGGCGCTCACGGTGCAGCGACTATTGCCTCACGTTCCATTCGCGTTGTTGTCTGCCGGCGCGGTCGGTTTTATGACTTTGCTGTGCTGGTTTGGAATTCGCACCACCGCGCGAGCTAACCAGATCCTGCTTGCGTTTATGTCGATTGTCATGATCGCCTTCATCTTTGAGGCGCTCTGGTACATTTTCACGCACCAGCAATGGCATGGGCTCATCTCGGCGCAGCCTTTCTATGATCCCAAGACCTTCAGCGTTCGCGCGATCGCTGCCGGTACGGCCCTGGCAGCGACCACTTATATTGGCTTCGATGGCGTGAGCATCCTCGCCGAAGAAGTCGAGAATCCCCGACGAAACGTTCTGCTGGCCTCCGTCCTTGTTTGTGTTTTTACCGGGCTGTTCGCCGCCTTCCAGGTCTACCTTGCCCAGCGCATCTGGCCGGACTTCCGCACACTTGCCAATCCGGAAACGGCCTTCATGGACGTCGCACGGGTTGCCGGTGGTTATCACCTTTTCGTCGGCTTCGCGATTGTTCTGCTGGTTTCAAGCCTGGCCTGCGGACTGGCAGGGCTTCTGGGCGCGGTTCGGCTACTGTACGGCATGGGCCGTGACAACATTCTGCCCCGTAAGATTTTTGGCCATCTGAATGCCGAGCGCGGCAGTCCTTCCTATAACGTGATTATTGCCGGGGCCATGGCCTACCTCGGCACGCTGACCATGGGCTGGGAGCGATCTGTCGAAATCCTCAATTTCGGGGCATTGATGGCGTTCATGGCGGTGAACCTGGCCGCGATTCGATATTTCGGATTCAGCCCTGAAATGAAGAACAAGCGCAAGCTGTTCCTCGACGTCATCGTCCCGGCTCTGGGCTTTCTTTTTTGTCTGGTGATTTTCCTGGGCTTGCAGAATTCAACCCTGGTCGCGGGCGCCATCTGGGTCGGAGTAGGGGCGCTGTATGTGCTCTTAAAAACGAAGGCCCTAGGCCAGCCGGTCGCGATCGACTTCAGCGAGTCTTAAAAGCAAGGCTGAGGGAGAACCCGAATCATGCGAGACGATTGGTATCGTCCCGAGATCCCGCGAAAGGAACTCAAAGCGTTTACGGCGCGCGATGACACGCACGCGCTTATTGACTTCGGCCTCTGGGGGGCGTGTCTCGCCTTGAGTGGCTATGCGGCGTACCGATCTGTCGGTACCCACTGGGTGCTCCCCGCGTTTTTTCTCTACGGCACGATTTACAGTTCCTGTGACGCGCGCTGGCACGAATGTGCTCACGGCACTCCTTTCCGAACGCGCTGGTTGAACGAGACCTTTTACTTCCTCTGTTCCCTTATGAACATGAAAGAGGGGACATACACGCGTTGGAGTCATACGCGACATCACACCGAGACCATCATGGTCGGTCTTGATCCTGAAATTCAGGTCATGCGTCCTGCCGATCCCCGCCGCGTACTAC
>Ga0210396_10000480_pt1 | contig 53268 bp, 50 predicted proteins | sample IncBWH17OmetaG_FD_155466 | JGI IMG/M metagenome (GOLD analysis project Ga0210396, IMG submission 155466) | Forest soil microbial communities from Barre Woods Harvard Forest LTER site, Petersham, Massachusetts, United States - Inc-BW-H-17-O ... | reverse complement strand
AAAGCGGAAATTTTTGTGATTTTTTTCATAACAGAGTGATTGGTTATATCAAATATAGTCAAAAAAATTTGAGGTTAAAACTGGGCACGAACCAAGCCTTAACCTCACCTGAATCTTAGCCTGTTTACTTCTGAATTACCAGCTTACCGGTACCAACTACTGAGCCTTCTTTATCAAGTACTTTGTAGATATAAACCCCATTTTCTTCATTCGACATAACTATTTGGTTTATACCGCCATTAAGTGTTTTTGAGTAAACTTTTCCTCCAAGTACATTATATACTTCCAAATCTGTAATTCCTAATTCTGCATTCGTAATTGTAAACACTCCTTTTGATGGGTTCGGATATACTAACAGCTGACCACTGATCTCTGACAACTGATCTATTGCGGTTGGGATAGCAGTCGATGCTTTTTCCATGCCATTACCAAAACTATTCACCCACATATCGGTCTTAATGTAAGGGTTAAAATATACCCTTGTAGGTTGCTCAAAAGGGTATGCCGCTACGTGAGTAAAAACCGGCTTGGCAGCTTCAACATTTGCAGTATAAAAAAGTCCACCTTCTTCAGTAGTTAAATAAGCTGCTCCTTTATTAACCGGATCCATGGTTATAGAAAAACAACTGGCTGTATCGCCCACATTGTTCAACGATGCATTTACAATTTTGGTCCATGAGGTGCCACGGTTGGTTGTGCGATACAGGCCGCCCTGGTTATTGGCTGCTCCTCCATATCCGCTATATACACAAACATACCAGGTATTCTGGCTGGCATCATTCGGGTCAACGGTAAGGTCCATGGTCCAGTATTTCATGCCGGGGTCACTTACATCGGTCCAGGTTGTGCCCTGGTTACTGCTTATAAATACACCCGAACTATCGGTAAACTTACCTGCTGCATTTATTCTACCCGAAAAGGTTGTTACAACGGTGCCATCATTCAGCACATGAATATCTAATGGGTGACCCTGTGTGCGTGCCGGGTTAGGGCAATGTGTCCAGGTAGATGTAGCACCCAGGTTTATATTGTTCGATATCCATATACCACCTGCGTTACCTCCGCCGGCATGGTTTACTACACTTGCATACATGCGGTTAGGGCTGGTAGGGTCTAATGCCAGGTAAATAACCGGTTTGCCCATGTTAAACATAGTGGTAAATGTTTTGCCTGTATCGGTCGACATCATAATTGCCCCATTCCCGCCATCATCATTGGCATCTTTTAAATGGGTGCTCTGGTACATATCGTGTATGCTCGATGTGGCTGCATACACCACATTATTGGCAGGGTTCTTTACAAACTTATAGGTGCTGTTAAGGGTAAGCCCGCTACAATCAAAGCCCCAGGTATTGCCGCCATCGTTACTGCGTATAGCATTAACATCGGTATAACCGGCCAGCACATGCAACGAATCGAACCAGGTAAGGTCCCATGCCGAGGTCATTTCAAGCCCGTTGCTGGGGTAGTATTTTCCTTTAGGGGTATTGGCATTGGCAGCATTTAAATTAGCCGGAGGAACATAAGCAGCCTGCCATGTTTTGCCTCCATCGGTGCTTTTATGCATAAAGCCTTCATCGGTCTCAACAATATCAAGGCTATCGTTACGGCACACATCAAGGCCAAATACATATTGTGGCCAGCTCCAGCCCAGGTCTCCGCCCGAGCCGCAATAACCGGTCTGTATATTTTTATTGGTAGTGGTATTAAACACGTAGGTCCAGCTGGCACCCGCATTGCCTGTTTTAAGCACAATGGGGAAACCCGAATTACCGCTTGCGCCACCTATATATGCCTCGTTTATATTATTCGAAGCCATACGCACCACATAGGGCCAGTCGCCTGCTAAAATGCCATTAACACATTTTGTCCACTTGCCCGGGTAGGTCATCGTATATACACTATCGTAGCCATTGGCACTTTCGCCGGTAATACCCGGATATACACTATTCTTCGCCTGTGTTATACAAAAGAAACGCGTAGTGGTACCAACCCTGGCACCGGCAAACGAAAGAAAATCTTCGTTAACACCGCCGTTGTTAAACTTGCTCCAGTTTTTACCACTGTTCACAGAGGTAATGATACCTATGTTGGTACATATATATATGTTAGCCCCGTCAAAAAAAGTTCCTGCCACATAGGCTCCGTTGCCTGTAGTATCTACATAAAAAGCAGCACCAAATGTTTTACCTCCGTCATTTGAAAGGTACAGATCGCTATAATCAGATACTATAACCTGGTCCGAATCTTGTGGGTTGGCAATAACATACCATGTTCCGTTGCCGCCTGTAGGGTCGGTAATAGGGTTCCAGGTTACGCCCCAATCGGTTGTCTTAACGGGTATAAGTCCGCCGCTAACCTGGTCCATACTTTGGGTATAACGTATATTATTACTATTAGTAAACTCTACCTTACAAGAAGGGCTACCCGTTACCTGGGTAAAGCTTATTACATTCCACGAAGCACCACCATTGGTTGAGTGATAAAGGTCGGTCATATCGGTACTCGAATATATTTCATTGGGATTAGCAGGGTTAATGCTGGGGCTATAGTTAGCTCCTCCTCCACCTATGCCGTGGGGAGTGAATGTTGTGGGCTGAGCGAAAGAAAGTGAAGAGTGAAGAACTAAGAATGAAAAGCTGCAAACTGCAACTAACAATTTAGAATTCAACATTAAGAATTTAAAATTTGTATTTGTCTTCATAGGGGGATGAATTTGCTTTTAACAAACATAGGAAAATTAACTATGAGATAAAAACGATAAACTATGAATCCAATTACACTCATCATTCATAGCCTATCCCAAAGGGATGCCTTTGCATAGTTCATAGTTCGTTCTTATCTTTGTTCAAACTCCTTTCATGAAACCATTCCCGCTTATTGCTTTACTCTTGTTCTGCTCTCTTTTTGCTGATGCACAAAATACCTTTAACTGGGGCGATACTAAGTTTAATAAAGGTGAAATAAGAAGGATTAATATTCCTTGGAATCTTGATAATGGAGGTTGGTACCAAGGATACAGTGATGATACATTAAAACCTCTAGTTAACTTCTTAAAGAAAAACCCTTTTATAAAAATAGAAGTACAAAACCATACTGACCCACAAGGCAGCTATACCCATAATATGAAACTATCACAAGCAAGAGCACAAAGCATTGCAGATCATCTCATAAGCCAAGGGATTGATTCCGCAAGAATTGTAGCTAAAGGATATGGCTCAACCCAGCCATTACCTGGATATAGTGCTGTTGATATTGCAGCAATGAAAACATATGAAGAAAAACAGCTAGCATATCAGGCAAACCGCCGCACTGAAATTCGCATCCTTTCTACTTGCTACAACCACGAAACCTTTAACTGGGGCGATACCGTATTTTATGTGGGGAGTAAAAGACAAATACATATTGAATATACTTTAGATAAGTCAGAAATAGCTGACAGAAGTAAACCAACGCTTGATTCAACGGTATTTTTCCTAAAGAAAAATGCCAGCCTTAAAATAGAAGTTGCTTGTCATACAGACCTACAAGGGAGCTTGAAGCACGACCAGGTATTAAGCCAGGCAAGGGCTCAATCAATAACCGATTATTTTATAAACAAAGGCGTTGATTCGGCTAGGATAGCGCCTAAAGGATATTGGTACTCCCAACCTATGCCTGGCTGCAGCAAAGAAGAAATAGCAGCGATGAAAACCAATGAGGAAAAACAAGCCGCTTACAAAAAAGACCGCCGTACCGAAATAGTTATAACAGGTAAATAAAATTCGTAGCTAATCGAATTTCATCATCAATCCTGCCTTTGCTTGCCAAACTGTATGCTCACGTCATCGAGCAATACTGAGCCGGTGATACATTTCACATAAACCTTTATTGAATCGGATGCGTTAATTAAAGGCAAGGGCTTGCCGAAGTACTGAATCCTCTCCCATTCGTTACCCGCAATTTCATCTGCAAGGCTATGCGTATCGGTATAGCTAATCGTCCCGTTTGCTGATACTATATGGGTGGTTATCGCAGCATCGCAATTTACATCAGGCATATTGGCCCATGCTGTTACAAACATTGTTTCACCGGCACTGTCGGGTATTTCGGAAGCTTTGAATGCAAACAGGGTAACCTGCCCTGCCGAAGGAGTAACCTGCACCTGGTGAGCACCGCTATGCAAATGTGCTTTAGACACAGCTGAAGATGAATTGGCATTTTTGTTACCTGCAAATAGCATAGGGCTATTAAATAAAACAAGCTTAGAAGCAGGGTTATCGTATACCCAACCATACCTATCGGCTGTTTTAAGAAATATATCCCAATATTTTTTCTTGTTCATTTTATCATAAGAGATGATGAACTTATTATACTGTATAGTTTGAATGATACATAAGCCAAGACAAAGAACAGGCACTGCAATCATTACCCTTCTTGTCCATGTGCCTTTACTTTCCGTCAGCACCCATGCCAATAACAAAGCATAGAACGCATAAAAATCAACAAACACCCGCATGCCAAAACTGCCACCATACCACCATTGCCACCAGCTCGAGAACACATAGGTGGTAATAATAAAAAACAGAACAAGTATGGCCAGCAGAAAATAGTTACGCTTACGGGCAAGCATAGGCACAGAACCAATAAGAGTAAATAGCATAAGCGGAGTATATAGAAACCAGCCTTTGCGGTAACTAAACAGGGTATCGGTAAAGTGCGGTTTGGAGAAATCAAAACTTTCTCCGCCGTAGCCCCATATATACCACTGGCCCGTTTCGGCATGCCATTTAAAAAGCTGTATGCTTAGAACAAGGGTAATTGCACCCAGCAATACAATTATGTTTCGCAAATTGAAAGTTCGTATAACAAACAGCTTTGTTTGTTGAAAGCTGCCTGCCAGGAATGGAATAACAAGAACAATGAACAGATTCGTTGGCCTTATAACGCACAACAAACCCAGAAGCAGTATAGCGGGTAAAAGGTTCTTAAGCTTTGTATCGTTTATTGACTGCTTGGCATAATAAAGGAACACTGCTACTAAGCCAAAAGAATAAACGTGCGATATGGAGGGCTCAACGGTTGCATAATAGAAAAGGTTGGTGCCATATAGTACAAGCGCAAGTGTGAAATAAATTATCCGATCGGGAACTTTATATTCAAGCAATAATTTGCGCAGGTAATACAAACCTAAAAACAGGTAGAACAAAGCAGCCACCACTACTGCTTCCTGGAAAAGAGCTGAATACCCGGTAAGGCTGAAGCCAAAAACATAACTCAAAAAAAAGGCCAGCAGAAAAAAAGGAGTCAGAACAACAGATACACCCACAAAATACTTATCGGTAAGTTTAGTGTTGTCGTTATTATACAATACAAACGGATACGCTACCTCATCCATATCCATTCCGGGTCGGAGCTTGTGCTCCTCCTCCATTATCTTTTTATAATCGAGGCTATGGTAAATAAATGTGCAAGGCAGGTAAGCATAATACCCATATCCATCGGCATTAATGGTATCGGTCCAACTCCGCACACGGGTAATGTCGGTTATTATAGCCGGAACTAAAATGAGGAAAATTATAAATGCCGGTGAAAGCCTTTTCATGCTATGCTTTATAGCAACGAAACTAATTATTTTTCAATCACCAGCTTTCCTGTTGCCATAAGCTTGCCCGCGTGTGTAAGCATACGGTACATATAAACACCTGCAGGCTGAGCGGATAGATCAATTGAGAATTGAGAATTATTAAATACCACTTGTGCAACAATATTCTCACCTAACATATTATAAACCTCCATGTGGTATTCCCCCTGCTGATAGTTTGTAACGCCCATTTGATAATTGAATTTGCCGCTGCTTGGGTTAGGAAATACATTCAGATTTACTGTTGGCGGGTTAATAGTTTCTGTGCCAACTACACGGCACAAAACCAACCCTTTGCCTCCATTACCTTCTACTCCGCCTGTGCCTGTTGTAATAGTTGGGTTAACAATACTATCGTTACTAACAGCAACCGAATCGTTGGCATAACTACCGGTTCCGGCTCCGCTGCCGCCACCTGTTGCACACGCATTATAGTTTTTATCTGTTTTTAAGTACATAAAATGGTATTCAGCTGTATAGCCCAGCGAATATCCTCCATCTTTATCTTGTACAACACAATTACCACTGGCGCTGTATACAGGTTCAAAATTATACACCTGCCCCGCTCACCCCGTTTGCATTAATATCGTATTCGTCAAAATACATATTGCCCGCCGAGTGATAATCCTGCGGATCGTCAGAACCACCTGTTATCATAAAGCCGCCGTCATTGGTAGCGGTAATACCATTCACCCAAATTTCAAAATCATTACCTGCCGGGTATGATTGCTCAGCAAGAATATTACAATTAGAATCGATGACAAATAATGCCAGCTCAAATGAAGCAATGGAATAGTATCCCGTTGAAGCTATGGCATAGTTGCCATTTTTCAACTGTACCATTTTAGGTACATTGGTAAAATTCAGAGAGCTGGTTATATCAAATATTTCCCTGCTCCATATTTCATTACCCTTACTATCAACCTTAATTATATTACAAGCACCGGGGTTGCCACCGTTATCACCGGCTACCATATAACCTTTGCCACAAGGCTGAACACTACTGGCGCTTATACCATTTATTTTATTGCTTAGTGTTTTTACCCACTGCACATTACCGAGCGAATCGAGTTTTACCAAATAACATTGCGATAAACCTGAGTTATTAACCGTGCCGGTAGAACCACCAATTAAATAACCACTATCAGCTGTTGCCAAAACCGAATACCCGAAATTATCGGTTGTATCGCCAATAGTTCTTGTCCATTTTACATTACCGGCTGCATCAAACTTTGCCGCATATACATCATAATGTCCTGCACCAAACGAGCTGGTATAACCCACTGCAACCACACCTCCATCAGGCGTATTAACCATAGCAACAAACCGGTCAAAGCCGGTTCCGCCTAATGTTTTGGCCCACGCAACGCCACCGTTAGTATCGAACTTAACCACATAGGCATCTCCGCCACCGGCACCAAAATTACTGGTTGAACCGGCCAGTATGTGCCCTCCATCTTTGCTTTGTACTATAGCATAGGCTGCCGAATTACTGTCTTGCAAAGCAACTAGGCCATTGCTGAACTGAGCAAAGGTTTGTAAACCATGACAAAATACTATAAAAGAAAGAAAGAAATATTTTTTCATAAAGAGTGATTCAGTAAAACAAATGTAGGCAATTGTAAGGCTGATTCCAAATAACACTAAAATGAATAATGAGCTGCAGACTCTATCTCATCCTTTACCTATATTTGTATAAATAAACATCATACCATGAGAACTATACTTTTAGCTATTGGCCTATTTGTTACCACCACATCATTCACTAAGCTTCCCAATCATTATGTATATATTGATGCCGACCCCAAGGAGCAATATTACCATGCTGCCAACGATTGCAAAGAAATTAAGAAAGGACATAAAATTGAGAAGGTCACCCTGGATGAGGCGGTGAACAAGTATCATTTAAAGCCTTGCCCCGAGTGCTACAAACCAAAGAAATAATTACTAATTGTAAATGGTGAATGGTAAATTCTTAATTATAAAATATTTGAAGTACTCAGCGTTCACAATTCACCATTTACAATTTACAATTCTAAGCCGCGTATTTTTTCTTTTTGGCTTATTGCTTTCAGTGAATTGTTTTTCTCAAAAACTTACGGCACCGGATATTAATAAAATGCTACAGGGCAAGTGGCAGATGGAGAGCGATACGGTGCACATTATACAGTTTAAGGCCGATACCATGTTTTTTATTACTGCCAACGGAAGCCAGCCTGTGGTAAATGAGTTTTATTACATAAGCAGTAAAAGTTGCGACAGTGTATTGTATAAGAATACCTCCGGCTTTTTTCTTATTGAATTCGATCATGCCGAAGACGCAAATAAAAAGCTATCGTACATTGGCAAGATATGTGACAAAATAAAAGCCATATCGCCCACATCTCTTATACTGGCTTACATTGGGAATAAAGAAGAACACTTCATAAAACTGAAGTAAGACAGGCGCATGAAATTCCTTTCGACATATTTTGTAGCCTTCGTACTATTTGGCTTGTGCGCAACGCATACTTGTTTAGCGCAGGCACTTAACCCCGATTCGGTAAAAATGGCATTACAGGGCTCATGGCGCATGAATGCCGACAGCAATATGGTGCTTGTATTTACGGGCGATAGTATGACACACCATATGATGCGCACATGGGGGATGGGGAAAGCACGCTTCACCCTGTCGAACCGTAACTGCGACACCACACGGTTCATAAAAAAAGATGCGCTATACCTGGTAGAAACTTACCGCTACTATCACGCCAAAAAAGCTGTTGACGGAGAGATGTGTAATAAAATAGTTTATTTTAAAAGTGGCGTTATGATACTTAAACGCGATGGCCTCTTCGAGACCTATACCAAAATACAATAAGTAGTCTATTTCGAGCGTGGATCTTTGCCAAACTGTTTCACGTACTCAAAATCATCTATCTTTTTAGGATTATCCCACACCCACTGGCACACGTCGCCGGTATATACATGCACCATGTTTCCAATCTTATTCTCGGCATGGCCAAAACCCATTGCTACTTTCATCATCTCCACAAAACCATTCTCAACATAAGCAGTGTCTTCCAGTTCATAATCCTGGTGGTTTACGCTGTCATATTCTTTATGCTGTTTCATAAAAACCACTGCCGAATATTTCAAAGGTTTAAAATTTTTGTTTTCAATGCATTCAAACAAAAATTTATTGATATCGTCGGGTGGCATGGCAATCATTGATACTATAAGAGTATCACTTCCATTAATGTAGGCAGGCTTATAATTCGCCACAAAGCTTTTGCACCTGTCCATCATACGGGTAAAGGTAGTATCGTCTATTTTATGTTTTTGCCCTACTGCCATTTGGCCAACAAATAACAAAAGAACAAAAGTGATGCGCCCAATACCTGTTTTCTTTATCATTTGCCTCATTATATTATTATTCAGATTTATCTTAAACGATTGATTAGCAAATGCTAAAATACCGAATTCCTCTTAATTATCAAATTATACAATTCTTATAAAGACATTAACTTTACATACTATGTGTTACCATATAAAACTAAAAGCCCGTATTAAAGAACTTCGTAAAAAGTATGGTGCAACAGTTGAAGGCCTTACGGATGAACAATTACTCGACCATGAAAATGTATCGGGTTTTGCACACCCCAGGTTACCTGTAATTACCAGTGAAGAACCCGGTAAAATAAATTTAATGGAATGGGGCCTTATACCCAACTGGGTAAAAGATGAACAAACGGCTGCTACCATGCGCAATGCTACACTGAATGCCCGCAGCGAAACCCTTTTTGAGAAACCATCTTTCCGCAGCATATTAAAGAAGCGATGCCTGATATTGGTAAATGGTTTTTACGAATGGCAAACCAAAGAACCCGCGGGCAAAAGTAAGCGGGCAAAAGAAAAGATTCCGTTTTATATTCACTTGAAGAGTCAAAACATTTTTGCCATGGGCGGACTATATGATGAATGGGTAAATACCGCTACCGGAGAAATATCAAGGGGGTTCAGCATCATTACCATTCCTGCAAACCCTTTAATGTCCATAATACACAATACCAAAAAGCGAATGCCTTTTATATTGCCGGTTGAAAATGAAAAGAACTGGCTGCAGGTTGAGTCAAATGAAAAGCAGATAAAAGATCTGATGACCCAATACCCTGAAGAGGATATGATGGCAGAAGAACCGGAAGGGCAAAAAAATAACCGCCCTGAAGAAACAGGACGGTTATTCGATTAAATACACTTTACCGTTTAGGCTTTCATGTTCAGCAACTGGCTAACCATGTTGTAATCTTTAACATTTAAGCCCGGATGCCGTTTAATAACCGAGGTTGGTATTACTACCACCTTAAAATTAAATGCTGCCGGTACCGTAGGTATGCTGTTATCAGAATTTTGCATCTGCAGTGTTACAGTATTTATATCGTAATTGAATGTAAATGTTTGCTGCACGGTAGATGAGATGGGATAAGTATCTGGCAACGGAGCCCATTGTGTTGAACCCATTGAACTGGTTTGAAAATAAACCATTATCACTCCGTTGGCATCGGCATACTGGTCAATAATAGGTACTGTATAACCGGCAATAAGAAAAGTGCCGCTTGCCGACCAATCTGATGGGCTTGATACACCTGTTGAATAGTTGCCATTTACACCTTGCGGGCCTTGCGGACCCTGCGGGCCCTGTGCGCCATCTGGCCCTACACAACCTGTAAAAAAGACTGCCAGTGCTGCTGCAAATAATGTAACTCGTAATGTTTTCATGTTATGGGTTTTTTAAAATTATTTATTAGAATTTAAATTAACTATGGCTCAAATATAATCTGGCACAGATGAAGAAAGTATGAACATGCAAACAGGTTAAGGTTGAGGTTGAACCCTGAAAATCATCACCCATCGTATTTTCTCATTACTCAGTACCCACTACTCAGTACTATTTGATACTAAACCGTTTAAATTGCATTTTGTGTTTATTTTTATATATTTGGTCTTAACAAATAGGTCGTACGACTTATTTAAAACCAATTTATAAACCATAAAATCATAAAACAAAATGATGGACCAACAAGCAATGATGAACAACATGATGGCAATGATGGCGGTACTTGCAATTCCCGCTCTTATTATTGGCCTTTTAATGTTAATTTCTGAATGGATCATTCTGAGCAAAGCAGGTAAACCGGGATGGGCTCTTCTTATTCCTATTTACAATGCCATTGTATTACTACAGGTTATTGGAAGGCCATGGTGGCATATTTTCCTGTTCATTATTCCTATTTATGGATGGATCATACTTCCGATCATATGCCTTAACCAACTTTCGAAAAGTTTTGGTAAGGATACAGGGTTTACAATAGGCCTTTTATTATTGCCTGTTGTGTTCTACCCAATGATGGCCTTTAGCAAAAACATTAAATATGTTGGCCCGGGCGGAGTGCCTGCACAGGCATAAGCACAAAAAAAACTACAATTGCAAAGATCCCGTCCATACTTTTTGGACGGGATCTTTCATTTTACCCCCTGATTAATACCCGAAATATGTAACAAGGTGCATAAAATATGTAACCAAATGCTTTGATATTAAAATTATACTTTTCAGCGTCTGAATCTCGCTAAGGATGAGTAGATTCGCACTGCGCGATATAATTACATACTACAGAAAAATGAACAAAAGACTCTCAGCGGAAACGCTAAATGAGATCCTTCAACTTTTGCCTGCCATAAGGGAAGAAGTAAGAAAAGAATTTGAACTCAGCGGTGAATATAATGCCGGCCATGAGTTCCATTCTGATGATATGTTTATTGATATACTACCCTATGCAGCTTACGAATACATTATACTGGCCTGGGGTGTACAGCCATACCGGGTAGATATAGAATCGGTATACTATGCCATGAACAACCGCCGCTTTAAAGACCTGAAAAAGATAATGGCACATGGCCTCAGGCGCCTGGCATCTATTAAAACAGTTTAAGACATAGGGCTTAAGGGCTTTTTATGGTTTTTTAACAATTTACCTGTCTCTATTGCGTTATTTTTGATGTCTGTAAAAACTCAGTATTGAAAACTTCCTTCATCAGTTATAAAGTTCATAAAGTAAAAAGTCATAAAGTATCCGGAATATTACCTGTACTGGTTCTCACTTTTCACTTTTCACTTTTCACTTTTAACTCACTTGCGCAGCAAGTAACCATAAGTGGTAAAGTAACCGATAACCACGGCAACGAAAATATGTACCAGGTGGTAGTGGTTAACGCCCGCACATCCGAAGGAACCTTTGCATCGGCCGGTGGAGTGTTTAACATAAGTGCGCTGCAAAACGATACCATTTTGTTTACAGCCAGTGGCTTTGCCGTAAAAAAGGTTTGCCTGAAAGATTCAGCAGTCAAAAATCATTATTCAATTATAGTAAAGCTCGATAGCCTGCACATGAGCCTTTCGGAAGTAAGGGTTTACCCGGTTAAAAGCCTGAGAGAGATCGATGAAAGCAAGGACAAGCTGGGCGAAAAACATAACACCGACAGGTACGCCAACACACACGCCCTTACCAGCCCTATCAACTATTTGTTTGAACGCTTTAACAGCATGGAACAATCGAAACGAAAAGTAGAAGAACTGACAGACGAACAGCAAAAACGCCAGGTATTGAAAGACCTCTTTCACCTGTATATAAAGAACGATATTATAAACTTAGATGACTCGCAATTTGAAACCTTTATAGACTATCTGAACTTTAGCGATAACTTTATCAGAACTGCTACCGACTATGAATTATTGATGGCCATAAAGTATAAGTACGAAGCTTTTGAAAATGCAAATTCGTATTATCCGCCATCGGAAAAACATAAATAAACCAGCTGGGTTTCAGTTTTTTATCTTCCGGTCATCGCTTTTAAGCACCTACTCCCCTATAAAAAAACTGTGTTCGTCGAATATTTTCAAATACCCTTGTCGGGAGCATATCTTTATATATATATTTGCAGCGTCTAAAACAATTAAGGCGTTTTAGAATTAAGGGTTAAGAGTTCTTTAAATAATGTTTATTAATTTAAATCCAAACTGAATAAAGTTTCGTAAATTCGTAAACAGAGAACTAAAAAAATATTAACGATTGCCCTTCTCTGAGTGGTGGGAAGGGTATGAACCGGGACCGTAGGGGAGCCATCTTCTACACCCGGTTCGCCTTTTTAGGCAATCTCATCAGTATAATCGCTACTTTTGAACCTCTTAAAATTGTTATGAAAAGGCCTCTGCTCATCATTTTTCTTGTGCTGCTGTTAGATCAGGCTCTTAAGATCTATGTAAAGCTGCATTTTGCCCTGGGTGAAGAATATCGCTTAACATCGTGGTATTATATTGCCTTTGCCGAAAACAACGGCATGGCCTATAGTATGGAATTTTCGGGCAAGTATGGCAAGTTGTTCCTCAGCCTTTTTCGCATAGCAGCTATAGTTGTTATGTGCTGGTATTTAAATAAACTGGTAAAAACACATGCACACAAGGGCCTTATAGCAAGCCTTGCCTTTATTATTGCAGGCGCTATTGGCAATGTTATTGATAGTGCTTTTTACGGACTCATTTTCAGCGACAGCGCCAACGGTGTAGCAACGCTGTTTCCGGCAGGTGGCGGTTATGCAGGCTTTCTGCGTGGTAAAGTAGTTGATATGTTATATGCACCCATCGTGCACGGGCAGTTTCCTTCGTGGGTTCCTGTATGGCACGGACAAGATTTTATTTTCTTCAGCCCTACCTGCAATGTGTCCGACTATTCGGTTTCGTTTGGTGTAATACTCATTTTGCTTTTTTCTAAAAAGTTTTTGCCACGCAAAACCGAGGGGCAGTTAAATGCAACCCACACTGAAGAAGCTCTGAAACAATAACATTTGTTATCGCCCCGGCTTGCGTGAATAGTGCAATTTTGTGCCTTAATGAAAACACACAGATCATCACCTTTCTTATTTATTGGAAACATTAAACGATTGCTGTGTGTAACTATTCTGTTTCTTTCCTGCCATATAGCTTCTGCCCAAAAGTGGATATGGGTAAACCCTGCCACTAACCAGGATACCAGCACACGTTGTGTGCCCTGGGTAAATGCAACCGATACGGCTGGCAATGTTTTTGTGTCAGGCGGCTATACAGGTGCTGCAACCTTTGGCACTCACTTCATAAACTCTAACCTGGGCTCGCCATTTGCAGCTTTTCTACTCGTCAAGTATAATTCAACCGGTAATGTGCTGTGGGCAAAAACATCGGTAACAAAACCGCCTTATAGCTGGTGCTTTGCCTACTCAGTAGCTACTGATAAACTGGGCAACGTTTATGCCACCGGTTTGTTCTTCGATTCGGTTGCTTTCGGGCCATACACTATAAGCAGTGCTTCGGGAAATGTGTTCCTGGTAAAGTACGATTCTGCCGGTACGGTGCAGTGGATACGCACCGCTTCTCTTCCAAGCAGGCAAAGCAATGCACAGGGTAGCTGTGTAACAGTTGATGCATTAGGCAACCCATATATTACAGGAATATTCCAGGATAGTGTTTCATTTGGTGCCTACACACTCACCAACGGCCCGTCGCATAATGCATTTATAGTAAAATATGATGCCAACGGAAATGTAGTGTGGGCTGAAAGCCCTACATGTGTAGTTTGCTCAGCCATGGGTTCCGGCCTTGCTGCCGATAAGCTGGGCAATATTTACCAGGCAGGAGATTATGGCGGGTCCTCAAATATTTCATTCGGTGCTGTTACATTAGGAGCTACAAATTCAGGCAATATGTTCTTAGTTAAATACGATGGCAATGGGAACGTGTTATGGGGCGCCAATGCACAAATGCCCAGCAATGCAAGCGCCATAAGCAGCTCGCCCGGCGAATATGTTACTACCGATGCCGCCAACAATGCATATATAACAGGTACATACATAGACACAATTACTATTGGTTCGCAAACCCTTATTACCGGCTTCTTTAATGGGTTTGGTAACGTTTTTGTAGCCAAGTTTTCTGCTGCAGGCAACCCTATCTGGGCTAAAAGCGGCCTTATCTCTAAAAATAGCTTTGCAGTTGACTACTCTATCACTTCCGATAAGTGGAACAATATTTACCTGTCGGGAGAATTTAACCAAAGCATTGCTTTTGGAGGCATTAAATTAAAAACAACTAAAGGCGGCGGCCCTTCTTATATAATCAAATTCGATTCTGCCGGGAATGCACTTTGCGGCACTTTACTGAACAACCAAAGTAGCAGTACTATTAATGCTTCGGTATCAGGGCACAATTCAGTTGCGGCCGATCCAAAAAGCGCTGGTGTTTATTTTGCAGGAGATATACAGGGTTATAACCAATGCGTATTCTGGCCGGATACTGTTAACGGCATTGGAGAAATAATTGGCTTTTTAAGTAAGTGGAGCTGCGGAACATGTAATGTGGCTCCTGATATTATAGGACCTGATACTGTATGCAGCGGGCAAGCCATTACCCTAGTTGCAAAAGGAGGAATAAATTACACCTGGAGCACAGGAGTTACCAGTGACAGCCTTATTTTAAATCCGCCGAACAATCAATACTACTATGTTTCTATTACTAACGATTCCTGCACACGCAACGATAGCGTTGATATTGTAGTGCATCCTGTTCCCATACCCAGCATAAACAAATCGCAGACTATTTGTGGAGGCAATATTGTAAAACTATCTGCCTCTGGCGGAACAAGCTATACCTGGCAACCCGGTGCAAGTTTAAGCTCTGCCTTTGTTGCAAACCCCGATGCTAAACCAAATACAACTACTATTTATACTGTAACAGTCTCGAATGGTTTTTGCAACGCGAAGGATAGTACAACAGTTTTTGTAAATCCAGTTCCTTTTGTAATTGCATGTTGCGATACATCAATTACTCCGGGGCAAAGTGTGGCGCTTACCTCATCGGGTACAGGTAATTACCAATGGGAGCCCACAGCAGGGCTCAGTTGTAACAACTGCCCTAACCCTACCGCGTCGCCACTGGTTACAACCAATTACACACTCACTATTACCAGCGATAGTGGCTGCTCTGCTAATCAAATTATTGTTATTGATGTTAGCTGCGGCAACACATTTATTCCCGATGCATTTTCACCCAATGGCGATGGACAGAACGATGTATTATATGTTCGCGGCGATTGTATCAAGACCATGAGCTTCGAAATATTTGACCGTTGGGGAAATAAATTGTTTGAAACAACCGATATTAACAGCGGCTGGAATGGTGAGTATCACGGCAAACCCATGAACACAGGCTCGTATGTATATTACCTGACTGCTACTAATTACGATGGCACCAACATTACTAAAAAAGGTAATGTGGAATTGGTGAGGTAGTCTACTTTTCTATGGGCACTACTGCCATGGTCAGCCTGCTAATGCAGACCATTTCACCGGCATCGTTCTTAATTTCTATTTGCCAAACCTGTGTGCTACGGCCGGTATGTATGGGCCTTGCAGTACCGGTAACAAGTCCGGTTTTAACGGCCTTTAAGTGGTTGGCATTAATATCTAAGCCCACACAACGAAACTTAGCCGGATCAACCGTTAAAGAAGCACCAAGGCTGCCCAATGTTTCAGCAAGCGCCACGGAAGCGCCGCCATGCAATATGCCAAATACCTGGTGGGTACGTTTATCTACAGGCATAGTGCCTTCAATATAATCTTCTTCTATTGCAGTTATTTTTATATCAAGCACCTCTAATAAGGTATTTGCAGCAAGCTGGTTAAGTACGTGTAAGGGGTAAACGGTTATTTTGTTTTTCATAAGCTTATATCTACCTACAAATTTAGTCGTTTTTGCTACTAAAAAAACTTTGCGTCTCTGCGCCTTTGCGGTAAAATAAATACTGAGTATTACTGTGCCCCTAAAATCAGCTTTTTAGTGTAAGAGGTTCCGTTGCCAATTACCTGCAATATATATATGCCGCCTGTAACCTGCGCATTGAACTGGTAAATATTGAGCCCTACTGAGGCATTGCGGTTCTGGCTGAATATGGTTTGTCCCATTTCGTTAATAAGGTTAAATGTAAGCATACCTGCAACCGTATCATTTACCTGTGCAACAATGGTATTGGCATTGCGTGCAAAAGCATATACTGTTGCAGCATTTTCGCAAGGGGTATATACAGTAGTGCTAACACGGGTTGTTTTTCCATCCATATCAGTTTGCGATATACGATAATAAGCTGTGCCCGGCAAGGGGCTTTCATCAACAGCCGAATAGGAATGCTGAGTAGTGCTGGTACCAATACCTTTAACGGTTGCAACAGTTTCATAGTTCAGGCCGTCTTGTGTGCGCTCAATGGTAAAATAATCGTTATTAATTTCAGATGCCGTTATCCATTGTATCAAAGCAGTATAATTATGACACTCTGCAGTAAACGAAATAAGTTGTATGGGCATGGGGTGCGATGAACTCGCAAGTGTCCATGAGCGGAAAAATTTAGCCGCCGTTACATCATTGCCTCCGCCATTCCAGGTACTAACGGTTTTAGTATTTGCACCCGAACCTGCTGCCGTTGTTCCAACAGGCCCCAAATAATCGCCCCAGGTGCCCAGGCCGTTATTGAATCTTTGTACAAGCATAGTGCCATCAATAGCATTGTTTGAGCCTGAAACCTCTGATGAAGCATTAGCTGCACTTAAATATGTAAAAGTAAGCTCAGGGTCAGGCTGAGTTGTATATGCACCCGAACCTGCGTCAACCACCCAAAAGCGGTCAACTACATTATATGAATCATCGGTATTGGAAGGGCTGCCCGGGAGCGAAGCGGGATACATATTCATGCTTCCGTCGGAGGGCCTTGGTATATTATCATTAGTGGTGTGCCACGTAGAAAACCTTATAACACCTGCACCTACTCCGGCTGTTTTAATGGTTAATGTAGCCGGGATGTATGATGTAGAAGGGAAATAGAAAAAAGGCACCACATAAGCCGATGCTGCAACAGCGGCACCTATATCCCATTCCACCATATTATATTCACTCTCTGAAATCATACCCGAATTGGTAGATGCTCCGGTAAGGGTAATTGCATTAGTGGCACTATTATTAACTACTAAATAGGTTGGTGCACCACTACTACCATTTGCTAACGATATATATACAGCGCTGGAATTATTAATGATGAGCCTTTCCTGGGCAACGCTATGCGCAGCCATTAAAAAACATGGCAATACCAGGAAATATTTCATCACACTATTTTTCAACCTATCAATAAAGGATTAGTGAAACTGATCAAACTCAAGTTGTGCCTGGCCGTAGTATAAATATGTGCCCACATTATTACTTGCCATCCACATTATTAAAATATCGCCTTTAGCCAGTGTAACCGTACCAATATTCATAGAAAAAGGTTCAACATCATATTCGCCTGCTGCGTTATTAGTAGGGTCAATGGTCAGGGCCTGCGAGCCAAGCACAGTGCCTGTTAAGGTATGTGTGGTCCAGTTGGCAACATCTGCGGTGCCCAGCGAATATTTCATAAGGTATATGGTAATATTGGTTGTAAACGCGCTATGATCATCGTTAAGCGCCCAGCCATTTACCATTAAATTATAAATGGTTTGTGCCGAAGTAGCATAGTATGCACCTTCGCCCGGGTTTGACAGAACATGGAAATCAATAGCTGCACCCGATGACCATGTTATAAGCCATCCGCCGTAGCCAAACGATTGGCCATCGCCTGATGCTAATGGATTTGGCGGCTGCAATGCTTCACTAAGCACCACGTGGGTTTTGTTTATATCAACCCAATTTGGTGATGCAGGCGTTCCGGCATTATAATATATACCTGAAGGGGTTAACCCACCCGCACCGGTATTATAGACCATTAATGAAGTTGCAGGGCTGGCAATAGTTACAGCATCGGTAATAGAGGCTAAGGCCACGTTAGGTATTAGCAAACCTTTACCATTGGGGCTTGCAAAATTGTTATTCGAATTAAGATCGAGTATGGCTGAAGCATTTGGAGTTGTTGAACCTCCATTGCCTGTATTTATACCCACATTTTGCGAATGGGCAAGCACAGCAATACATACAAAAACAGGAAGTAATAATTTTTTCATAAATACCAGAGGGTGAAAATTATCCCGAAGTTAATAAAAAAGAGCCGTTTCATTGTTACATCGCCCAGGTTTTCTTCCTTCTAAATCGTGTTAGATAAGGTTTACTTTTTTCCTAAGCGAAAATTGCCGTTAGTATTTTAAAATCAATTGCTTATGGCAAAAAAACATGGCTTTAAATAACCTTAGATGAAAAATTTAGTGCCTAAAAATCAACCAATTACAATTTAACAGCAGGGATACTATTTAGCCTCATATTCCGTTATATATATATAATTATAACACCTGTGTATCATGAAACGTATCCTGTTCTTAATCCTGCTAGGCGCTTTAGCCACTCCTGCATTTTCGCAATGCACTTTCGAAACCAAAACCAAAGTGCGCAAAGATCAATACAGCAGATCATCGCAAAAAGATATAAAGCAATCGGAAAGTGCTATGGATAAACAGGAGGCGGAGTTTCAGAAACCGAAGTATGCTGCTATTGTTAAGCCTACCAAGGAGATGAAGAAACAACAGAAGAAAGAAGAGCAGGCACAGTTGTAATTATTTTGTTGCTACCTAATGCTTTAATTTTCTTTGGCACAGTTCTTTGCATCTATGTGTCTTTTACCATCATCATTTCCCTTCACCTCACGTGCCGTTATTTTGTGCACTGGTATTTTGCGTTAGGGATAATAGCGAAAAGCCCACATCCGCCAGCTGGCGGAGAGGACTTGCAGCGAATAGCCCGACCCGAGGCACGAGGGGAACGCCCAAATGAAATTTATAGGATTATGTTTCGACAAACTCAACATGACGTTTTTAACTTTTCACTATTCACTTTTAACTCCTATAAGGTTATTCGGTATAAACATCTGGTTGCCCTCAGGCACGTTGACCTCACCTAGGCCAAGGGCCTTGCGCTTTTCGTTTAGCGTCATCCACCAGGCCTGTGCCAGCAGATTTACTTTACTCTCTTCATCTTCACGTATCTCTTCAAAATGTTGCTTATCTACTTCAAGACAATAACGGTGTCCGTCGAGTTTTTCAAATTCAGGCACCAGGTTGCGGTTAAGGCTATCTATAAACAAATGCAATTCGGGCAACACACAATTTGTAATTAATGATTTACGCGCCTCCTGCATATTGCTGTAGGTCTTGTTATCGGGGTCGTTCAGCAGTTGGCTGCTTATACCATAAACATTACATATATCGCGCATACTGGCTTTCTGTCCTTCCCACAAACCCAAGTCTTCAGCCTTTGCACCAGTGGTTATCCAATTCATTTTGCCACCTGTAATAAGTATTTTGCCATAGTTGGCAGGGCCGCCGTATTTCTCTTCGTACTTCTTTTGCAGGGCATCTAATTGCGTTTGGTCGTATTGTATGTTCTCATCAGTAATGGTTAAAATGCCTGTAGGGCCGAGGTTCTTGATTAGTTTCATACTGGCTTCGTAAGCATCATTACTTTGTGCCACCACCTTGCGCGCAGCTGCCAGCGGAGATACTCCCCTCACGGTTCCGTCGGGGTTCCAGTATTTGGTAAATATCAGGTCGTCGGGCAAAATCTGTTCGCTGTATCTTCCGTTCACATAGTTGAACGAATTGGGCAAGCCCGTACTTTCATTCAGTGATATGCTTACAAACTGCGGCGGCACCGTAATCAGTTGCACCACCCTACCCTTGTTCAAGCCTACCTGCACACGTATCTTGGGTATAAAACATTCGCCTGTCAGCAGTTTGTAGCCAAATACGTTTTCAATGAACTCGGCGCGCCCCTGGTATGGGTTTGGTCGGTGCAATAAATCTAAAATAGGATGCTGTGTCAGCTCTACCTTGTTGGCAGGGTTTGTAACATCAAACAATTTGTAATGCGCTTTGGCAGCTGTGCGGGCAATCATCTCTATTACTGCATACACATTCGGGTTTTTGCGGTAACCATCCCGTATATACGATCGCGGATCATCGCCTATGTTGTATATAGCGCCCTCCTGCACATAGGCATAGCTAATACTGGCTCCCTTGGTGGCTAAACCGTTTCTATCCCCTGTTTTACTGGTTTTGTCGCTATTTCTGAACCTGTTAGAAAAAAATCCTAAAAAAGTTTGTTTCTGTTTCATTTTCATATTATGTTTGTCACGTTTTCATGACAGTGGTTATAATCTTTAAGTCCTGATTCCTTTACCGGAGTCGGGACTTTTAGCTTGGGGACAGAGCGCCCCCTTTATCCTTTAAATATTTATCTTATTACCTGTACAAAACCTTTCTTATCGAAGGGCTTGCCCTGACAAGTGGCTTTTATAATGTAGTAGTAAACCCCGTCGGTGACCTGGTTACCGCTTGGGTTATGCCCATCCCAGCTAATGCTGGCATTATTGGCATGAAACTCCTTTATTCCCCAGCGATCATAAATATCAATGGTATAACTATCCATACCCAAAGCATTAATTGTAAACTCATCGTTCTGTTCGTCATTATTAGGTGTAAATACATTGGGCACGGTAAAATCCTGGCAACCGTTATCAACTGTAATTGTCACCTCTTCATTTTCGCAATCCTTTCCTCCATTTGTTATGGTACAAACATAATAGGTGGTTGTTACGCTTGGGGTAACAGTAATAGATGGGCAGGTATCGCAACTAACACCAGTTGCAGGATACCACGAATAAGTATTTGAACCGCCTGCTGGGTTTACATCAAGGTTAACCGACTGACCGGGGTTTATAGTTGAACTGCAACACACAGTTTCATTACTGCTTTGCCTGCAGCATTTCTCGCCTAATTGAAACTTAATAATATCAGCAGTTTCACTACAACCTTTCGGTATAGTAGTTGTCCCCATAGTTACCGCAACAGCAAAATCGCCACCCATAATTATATCTCCAAACTTATCAGAGGTCAGGTCATCCTGGTCGTCACCACCGCTTTCAAACACAAAGCCATTCAATACTTTTCCTGTCGAATCGAACTTCAGGTAAAATGATTCGTCAAATCCGCCAACGGATACAGTATATGTTAATGAGTCAATTGATACTACAGAATCGCAGGCGCCCGATGCGAGTATATTGTTGCACGAATCAATAGCAACTGAATATCCGCGGGTAGGGCTTTTGCTGGCTTTTGCCCATAGTGCGTTTCCTCCTGTATCGTACTTGGCTATAAAAAATTCTGTTGAATTTGTAGTGGTCAAAACATGCGGCCCAAATGAACAAGTTGGACTGGTAAAGGTTCCGGTAATATAAACGTTATTTGTTCTATCAATTGCAATCTTATTGGGCGCATCTTGTATCTGACCACCGGCCGACCTGGCCCAAATTGTGTTACCTGCCATGTCGAATTTTACCATGTATATATTATCACTTCCAATATTGGTAAGTGTGTGCGGCCCGAATGTGATGGTTGATGAACTATAGCTACCTGTCAAATAAATATGATCTGCTTTATCAGCGGCCAGTGACAACTCATTTCTATTGGTGCTTTGCTGATAATTAACTGTGCCGTTAGGCGATTGCGCCCACAGTACATTACCACTGGCATCGTACTTTACAATAAAAAGAGCCTGCAACCCGGGTGAAGAAATAAATTGATAGGTACCAAATTGTATTGTATCGGTAAATATACCCGCCATATAAACATCATTATTTTTATCTGTTGTAACAGCCAGCCCCATATCTACATTTGTATTTGAAACAACAGGCGACTGAGCCCACATTACATTACCATTGGCATCGTATTTACCAGGAAAATACCATTGTAATGTATGCCCTTAACAAATGTATTAGTTCCGAAATGCACGGTGCCTTTAAAATACCCGGTTTCATATACATTATCATTACCATCTGCTGCCACCGACTTACCCCAGGCATAAGCAGCGCTATCTAAAGCCGCAGCTTTTAACCATTGAGGTTTACCATTCGCATTTAACTTCACCAAAAAGTCATCGCCTCCAAATACACCCACATCGGCAATAACCCAGTTAGAACCAAAATTAAGTGTATCGTAACTGCAATTCCACCACGTGCCGGTTAAGTAAACATTACTACTATTATCAGAAGTAATGGCCCAGCCATCCTGCCCTGAATTAAAGCCACCCATAGTGTACCATTCAAGGTTTACCTGGGCATACAAAGGTTTAAACATTGCAGCAAAAACAAAAAATAGCAGGGTTCGCTTTGTTTTCATTGCTACCAAAAGTAGGCTTTCGGCCAACACGCAAATTATTTTTATTATCATCATACTACCCAACCCTTCAGTCATTTGTTACGTACGCAAGCACTGTATTATATTTTATTTGGCACAATATTCTGTCCGCCAGCTGGCGGATGTCATTCCCTATCATCGTTCCACTTCACCTCACGTGCCGTTACTTTGTCAATTGCAACTCATAACTCATCATTCATAACTTATAACTCCTATGCAAAAACCAATTTCTTCTTCTTCGGGTAGCTGTGCACATATCTAACGGCATCAATAGCATGGTCGAAATCTTTTATGGGGCGGTGTATAAAATGGCCGTCTTTATTGGTATCCCACATATACTGGCGAAATTCCTTGATGAGATTAACGCTTTCAGCAGTTACATTTATTTTGCGGTCGAGTAGCAGGTTAATGCCAAACTCAACACTGTCGTTGCCTTTATCAGCCGCTTTAATTCCCAACCAGCCTTTGCGGTACAGGTAGTCAATAGTTTTGGGCTCGGCACTATCGGCAACAGTCAACGCATTCAAATCAATATGTGTAGCAGCAAATGAAAGCAATTCGTCGTTCTGCAAACCAGTGCGGTAAAGCAGTTCGTGCACATATAGCTCACCCTCGCTTTCGTTTACCTGCACCAATGCAGTTGGTGAGTGTGTGAAACCGAAATCGATACCGTAGCCGAGTAATTTGCCGGGAAGGGCAGAATTTTGAATGCTAAATTTTGAATGTTGAATGTCGGAATCTTCATTTTTAATTTTTAATTCGTAATTCGTAATTGGAATAATGCCCCAGTTATTAAATATCACGCCTTCGGCGCTTCCAATTTCTCCTTCGCCATACACCTTCCACCAGTTAAGATTTGTGCGGCGGCGCTCTATGTTTTCTTTTTCCTGCTGAGTAAGGAAATCGTTATCGCGGTAGGTTGATTTAAGGTAAACATGTTCGTCAGTGTGCAGTTGGGGTAATAGGTTGTCGTGTACCCAAAAGCGGCGCACAGGGTTGAAGTCGAGTATGGTGCGCTGGCGGGTACGTACGTCGAGTTGCTGAAATGATTCATAGTCTACATTGTTGCATTCGTTGATAAATAAAATATCGCGGCGTGCACCACGCAGCTTGCTTGCAGCATCGGCCGAGAAAAATTCCACCGCCGCTTTGGGGAAGATGAAACTGTGTTCGGTTTTATTTTCACGGGCCATACCGAGCCAGTTGTTTTCGGCCAGTATGCGCCTGAAATCGCGCATAGCGCCTCGCTTCAGGTGTGGCAGGCTTTCAGCCACCACCGAAATTATTATCGGTTCAACAGCAGTCATTGCCTGTAATGCCAGGCTCTGCAGAATTGAAAATGTTTTACCTGAACCGGTGCCGCCCTGGTGAATGGTATAACGCCTTGCAGAAGTATTTGCCTCAAAAAGTCTTTGGTTGTACATGGTACTTGAATTGTAAATGGTGAGTGGTGAATTGACAATTCAGGTGCAAAATTAAATAAAATGCTTACTATACATCACAAAAACAGGCAGGGAGTTTTCAACAGGTAGAAAATTAATGGTGAATGGTAAGTTGTGAATGGTGAATTAGAAAAACCGTTTTTCGTTCACAATTTACCATTTACAACTCACCATTAATTTAAAAGAGAGAAAGAAAAAACTTCCCCCTTTTTCTCCCCCCTCATACTCCCCCCTCTATATCCCCTTTTAAAAAAGAAAGAGAGAAAAGTGCAACATGCACCACTTAAAATGAAGATTATCAACACTTTATAAATTTCAATTAAAAATCATATATAAAATGAACATTATCAGCCACTTTACCCCCATTCTTCACTCTTAGTTCTTAATTCTTAGCTCCTCGTAACATGAAGATTATCAGCGAAAAAAAACCTACGCAAAACCTATAGGTTATTTCTAGGTTATTTTCGTATCAATTACGAATTAAGAATTAGCAATTAGGAATCTCAAGAAATGTATCCATAAAACCATCATTATTTTTTTATATTTACTATACAATTACTACTCATTTATGCAAGGCAAAATAATACTTTACATAAGTATTTCTCTTTTCATTTCATTAAACTGTATTGGACAGAACAACCTTGGCGCGGTAACAATAGCGAGACACATACCCACTGAAATGGAGCAAGATTCTATAAACGCTTTAAAAGATTCAATACTTGCACGCCATTTGAAAAACACACATTGGTTTTCAAAAGACAGTAACGGAATTATCACATTCCTGGAATTTAAAGGCGATAAGTTTACAGAATATTATGGCAATGATAATAAAGCAACATGGAATGATTCTAAACATGTATATGAACCTAAACTACCTACAAATAGCAACATACATGCCACCTATTCAATAGGTCTTCGCCGTTACACCGAAGGAATTACTTATATGCAATGCGATACAGATAGAGGCAACTACGATAACTGGCTTATACGCTGCAACGAAGTTCTTTTTGGTCAGGCTAAAATAAATGGTGATACTTTAAAAATTTTCAATTACCAGCACACCAATACTGGCGTTAAAACAAATACAACCTATTTTTATAAGCTGCCCGAATGGGCAGGTGGAAAATAAGCGATGAGAAATATAATTATCATACTACTTACCGGAGCAATGCTTACCGCTTGTCAGCATGACGATAAACACCTAGTACGGGCAATTGTAATAGCCGATAACAGCCTATGTGAGGCCAACCCCTATCCTGTAGAAACCAATATAGCCTATAATAATATCAGGTACGATTACGAACGTGACCCCAGAGCTGTTAAGCCATTTCGGGTAGCCGCTGAGCTGGTTCAAAAAAACAGCGATGAGCTGGTTATGATGATACGCAATATAAAAAAAGACCTCATCAAGTATGCTGATAATATTAACCTTGATAAGGTTGACACTATGCTGAATTACATTACTGACAAAGACGATTACTCAGCACCCCATGTACTATTAAAAGGCGAAAATAGCCCCTTGTATCAGTTGAAACAACATTTAATAGACTACAGGAAAAGCATAATACAACTATTAGCCAGCAACCCAATCCACAATTTAAAGGACAGCACTTTAATACCCGAAAGCCTTTCAACAGCCGATAAAATTATAGATGGGCAAACCCAAAGTTGGGAAGAATATACGTTTAAATATCTGCCTATGGCTGCTGATATTTTAACTCTTACCGCCCTGCAAAATAATGTAAGGAATACCGAATTAAATATGCTCGTTTACTTTTATGGCCGTATTGAACGTAATTCCCGGCACTACGAGGATAGCCTCAGAAAGGCTGGTATACCAATAATCCGTTTTTAAAAACCATGAAAACAATAAAACTCATATTCGTTACTTCACTATGCTTATTAGGCTGTACACGACACCATAATCAGCAAAAAATAGTGCAGGCCTTTGTTACCATAAACAGTGGTATGAGTACTAGTCATGCATTAGATACAGCAATACAACAAAAGTTTGCTAAAATAGAAACAGCTTATAAGCGCGACCCAAAAATGGTTCAGCCCTACTATATGGCAGCACAACAAATTATGCTTGCTTCAGATAGTATGGTGAATTTGATAGAAGATTTAAAACTGATTTTAGTGACAAAAGAAATGAACGAACCGACAATAATTTTAAAGAAAGGCCTTGATGCTGATAGTTTATTAAAAACACTTAACGAAGATACTAAAGAAGATTTCAATACTCCTACCCGCATATTAATGGACTATACCATCGACCAGTATAAGGGCTGGGCCAGTTTCTTAAAGGCTACGCTTGCCAGATACCGCAAGAATGCTTTATCGTACATAGCGCCAATGCACATTATGAATCAGGACACCCTTAAATTAAATATTGGCCTGCTTTTACTACCCATCTATGAAAAAGAGGAAAAGAAAACAATAAGCTGGGAAGAGTATTATTTTGCAAATGCCCCACTTGTAGCCGATATGGTTGAACTTTCGAAACTGCAAAATGATGTAAGGAGAACCGAATTGAATCTGTTAAGTTACCTGGTAGAATGGACTTCTGTTTCATACTAAAGCATACGAATGAAAACTAACTTAACTCTTATACTCTGCTTTCTCTTTACCCTTTCTGCTTTTGCCCAAACCGATAGTAGCTTCACCGATTATAAAGAAGCAAAAAACATAACTATAAATGGCCTTAAAGAAGGCAAGTGGGCTGAAAACATAGATGATAACGATAGTGTTACCCACGATATCAATGCCCCATATTTCAGGCTTACCGTATATAAGGCCGGGCAACCAACAGGTATAGTAAGGTATTACTCAATGCTTTTTGAAGGCGATCGCCATAATTTATACCGCCAAATCCCTTATAGCAATGGCAAAATAAATGGTTTGTATACAGAGTATTATTTTGTGGATGGAGAAATACGGCGTGAATACCCCTATAAAAATGGAGTAGAAAATGGAGTTGCACGTGATTATTGGATGGGCGGACAATTAAAATCAGAGGTTACTTACGTTGATGGTAAAGAAAATGGAGTAGAGAAATTCTATAATGAAGATGGAAAACTAATATCGAAGACTGTCTACAAGAATGGAAAAGTGATTTCTACCAAAAACTACGATAAAAGTGGCAACAAGACAAAACAGTAAAGCATAATGGAACAATTTAAAATAAGGGAAGGTGGCTTTAGCGAAATACGAAAGAGATCGCTGACAAGGTCTGTTCCTCTTGTAGTAATTGCCGTATTGGCAGGCGTTGGCATTTCATATTTCAACAATTCCGGAAAGCCCACCGATTTTAATGTATATCCTATAGTAATACCTATTTGCCTGGCTGCCGCAGGCTTTGGGCTTTTCAGGTCGATGAAGAGACAAAAGAAAATATTTGACAGTTACATACTTACCATTGGTGATGGGGTAATTACAAGAGAACAAGACAACACCTCCTTAATAACTATACCTTTTAACGAAATAGCGGAAATATATAAGAACATCAATGGATCGTTTACTATTAAAGGCAGATCGGCAACTGAACTGATCGTTGTACCGGCACAAATAAATGATCATGAAAAACTTGAAAAACTACTCGGCGAAATAAAACCTTTTACAGTAAGGGCCGATAACCCATTAATGCGGAGATTTGGATTGGGTATAGTTATATTACCTCTTGCATTAATGGCTGTTGTTGCTTTATCTGACAACAAAATAATTGTTGGAGTAAGTGGAATAAGCCTGCTGGCTATTATGATCTATGGTCTTTACACCATTCAACGAAACAAGAACCTTTCATACCAAATAAAAAGAAGTTCATGGTGGGTAATTGTTGTTTGTATTTCAATAGGAGGCACTACCTTCTATAAGCTTACAATGGATAATATATCTTCTGTTTCGGACCTGCCGGCATTGGGGTTTACGAATAAAACGGAGGCAACAAATTCAAGACTGCACGGCAAAAAACAAGGCAAATGGATAACCTACACCGATTCGTCGGATAATGCAACGAAAGATACCAATGCACCCTATTATTACCTGGCTGTTTATGATAACGGTAAGCTAACCGGAATGTACCGGAAATATAGCCACGAAGGAATTGTGCTCAGTGAAGTACCCTATACCCGCGGAATAAAGAACGGGACAGAGAAGGACTATTATGACGATGGAAAATTATGGATAGAAGTTCCGTTTGTAAATGATACGGAGTCAGGCACGGAGAAATCGTATTACGAAAGTGGAGCCTTGCAATGGAAAGCACATTATGTTGCAGGCTTAGAAAATGACACTGAAAAGCATTATTACGAAAATGGGGTATTAAAAGAGGAAACACCATTTACCAATGACACTGAAAATGGAATAGCGAAAGGGTATTATGAGAATGGAGATTTAAAATGGCAAGTGGAATATACTAACGGTGAAATGGGCGTTGAAAAAGATTACCCTGAAAAGAAGAAAAAATCAGGCATGAAGAAGTAAGTACCAGCGTACCCGAATGCTATTTTAAATTCCTTATTTTTACTATCAAATACTTAGCGATGAATAAAAAGCAGATCTTATACAGTGCAATTATTCTTTTTACATCAGGCATATTTAGCTGTGCGCACAAAACCACAACTAACCCAACAACAACTACTACTACACCCAGCCTCAGTAACACTTATGGCTATGGCATACTAAACAGGTTAAAAGGCATTTGGAACGGCCCTGTTACTTCTACTACTCCCCTGGGTGGTTACCCTGAATGGATTGTTGATTTCAGGCCCATTTCAGCAAGCCAGATATCGGCACGTAATGAACTGGATACACTCAACAATATTTTCATGTCGTTCTTTATTGTAAAGTACAACAACCAGTATACAATGGCATTCCGCAATGGTGGCGAGTTTAGCGGTTCGCAACGTGTATCGTACTTTTTAGCCGACAGCGTATCGGAAACAGCAAGCAGTGCATTTTACCGCTTTGCCGAAATAATTAAAGGCATGAAAAGAGCTTATACTACGGTTACTTTCCGCAACGATAGCCTTTATATATTCAGCTATACCAATAAAAGCAACACTCAGCCAACTGCTACTCCGCATATGACCTGGAGCGCTAAACTGCAGGACACTACATCGTGCGCTACAACTGTTGCTAAGTTTTCGTTCCCGCAAAAAGCACTTGTAAAAGATTTCTCATCAACCTTTACCGGTATGGCCGAAACTATTTACTATGCTACATCAGGCAATCCTGCCGGAGATCCTTACCCCGATAGCACTATGCCTTACCTGGGTTCAACAAAGGCCAGTTTTACCTTTGCACCAACCTATACACCCAACCCGTCAACACATGTTATACTTATCATTACCACCCAGCCTTTGTTTTCGGGTGGAACATTTAACAGCGCCAATTTAATTTACAGGTCGCGCTATGTAACGTTAACAGCCGGCGATAACAGTTATACTTTCCCATCTATGCATCCGGGTATGTACTACTACTATGCTTTATACGACAGTGCAGGTACCGGCACCTATGGCAGCGGCGATTGGGTAAGCACTGCCAATACATCATTTACACTTAGCCCTTTGGGAACATCTACCGTTACTACGCAGATTAATTTTACGATTCCTTAATGCTTGAATATGTCGCTCCTCTAGAGCTTATCTTGTTCACATAATATGTTTCTATAAATATCCCACGCCTCAGGCGTTAAGAAAAACTCAATTATATTTGTAGCTGCAGAGCAGCGCTAGATTTATAGACATCCGGAGCAGAAAAATGTATTTGAGCTCAGAAGGAGCGCCACAATCACATAACCCATCTTAACATTTATTAACTCCGTTTAATTGTATTCGGTGTAGGCATTGGTTAATTTCGATTACAAATATCCATACCATGAAAACCCTCGTAACTACAATCGCCCTCACAATGCTAAGCCTGAGTGCTTTTAGCCAGCAACGCGAAACAGTTCAGCCACAAAGAGCCGAAGCATCACAAACATCTTACTCGCCTCCGCAATCTTACCAACCTTATGTTGGCCCGCAACGCGAGGTAGTGCCTGCGCAAAGCTCCCAGCAAGCTGCTGCACAATATACCCCGCCATCGAACCCGCAAACAAACGGCATAATAATTGCAAGCGACAGGAATAATAGCGGTAAAAACAATTCTGCCGAAGAGCATTCAGAAAAGAATAAGCGTGACCAAAGGACTCACGCTGATATGACCAAACCCCTGGTTGAGCCAATTGGGACTGCAACTTGCGCCACTATAGTTAATTGTGCAGACAATCAGTTACAGCTTGTATATATATGCCCTTTCTGCGGACGGCTATATTATTCAGGGGGCTATTGCAGCTACGATAATACCGAACTGGTACCGCAATATGTTGATAGTCGCGGTATAAGCAGGTAAATCAGTGTTCCTTACTAAGGTTTTGGGGCTTTATTCTTTTTTCGTATATTTGGTATAGTGTATTTTTAAGTACCCCCCTAAACAAAACTCATATGAGAGCACTTTCAAAAGCATTGTTCACTTTGGCTATTGCTTCTGTTTTAACAGGTACATTATCGTGTACCAAATCAAATAATTCAACTAGTTCTACAACACCAACCCCTACTTTTTCGGCAACTATAAATGGTTCTAACCCGGGTGTATGGACAGTTACAGGTGGAACCAATTCAGGCCTTATAACCATTAATGGTGCAGGAGCCGGTGGTGTAACCGTAGGCCTTGAAATATCGGCCATAAATACCGGAACATACCAATTAGGCGCACCGGGCGGCAACGCAGGCGTATATGGCACATCGAGCCCCGGTACTACTTCATATACCACCACAGGCACATCGCCTTATGTGGGTACATTAACCATTACAACATACAATACCTCTACAAAAACCATTTCGGGTACATTTAGTTTTACCGCACAGGAGAACTACCCTAACAGTACCGGAACAGCTACTATTACCAGCGGCAGCTTTGCTAATGTAATTTGGTAAATTGCCACGGCCTTCAGGTTGTGGAATTATTGTATTCCTCCTTTTGGCTTTAGCCAAACATGCTATATCAGGTTAAAGCCAAATACCTGCATCATACAGCAACCCAAAGCACAGGCATTCACTTTTCAGCCTTGCAACCTGCCTTTTTTATTTCAGAATAAATGGTATCATTGTAAAAACAAAATATTTATGAAGTCAATCACATTTTTGCTTGCGGCCCTTACTTTAACCATTGTGTCGTGCAAGCAGCCCGATGGCGGTAAACAGGCTTCATCTGAAACCCCGAAACCGCAGCTTTATAAAAGTGATGAAATTGGCTGGACCATTGAAATGCCTGCCGGATGGACTACTGTAACACAGGGCAAATTAGATTCGCTGGATAAGAAAGGAAAGGATATAATGGAAAAGGAAAGTGGTGATTCAATTGATACAAAAGGATTGAAGCACCTGGCCAGTTTTAAAAAGGACCAGTTCAACTTTTTTGGCTCAACCATTGAGCCATTTAAGGAAGACAGTGCCGGAGAATATGATGCACAGAACAAGGCACTTGATGTATTTTTATACAACACCTACGTTAACCAGGGCATAAAGACCGATACTGCAACGGGCACAGAAATGATACAGGGTTTAAAATTCAATGTGTTTAATACTGCTATACATGGGCCCGATGGTAATGTTTTGCTCCGCCAGATACTTTACAGCAGGCTTATTAATGGTTTCGACTTTGGCGTGAACATAAATTACAACAACGAAGACGATAAAAAAGTAATGGTAGACGCTTTTAAAAATTCAAAGTTCGAGAAGAAGTAGAAACTAGAGGCCGAAAGCCCTTTTTACACTTTTTGTATAGTTGCAGGGCCTGTAAACGCCACCGGTGGCAAAATCGACAGGCAGGGTAATGATCATAAAAGGGCCACTTATAATATCGCCTATCAATGCCGCCGGGCGTATCTTTCTATGCTCACCTTCCGGTTTCTCATACTGGCATTTGGTTAACTTACCACCAAAAACAAGTCCGCACGAACTGAATAAAACACAAACTAAAATTGCAAGCCAAATGTTTTTCAAATGCTGTAATTGGTTGAATTTCTACTAAATAGGTAATATTGCGAGCGGTAACAAAGGTGCGAAAAATTATCTCAACATAACTAAAAACCCATATTATGTATTTTATATCGGCCACCAGGCTTAAGCTAAGTTCTGTATTTTACCTGCCACGATTTATGGCCGCCAATAATGCATCGGCAAAGCAATTAGTAATAACACAGGGCTTTGTTGCAGGAGCCGAAATAATGGATAAGGGCCTTACCTTTTGGACACTTACCTTATGGCATAAAGATGCCGATATGAAGAGCTTCCGTAATTCGCCGGCACACCGCAAGGCCATGCAAAAACTGCCCGACTGGTGCAACGAAGCCACTTATACCCACTGGATGCAGGATGAGCCCACCCTACCCGATTGGAACCTGGTGCATGAACGTATGATAAAAGAAGGAATCATTAGCAAACTGCGCAATGGCACCGAACGACATCAAACAAAAGCTTTCCCGGCAATTAAATGGAGAAAAACGGAGAGGAAATTTAAAGCATTAAAAAATTAAAAATCACGAATTGGCTCAAGATTGTTGTTTCCCATTATCAAATCATCAAATGCGCACATCATCAAATTATTTTTTGAGATAGTACGTCCCTGCCCAGTTCCAAATCTTAACCACATCGTAGGTATATGAAAGGTTAATAGTATACTTATCATATGCGCCTTGCTTGTTCTTTATATAAATATTGGCTCCGAAAAAGGAACCATTATCAGATGCAGGAAAGCCTTTGAAGGGTTCATGGTAATAACTCATCTTCTCGCCCACTGAATCGCATTCGGCAAGCATCATTTCATCGGGAGTAAACCGTATATCACTTATCCCACTTTTTACAATAATGGTATCATGTTGCTTCAGCCAGTCGGTAATATGACTTTTAATAGCGCTCTTTTCTTCAGCCGAAATTGAATATTCCTTTTTATCGAGGTTGTAATGAAACTTAGATGGGTGCTGAGCGAATAAGTTAAAAGTGAAAAGTGAAAAGCTAAAAGTGAAAAATACTAAACGGTTCATTCTCATTATTCTGTTTGAATAATGCTAAATTAGCAAATAGTAGGATTAGAGTAAGAAGGTTTTCTGAAAGTCACCCCCCACACCCTTCTCTCTACAGGAAGAGAAGGGTGCAGCGATATTGAGGATGGGGGTGAATATGAAAAGAATTTATGATACAAAAGTATATTACCTGAATATCAAAAACATCAGTATAAAAACCTATTTTACAGAAATTTTTTAGTAGGTATAAGTACGGTGTTTACCGAACCAGAGTAATATTGCCCGAGCGCTCTATCTTGCTGCCATCCATCATTACGGCATATATGTAATACACATATGTTCCAGTATTCATGGCTTGTCCATTATACATTCCGTTCCAACCCATATTAATATTGTTCGTTGTAAATACCTTATTTCCCCAACGGTCAAAAACATCAAACATTATTGTATTAATACAATCACCACGTACATACAAAACATCATTCTGTCCGTCTCCGTTTGGTGAGAATACATCTGGGATAAACAACTGACCACACTCCACATGAACAATTATTTCTGCAGTGGAAATACACCCACTGCTATCGGTAACCGCAACGGTGTAAATAGTACTTACCGATGGTGAAACCTGTATAGTTTGCCCCGTATCTTTCCCATTCCACGTATAGGTATATGGCACTACCCCTCCGCTTGCCATAGCTGTTAAAACAGCGCTGTCTCCTTTTTTTATATTAGTAAGCGAAGCATTTATAGTTATGGCCGGGCCAGGTAATGGAACTATTGTTGTACTATCGGTAGCTACCCATATTCCATTGTGAAGCACATTAACATAATATTTTCCCGGGCAAAGATTGGTAACGGAGCTACCTGTATCTCCATTACTCCATTGAAAAGTGTAATTTGTTCCTGTATCGGAAAAGGTAACATAAGCAGAACCACTGCAATAAGAACAGGCTGAAACTTTACCTGATATTGCGCATACAGGCCCCTCTATACAAGGCGGAGAAGATTTATAAAGCATCATTACCTCATTTGCTGTAATGGCACGATCATATATCCTTACATCATCCAGTGCGCCGTACCACCATAGCGGTCCGCCAGACCAATCTAATGAGCCTCCAATACTTAATACACGCGATGTTGTTGTTATGCTTCCGGTACAGGCGGAAGAATCGATCAATATGCCATTTTCATATATTTTTTTTATGTTTTCAGATTGTGAAATCATAAACACATAATGCTGCCATGCCTTAGTATATGGCCCGGTTGCAAGCACCATTCTTCCGGTAGTCAGAAAATCGCCATAGTCCCAGATACAATATGGTCCCGATGTATATTGTACACATGCGCATAGCCGGTTTTTTGCTGAGTCAGCTATAAGTACAATAGGACAGCTGGAGGTATTGATGGATGATTGAGTCCATATAGATATGCTAAATTCATTTTTAGTGATCATGGATGGGAAATTAGGAATAGCGATATGATCACTATTTGAACCTGTAAAATTGTAAGCGCTGTTCGGGGTTCCAAACCTGTCGGTGGTTAAGGTAGCTCCATAAACAACTCCATTATTACCATGCCCTGATTGGTCGTTTGCGTTTCCGCTAAAAGGGTAGCAACCTACCAGGCCACTATCGAGATTTACCTGAGCTTGCAGTGACAACCCAATAATTAACAAATTAATTATGAAAAATGACTTTCTAATAATGAATGGTTTTAAATGATTAACTAAAGATATATTTTTTTCAGCAAAACTAAAGTGGTAACAGAGTAAATATATGCTAATCTCAATCAGGGGGTTCAATAAATTCCCTTCAAAACAAAGGCTTTTATTACCATCTGCTCGACCAAATAGACCATTTTCACAATCAGAAGCACTGATTATTAAGAGTGTTATTGAACATCTACTTATGAAGAGCTTCTTAAAATATTCTATACCCTACAGTAAAACCAAGCTTTGCATCCAAGTAACTGTAAGAAACCGATTTGCTCATAACCGAATGGTAAGAAATCATTGTTTCATTGGTGGTGCCAATGACATTGGTATAATAACCTATTTCACGCAGGTTAATATACTTGCTGCGTTCACCTAAACCACCAAATACATCTAACACAAAATGCTTATGACGGTATTGGTAGCCCATTATAGCATCAAAACAGATCACCCTTACCTTTGCGGTATAGGCATCTACCTGGTTTCCGTCGCCGGCACTTACCACAGCCAAATTGCTGCGTAATGGGTTTACTACTTCATCGTCTATACCTTGTGTAAAGCCTTCTGCATCCTGTGCCACAACATGTAACTCATGATAATAGCGGTAAAAGCCCGAAAACTTAAAATACCATTTCTTCGGTGCATCTAAATACTGTATCAATCCTGCCCTGTAGGTTGAGCCTGTACCATCGAACGTATGAAAGCCTGGGTTACCACTGTAATCTTCATTATAACCATAGCCTAGTTCTATGCCGAAATTGTTTTTGAAGTTGTATTGCAGCATCAAGCCCTGTTCATTAAATAACAGGCCCGGGTTAATTTTTATGGTGAGTTGCTGTGCCAAAGCCGTATCAGGGCCGGTTAACATTGCCAAATCAGTATCTGCCATATGAGTAACCTTAATAACACCTGCATTATTAGTAACCATTTTTGTAGAATCGAAATGAGATGAAGGGCTGCCAAATGAAGCACTGACCTGTTCCTGTGCAGAAACAGTGAGTGATACCACAATTAGCAAGGCAATTCCTGAAATGTAATGTTTATACCTCATCAACATCAAAAATAAGGAAATACAACCAGTTACAAGCTATGAATGAATGCAATCTACTTTCATTTATTAACTTCGCAGGTAAGAACGAGTTTATAATTTATGGCCAAACAAAGTCCACCGCTTAAAGAAATAGAACCGGTTAAAAATTCCCTTAGTTTGAACAAACTATTGGTGCTTGCCGGCATTTGCATACTTACCTTCTTTTGTTTTCAAAACTCATTAAAGAACCACTTTACCAACTGGGATGACGATGTATATGTAACCCACGATACCTGCATACAAGACCTGAGTGCCCACAACCTTAAAAGGATTTTCACCGAAGATATTACCAAGAACAACTACCACCCGTTTTGTATGTTATCGCTGGCAGCCAATTACCATTTTGCCAAGCTTTCGCCGCCCACCTACTACCTCACCAACATTCTCATTCACATTGGCAATATAATACTGGTATACTTTTTAATAACCCAGTTATGTTACCGATTAAAACGAAAGGATGATGAAACCTTCCTGATGGCTGCCTTTGGTGCGCTATGGTTTGCTATACACCCTCTGCATGTTGAATCGGTATCGTGGATTGCAGAACGTAAAGATGTGCTTTATACTTTTTTCTACCTGGCAGGATTACTTACTTATCTCAAATCTCTTTCCACGCCCCAATTCAACATTCAAAATTTAAAATTCAACATTAATAACAAGTGGTACTGGTTTACCTTCCTGTTATTTGTCGCCTCATGCTTATCAAAACCAATGGCGGTGGTGTTCCCGCTCACCCTGTTGTGTATTGATTACTTAATGGACCGCAAACTGGAATTCAAACTACTTACACAAAAGACCATTTTCTTTTTAGCAGCTTTATTCTTTGGGGCATTTGCAGTTTATACTCAAAACCGCACAGGTGCCATTGCCGACTTTAGTAAGCTCACCATTGCAGAGCGCATTATGTATGCATCCTATGGTTTCGATATGTATTTATATAAACTCATCAACCCTTCCTTCCTCTCAACCTTTTACCCCTACCCTTACCGTTTTATTGATGGTACGCTTCCATTTATTTATTACGCTGCTCCCTTCATTGCAATTATAGTTGTTGCCTTGCCGCTATATTTAACCTATAAGTTCAACCGCGCCTACTTTAAAATTGTAGCATTCAGTTATGGCTTCTTCATTGCCAATGTAATTTTTGTGCTTCAGTTGATTTCGTGCGGTGCAGCCATTATGGCCGACAGGTATTCTTACGTTTCATCTATTGGCATACTATTTGGTGTGGCTTATTTCCTGAATGAGTTTATTAAGCGCTATCCTTCACTCAAAATAATAACCATTGCCGTGTTCCTGTTCCTTTCCTCATTACTTGCTTACGGTTGTTACCAGCGTACAAAGGTTTGGCACGATGCTGAAACACTTTACAAAGATGCCATTACAAAATATCCTTATCGGGCATTGCTTTCATACAAATGGCTCGGCTATTATTATTACGAGAAGGGCGATACCGACCATGCTATAGAGAACTTTGGTGTATTGGCGCAGATAAATGCCGGTGATGCCAAGATATATGATGTGCTGGGCAATATTTATGTGAACCGTGGCGATTATAAAGATGCGCTCGACCTATATGAAAAATCGTTGCACCAGGAAAATAACGTGTATATAATCTATGTAGATAAATCAATTGTAGAGGCTTCGCTGGGCGATTCGACCGATGCCATAAAAGATTATGTGCAGGCCATACACCTTAACCCCGATGCCGAAAAGCGCTATGCTGAGCACAGCTTTAACATGGTGCAAGCTAATAAATACAAACAGGTTATAGGGCAGTATAATGTGTTGCTGTTGCTCAACCCCAACAACCCGTTTTATTATTTTTACAGGGCAGTGGCTAAGTTCGGGCTGGGTCAAATGCCGGGTGCTATTAACGATTTTACCTCAGCATTAAAATTCAACAATAAAGATGTATCGCAGGTGTGCGCCTTTAACCTGGCCATAGCATGCGATTCGGTGGGAGACATTAATCATGCATTGCAATACGCCAACATGGCTACCAAGCTGGGTATGCCGCCCAAACCCGATTTTGTGCAAAAGCTTGAATACAAAAAGCAAAAGAATATTGACAAAGAATTGCATAAGACCCGAATTATTTTACGGCAACCAAAATAATCATGGAAGACTATATACCACCCAAGGTATCCCGCAGGCAAGCAATCCATCTAATGTCAGTTATTGTTGGTTTAGGTTTATTAATGCTAGAGGTCAACATATACCGCTTAACATTTATTTCTATTTATGTTCCTATATCGATAAGTCTATTGGTAATGATAGCTACAACTATACCCAGTAGAAAAAGCATAATACGTATTTATCCGAAATATGGGGTTGTTTTTCCTTTTATCCTGAACCTGGCTTCATGGGGTTTTATAGCGTGTTACATCTTTATGGCATCAAATTTTTTCTTTGCAGAAAAAAATGGAGCAACCTGTAATTTAAAAATAGAGGGGAAAGGAGTATTACTTGAACCGACCAGGCACCATAGAACGGATGAACAGTATATACAAGTCAATTACCTGGGTAACGAAAAACAACTTGTTTTTCATTACTTATACAGTGCACAAATAAAAACGGCCGATAGTGTCAAAATAACAGTAAGGAAAGGAGCGCTTGGTTTTGAGATAATAGATAAGTATGAACTGTTCTGACAGACCGTAACATTAAACTATTGATGCCATTACGCTGATAAAACATTGACACTAACCGACGTACATACCCTAAAACGAAAACGTGGCCTACTAACGGTGCGTGATGTGTGGTATAATGCTGATACTGTATATAGCGATGCCGATGTGGTCTATTATATGCAAATGGAAAAACCACAAGGCGATGAATGGTATGACCAATACACCATATTAATTAACCTTGAGAAAAGCAAAGACGAGATATTCGGCGCTTTTAATGAAACCTGCAAGAATGAGATACGATCGGTTACAGCAAAAACGGAGTACACTTATTCGGTGTTGTATAAAGAGTTAAATGAAACCATTCTGAATGAATTTATAAAAGTATACAATGCGTTTGCATCTGTTAAAAATATTCCGCCAACAGAGAATTACCGGCTATTCGATTACCTGCATAATGGCTTACTGGCAATAACCAAAATAAGCGATGCAACTAACAACACAGTATTATGGCATGTCTATAGAGTTAATAGCGATAGAGTGTTTCTCATCCATTCCATATCAGATATTTATAAGCAAACTGACGCAAGGCTAAAGAACGAACTCGGCTCTGCTAATCGTTTTTGCCACTGGAACGACATGCTTTATTTTAAAGAACTGGGTGTAAAGTATTATGACTGGGGCGGCTGGTACAATGGTAAAGACGATACCGAGCTGTTGGGGATAAATAAATTCAAAGAGAAATTTGGAGGCACAATTACCCCCAACTACAATTGTATAGCCTACGTTACCTTAAAAGGAAAGCTGTTTTGGTTTTTAAAGAAACTGAAGAGCAAGGTGTAATTCCATATAATTACCTTTGCCCTGTTATTTTATTTTATGCAAACAATAATAACCTGCAAACACTTTAAAGACCTAAGCACTACCGAGCTTTATAACATAATAAAACTGCGCATAGAAGTATTTTGCGTGGAACAGAACTGCCCTTACCAGGATATGGATGGCAAAGATTTCGATAGCTGGCACTTGATGATATATGATGCCAACAATGACCTGGTTGCTTATTCGCGCATATTGCCTAAAGGCATTTCTTATACCGATTATGCTTCTATTGGCCGCGTGGTTACTGCACAATCGGTGCGAAAAACAGGCATAGGCAAATTGCTGATGCAGAAAAGCCTTGAAAAGACCACGGAATTATTTGGCACTATACCGCTTAAAATAAGTGCACAGGCATACTTGCGCAATTTTTATACTTCATTTGGTTTTAAAGCCACCGGCGAGGAATATATCGAAGATCATATTCCGCATATAGGAATGGTAAAGGCTTAAATATACCATTCTAAAAACAAGCTGTAAAGCCAATATATAAAAGAGACTCCCCGGCTTAACAGGTTATGTGCATCTTCCACTTTAAATATCATATACTTTATTTTTTCGCTTTCAGGGTAAATTCCGTAAGCATTTGATTGAACAGCTCTTCCTGGTTAGGATCAACAAACTCTTCTTCGTGCGGGTAATCGGCTTCGTTGTATTTGTATATGCTCCATTCCCCGTTATTGTATTCTAATGCAGTTAGGTTCTCAATCCAATCACCTGAATTCATATAGGTAATATGACCCTTATCGGTTTGTATCTCTCTTATCTCGGGTTGGTGAATGTGTCCGCATACTACGTAATCATACCCGTTTGATATACCTATATCGGCAGCGGTCTTTTCGAAGTTATTGATGAACTTTACAGCGCTCTTTACACTGTCCTTTATCTTTTTCGATAAAGATATTTTACCACGTCCCATACCAACCGATACTAAGTTGATGAACCTGTTTATCAGAATAAGCAGGTCGTACCCTGCCCCACCCAACTTAGCCAGCCATTTTGAGTGCTGCATAGTAACATCAAATACATCACCATGGAATATCCATGCGCTTTTTCCGTTGCTCAGCTTTAATACGGTCTTATTCTTAATTCTCATTTTACCAACCTTAAGGCCGGTAAACTTCCTCAGCATCTCATCGTGGTTGCCGGTAATATAGGTAACCTTAATGCCCTTGGTCATCATGCTTATTATACGCTTAACCACTTTCATGTGCGATTGCGGCCAGTAGCGCTTGCTGAACTGCCATATATCTATAATATCGCCATTCAGTATCAGGCGGCCGGGTTCTATGCTCTTCAGGTATTTGTGCAACTCCTCGGCATGGCAGCCATATGTGCCCAGGTGCACATCCGATATCACCACTACATCTACTTTTCTCTTTTCAGTCCCGCCCATAATTTGTAAGTTTTAATTAGCGTTGTGTGCACTCTGAAACCCTGTCACAAAATTACTCGGGCCTTATGCTTTTGTTAAGCAAACCTGTAAGCCATTGTACACACTCTTTTCAACAAACAAAGGTAGGCCATGCCTGCTTACAACTCAGCAATAACAAGCCTTTCAAGGTCATTCTTAACAATTTAATCATGTTAAACAATTGGCTTAATATTGGCTTAACCATGCATTAAACAATTTGTAATGGAACAGAAAGCCCTACCTTTGCCTTATGAGGAGAATTGCAGTGGTATTGTTCTTGTTTAGTGGGTTATTTCTTGCTGCACAGCAAACTAAAATGAGCTATAGAATCCATTTGCGGGTGCAGTATATGGATACCAACCAGTATTGCGGTTGCCCGCAAGATGATAATACCCAGGACTATGGCGCACAGGCCGATTGCAATTCGATGGGGAACGTAATGATAAATCTTTATAACGATAGCTTATTATTACGCACCTATTACACTGACCAAACCGGGTACTGCGAACGATTCAATTTGCCCGATGGTAAATACCGCCTGGTTTTTCGCGCACCTAAATACGATACTGCCGAAGTGAAATTAGATTTTACTGCCAGCGATATGCGCAACAGCATCATATCTCCAACCGGCAACCAAATGCATTTTAAAACTGAAGATGGGGTTTACTTTATTTGTTTGGTAATGGAAGGAAAGAGAAAGAAAGGAGTGAAACTAGTGCCTAAGAATTGACTTTAAAAACATGAGATTATTTATAATTTTTTTCTTCTCATTGGTTCCTTTATATTCTTTCAGCCAAGATACATTTGAACCTATTTTACACATTACAGTTGAAAAGGAAGATGGAAAGAATCTCTCAAAATTAGATTCAGCAACAGTAACGATTCATAGTATGACTTATGCATGGGAAGTCCGTCACCTATCAGATACAGCAGGTGTGGTAAAACCTTTTCAATTGAAAAAGGGGCAATACCTACTTACTTGTACAAAGGCAGGTTTCGACACTGCAAAAATGACAATAGATTTCAGAAGAAGAACGAAACACTTTCTTAAAATCATCCAATCTTCCGGCACACTTATGTATGATTGGGACACATACTCAGATTATGAGATATTTATAAATCTCAAGAAAAAACACGGAGTACGGTTAATCATGAAAAACTCTGAAGAAAAATAATTGTCAACTGTCAATTATAAAAAGATTTATCTTCCAACTAATCGTTTTATTGTTTCAATTTGCCCGGTAAGGCGCAGGTAGGTCTTGAGCCAACTGGCATCGGCATAAATATCTACCCGTGGTATGGCCATTAGGTTGGTATCAGTAGCGGGACTATAGGAACGTTGTTCAACCGTAAGGCCATATTTATAACCGGCTTCTTTAGCCATTTTCATTACTTTTTCGTTGGTAATGCCAAGCGGGTAAGCAATAGTCTGCGGTAATTTGCCACACACTTCTTTAATGCGCTCAGCCGAATGAACCAGTTCGTGTTTAAGCCTGGTATCATCTATCATTGATGGCAGAAAAGGATGTGTGTGTGTATGTGAGCCAATTGTGTAACCGGCAGAACATAATTGCTTCAAATCGGCCCAGGTCATTATCATTCCTTCGGGGGTTGGCACATCGCTAAAGCTTTGCATAATGCTTTCGAGTATCTTATCAACTTCAAAAGCGGGCAAAGTTTTAAGCCTGGTAAACAGTTCTTTGCCAAATGCTATTCTTTCTTCCTTACCTGAAAACTTCTTATTTATCTCAGCCCCTAAAGCTTTTGAATCAATAACAAGGCTTTGTTTTTGGGTGTTTTCGAAAAGGTTTTGATAAAGGTGTTGCCAGGTGGGCAGGCCACTATCAACACAACTTGTAACAATATAAAATGAAGCCGGGCATTTGTATTTTTCAAGAATTGGGAGCGCGTACTTCAGGTTATCTTTAAACCCATCATCGAAAGTTATGCACGCAAGAGGTCTATCCCCCTTCAAATCCTTCTCTGGTTGAGAAAGACATTCTTCAATGGTTTTTACCGTGTAGTTTTTGCTAATGTGGTTGATACACTTATCAAAAATAGAAACCTGGGTGGGGTGTGCCCAATTTTCATTGCTATCCGATACCCTATGAAACAAAAAAATGCGTATATCGCTATGCATCCTTGCCTTTTCGAGCACGAATATAACAGAATGTACAAACAATGGAAATGAGGTTTGTTAATTTGCTTACAAAACCTTGAAAATCAAACCCGGTTTTTTTGCTTGCTTAACTGTGATACTATTTATACACTACTAAAAACTATCTGTTTACCTTGTAACCACAAGTTTTTTCATAGACGTAGTGCCATCGGGCGATTGTAGCTTTACAAAGTATATACCGGTGGGCATTGTGCTTACGCTAAACACCAGGTTTTTGGCATGGGCCTCGGCACCGGTTATCCATACCTGCTGCCCGGTAATATTATACATAACCAATACCGAACCCTGTTGAATATCTTCGTTAACCTTTACATTAACCACATTATTGGCAGGGTTAGGATATAAAAGTATGTTGTCATTATCGGCATTGTAAGGTATAAAATTCAGATCGTGTGGCATTTCTACCTTGCGGATGCGGTTGTTGTTATTATCAGCAATAAAAATATCGCCCTGTGCATTTAGGGCCAGGCCCTCAGCACCCGTCATTTGTGCCATTTCAGCAGGGCCGCCATCACCACCAAAACCACTTTCGCCATTGCCCGCTACCACGGTTATAACACCTGTTTTAACATCAATAAAACGTATGCAATTATTACCCCAGTCACTGAAAAAAATATTGCCCGCTGTATCAATTGCAATACCTGTCGGGCCGTTAAGCGAAGCATCAATAGCTTTACTGCCATTGCCGCTATAGCCTGCATCACCGGTACCTGCAACAGTAGTAATAGTGCCTTTGTTTAAGTCTATTTTACGTATGCGGTTATTATAACTGTCGGTTACATACAGGTTGCCTTTTTTATCAATGGCCAGTTCGTTGGGGCCACTCAATGAAGCATCAACGGCAGGGCCGCCATCACCATCAAAATCGCCTTCGCCGGTTCCGGCTATGGTAGTAATAATGCCTGTTTTAGCATTTACCTTACGTATGGTGCTGCTACCCCAGTCGGCTATGTACATATTACCCGAATCATCAATTGCCAGGCCCGAAGGGTGTATAAAAGAAGCATCGGTGGCCTTTTCACCATCTCCGGCATATGCCTGTTCGCCATCACCTGCTACGGTAGTAATTACGCGGGTTTTCATATCAATTTTACGTATGCAGGCATTGGCCTCATCGCCAAAGTAAACATTACCTTCTTTATCGAACGCCATTGCTGTTGGGCCGTTAATGGCAGCCTGTGTGGCCAGGCCTCCATCGCCCGAAAAACCTGCTTCGCCAGTACCGGCAAGAGTTGTAATAACGCCTGTTTTACCATCTATCATACGTATGCGGCTGTTATGGTCGTCGCCAATAAATATGTTGCCTTTGGCATCAATAGAAACGGCATCGGGGTAATTAAGTGCAGCATTTACGGCAAGGCTCTTATCGCCGCCAAATCCGGCGCTATCTACTCCGGCTATGGTTGTCATGGTTTGTGCCCTCAGGCTAATGGTAAAAAGGGTAAGGAACAAAAGGGTAAAAGCAAGCACCAGGCCTGCTTTAATTCCCCTGAAAGCTTCTGTAGTAAAGGTATTCATGGCCAATAGGTTTATATAGGTTTAGTAGTTTTTTATCGCTTAAAAATTTAAAACCTATATCTTCTACGCATAAACAAGTCAAGGGTTTCGGTTTACCCTGATTATCTGGGCTTAGTTATGAACAGTATTGGGAAAGAGGGATTTATAGCGCGACTACAGAACCCCGCCACGCACGTTGGGGTAAACGGCATTCTTATACCCAATTTTATGTTTGCCGCAAAAGGCCTGCATACTTCCTTCTAAGCCATGTATATCTTTTTCACTTAAGTAACTATAATCCCATTTTATCATCTTCATTTCTCCATTCTCAATATAATATATCACCAAAATGGTCGGGGTATCTTTAGAGCCTGCCTCAAAACTTACTTTTACCATTTGCTCAGGCTGAAAAACCGTTTGTTCAGCTACTTCCTTACCAAGCCTTTCGTGCCCTACAACAAAAGCATTATCGTAAAAATAAAACTGCTGATACCGGCTCCCGAATTTCAACATCAGGTACACCAGTATAACCGGTATTAAGGCATAACCCCAGCCGGCTGCCAAAGCAGACATTGCAGCTACTATAAATAAATAACCGGGTATAACCCCAACCGACATAATTGTATTAAATATACTCTGGCCATTTGTTTTAAACAAAAGGGTTTGGGGAATCGCAGTAACTATATTGCTGTTTAATATGCTAACCCTTACCGATGAAACCGTGCGTATGTTTCCTGAGGGATCCTGGTTGAGCAGAATACAGGTTTGCTTATAGATCTCAGGATGCTTTTCATAAAACTCCTGCGGGGCCTCAAAAAAGGTTTCCATACACACGGCAAAGAACTCGTTGGGATTGGTACCGCCATAATCGCGGAACATAGACCGTTCGTGCTGTTCCAGCTTAAAGAACTCGGTTTGCGATATGCTCCACCACTTATCGAAATACTTTACAAAAAACTCATCATTATCTTGCCCCACAACCCTGTTCAGCATAAGTGCGTGCCCCATTTCATGCAGGCCAAGGTTCACCTTGTCAACTTCCTCTTCATAGCCCGATTTAAAATCTTTCCATGAAAAAACAAGCGCACCTGCAAGGTTCGCTTCGCCTTTGTTGTAGTGCCTGGTTATTGGACTGTAATATTCCCTGGGATAAATAAATATTTTAGAGAACCTGTCGAGCCTGAATTCACTCAGGCCGAATGTTACCTGAATGGCTGAAGCCGAAATAAGGGTTTTAATATCATCAATGCCGGCAGTTATATCTATTCCTTCTCGTGGAATAAATTCCTTTAACCCTATAAATGTGCTGGTGCGTTCTACAAACTTCTGTTTGTCTTCCACCTTCAGGTTTCGGTAATACCCGAATTTCATCGAAAGAATTTCTTCTATTCTATCCGGGGTAAGTGTTTCTGAGCCTGTTTCCATTCAATAGTGGTGTGGTATTGAATTTCAAATGTAAGAAAATAAGAATATGTTCCCTACTTCTCATACTCATAAAGTATCTGGTAATTACGGGCGCCGGTGCTCTGGTCTTCTGTTATCCTTGAATCTTCGGCATAAGAGGTGGTACTATAAAAATCGTAAGCGAAGTTGTACGTTCTTATTTTCTTCACTTTTATTCCGCCGGGGTAATACTCATGTTTAATTCCGTTGGTTGGTTTAGTGGCATCGCATGTATTGTAGGCTGCCTCATCCAATGGCTTACCCTGTTCATTATATACCGAAGTTGTTTTTTCCTGTTCATCATTATCGCCTCCGCCTCCTCTCACCATTTCAATACAATGCCCGAGTGCATCATACTTCCATTCAGTAAAACCAACCGACCATGAAGAATAGAGATAACCTTGTACGTTTAATACTGCAGTATCACTCAAAATTTCCCCTTTATTATCGAATGTGAATTTATGTATCGTTGATCGTGTAAAAGGTTTACCGTCCTGTAATTTTGTGGTGAGCTCCGACACTACACGGCCCGCTCTGTCATACATAGTTACCGTTCTGCTATCATCAGGGCACGACATGCCGGTGCTCTCTGGCGTTTTTTCTTCTACCTGGCTGCTGCTACTATCGCTATTGTAATGCCAGGTTATTACATTTATAGGTATTCCCTTATGCGTTTCACGATTTTCGAGCAATCTTTCCTTATCATCATAGGTATAGGTAATCTGCGTTGAGTCATACTTCCATACCCTGTTATCAAAAACCACATTGCCCTTTGCATCATACCTCCAGTATTCTTTAATAACAAAGCCTGTATTGTTCTTCTGGTCATATAACTCTCTTCCGGCAGTATCGTACCTGGTGATTTCAACAGTTGTATCCCTCAGGCTTATTGATCTGTCATTTAATTCACTTCCCCAACTAAAATAAGTTATCTCTTCTATATCGTCATTGGTACTATACAGCCCAATATTAGTTCTGGAATGGTTCCTTATCAATCTTCCCTGCGCATCAAACTCCCATCTGTTATCGGTATTATTTACCATGCGCCCCGAATCATTCCGGTTATAATTCACCTCTCTTATTTTGTTATACCTGTCGTCATAAAAAAAACGCATGCTATCATTAATGCCTAGGCTATCGGTTTTTAAATAGAACAGCTGTTCGCCCATCTTATTAAATGTAGTTTTTTCTTTATACTCAAATCTTTTACCAACGAGAGAACTGTCTTTAGCGGCATACCTGGTTAAGGTTACCGATCTGAACTTTGGCAACGTACTATCGCGGTCATTATAAAAGTTGATACAATCGTTGCTTTTAACGGGCTGTAACAACCTATGTCCCTCGGGGCGCTCTTTTATATAAACATTCTCATCCTGGCCATTAACTCCCCTGGTTATGCATAGCACCAACAACATAAATAATACCCTTATCCAATTATAACTCATGCCAGTTGGCTTATTACTTTCCATATGTATATATGGTTTCGAAGGTTACACCTGCAATATATCTCATATCTGTCTTCTTACCGTCTTTGGCATAGTTGGTTATAGTGCGGGATCCATTACCTATTTCATTCTCATCAACCGTTTTTATTTTTTCTCCACCCTTATAATAGGTATATGTATTGGTTTTTTCAGGCCTATCGGGGTTACAGGCGTTATATGCATTATCAAGCAGTATTTTGTCATGGTCATTATATATCCAGGTTTCCCTTCCATTAGCAGTATATTCTCCCCCGCCGTCAGAAACCTGTTCTGTTTTATTGCCCTTAACATCGTACTTAAAGCTTTTAATTTCTATTGAGGTAGATGAATACAAAAATCCGCTTTCGACCTTATAAGCCGAATCGAGCACCAGGAAACCCTTGCGGTAAAAAAGCTTATGTATTGTAGAACTTACAACAGGTTTACCATTCTTAAGTCTTGTCATTTGCTCTGACGAAACGTTACCAGCCGAATCATAAACGGTTACTGTTTTACTGTTATCGGGACATGAAAGGTCATTGGTAATGGGCATATCTTCCCTTGTTTCTATATGGCTTCCATCCTTTCTATACTCGGTGCCACTGGCTTCCACTATTTTCCCGCTTTCTTCTTTGGTCCACTTCACCACTCTTCCCTTATCGTCAAAAGTTTGTTTTTCAATGGTTGAATCTGAGGCATCGGCATGAACGGTAATTATAGGGTTATCCAGGGTATCATATGTAGTATATTCACGCTCCTGGCTTCTGTCGGGGCTGCATACCAACTGGAATATTTTCCGTTTTTTAGCATCATATTTCATATACTGTTTAGTAGTATCGGCATCGGTAATTGAAATATTTTCAATTGCGTTACCGGCCAGATCATATTTAAACCGTGTAATTGTAATATGAACCTCTGGTCCGCCTCTTGCATACCTTCCCTCACCAAATTCATCCATGCCCCTTTGGCGCATATAACCCCACAGCGAATCTTTAAGCGGGTTGCCTTTAGCATCATATACCCAGCGTTCGTCACTCACCTTCCTCATCACCCCCGAATCACTTCTTTGGTATTCAGTTTGGCGCAGTGTATGATCGTACTTATCGAAAACGGTGCGCGTGCTATCGGTAACCACTGCACTATCAGCCTTTATAACTAACACAATCTCGCCCAGTGCATTAAAATAAGTGGTAGTGCGCCCCTGGTATTTTTTATCGCGCATAGCACTGGTAGTATCGTCAGAAGTATAAAAACTTTCAGTAACCCATTTAAACTTAGGCAGTTTTAAATATTCAGCAGCCAGCAGGTCTTCATAATAATAATTTACGCAGCCATTAGTAGCCAGCAACTCCTCTTTATCGGGTGTCGAGAAGATCAAATCTCCCTGTGCCTTAAGCTGCAAGTTTGTTACCAGAAATGCAATACACACTAAAAACTTACTATACCGCCACCACTTACTCATCTTCGCTTTTTTTTATCGTATTAACCCCTAACAACCTCCCTCGCCCTGTGGGCCCATTTCATTAATAATATTGAGCAGATTTTTGTAGAGCACCAGCAAAGTAGCCTGGTATTCTCTTAATGCCTCGTTTTGCAGTTTATCAAACAACACGTAATTCTCGGCAGCTGTAGCCCCATCAAAATTATAGGCTTCCCATGGCAACGTTTTACCGGCTGCATCGTGGGCGGTATCGGCAGTATTTAACCAAAGCGTATCGGCTGGTTTTATTTTTAATGTATCGCGGCTGAGCTTTAACGCAAGCTTAAACAAACCTATCTCATCCTTTAAGCTATGGGCAGCGGCTACTTTATAATTTTCATCACTGCCATAAAAATAGCGGGTCTCCATTTCAGTTTCGTTATAGTTCTTTACATCCTTAAGCATCATATTGCTTGATGGAATTGGCCTTATATTATCAGCATTAAAAAGCACTTCGGTTTGCGCCTTTTTAAAAACCAGTATCAGGTCATCGGTTTTTTCTTTTACCACCTTTATTTTGTATTGCAGGGTTTTAATAGCTAACACAAAACTACTGTCGGTATCGGGGTTTATGTCCATACTATCGGGTTCCAGTACTCCGGTAAAAGTTAATATGCTGTCGGTCTCTGCTTTTAACAAAGCATTTTGCTTCACCAAAACACTATCCTGTTTAACTAATTCGGCAAGTGGCCTGCCTTTATGCTTAGCATTTTTGCAACTGCTTAAAGCAATTGAAAACAAGACAATTACAACAGCAGTACAGGAAAAGATCTTTCTCATTTTTACAGATGAAATTTATTCTCTAAAGATATAAAAATCAGTGTAAAGAGTATTTTATCTTTGCGTTATGGCAAAGCGTAACTACTTTATTTTATTGTTAATGGTTATTGCCCTGCAAGGAATGGGGCAAAAAAAGGAAATGTTCTCGGTATACCTGAATACTTATTATGGCAAAGACAGTTCGGCACTGCGCACATGCACCTGCCCATACCCTAATGCCACTGTAAGTGGCGGCTGCACTTTTATTGACTCAGCTAAAGTTTTAACCTATCATTACGATAAGCTTATTAAAACTACTTACACCAATTACCAGGGCAATTGTATTGTAACCCTGCCACCTGGCAAATACACTGTTGTAATTACTAAGGAAGGATTTGATACGGCCACGGGTACTGTGGCCCTTATATCGGGCGGTAACTTTGAATGGTATTTTACTCACCCGTCGTTAGTACAATATAGCGGCTCGGCAGGCTACGAACTTTCCTGTTGCTTTTTTATGCACCCACCCATTAAAAAAGGTGTAAGAATTGTGCCGCACTAATAAATCGTCTACTTCTCTCCCCCACTCTTACTATCGTCGGTGCTTTTATAAGAAGATGCGTTAACTATCTTTTCCCATCCACGTGTACCTGCAGCAACACCCAAAATAATAAGCATGGCGTTCCACATTTCCGATGGTATTTGAATGGCCTGCAAGCCGGCTTTGGCAAAGTATGGCAGCAATATGTAATTGTTAATGATAACAGCCGAAAAGGTAATACCTACCAAAGGCCTCCAGCTCCATTGTAACCAGTGTTCGCTCTTGGCTTCCGTCTGCATGGTATCGTTAACGGCTTTTATAACATCGTTGTCCTTATCGCGCATAGCAAGTTCATAATCATACAATGCTTTTTGCGCTGCGGCTTTCTCTTCGGGTGTTTTTACCACACCGGTTTCTTCCAGCACATTCATAACACCGCCGGTAAGGCCTTTATCACCAAATATAGCTTTACTTATTGCCGAAACTGGGTTTAAACCATCAAGTAGACTCATGGGTAAATTAGTATTGAGTAGTGGGTATTAGGTATTGAGTCAATAAGGAATTTGTCTTTCGATTCTTAACTCCTAATTCTTAATTGAATTAAGGAAGTCCGGGGCCAGGGATAAACCTATTACCATATGTAAAACTCTTTAAGATAGCTACCCTGCCCGGGACATATCCTTTATTCATTTACAAATATAGATACATAATATTACATATAGTAAACATTTACGCCAGTAGTTTTCAACAGGTCATATAAAAACTAAACAGCAATTAACTCATATGGAAATATTGCTACTTTTATACCAATGGAATTCAGCGTGAAATATTACCTGCTTTGCTTATTTAGTGTAATTACCTACTGCACTTCGGTTGCTCAAAACCATATTGCCGATTCACTGGAGGCTGTTGTAAAAACACAGCAGGACGATTCGAATAAGGTTAACACCCTTAACCTGTTAAGCAAAAACCAATGGGGAACAGGAAAATACGGGCCTGCTTTAGCTAACGCTACCAGTGCTAAAACCCTGGCCGAAAAACTGGGATACAATACCGGGTTAGCAGGTGCATTAAAGAACGGTGCAATTATATACTGGTACCAGGGCAACTACCCGCTTGCACTCGACTACGATTTTAAAGCGCTTGACATAAATAAGAAACTGAATAATAAAAAAGGAATTGCATCGTGCCTGGGGAACATAGGTATTATTTACGACGAACAAGGTAGTTATGATAAAGCCATGGATTATTACAATCAATCTTTGTCAATATACCAGAGTATTGGTGAAAAAAATGGCATTGCAGGGGTAGTCAATGCAATTGGAGTTGTTTACAGGGAACAAAAGAACTATGCTAAAGCAAGGGAATATTATGAAAAAGCCATGACCATTGACAGTGAACTGGGAAATAAAGATGGTATTGCCCGCATACTGGGCAATATTGGCAATATATACTCTGATGAAAATAACGAGAAGAAAGCGGTTGAATTTGGATTAAAGGCCCTGGCCATATACAGAGAAACAGGCAACAGAAATGGCATTGCACTTAACCTGGGCAATATTGGCGATAGCTATTACAAACAAAAGAGTTTTATTACAGCAAAATCTTACCTGGATTCAGCATTAGCCATTTCAAAAGAAATTGGTAACGTGGAAGTGATAAGAGATGTATATGGTGCACTTTCATTACTCGATAGTGCAAAGAACGACTTCAATGCAGCCCTTAAGGATTACAAGGAATATATTATTTACCGCGATAGTCTTATTAATGATGCCAACACAAAAAAAACGGTGCAGACAGAGATGAATTTTGAATTCAGCCAAAAACAGGCTGCAGAGAAAGCTGAGCAGGATAAAAAAGACGCCATTGCCGAACAGGACCGAAATAAACAAAAAGTGATCCGTAATTCATTTATAGCAGGCTTTATACTAATGATAGCACTTGCATTTTTTATCTTCAGGGGGCTACAGCAGAAACAGAAAGCAAACCTTATTATTACCAGGCAGAAGGAAGAAGTAGAACAGCAAAAGCAACTTGTGGAACAACAAAAAACCATTGTAGAAGAAAAGAATAAAGACATAACTGACAGCATACACTATGCATCGCGCATACAGCGTGCCCTGCTTACAACAGATGAATACATTGGCAAACATTTAAATGAATACTTTATTTTATTTAAACCGCGCGATATTGTTAGCGGTGATTTTTACTGGTCATATACCACCCCGCAGGGTGCTGTGCATATTGCATGCTGCGATTGTACAGGGCACGGAGTACCGGGAGCATTTATGTCGTTGCTGAACATATCTATGTTAAATGAATCGGTTATTGAAAGAGGCATTACAACACCCGACATGGTACTTAACGGTATACGTACGAATATTATTAAGGCGCTAAACCCTAAAGGATTAGATACCGAAAGCAAAGATGGAATGGATTGTTCGTATTGTGTTTTTGATATGAAGCATAGCACCATACAGGTTGCCTGCGCCAATAACCCGGTGTGGATAGTACGTAATGGTACTCAATCTGTTGAAGAAATTGCACCCGATAAAATGCCTGTTGGTATTCAATATGGAACTGAAAAACCTTTTACGCTTCACACTGTTAAGTTAAATAAAGGCGATTGTATTTATATGTTTACCGATGGCTATGCCGATCAGTTCGGTGGACCTAAAGGCAAGAAATTCAAATACAAAACACTACAGGAAAAGCTCATAGCTATTAGCCATAAGCCATTAGCCGATCAAAAACAAATACTGGAAAACACCATACAAAACTGGAAAGG
>Ga0210396_10000475_pt1 | contig 53498 bp, 48 predicted proteins | sample IncBWH17OmetaG_FD_155466 | JGI IMG/M metagenome (GOLD analysis project Ga0210396, IMG submission 155466) | Forest soil microbial communities from Barre Woods Harvard Forest LTER site, Petersham, Massachusetts, United States - Inc-BW-H-17-O ... | reverse complement strand
GAAACCCAAAGACATTGTAAGCGGAGATTTTTACTGGTTGGGACAGACAGACGGAAAAGTATTATTCAGCGCGGTGGATTGCACCGGGCATGGAGTTCCGGGTGCTTTGGTAAGTGTGGTAGCCTATAGCAATATGAACCGTTGTATTAAGGAATACAAGCTCCATCAGCCTGGCGAGATTCTGGATAAGCTCAATGAATTGGTGCAGGAGGTATTCGGTCAAAGCGAAGATGAAGTGAAAGATGGTATGGATCTGAGCCTTTGCGCCCTGAACCGTCAATCGCGTATGCTGGAATATGCCGGAGCCAACAACCCGCTTTGGGTGATACGCAAACAAGAGGAAAACGGAAAAGCGAATTACTTTCTGGAAGAGATAAAGGCCGACAAACAACCCATTGGTCAATACGATGCACACAAGCCCTTTACCAATCATATCATTCATCTGAACGAAGGAGATACCATCTATATTTTCTCCGATGGATATGCCGATCAGTTTGGTGGAGACAAGGGAAAGAAATTCAAATACAAAAAGCTTCAGGAGCTCTTGCTTTCCATACAGGATAAGAGCATGGCCGAACAGGAAACGATCTTACTTCAATCCTTTACCACCTGGCAGGATAAGCTGGAACAGGTAGATGATGTATTGATTATCGGCGTACGAGTGTAAGCAGTCCTTCTACAAAGGCACTCCAGAGAAACCGCTTTTTCTCTTCTTTTACCCGGGCTATAAATGCTTCCGCCCGGTGATTTTCAAAAAAATCTTCGATGGCCGAAGCAATAAAAGGAGCATTGGGCTCCACCACATAGCCGGCTTTTTTATCAGGAACAATCTCTGCCAGTCCGCCTACATTGGTAACCAGCATGGGTTTGTCAAAATGATAGGCTATCTGCGTTATTCCGCTTTGTGTAGCACTGCGATAGGGCTGCACCACCAGATCAGAAGCGCAGAAATAATACCGTACCTCATCCGATGGGATATAAGCAGTGCGAAGGATGACCCGATCCTGTAAACCGTGTTTACGGATCATGTCTTCGTAATAAGCAGCGTCTTCATAATACTCTCCCGCCACAATCAGCTGCACAGAACTCTTTTTGAGCTGTTCATCACCCATGGCTTCCAGAAGCAGATCCAGACCTTTGTAGCGACGTATGAAACCGAAGAACAGGATGTAGTTCCCTTCTTCCTTTAGGTTCAGATAGCGTCGCGCCTCTGCCCTGCCTATGGCTTCGCCAAACTGATCATAGATAGGATGGGGAAGAAATATTTTGTTTGTGTTATCTGTAAAGTGCGACAATTCATCCAGCACCGATCGGGACATGGCCACAAATCCATCGCAGCCTTTTACAAAATAGCGGCTCAGCGCAGTATCGCCGGGACGTTTTTCATGCGGTATGATATTATCCGTAATGGCTATCACCTTTGTGTGTTTACGCAGAAGCCGGGCCAGCGTACCCAGGCAGGGAGCCATAAACGGTAGCCAGTAACGAAGTATCACCAGATCCGGTTTTTCGTCTTTGATCTTTCGCGCAGTGCTATACCAGCTGATCGGGTTAATGGAATTGAGACAGGTAACGATATCCAGATCGGCGGGGCCAGTTCCCGTTTCATATTGTGTCTTACCCGGAAAAAGAAAAGAAGGATACTGAAGCGAAAAGGAATAGATTTTTGACGTATGTCCGGCCTTGGTAAGAGCCCGGCATAAGGCTTCGTTGAAATTTGCAATGCCTCCCCTTAACGGATAGGCAGGGCCAACGAGAATGATTTTCATGCAGGGAGATTCTTTTTCTTCTCGATCAGGTAGTTATTGCGGTTAGGCGATGTGCGGGCAATCAGCTCGCCCAGGAACCCTGCCAGAAAAAACATGGTACCGATAATCATACACGCCAGGGCAATATAAAAAGAAGGACGTTCGGTAAGCAGTCGCGCCTCTACATGTCGGTACACATGCCATAGCTTCATCACTCCCAGATACACGGAAGCCATAAAACCGACAAAAAACATTAAGGTACCCAACGTACCGAAAAAGTGCATGGGACGTTTTCCGAAACGGGAAACGAAGGTAATCGTCATCAGATCCAGGAAGCCGTTTACAAAACGCTCCAACCCGAATTTGCTTACCCCATATTTACGTTCCTGGTGGTGTACTTCCCGTTCGGTAATCTTGGAGAATCCGGCCCATTTGGCAATAACCGGTATATAACGGTGCATCTCGCCCGATATCTCTATATTCTTAACCACGTCTTTACGATAAGCTTTCAAACCACAATTAAAGTCATGCAGCTCAATGCCGCTCATCTTACGCGTGGCCCAGTTAAACAGTTTGGTAGGTATTGTTTTGGAAAGCGGGTCGTAGCGTTTTTTCTTCCATCCGCTTACCAGATCCCATTCATCTTCGGTAATCATTTTATACAAGGCGGGGATCTCATCGGGGCTGTCCTGTAAGTCCGCATCCATGGTAATAATCACATCGCCCTGGGTGGCTTCAAAACCGGTATTGAGTCCGCCCGACTTCCCATAGTTACGCCTGAACTTGATGCCTTTGATATTCGGATTGGTCACCGCCAGGGTTTCGATAATAGCCCAGGAGTTATCCTTGCTGCCATCATCCACGAAAATGATTTCGTAGCTGAAGTTATTCGCCTGCATCACACGTGCGATCCATTCGCTCAGCTCCGGCAAAGACTCTTCTTCATTAAAAAGGGGAATGACAACGGAAATATTCATGAGGGCGGATTGTCGTCGAGGGTATTCGTTTGAAAAGGAGGAGGATTTTTACGGATGAAAAGGGCCAGCAACAAAGCGATGATAGCCGAGCTGATAAAGTTGATGGGGATACTCCTCACCTGCGATCCGATAGAAAACTGGCTGTTATCGCCCTGCATCTTACCTATCTGCTCATCAATCTTATCCTGTGGCACATCAAATTTCTGCATCCAGGACACGGTCTTCTGTATCACCGCATCCTGCAATTTCTCGGGCAAGCTTGGGTTAATCACATGATACAACAGAATCATGAAAAGACCGGTAATCACGTTGGAGATGACAGACATAAAAAAGATAAGCGTAAAAGAATCCTTATAGCTCAGATATCCTCCATGGAACTTACGGAAACGCAAACCCAGGTAGATATATAAACCCACAAACAAAACCAGCACAATACCGGCTGTCCAGAGACTTACCATAGCATCAACTCCTATAAAATAAGTAATGCCGGTAATAATGATGCCTAAAAGGCCCAATGCAATACCACCGTATAAAACGAAATTTTTCATGTGTTTATTAAGATCAGGGAACAAATATAGGCAGAAGTAGTATAAAAACGTTATAAAGGTAGTGCTTCTAAAAAGACCTGTAACTTATTTATAAATAATCAGTTAGGGCATAGTAAACCATTTACCTCGGTATTCTTTCTTAAAGTAACGAAAAAACGTTATGAATATAACGATTGCAAATAGTTCATGTACTGAAGATTTTTGTAATTTTGGTGCGGGTAAGTCTTACACGACCAGCTCCTGTTAACTCCCCCAGATTGGGAACAAAGCAAGGGTACACGGTTGAGCGGTGCGATGTAAGTAGCTTACCCATTTTTTGTGCCTTTTACTCACCTGTGTTCCTTTCTTTTGCTTGTCCAAAAGACGGCATTCTGCCTGTGGCGGAGAAGGATCTGCTCGTGCGAGGGCTTCCATCTACCCTTCTTTCTTTTTGTCCGTCAAAAAGAAAGAAGCAAAGAAAAACTCGCGGCTATATAAGCATTTCTTGTTTTCTACGGTTGATTTTTCTCACGCGATCCGAGCCGCTTCGCTCGCGGATCGCTTACTTACCCCCACACTGAAAAATCACCCTTGAAAACTGACGAAATCCTTATAAGGCCGCTCCTGCTTTGTCATTCTGAGGCACTTGAGGTGGCCAAAATGGTGGCAATGCCGAAGAATCTATTTTAACCGACACAGGCTTCCATCCGTTTCCGGTCGAGGACGACGTTACGGAGTAATGCAAAGCCCGGAGAGTGGGAACAGGCACTTATCCCCCTCTGGAAGGAAAAAAGGAGGCAGCGGCAGGCGCAGGAGGCAAAAAATCAGAGCGAGAGCGGAGAAAGAGAGCGAAAAAAAGGCAAAATGTGCAGACTCTTATCCCCCTCTGGAGGGGGCAGGGGGAGGAAAGAAGGATTTAAGATTTAACTTTCTGTGTCATCCTGAACTGAAGCGTGGAGTTGTGAATGAGGGTGAAGGATCTGCTGGTGTGAGGGCTAAGTTATAAGCTACCCCTTTGGAGGTGGATAAGCTAAAAGCAAACCAAATTATCTTAACCATCCACATATCACTACCTTTGCAGATGAGGTTGAAAAAAAGTCTCGTATTTATCATTCCTGCATGTTTAGTTCTCACACTGGTAATGCTGGGTTATCTTCATGACTCTAACGTTGTCAAAAAAAGCTTCCAAAAATACACTGGAGTTAAAGAGTTCATTATGAAAGTCGATTATCTTGACAACCACCAAAGCTATTTTGAAGCTGTTATTTCTACAACAGACAAGGAAATGTTATTGAAGAAATTCAAATTCGAGAATACTCTGGACTGTTTAAAAGGACACTTAAAACCTACCTTTATTATTGAAAAACCGGGGTATGTTTATTATATCATTGAACATACTCTTGGACCATATGGTTATATTCTATTTGCGCTTGAAAAAGAAGGAAATGAAATAGTCTTTTATGAACTCTTTAGTGATTAATTAAATTGTTAGATATCCCCCCGCTCAACAACCCAATCGTTCTCCCCCCCCTTTTTCCTTACCTTTATTCCATGCAACGTATTCCCAAAACGATTTCCTTGTCTTTAATTTTTCTGCTAAGTATGGCTTTGTCTCCGTGCTTTGCTCAAAAGGTGGAGATTAAAGCCATCATAGACAGTAATCTTTTACAACAAGGCGACAGCCTGCTGAAAGCCGGGCAATACAAAGATGCCATCGTTAAGTATACTACCGTGATAGACCTAAGCCCGGGGAAAGCGCTGGCCTATGCCAAAAGAGGATTTGCTCAGCTGGATCAGGATAAATACAAAGCGGCTCTGGCCGATTTCAACAAGGCTATTACATTGGACTCTATGGATTGTGTAACCTGGAGCAACCGGGGATTGACGAAATGGTATCTGAATGATTACAAAGGCGCTGTAAGCGATTGTGAAAAATCCAAACATCTTTGCCCCTTTTACAGCTTTGCTTATTTTCATGAAGGCATGGCCCGGTATATGCTGAACGAAAATGAGAATGCCATTATGCTCTATGATAAAGCGATAGAACTGGATAGCACCATGTACAGAGCGTGGTTTAACAGGGGGCTTATCAAAATAGACAAGAAAGATTTTAACGGGGCCTGTATCGATCTTCATAAAGCAAAAGAGCTTGGAAGTACAAAGGCCGACAAACTCATAACGGAACATTGTGAGAAAAAATAATTCGCATTAACGGACAGCGTTTAAAATTCTATGGCATCATCACCCCTTGCACTTTACTTTATCAGTGGCCTTGGCGCCGATAAACGGGTCTTTTCCAAACTCAAACTTCCGGAACAACATACCATCCACCATGTGGAATGGATTCCTCCCTCCGACAACGAATCTCTGGCAGCCTATGCCAAACGTTTGTCGGCTGTGATTGACACCTCCACTCCGTTTGTTCTCATCGGGCTCAGCATGGGCGGGATGATGTCCATGGAAATTGCCAAGCTCCTAAAACCCAAACAGGTTATCCTCATCTCCAGCATCAAAGGCGGTCATGAACTGCCCTGGTATTACAAAATGTCGGGTACTTTTTATCTCGATAAATTTATTTCTCCCTCTGTATTCAAAACCCCTACTGCCATGGGGTATTACTTAATGGGCACCAACGATGAGGACAGCCGGGCCATGCTCGACGCCATTGCCCGGGATGCCGACCCTAACTTTATCAAATGGGCCATGGGAGCTATCCTGGGTTGGGAAAACAGAGTCATACCCGAACATATTTATCATATCCATGGCAGCGATGATCATGTACTGCCCGCCAGCTTCACCAGTCCCGATATCATCCTCCAGGGCGGTGGACACCTCATGGCCTATACCATGGCCGACAAGGTTTCGGAGCTCCTCTGTAATAAACTTGCAGAGCTTTAATCTTTCTCTGAATACCCTCTTTTTTCTATGTTAATACGATGTGAATGATCCCTGTCAGGGGATTTCATGACCGCCGTCATTCCATAAAGTGATAAATGAGACGAAGTTTGTAACGTAAAAAAACGAACAACCATGTATACCTTCTTTGTCGCCACCGACTTTTCAAAAGCTGCCGAAAATGCCACACGCTATGCGGCCCAGCTTGCACAAAAAATCAATGCCAATCTCATCCTCTTCCACATCGCTACTCACAAGGAAGCATCGGGACCGGGACGTGTTTCGGCAACCCATCTACAAATTTGTCTGGAAAAACTGGAAAACCAAGCCCTGGCCATTGCCGATGAATATAAGCTGCATTGCAAACCGGTAATAGGTCTCTCTCACAGTACCGAATCCATTATGGCGGAAGCTGAAAAAGAAGTGGCCGATATCATTATCATGGGTATTACTGCCGCTCCCCGTCTGGAAAAAGGCATTCTCGGCAGCAAGACTCAGGATCTCATCTGCAAAGGCACCATACCGGTGCTGGCCATACCCGAAAACATGAAGTTTCACGCCATCACCAAAATAGTCCTCGCTGTTGGCACACACACGCCCGACTATGGTATGCTTCAGAAACTGGTTCGCTTTGCCAGTGTTTTTCATGCTCATATTGAACTGATCCATATTCATCATGGCAAAGAAAAAATTGATTCCCCTTACCTGGAAACAAGCGATCTGATCAAGAAAACTGGTTATCAGAAAATATCCTGTACCGTCATCAAAGGAGAAGATACCGCCAAAGAGCTGGACAGACACCTGCATCTGAAAAACGCATCCCTCCTGGTCATCATCCGCAAACACCTGGGATTATTTCAGGATGTATTCAGCGGTCTGGCCGGCAGAATGACCTATGTCTCGGATGTCCCTCTTCTGGTATTCAACGAAGAGGAGTTTAATATAGGACAGCTGGGTGTGAAGGAAGAGGAGATACTGGGGTGAAAACGGCGGCAGGAGGCAGCATAGGTTTCCAGAATGCTATCCCCCTCTGGAGGGGGCAGGGGGAGGAAAAATCAGAGCGAGAGCGAAAAAAAGCAGCAGGGGAAGGCGCAGCAGCAGCCTGAAAGTGTGCAGACTCCTATCCCCCTTTGGAGGGGGTAAGGGGGAGGACGGCAGCCTACTGAAACCGAAAGCTCCTGATAAGCGCCGTAGAAGGACCTTCGTACTTATCAAAAGAGAGCGGATCGGCGGTATAGGTAAACAGATAAACCGACTTCCCCTTGATAAACCAATACTGCTTTACCTTCAGACTCCTTCCGTTAAATGTGGCATTATAGATAAATTCCTTTGCCGGATGAGCTCCCAGCTTTACATCTTTAAGCGAAACAATGGCTTTTTCTCCGGCCTGATCAATGACTTGTTGCTTTGTTAATACCGTATACTGATCCATGGTCTTCACTTCATCGGTCAAGGTCTGAAGAAGAAGATTTACATTTTCCCGGAACGTATCTCCGCTACCTTCCAAAGGACTCAGAAAAACAAGAATCCCGTTTTTTTCCTGCTGTTCCCATGTTTCGGGATAATCGATGGCAAAATGGTTCGTTGCATCGGTATACGTTTTCCATGGTGCGGATGTACAAACAAAAAGCAGGAGAAAGAAGGTTGTTTTCATAGGCGGAGACAAAGGTAATTTAATTCCAAATGAAGCCAGGGTAACCCATACAGCAGAATAAGGGCATAAATGAGCTGGTTTCTGAATAAAATGTTAATTACTTTCCCCTACTCTTACCGCTCCCTCCCTTATTTTTGCGGAAACAACCGATAACTATGAAGTTTTTCATCGACACTGCCAATCTGGCCCAAATTAAAGAAGCTCAAGACCTGGGTGTTCTGGACGGAGTAACTACCAACCCAACCCTGATGGCCAAAGAAGGTATCAAAGGGGACGAAAATATCCGTAAGCACTATGTGGATATCTGTAATATTGTAACCGGCGATGTAAGCGCCGAAGTGATTGCCACCGATTATGAAGGCATGGTTAAAGAAGGTGAAGCATTTGCAAAGCTTCATAAACAAATTGTGGTAAAAATTCCGATGACCAAGGAAGGTGTGAAAGCTATCAAACATTTTTCTTCCAAAGGCATCCGTACCAACTGTACCCTCATCTTCTCTTCCGGACAAGCACTCGTTGCTGCCAAAGCAGGAGCCTCCTTTGTATCTCCTTTCATCGGTCGCCTGGATGATGTATGTACAGAAGGCACCGATCTGATTGCTGATATCCGTCTGATTTTTGACAACTACGGCATCCGTACAGAGATCCTGGCCGCTTCTATCCGTCACCCGATGCATATCATTCAGTGTGCACGTCTCGGAGCCGATGTAGCTACTTGCCCATTGAGCGCTATCCTGGCTCTTCTTAAACACCCGCTTACCGATAGCGGTCTGGCTCAGTTCCTGGCCGACGCTAAAAAATAGCAGCAGGAGGCAGGCGCAGGTGGCAGTAAAACATCTTGCCTCCTGCCCCTGCCTCCTGCGCCTTTTAACACCTCTTGATAATGTTGCTCCGTATCAACTCCGAAAATCCAGATCCCCGGCATATCAACCAGGTGGCGGAGTGCTTACGCGATGGCGGTGTCATCATCTACCCCACCGACACGGTATATGGTATTGGTTGCGACATATTCAAACAGCGTGCAGTAGAAAAAATCTGCAAGCTGAAAAACATCGACCCCCTCAAAGCCAATTTCTCTTTTGTCTGCCACGATCTGGCTCATCTCAGCGATTATGCCAAACAGGTTTCCACGCCTGTTTTTAAAGTAATGCGCAAAGCGCTCCCCGGTCCGTTTACATTTATTCTGGAAGCCAGCCACCAGGTGCCGCGCCTCATGAAGAGCAATAAAAAAACTGTTGGCATTCGTATTCCCGATAATAAGATTTGTCTCGCTATTGTACGCGAACTGGGTAACCCCATCATGTCTACCTCGGTACACAACGATGATGAGATACTGGAATATTCAGCCGATCCGGAAGAGATCTATGAAAATTTCAAGGAAAAGGTGGATATGGTTGTTTCGGGTGGATATGGAAATATGCAGGCTTCTACGGTAGTGGATTGCACCAATGATTCATTTGAAATCATACGCCAGGGCCTTGGCGATCTGGATGCCTTTCTATAAGAATATCAGGAATTACCCCTCAGCTTTTTAAATGCTTCGGCAAAAGCGCCTACGATATCTCCGGCTGTCATAGCTTCCATAGAAAGCTCCTGTGCCGCTATATCTCCTGCCAAGCCATGCAGATAAACACCCAATACAGCAGCCTCCATCGGCACATAACCCTGTGCCAGCAAACCGGTGATTAACCCCGTAAGCACATCTCCGCTCCCTCCCTTGGCCATACCGGGATTGCCTGTCGAATTAAAAAACACTTGTCCATCCGGACAGGAAATGGATGTATGTGCTCCTTTTAATACGATATACACACCGTATTTTATTGAGAATTCTTTTTGCCATTCAAAACGGCTGAAACTGTCGCCCTTCTTCCCACTCAAACGTTCAAACTCTTTTGGATGAGGAGTCAGAATACTTCCTCCAGGCAGAAAATGAAGCCAGGTTTTATTATCCGAAAGGATATTGAGTGCATCGGCATCCAGTACCATGGGTCCTCCGCTCTGCTGAATCAACACTTTAAGCATTTGCTGTGTTTGCTTTTCCATGCCCAGCCCCGGGCCAACACCTACCGCATTATACGCGTTCAGATGAACGGGTGATGCAACAAAATATTCTTCTTCATCAGGCATCAGCATAGCTTCCGGGGCCAATGTCTGTAAAACAGTGTATGCACAAGCGGGCACACGGGCGGTAACCAAACCCACTCCGCTGCGCAAACAGGCTCTCACCGCCAGCGACGCAGCACCTGTCTTTCCATAACTTCCAGCCACCAGCAAGGCATGTCCATACATTCCTTTATGCGAAAATTTAGGACGGAGATTCAGAAGCTCTCTGGCATCATCAAAATCAACATAAGTATATGGGCTAGGCAATAAACTTATAAAGCCCTCGTGGAGACCTATATCCAGCACATGAAAAAAGCCCACATAAGGCCCATGATCGGCAAAGAAAAAACTAAGTTTGGGTTGCTGAAACGTAAGCGTATAGGCAGCATGTATAATATCATCACTTCCCAGCTTCGCTTCCGAATCGGCAAAAAGCCCGGAAGGAATATCCACTGCCACTACCCTTAAATGATTTTTATTGATAAACTGAATCCAGTCTCGTGCGAGTCCTTCAACAGGTTTATTTAAGCCCGTGCCGAAAATGGCATCAATCACAATAGTCTTGCTTACCTCTTCAACAGAAATTTCGGTGGGTATACTTTGTTTTATCTCTACCGGGGAGCCCTTCAGGGCTTGAATCCTTTGACGGTTTATTTCAAAATCGGGCGTATAACGATCAGCGGGGAGAATATATACCCCTACTGAAAAATGTCTCTCAGCCAGCATCCGGGCAATGGCTAATCCATCACCACCGTTATTACCGGGACCGCAAAAAACAAGAAAAGGAGTGGAAGAAGAAATGAAATCGAAAGACAACAGCTTGTTTACAAATGCTGTTGCCGCCCGCTCCATCAGATCAATAGATGCCACCGGTTCATGGGCTATGGTATAGGCATCGGTTTGACGAATCTGTTCTGCTGATAGAATTTTCATACACAAAGGTATAAACATCCTTGCCCTATATGTCAGGCAAAGGAATGACTTTGAGCAGCTTTTTTCAGTTGCTCATGCAATTCCAGCACCTGGGGTATGAGAAGCTGACTTTCGTCATTCACTATCACATAACGGGCATAAGGAAGGAGTTCTTTTTCGGTCATCTGATTGCGGCTGCGCTTCCTGATCTCGTCTTCGGTAATACGATCTCTTTGGGAGGCGCGGGCCCATCTTAATGCTTCCGGAGCGCTTACCAGGATCACAGCATCCAGTTCTTTATAAGCACCTGATTCTATGAGCACGGCTGCTTCTTTCAGTATATAGTCTTCCTGCTCATGCTCCCTGCACCAGTTATGAAACTGCAAGGCTACGGCAGGGTGAATTATTCCATTCAGTTTTTTAAGCTTTTCCGGATTGGTGAAAGCCTGGGATGCAATGTATTTACGATCGGGGGCACCATCGGCTGAAAAAGAAGCGGGACCAAATAGCGCTGCTACCTTTTTTTTGACTTCCTCATTATCCTCCAGAATTTTCCGGCCTTCCAGATCGGAATTGAAAACAGAAATCCCCAGCAGATGAAAAATATCACACACTGCAGATTTACCGCTGCCTATCCCTCCGGTGATACCGATTTTAAGAGCCATGAAAAATAAAATTATTTACCCGGTTTCTTGGGAGGGGTTCCTCCGGGAGCTTTATCCGGAACAGGCTTGGGAGCCACATAACCCACGGGCAGCAATTTAATATCCTTATCAATCTCTGTCTTGAAAGAGCTTTTATCTACGATACTTACCTTTTGGGTAAAGCTTTGAAAATCGGCCAGCTCTATATTGATGGTATAAATTCCGGGAGGAACGATGATTACATATTTACCTGTATTGGAGTTGGGAACATAGTTGCCTACATTCTCCTGGGTCTTTTCATTGATCACCGATATAAACACATCGGAATAATTCACTTTCTTGGTCGTGTCTGCACTTAGCACCTTACCCTTTAATACCGAGTATTTGGGTTCTATATTATTGAATGTAACACGATAGATATCCAGATCGCCAAACCCTTCGTCGCGTATAGCCGATATATATCCAAAACGCCCTGTTTCCGAAATCCTGAAATTCATATCGTCATCAGGTGTATTGATTGGGTATCCCAGATTTTTAAGATTGGTCCATTTCTGAGTCAGCTCATCCCAGTCCATCTTGAAAATATCATATCCACCCATGGTAGTATGTCCTTTGGAACTGAAATAAAGCGTTTTCCCATCAGGTGAGATACTTGGAAAATCTTCATCCATCTCTGTATTCACATCAGGACCCATATTGGTAGCTTCTGCCCAATGGCCCGTAGGGAGCTTATGCGATACCCATAAATCGGTTCCACCCAAACCACCTTTACGGTCGCTGGTAAAATAAATTGTCTGACCATCATTGGTGATGGCTGCAGAAATCTCATAACCGTTAACCGAGTTGATGGTATTATCCAGGATATTGGCTTTGTTGAAATTGCCTTTTTTATCGGCATCCGCCAGATAGATATCTCCCACCCCCATCATATTATCATAATAGAGCAGCATCTCCTCCCCGCTGGCTGAAAGGCCGATTACCTCTTCATCTCCTTCTTTGCTATTGATCGGAGGACCGATATTTTTCGCTTTGGCAAAAGCTCCGTTTGTTACTTTGGAAATAAAAATACCGGAAGCATATTCTCCATTAAGTTCCATCACAGCGCCTCCATCGGGCCGTTTGGAGTTGAATACCAGAAAAGATTCATCGGAAGGAATAAAAGGCCAGTAATCGGCATACTGTGTATTGATGTTTTTACCCAGGTTTTCAAATGTTACATTCAAGGGAAACTTCATCAACTCTTTTGCATTGTAACAATTCTGAATTTCCCGGTCCACATCTTTCATATTGGCAGCAGTACCCTTGCCATCTGTTTTGTATTTATTGTAGCATTTTAAAGCGTCGTCAAAACGGTAATCGAAACAATACGCCCTCCCCAGCAGATACATAGCATCCGGATCGAAATGAGGCTGGTGGGTAACTACTTCAAAATAAGGAATTGCTTTTTTCTTGGAGATATTGGTATTGAGGTAACAGACCCCTACGCGGTAATTGTATTTCTCGTTTTGAGGTTCTTTTTCAAGCAGCTGAAGATATTGATCCAGTGCACCTTCAAAGTTGTTATTGGTAAATTTTTCGTTTGCATCATGCGCATCGGCAGGGATCACACTTTTCTGCGCCCGTAATATGGTAGAAGAAAAGGAAACAAGGATGATAAGGAGCAGGATTATACGGGGCTTCATAAAGGCTGCTTTAGGATAAACAAAGATAATAAAAAGGAGAAACGACAGAATATGGGCGAGTTAACTGAAAATCAGGGCTTCAATGGCAAAACAACCAACTCTACCCTCCGGTTTTTTTCTCTTCCGGCACTGGTTTCATTGGGAGCAATCGGATACTGGGCTCCATAACCATAATAGTTGATTTTCATCTTTTTGCCCTTTAAGGCAGTCTCAAAATAATCAGATACGGCCTTGGCTCTTTTCTCCGACAAGGTTTTGTTTATCACGTCGGAACCTACATTATCAGTATGTCCTTCTATTACAATCTGCACGCCAGGAAAATCCTTTACTTCATTCATCACCCCATTCAGTTCTTTTTTGGCTTCTGGTTTTAGCACCGCTGACCCGGTAGCAAACAATACCGCGCTATTCAAACTTATTTGTGTGCCGCTGCCAATAGCCGCTACCGCATCAATATCAGCGCCCGGCCAAAGACCTTCGCACTCCGATTTAAGATCGGTAAGTCGTACATAATTGAATTTCTCTCCGCTCTTTACCGAATCACCTATATCCACAGCAGCAGTACCGCCCGATATCTTACCCACTTCTATCCATTTCTTTCCGTCTTTGGAAACTGACAGCATCGTCGGTTCTATAAAATTACCTACCTCAAATACAAACAGATCAGGGCCATCTATATTGACCAGTGCATTATCCGTAAATTTCAGAATAAGAGTCCCTCCGCATCCCAGCGTAACAAAACCCGCTGTATCGCCTTTCCAGTCGGGAGGACCCAGCGCTTTTTGCGGATCCATATAAGGTGCCATCGGTGCTGGATCGCCCACCTGATAACTGACCACTTCGTCGGCAAAAGAAATATCTCCCTGAGGCAGATGTACCTTACCCCCTCGCCCATTGCTATAATCTTTGGGCTGGCTGCTTTTCTGGGCCACATCCTGCTTGACACAGGAAAACAGGAATAAAACGATAAAAAAAATACGAAGAAAAAAAGAAGAGAAGGGAAATGTCATAAGTGCTATCTATACCATAAAAATAAAGTTTTTCATGGTATCCAGCACAAGGCTACAAAACGTTTCGGTTTTTTGCGGTGATCCATCATCTTTAACCACCGTGTTTCCATTCTTTTCACCAGATGATGAACAGCCCTGTTGTTATGATGATGTGCATGCGTATGAACATGCAAGGAGAGTGAAGGAGCAGAAACATGCAAATTCAGTTTCGGCACTTCCAACCCCGAACCAGAAAATGAATTACCGGTACTATTGTCGTTGTTATTATCATTTACCAGGACAATTGCTTGTTGCTGAATAGCGATATTGGACAAAGCAGCATCATTCAGATTGATGTTATTATAAACCTGTTGTTGAGACTGATTACCCTGAAAACTATTTATTGCTGAATTCGGATTTTGAGCCTGAACAGGAGGATTATAGTTCTGGGCCTGCATGGGAGCTGGTGCGGGCGGGTTGTTATCAAGCGATACCATCGCATCGTTTGCATTTATATTACCTACCTGATTTTGAGCATTATATCCAGCTGCAAAGCAGATAAAAAGGAAGAAAGTGAAGCAATATTTCATCGTTGGCTGATTATCTATTTTATGATTTATAGACGCCTCAACAAGAACTATTCCATAAATGAATTTATGAGTTAATAACCCCACGCTGAAGCGTGGGGTTAATACAGAAAGAGAATTTGTTAAGTTTCGGATGGATAATTCCAATCCTTTATCTTTACCCCACTAATTCCATCTTATGCGCTTTACAGGTTTATGCCTTCTGTTTCTATTAATTCATATGGGGTTAAGAGCTCAGAATCCCTTCTCTTCTCCTCCTCCTCAATTTCTTTCGCCCGATTCACAGATCGTTCATATGGAAGCTTTCCGTAAAGCCGGATTAGGAGAAAAAAAAATAATGTTGGTAAACTGGGCCTTAAATGAAGTAATTCCTAAACTATCTGAATTTGAAGTAAAAGTGGATGATAAATTCACCGGTGTACATTATGTGGGCGATCTGCTACTCAGTATTTCAAAAAAAGGAACAGCAGCTTTGCCCTTGAATGTGGCACAGATATGCGACAGCGCCTCTTTATACTGGAGAGGGGTAATGGAAATGAGTCCGGGAAATGAACTCATCCCGCTTTCCAAAACAATGCTACTGGTAGCCAACGGTGATTTTGATATGGCAAAACAATATGTGGAACTGCTTCGCCCTTTTGCCAGCGAAAAAACATTGGCAGCCGCTTATATCAAAGAACTTTCCTGGAGGCTGGAAGAATTTAACAAGGAGCTGAACGGCAGGATGCAACGGGGACTTGAACTTCATGAACAAGGAAACTACGACGGAGCTCTGACTGTATATAAAGGGGTGCTGACCGAGTATCCCAAATCGGCCTGGGTAAATTATGAGCTTTATTATTCGGGTAATGTGAAAGCCATGACGGAAAAAAAAGATTCCGTTTTAAGTCGCGCCAACTGGGACAAAGCAAGACCGGTTATTTATCGCTGCAATCCCATGTATCCGGTGATGGCCCGTGCAAATAACGGCAAAGAAGGATATGAGCTGTACAGAAGAGCGGAACAGGTAAAACTATTTAAAGACAAGGAAAAACGCACTGCCGATATACAAAAACTGGGTGATATAGCCCTTGATCTGAATGCTACTGCTTATGCAGGTGAAATATACTGGCTCTGTTTCAGCCGGATAAAAAAAGAAGATCTGAACGGAAAAGAAATGCTCCCCTATTTTCTGTATACCCTTGATAAATTGGGCATAAAAGACATCAAGAACAATTTTAAAGGAAACTTTGAAAAAGAATTTAAGAAAATTGATAAAGAGAGAAAGAAAGAGATGGAAAGAAGTCCTGTTTATAAATCGTTTAGGAAAAGAAAATAACAATAGATTCTTCGCCCGCTTTCAGCGGTCTCAGAATGACAATAAGGGCTTTCAGCGGGCTTAGAATGACAATAAGAAGTTCCAGCGATCTCAGGATGACAATAAGGAAATTCCAGCGGGCTTAGAATGACAATAAGAGGTTCCAGCGATCTCAGAATGACAATAAGGAAATCCCAGCGGGCTAAGAATGACAATAAGGGATTGAAAATCCTAAATCTATTTTCCTGCCATCTTCTTATTAAACTCTTCCGATTTCCCTTTGGGAATAGACAAGGAATGCCAGGTACCCCCTCTTATCAATTTACCCAGATAAACCATTTGTCCTACATGGTAGGCATAATGCATCATCTGACGGTTGATAGCTTCCATCACCGTGTGTGCTTCGCCACGGATATAAATCGTTTTTCGCAGATCTTCTTCTTTCAGCGATTCCAGAGTATGGAACATACAATCCCATCCTGCTTCCCATAGCTTTATCAGGGCTGCTTTGTCTTTCAGCTCTCCTTCAAATTCAGAATCCCTATGCCGGTCTGGCTTTTCCCCATCGGTGGTCAGTAAATCGGTCCAGCGTGAAATCATATTCCCATGCATGTGTTTTACCAGCAACGCCATGCTGTTGGAATGTTCATCCTGGGCTATATTAATTTCCGCATCCTCCAGCTGAGAAATGGTTTTATCGGCCAGGGCCTTATACGTCCTGAAATTGAGGATTACTCCGGGCAGATAAACAGAAAGCATATTCATATCAGTCTACTATTATCTTTTTCACTGCACGTCCTTTGGCTCCCGATACTTCCAGGAAGTAGATTCCTTTTCCATAGGTGCTCAGATCCAGGGCATGATCCACAGGGCCATTCACGGGCAACTGTTCCTGATAAATAAGACGTCCGGTTACATCGCTGATACGCAAGGTATATTCAGCATGTTCATTGAGACTCAAAGAGAGCATAAACGATCCGTTATTCGGATTCGGATATACACTCATAGAATTTTCAAGGGGAGCATTTTCATTAATGCCCATGATAAGATTGGATGTGCCTTTACAACCGTTGGAGTCGAGCACATGATCGGAATAATACCCCGAACCGTTTATCACTACATAGTTACCAGTGGCACCTGTAATAGCCGTAGAGGCCAGATACCATTGGTTTCCTGTTGCATAGTTGGAATAGAGTGTGTCCCCATGTTGGGTAATGACAGGTGTGGGAAGCGGATTGAAGACCACATGGATAGGTGCCGAAGTGGATTTACATCCGAAAGCATCGGTGACCGTAACAGAATATGTTCCTGTTGTTCCCGGCGAAAGAGCCGAATTGCCGGATCCGCCCGGGCCCCATTTATACGAATCTCCGAAGCTGGAAGTAAGCACCATCGGGCTGCCCACACAGGTGGTATCTCTTCCGGAAGAGGTCACAATTGGTATTGCCAGAGGGCTCACACCTATATATGCATAACGGGTAACGGAATCACTTCCATTTGCATTGGTAGCAGTAAATTTGACAAGGTTATAAGTACCCGGGGTGGAATACACAACCTGAGGATTCTGTGCAGTGGAAACTGATGGGGTACCATTGGCAAAATACCAGCTCCATGAAGTAGGGTTATTGGTACTCAGATCGGTAAATTGGATGGTATCGCCCGGACAAACCATATTTACATTTGCTTTAAAGTTAGCAAGCGGTAATGTGGAAGAAGGGTCGTATAATGGTGTTTCCCACAATCCGCGTCCATAGGTGGCAGCTCTCAGTTTATTGGCACTGTATACGATTTCCAGTTCATCTACAATCACATTGGGGAGACCGGCAGAATAGAATACCCAGTTTCCAATAATGGTATCGGTATAATATACACCTACATCCGTACCCACATAAATACCATCAGCGGTACCGGGTTGATAGATGGAACAATTGGCCGGGATATTGGGCAAACCAGTACTCATATTGGTCCAGGTATGTCCCCCGTCTTTTGATTTAAACACTTTTGAAGCAGCCACATAACCGGAGTATGTAATCCAGATTACATTCGGATTGATGGTTGAAATATCAATATGTGTAATTGTTCCTGCACCGGGCAGACTGGCGGAAAGATTAGTCCAGGTAGTACCTCCGTTGGTGGTAGCATACAAATCGTTTCCGGCTCCGGTATAGATATACTGAGGATTTGATTTAGCCACCGCCAGTGTTGTAAGGGTACCGGCAGAAAAAGTGGAGATTGCAGTCCAACTGGTCCCTCTGTTGGTCGATTTCCATACTTCCTGAAAACCGGCATACAGTGTACTAGGCGTTACAGGATCCATACACCAGGGCGTTACCCAGGCACCTGCTCCGGTAATATTGCTGGTGATAGAGGTTGAATTTGACCAGTTATTACTGGTCCGGTTCAGACTGCCGTTATATTGCTCACCATATTGGTAGTTCGTATTGGTATAATCGATAAAACATTCCATTCCATCACCGCCTAAAATCTGGTTCCAGATAGGGTTGGCAGCCGCATCATATTGATTGGTGCCATTATCCTGCCAGCCTTGAACAACCATATTCGGATTAGACTGAGAACAACCCAACCTGTACATCTCCCCTATTTGCAATCCATTGCTCAAATCAGTCCAGGCGCTTCCGCTATTGGTGGTTCTGAAAATACCCCCGTCGCATCCTGCAAAATAAGTAGTTCCGCTACCTGGCAGGTAAGCAAGACCATGAATATCGGCATGAACATAAGGTCCCCCGAATCCTGTCCAGCTCGAATTAACACTCCAGCTTACTCCGGCAGTAGTGCTGCGCCATACATTCACCCCTCCAACTATCACTTCGTTTTTATTGGTGGGAGATGCTGCAATACTAAGTGTATACCATCCTTGTCCTCCTGTATCTCCTCCGTTCTGATTAAAACCAAGGACATTAGGTGTAGACGATTTCTTGGTAAATGTTACGCCATAGTCTGTACTCTGATAAAGGCCGTTAAAATTATAGGTATTGACATTGGATGCCAGCACATACACAATGGAATTATCGGCAGGAGTAACGGCAATAGACAAACGACAAACACTGCTTAGTGTCGGTAATCCGATGGTAACACCCGTAAAATTATTTCCTGTATTGGTTGAACGGTAGAACGTACCGGAAGAAACAGCATATACCGTTGTGGTATCATTCGGTTTAAATTTGATATCCCGAACTCCTGCAGTCAACGTTTTAGACCAGGTAACTCCGCCATCCATGGTTTTGAAAAGACCCGAAACCGTTCCTGCAAGCAGTTCGTTATGATTAAGGGGATTCATTGCCAGACTATAAGTCCTGCGGGTATCGGCAATATTGAAACTTAATCCGGTTGCATGCCAGGTAATACCTCCATCAACAGATTTAAGTACGCCAATTGAATAGGTATCGCCGGCATCTCCATCACCGGTAGCAATATAAATGGTATTCGCATTAGTAGGGTCTACCACCAAATCCGAAATGCCAATCACCGCTAGACGATCAGTATTACAGGTCCAGGCAAGTCCGCTATTTGTTGATTTCCACAAACCTCCTGCTGGTGTTCCTACATAAATAGTATTCGGGTTGGAAGGATCAAAACGAACTACATTTACTCTTCCTGCTCCTCCACCTGCCGATGTTTTTGTAGTTGGTCCCAGCAAACTCCAGTTACCGGCCATCGTGATAGATGACGGGCTTCTTTGCTGGCTGGCAATAAACTGATCGTGAATATCCTGCGACGCCTTACGGATCAAAGACCTGTCACCAGATGGATACACACGCTGTTCTGTAAAGTATTCCCAGCGTTTATATTTTTCATAATTTTCTTCTGCAGTCTTAGACTCCTCGCCACCTACCAAACGACGAAGTTTGGTCTGTCGCTCTTCTTTTGCCCAATATTTGTTGAATGCCTTTTGTACATCGTAAAAATTGACGGTTGGGTCCTGCATCATCTGTACCCAATCCTGGGCACTTACTTCCATCGTAATAAACAGGAAGCCAAGCATAGACACCATTAGATATTTTTTCATTCCCGGATGAATTAGTTAGTATGAGTGTACGTGCAAAAAATACTTTACAAGGTAGTCATTTTCCAAGGCCTTCTTTTCCCTCCATAACTTCCTAGAAATCAGATAGCCAAAACAGCTCCATCCAGATATTCCCTCAGCTTTCTTGCCTTCGCAATCAACACTTCTGACTCGTTGAAATTCAGGGTCTGAGAAGCATCAGACAGCGCTTCTTCCGGCTTCTCATGAACCTCATAAATCAGTCCGTCGGCACCGGCTGCGGCAGCGGCCAATGCTACAGCCGTAACATGCTCTCTCAACCCGATTCCATGAGAAGGGTCGGCTATAACCGGAAGATGTGTCTTCTCTTTTAATACGGCAATGGCATTGATATCAAAAGTATTGCGGTATGCATTTTCATAAGTACGGATACCCCGTTCACACAACATCAGTTTCTCATTACCTCCGGAGAATACATACTCTGCACTTTGCAGCAACTCATCAATTGTTCCGCTCATTCCCCGTTTGATGAGAACAGGCTTATCTATATGCCCCAATTCATCCAGCAGATTAAAATTCTGAGAATTCCTTGCCCCTACCTGAAACACATCTACATAGTCGTACATCTCAGCTATCTGCGATACCTGCATCACTTCCGTGATTATTTTGATACCATATTCCCGGCAAATGGAATTAAACATTTTAAGCCCGTCGAGCCCCATACCTCGGAAAGCATAAGGGGAACTGCGGGGTTTAAACACTCCTCCACGCATGATCCGTACGCCATTGGCCGACAGATGTTCAGCAATCTTCCTCACCTGCTCCTCGCTTTCAATACTGCAGGGACCTGCCATCACCGCAAAATTACCATCACCGATGAGCAATCCGTCACCCAAATCTACCGGGCTCTCCCCTACTTTCCATTTGCGGGAAACAAGTTTATAACTATCCGATACACGATGTACATCTTTTACTCCCTGCATAGAGCCGAAGAAACGAATATACAACCCTTTCTTGCCTATGCATACAAAATAAAGACCGTGCTGGGTGCTTACTTCGGTAGCCTGATAACCAATGGCTGTCAGATGTTTCAGGATAATGCCTTTATCGGCTGTTCCGATATTTTTTTCCAGATGAATAATCATAAGGTCATTTTATTTTTAGTGGTGGAAATACGCATACCTGTAATAAAGGATTTGACATCCTCTTTAATACGACCCGAATCGGAAACGGCTTTTACAAAAGCACTGCCTACAATAGCTCCGTTGGCATAACTACATGCTTTCTCAAAAGCGCCTGCATCAGAAATACCAAAGCCTATAAGCAAGGGGTTCTGGAGCTTCATTTCCTTCATCCGTTTAAAATAGCTTTCCTGATCGGCAGAAATTCCTTCTTTAACTCCGGTCGTGCTGGCCGAAGAAACCAGGTATATAAATCCTTTGGAATGTGAATCGACAAGACGTATCCGCTGTTCCGATGTTTGAGGCGTAACCAGAAAGATATTGAGCAGACCATATTTATCAAACAGCTCCTGATAATGATCCAGGTATTCCTGCAAAGGAAGATCAGGGAGAATGATCCCGTCTATACCGCAGGCTTTTGCTTCGCGGCAAAAATTCTCCGGTCCATACTGCAACACCGGATTCAGATAACCCATCAGCAGTAAAGGAACATCTTTGGGCCGGAAAGGCGAATAAGTCCTCAGTTGCTGAAAAAGGTTTTTTACCGACATCCCATTCTTCAACGCCACTTCGCTGGTATGTTGTATCACCGGTCCGTCGGCCAGGGGATCGGAAAAAGGAATTCCGATCTCTATCATATCGGCTCCAGCATCGGCAAGAGCGGTAATCAATGCCGGAGTATCATTCAGAGAAGGATATCCCGCACTGAAATAAACGGAAAGAATATTTTTTTTCTGTCTAAACAGCTGTTGAATACGGTTCATAGTGGCTGGTGTTTTATATACGTGGCAAGGTCTTTATCTCCCCTGCCGCTCAGGTTAACAACAATGACATCGTCGGGTTTGGATTGCAATGTACGCAAGTGCGCCAGGGCATGCGCACTTTCAAGCGCAGGAATAATACCTTCCAGACGGCAAAGCAGATAGGCCGACTGCAATGCTTCTTCATCCGTAGCGGAAACAAATTCGGCTCTTCCTGTCTTGAACAGATTGGCATGCACCGGCCCAACGCCGGGATAATCAAGTCCGGCAGAAATACTGTATGGTTCTGTTATCTGACCGTCTTCACTCTGCATCAGCATGGTCTTGCTTCCATGAATTATGCCCGGCTTACCCAAAACCATCGTTGCAGCCGAATGACCCGAATGAATCCCCTTACCGGCCGCCTCCACGGCAATGAGCCGCACGGAGGACTGATCCAGAAAATGATAAAACGCCCCTGCTGCATTACTTCCTCCTCCTACACAGGCTATGACAATGTCCGGGTTGGCCGACCCTGTTTTTTCTTTCAACTGCCATTTCATCTCTTCACTGATCACACTCTGAAAACGGGCCACCATATCCGGAAAAGGATGAGGCCCTACCACCGATCCAATGATATAATGGGTATCAAGCGGGTTATTGATCCACGACCGGATAGCTTCGTTGGTAGCATCTTTTAATGTACGGCTTCCGCAGGTAGCTGGCACTACTTTGGCACCCAACAGTTTCATCCTGGCTACATTGGGAGCCTGACGTTCAATATCCACCTCTCCCATAAAAACGGTGCACTCCATCCCCATCAATGCACATACGGTGGCTGTTGCTACCCCATGCTGACCGGCGCCTGTTTCGGCAATGATGCGTTTCTTACCCAGTCGTTTGGCAAGTAATATCTGCCCAAGGGTATTATTGATTTTATGAGCCCCTGTATGATTCAGATCCTCGCGTTTCAGATAGATACGTCTGGAATAGTGCTCCGACAAACGGGAAGCAAAATATAATGGAGAAGGTCTGCCCACATAATCTTTGAGCAGGGAATTAAATTCCTTTTTGAATTCCGGATCCTCCATAATACGGAGATAGTTGGTTCGGAGCTCCTCTACATTGGGATAAAGCATTTCGGGAATAAAGGCCCCTCCGAAATCTCCATAATAACCTTGTTCGTTTACCTGATACATATAGTTCCTGTTTTAAATAATGTGCTTTTCAATCCTGTTTAGCTCACTCATTTTCATCTTCCCATTCCTTCCAGCAGCCCTTTCAGCAATAGCGCATCTTTAACAGCCGGACTTATCTCAAAGCGACTGTTCAGATCAATACCATATAACAAAGGGAATTCAGAACGGAATTTTTCAATGGTCATAATATCGTCCGGAGCTATTCCACCGCTGAGAAAGAAAGGAATGTCCATGGTATAGTTTTTAAGAATATCCCAGTCAAACTTTTTTCCGCTGCCCCCGTGTTCAGTGGTACGGGTATCAAAAAGAAAGTAATCGACCGCTCCTACATATGATTGCAAACGATTAAAATCAAATGATGCATCTAATCCAAAGGCCTTTATCACCGGTATATCCTTCCTTATCTCCTTGCAAAACTCCGGCGTTTCCGATCCGTGCAGCTGGATAAGATCCAAATGATACTGTTTACCGGTCGCTTGTATTTCTTTCAACGGCTGATTCACAAACACACCTGTCTTTTTAATAGAAGCAGGCAACATGTTCAATGATTCGGGATTAAAATCGCCTCCCACATAACGCGGCGATCCGGCATAGAAAATAAAACCCATATAGTCGGGTTTAACAGCCGCTATCTGAGCCATATTATCCGGATATTTCATCCCGCATATTTTGATCCGAAGCGAATTCATTTTACAGGTTGAGCAAGTAATGATTTGGATTCTTTTATTTCACGGATCAGACGGGCACAAGCCATTTCGGGTCGGCCGGAACGCATAAAGGTTTCTCCGATCAGGAAACCATTATACCCCGCCTTCTTCAGCTCCATAATAGTAGCTGCAGAAGCAATACCACTTTCCGATATTTTCACAAACTCATTCGGAATAAGAGAAGCCAGTTTCAGACTTTGATTGATAGAAACAGAAAAATCTTTCAGATTTCTGTTATTAACTCCTACCGCATCCATGTATTCATTCACCGATTTAAGCTCTTCTGCTTCCCTCACCTCCAGCAGCACCTCCATCCCGAACGATTTTGCCAGCTTAGCCAGCTCTTTGATCCGTGCAGGATTCAGCACATTAGCCAGCAACAGGATGACATCCGCACCGATTGATTTTGCCTCCACCACCTGGTATTCATCAATCATAAAATCCTTACGCAGGATGGGGCAATAATTAAATTTGCGGGCCGTAGTAAGATCTTCATTCTTTCCTCCGAAAAATTCCGTGTCGGTAAGCACGCTCAGGGCGCTGGCCCCCGCCTGCATATAGCCTATAGAAGTACGTTCTATGGAAACATACTTATTGATCATTCCTTTGGAAGGCGATTTTCGTTTGATCTCGGCAATGATGCCTTCCTTGTCATCTCTCAGCAGATATTTGCGAAAGGAAACACAGGGCGATGCGAAATAAACGGATTGCTCCAGCAGTTTAACAGGGTAAAGGGATTTACGTTCCTGTACTTCTTTTTGTTTGTGTTGGATAATGGTGTCAAGCATATTCATAACGGAGCAGTTTTTTAAATACGTTTAAAGCATTCTTTGATACAAGTGATTCACGTGCCTGAGCCAGGGCATCCTCCATACTCAATGCAGGATTGGTACAGCATATGGCCAGGGCTGCATTGGCACACACTACATCCTGCTGAACAGCTGTTCCTTTGCCATTCAGGATATCAGTAAAAATACGGGCCGACTCTTCAACCGTATCGCCTCCTTCCAGATCACGCTGCAGACAGCGTTTCAACCCTATCTCTTCCGGCTCAAGCAGTTGCTCCCGGGTATTGGATATCAACCGAAAGCTGCTGGTCAGAGAAAGTTCGTCATACCCGTCGAGGGAGTGAACAAGCATAAATTTGCGATCTGTGCCTTCGAGGAGATAATGATAAAGACGCAACAGCTCCAGGCTGAAAACGCCGGTAAGCTGATAGGTTGGGAAAGCAGGGTTGACCAAAGGACCCAGCATATTGAAAAATGTTTTCATCCCCAGCTCCTTGCGTGCTGAAGCTACCATTTTCATAGCCGGGTGAAACAAGGGGGCATGCATAAAACAAATACCGAACTGTTCTATCTGTTGCTGCAAATCCGAAACCTTGTTGGTGAACCTATACCCCAGGTATTCCATTACATTGGATGATCCGCTCACGGATGAAACTCCATAGTTTCCATGTTTAGCCACCTTAATGCCGGCACCAGCCACCACAAAGCTCGCCAGGGTAGAGATATTAAACGTATTCTTCCCGTCCCCTCCCGTACCACAAAGATCAATCGTTTCCATGCCTCCCAGATCCACTTTCAAACAAAGTTCCAGCAACGCATCCCTAAACCCTTGCAATTCTTCAACGGTGATGGGTCTCATCATAAATACAGTAAGGAAAGCTGCCAGCTGGCTTTGATTGAATTCGCCACGGGCTATCCGGTGCAAAGCTTCTTCGGCCTCTTTCTTATGGAGACTTTTATGTTCCATCAACTGGGTAAGGAGTTCTTTCATTTTACAGGCTTTAGTATCATTCTGGTTTTCGGAAGTTTTAATTTAATCAGGACTCCAGCCAATTCTTAATAATCGTTTCCCCATGTTGGGTAAGCACGCTTTCGGGGTGAAACTGTACCCCGCGCACATCGTATTTGCGGTGACGAAGTCCCATGATAAATCCCTGCGCATCCTTCACCGTTATTTCAAGCTCGGCAGGAAATCCCTCTGCATCCACCACCCAGGAATGATAACGCCCGGCCATAAAGCGCGACGGAAGATTACTAAACAGTGTATCCTCTTTAATCACCTCTACTTCTGTGGCCACTCCATGATATACCTTATCCAGATTTTTCAACTTACCTCCGAATACTTCTGCAATGGCCTGCTGTCCCAGGCAAACGCCCAGCATACTTTTTGAAGCAGCATAGGTACGGATCACCTCTTCCAGAATACCGGCTTCATTAGGAAGACCCGGTCCCGGAGAAAGCAGGATTTTATCATATCCTTTAATCGCATCCAGTTCAATACGGTTGTTGCGATGTACATCAACGGTATGGTTGCTGATCTTTTCGATACAGTGAACCAGATTGTACGTAAAGCTGTCGTAATTGTCGAAAACGAGAATTTTCATTTTGTATTTTCATTTTAGTGCTTCCCATATCCCCCTTCGGAGGGGGCAGTGGGAAGACAACATTATAGTTCCCCGGCTCTTTCAATGGCTTTTTTCAAAGCCGCCAGTTTATTATTCACTTCCTGTAACTCATTCTGTTCGGACGATGACTCCACAATGCCCGCTCCGGCCTGATAAAACAATTTTTTATCCTTGCTTAGAAACGAACGTATCATGATGGCATGATTAAAGTCTCCGTTAAATCCTATCATACCAATACATCCTCCGTAAAATCCCCTGAGCGATTTCTCATATCGGTCTATCAATTGCATAGCCATGTGTTTGGGAGCTCCCGACAAGGTGCCTGCCGGGAAGGTGCTGGCCACCAATGCCAGTGATGAATGTCCTTCCTTCAACATGCCGGTAACTTTGGATACCAGGTGAATGACATGGGAATAGTATTGTACTTCCCGGAATTGTTCTACTCTTACTCCGTTACAATCTCTGCTCAGGTCGTTTCTGGCCAGATCTACCAGCATCACATGCTCTGCATTTTCTTTCGGATCCAGTTTCAATTGTTCAGCCAGTTCAAAATCGGCCTGATCGTTTCCGGTGCGTCTGAATGTTCCTGCAATCGGATGGATAGATGCCTCTCTGTTTTTTATCACCAGCTGCGCTTCGGGCGATGATCCGAAAATGCGGAAGTTGCCATAATCGAAATAAAAGAGATAGGGTGAAGGATTCACAGAACGCAGAGCCCGGTACACGTTAAAATCATCACCCGTAAAACGTTGTGAAAAGGCCCGTGATAATACCAACTGAAACACATCTCCCCGGCGGCAATGGGCTTTAGCTTTATCAACCATATCCATATAAGCGGCATCGGTGAGGTTCGACTCCTCTGCGCCTGATTTGGTAAAATGATAAGAAGCCACACTCCGGTTATTCAACAGGGATTCAATATACTCAAGTCCCCCTCCTGCTTCATTTTCCGGATCATGATCCAGCAGATATAATTCATCCCGGAAATGATCGATGACGATGATATAACGGTATACATGATACAGCATATCCGGAATAGAACGGTCGGGCGCTTCCGGAGCATGCAGATCTATATCTTCCAGATACTGCACCATATCATAAGCCATATAACCGAAAAGAGCGTTGACAGGAAAAGGAAACGGCAAAGGCTCCTGTTCAAAACCGGTAGCAAACGAAGCAAGCAGAACCGGCAGTTTTTTGCGCAGATCGGCTCCTGAATGACTTTCAAATTTACCATCCGGATAATGACAGTTCAGCTGCCCTTTCTCCAGACTGATAGATGCGAGCGGAGAACAACAAATAAAAGAAAAGCTGTTTTCATCCCCGTGATAATCGGAGCTTTCGAGCAGGAGGCTGTTGGGGAATTTATCACGCAGCTTCAGATAAATACTTACCGGGCTATAGGTATCAGCCAGCAGCTTTTTGTAACGGGTATGGAACGTATACTTTTTCATACAATATCAATATTAAAAACGAAGGGCCTGCTGAGTACAGCAGGCCCTTCGGGCGTATAGTTATGGAATATAACTCAAGCTGTCCTCTGTGTTTCCAGAAGCAGCCACCAAGTGATATTCATTGTTTTGTTCATGTCTTTGTTATTCAACATTACAAATATAACAATGTTTTATCCAGAATTCCAAATCGGGGGAATTTTGTCTTTGTTTTATTATATCGGTAGCAAAACCAACGCGGTCATCCTGAACGAAGCAAGGGCCCGGGCGCTGTGTGAAGGATGGCAATCCACGCAAATCGTATTAACAAGAATCAATATACCCTGAAATAGTTTCAGGATTTGAAAAATTAACAGTATTAAATCTCTGTTTTCAGCTTGCTTCGCATTCCTGAATAGTTTCTATTTGTCATTCGTTCTCCAAAACAACCTCCCATGAAAAAACTGATTTACATACTCATCATTCTGATTGGAAGTATTCTGAATGTAGAATCTCAGACCATATCCTTTACACTAAGCAGCGGATCCCCATTCACCGCAGGAACTAATCCAATTGGGATGGCTACCGGCGATTTTAACGGGGATGGTAATGCTGATATGGCAATAGTCAACAATGGTTCGAATACGATCAGCATTCTGTTAGGCCAGGGGAACGGTAATTTTGTAAATGCTCCGGGATCGCCTTTAAGTATTAATCCCGTGCGTGGTGTTCCACAAGGACCCATCAGTGTTGTCACAGCAGATTTTAATGGGGATGGTTTTTTAGATTTGGCTGTTGCCAATCTTACCGGCAGCAGTATGAGTGTTTATTTGGGTGGCGGTAATGGGACTTACCCTCTCATCAACTCCTCTTACCGGTGTGAGTGCACCTTACAATCTCAATCTGGGGGACTTTAATAATGACGGAAAAATTGATATCATAGAAATAAATGAAGGAAGTAATAATGCTTATATCCTGCTTGGGCAAGGAGACGGGACATTTCAGATAGCCCCAGGCTCTCCGATTCCGGTTGGAGCTGCTCCGTACTCTGTTGCTGTTGGAGATCTTAATAACGATTCCAAGATGGATTTCGTTATAACCAATGGAAACAGCAATAATCTTTCAATTCTATTAGGGAATGGGGATGGAACATTCACACCGGCGCCTTCTTCACCATTCGCAATTACTAATAATCCCCGCCACGTAGTAGCCATAGATTTTAATCATGATGGGAAACTGGATTTGGCCGTTACCTGTTTGGCCGGTACTGGCATGACCATCCTTCTGGGAGATGGCAGCGGAGGTTTTTCCAACGCGCCCGGATCCCCGATCAGTAGCGGACAAGACCCTTATTGGGCAGTTGCAGGAGATTTTGATTCCAATGGAACCATTGATCTGGCCACGACAACGGAGAGTGTAGATACGATAGTGATATTCCCGGGAAACGGAGACGGCACTTTCGGGACAAGCGTTAAAGCCAATAACCCCGGCGATGCTGATGGAATACTTTTTTCGGCGGACTTCAATAATGATGGGAAACCAGATTTGACAGTGTTAAATTTATTCATCGGAAATGTGAATGTGTTGTTGAATACAACATCGGCTTTTAATGTGTCTTCAACCTGTAATCAGGCCACTCCTATTGGGCATTCTGGCAACTGCCAGAACAATCAGCTACAAGGTTCATTGACAGGCTGGTTTAGTTTTATACCCGATTCAGCCAATTGTGTGCTAACGTTAAGTGGCCCTCCCAGATCAAATTCAAATATTATCGGAATTCAGGTTTATTCTGGCTCGTGTTCCGGTCTCACTTTGGTTTCAAGTAAAAGTATTCCCACAGGGAATGATTCAATTGTTACTGATACCCTACTCAATCTGACAAAAGGAAATACGTATTTAATTCAGACGGTTAAAGACACTTCTTGCCCTAGTTGTCTCAATAAGCAGGCTAGTTTTAATCTCTGTGTCTATAACATTAGTTCAGACGGAGCTGTTACATTTTTTCAAGGATGCGGACTAAATTATGCACTGGGAAGTGTTCCTCTTAACCAACGCTTTCATGCCCCAGTCTCAAACCCTGCGTCTGTTCAACCTGCAAATGTGACCATTTCAGGAATTCCGACAAGTTGTGTTAAAGTAATTGCAGCTTACGTTTGGTTTAGTGTAGTAGGCACAGTGTCCCCATTTCAAACTTATCCCGGTCTTATCCTAAATGACCCATACGGCAATCCCATAACAAGGCTTTCCAATACTAATGTTTGGGGAAACAACAACTCAGCTACATGCTGGGAGGGATATACGAATGGAAGTAATGTGATTGCTACATCAACTAATGACTATCAGGCGAGCTTTGATCCAGCATATTTTAATAATCTCATTTCGTCAAATAAATCCCTGAACGGGAATTATGTGGTGGGCGGACTGCCGACCATATTAACATCCAGTACAGACGTGTCCGGGGCCACTTTAATCATTATTTATGAAGATTTATCGTCTTCTTTAACTGGCACATTAATGCTTTGGAATGGTGTTGATGTTACTACAGGTGGTGGCCCGGATCAAGATATTCGGTTTTTATCTGACCCGCGATTTTCAGTTCCATCAGGAGCAATTGGTGAAAAAGCTTTTTTTGTAGGCTCTGATTTCGAAAACGGTTTTATAGTGGGCCCTAATAACGGAGACTACTATGGTATAAATAACGATGGATTTAATCCTCCGTCCATTCCTCTTTCGCCATTCCAGGCACCGAATCAAATAGCGATGATGTGGAATACGGTAGAAGAAGCCCCGCCTGCCAATGGAACATTTCCTTTGGGCGCAACCAGCATACCTTTTTCGTTTTACAGTGCGGGAGATGATTGCTATAACATTGTAGGGTTAGGCGCATATTATCAGACAAGCAAGACAGCCTGTCCCCCTTTTGCTCCTATAGCGGGGGCAAGCCAAACCATATGCGCTCCTGGGGCGGCAATTTTGTCGGCAACAGGAGGCGGGTCTTATTCATGGTCTCCGGCTACAGGTTTAAGCTGCACGAATTGTCAGCTTCCAACAGCAACGCCTGCAGTCACTACAACCTATACAGTTACAGTTACTTCGCCTTTTGGATGTGTTGGGTCGGCAACAACCACGGTTACAGTTGTTCAACCGCCTTCAGTGACAATTTCACCCGCTGGGCCTGCCAATATTTGTTTAGGTTCAAGTGTGCCTCTTTTAGCAACGCCAACAGGTACAGGCCCATTTACCTATAGCTGGAGTCCTTCGGCTGGTTTAAATACAACCACAGGCCCAAGTGTATCTGCTACACCTTTAAGTACCACCACATACACTGTATCACTGACAGGTTCTTCGGGCTGCGTGGGCACTGCAACTATAACTATTAATGTCAATACGGATCATTGCTGTTTGAACCCTAATTATACATTCAATACCAGTTTTCAGACTTCATCCATGGCTCCTTTTAACACTGGAAGTGTGACAGGTATTATTGATATTGGCCCCGGTGTCATTATTACCGTAAACAGTGCATTGACTCTCACGAATTGCATTATGCGTTTCGGGGCAGGGGCCGGTATTGTTGTCTTAGCGCCTCAAACCCTTAATGTAATAAATAATTCGCATTTATACAGCTGCACAGATACCTGGAATGGAATCAAGCTGAATGCTTCTTCATCGTTAAATTTCAACAGCAATAGCTGGTTAGAAGATGCCCAGATTGGCATAGAGTCTGTCGGAGGAGCTAATTACACTATCAATACGGGTATCCTTAACCGGAATTACATCAATATCCAGGTCGATCCACTTCTCACGTCTCATCCTGGAACCATAAGCAACTCTGTAATAAGCTGCCGGCAAATACCCTTCTTTCCAAAGCCAATGGTAGCAAGCTTGACTGGTCAGTTAGTTACACTACCCATCACGAATCTGCCTCCTCCGAATAACATTCGCAGAACCTATATTGGCATGTATATAAATAGTGTGCAGACCATTCAAGTGGGAAACCCAGCTGGAATGGGGAACTATTTTGACAATATGGATTACGGTGTTTGGCTTAAGGAAAGCGGTGGGGTTGTCCAGAATAATCTTTTTCAGTACTTATCGGGGAAAAACATTCTCTCCTACCCTAACCCCTATAATATTGGGATTGCCATATATGGACAGTTGACGGGGAACTTCGTAAGAGATATAACAGCAGGAGGGACATCAATTGGTGACGCAAACAGCATTTTTGAGTGTTTCAGGGGGGTTGACATCAGCGGAGATTATCGGAACATTACTGTTCAGGAAAATTTTCTGCATGTGAATGCTCCAAATGGTACGGGTATAATTCCTGGAACATTGACCGGTTCCATGGGTATTTATATCAACCCCAGCACTGTCAACAATATTACCGTGACTAACAATAACATGACCAATTTTCTGACCGGGATTATGCAAAGCCGGAGATCGACTTCTTCCGGAAACATCGTTTCGTATTCTAACAATAAGGTCATGGTCACCTCTTCCAGTTTTCATACCACAGGTATGGTATTCTCCGATCCGGTAACAGTGGCTCCTGTTTCCAGTTTTACAGTCGACAACAACACTATTCTGGCGGCAACGGATGGTATACGAGCCATGAATATTATCGGCAATGGTCCCAACAACCATTATGAATTTTCACTCAACGCTTGTCAGACTCTTTATATCTCGAGCAGTAATGCATCGGGGATGAATTTTCAGGGCTGCAAATACATAGAAGCACATAACAACCATGTGCATTGTGACCCATTGGCTGCTCAGGCGGGAGGCAATATAAACGAATATGGTATTTATCTCCAGAACAGCCCCTTCATGTATATACACTGCAATCTGATTGAAAACGAAGGTAGGAGCATGGTGTTTGAAGGAACCTGTACGAGTACATCACATTTTACAAGCGGAGTTTCTACAGGCTCCGGAATTTTGCAGAACACCATGAGCTTTGCTCAGGATGGATTTGTTCTATTGAATAATGGAATCATTGGTCGCCAGGGAACACCGGCAGGAGCTTCTATTTTCCATCCGGCCGGAATAGCAAGTGATAACTATTGGAATATGAGTGGCGGTGGAACATTTTCCAACTCCGAGACTTTTGTGATACTTACATCATTTGTAAATACTAACTCTCCATTATGTAATAGCCAGCTTCAAACAGGTCCTCAAGCTACTTTTCCGAGCATAGTCAATGATAAGTCTGCACCTGGTGGCCTGAACTATACATCTGTAGGACTTCCTCCTGCTCATGGGCTGCCAGCAGCTTGTGGATCAGTTCCTCATTCCATGTCTTCCACCTATGGTCTAGATAGTTTGTATGCCTCTGAAATAGAACAGATAATAAATGACGGATCAGTATTGCCTGTATTCAGTGCGGAGACCCATATCTTAAGAAAGCAATCCGTATATGATGTTTTGCAAGATCAGTCCTCCATCATGACCGGCAATTCCACTCTTCAAAATTTTTATAATGACAACCTAAGAGATAATATGCAAAAATTTAAGGATGTGGAACAGGATATTGCTGCCGGAAGCTATCGGGATGCTCTGCGTGATAACAATGCCATTCATCCGGCTAACACCATTGAGGCCAATCAAAAAACAAGCAATGCACTTTTAATTTCAATGTTATTAAACCCAAGCACCGGGTTTGATTCTACGCAGATCGTTGCATTGAATAATCTGGCTATGCAATGTCCTCTTTCTGCCGGCAATTCTGTTTATCAGGCCAGGGCTATGTTATATCTGTTTCAAGGCCAGGTCGTAGAATTCCCCAATCGTTGCGATTCGGTAACTTCTCACTCAGGTCATCAAATGGCGGCTTTAAATGGTGCGACAGAGTCATCCTCTGTGGAGTTTAAGCTATATCCCAACCCCAATGATGGAAATGTGTTTTTAGAATATTCTCTAAAAGAAGGAGAATCCGGGGAACTGGCAATTTATGATATTGCCGGTAAGGAAATTACTAAAATACTACTTCCTGCTAGCAGTAATGGTTCTAAAACAAACTGTGATTATTTAAGTAATGGTGTTTACTTATATCACTACATCGTAAACGGTCAAATACAGAAAACAGGAAAAATCACAATAATTAAGTAAATTTGAAGAGAGGAATCACTCATATGAAACCCTTTCTTATAATACACTTGTTGTTTATTCTTCATGTTAATTTATGGGCGCAGTCCGTAATAGGTAGCTCCATGAATTTAACTCGAAATTATTCTTTTGAAAATTATTCTAGCTGCCCAATCTCAGATGGACTCCTTTTTCTAGCAACTCCGTGGATTTCACCTACATCTGCTACACCTGATTACTTCAACGAATGTAGTTCGAATGCACAATCATCAGTCCCTACAAGCACGTTTGGACATAGGTGGCCGAGAACCGGAAAAGGGTATGCTGGTTTTATAACTTATGTGAATGGTATGCCTGAAACTCGTGAATTTATTCAGGTAGAACTTTCTGATTCATTAATTCAAGGGAAATTATATTGTGTTGGTTTTTATGTTTCGCTTGGTGAAACTTTTGATTATTCTTCAAATGGATTGTCAGCTTACTTTTCAACAACTCCTATTTCCTGCTCTACATGCTCTTTGCCTTACACTCCTCAAATAAATTATTTAGGTACCCCCATCGCAGATACATTGAATTGGACATTAATTTCTGGAACTTTTATTGCTACTGGTGGAGAAAAATACGCAACAATTGGGAACTTTAACTCTGATGCAAACACTAGTGTCTCCTTAGTAAATTCTTCAGGCAGCGGAGGGGTTGCTGCTTACTACTACATCGACGACGTCTATGTCGGCACCTGCGACACAATTAAACCTCCGGTTATAGTTTCTTCTTTATCTGTTCCCAATATTTTTACCCCTAATAGCGACGGTGTTAATGATGTATTTAAAGTTCAGGGGAGTAATATTCAAACGCTTACCTGCTCCATCTACGATCGTTGGGGAGGGAAAGTCTGGGAGTTAAAGAACCCGCTGGAAAACTGGGATGGACGCAATCCAACTGGTATGCCTTGTAATGAAGGGGTGTATTATTATGTATTGGATGCTAAGGGGGAGGATGGGAAAGCATATCATAAGACAGGATTTGTTCAGTTGATGAGATAGCGGATATATTAAACGCTCTCTTTTTACCTTTTTCCATTTCCGCCCTTCATAATGATTCCGGATTTTACTACAGGAATTGCCACCGGATTTTGCGGGCAGGCGTCCACGCAGATCCTTCACTCCTCCCACTGACTCGCTCAAAAGTCCACCGGACTTTTGCCGACCCTTCGTTCAGGATGACAACAATGTGCCATGAGATAATTGCAATATAGAATTCAATGGTTGTCTTTATAGGCGGAGCCTGGAGGAAGAATATCATTAGTAACCGCGGGAGAGGATTGACGGCACGCGATGCCGCATTGCATGTGCGGAAGGAATCGTGCCGTCTTGATTTTTTTTGGTTCTTTTTTTGATCAAGCAAAAAAAGAACAGGGAAACAGCTATGCAATGTCCACTTTCGGCCGGCAATTCCGTTTATCAGGCTAGGGCTATATTATATCTATTTCAAGGCCAGGTGGTAGAATTCCCCAATCGTTGCGATTCGGTGAGTTCTCATACAGGTCATCAAATGATGGCTTTAAATGGCACCGAAAAACCATCTTCCGTAGAGTTTAAGCTATATCCTAACCCCACTGATGGAAATGTGTTTTTAGAATACTCTCTAAAAGAAGGAGAATCCGGGGAACTGGCTATTTATGATATTACCGGCAAGGAGATTACAAAAATACTTCTTCCCGAAGGTAGCAACGGTATGAAAGTAAGTTGTGATTATCTAAGTAACGGGGTGTACTTATATCATTACAGCCTAAACGGCCAGATACGAAAAACGGGGAAAATCACAATTATTAAGTAAATTTGAGAAAAAGCATTTTCTCAATGAACAGAGGGCTACTACTCTTGTTTATGTTGTCTAATTATTTATTGGGGCAAAATCTGGTTCCAAATTGCTCTTTTGAAGCATATTCTTCATGCCCTAATGGAGGTGGGGAAATCTATTTAGCAACGCCCTGGATAGACCCAAGCTCTGGATCTTCTGATTATTATAATGAATGCAGCACTGTTGTTGTATCTGTACCAACAAACATATCAGGCCATCGCTGGCCAAGAACAGGAAGAGGGTATGCCGGAATTATTTTTATAGACAAAACCATCTCTAATGTTAGAGAATATATTGAAGTAGAATTGACCGATTCTTTGAAGAGGGGTGAAAAATATTGTGTTGGATTCTTTGTTTCACTTAGCGAGATTGTTCAAGTTGCTTCCAATGGAATGTCTCTTTATTTTTCACCAAATTCAATTTCTTGTTCGGGTTGCCTTCTACCTTATACACCACAAATAAATTACCTTGGAAGCCCGATTACTGATACTTTAAACTGGATTCTAATTTCTGGGAGCTATACAGCTCTGGGAGGTGAAAAATATATTACGATAGGAAATTTCAACTCCGATTCAAATACCTCTACGGCAGTTGTTAACCCAACAGGTTCGGGTGGTACTGAAGCTTACTATTACATCGACGACGTCTATGTCGGCACCTGCGACACGATTAAACCTCCGGTTATAGTTTCTTCTTTATCTGTTCCTAATGTTTTCACTCCTAATAGCGATGGTATAAATGATGTGTTTAAAATTCAGGGGAGTAATATTCAAACGCTTACCTGCTCCATCTACGATCGTTGGGGAGGGAAAGTCTGGGAATTAAAGAACCCGCTGGAAAACTGGGATGGACGCAATCCAACAGGAATGCCTTGTAATGACGGGGTTTATTTTTATGTGCTGGATGCTACGGGAGAGGACGGCAAGTCCTATCATAAGACTGGGTTTGTTCAATTAATAAGGTAAAGACCCCTTCTCATATACAAGAGAGAAGCTCCTATAGTCCTTCAGAAATCAATCACTATTATTAAGTAAATTTGAGGAAACAGTTTCCCGATGAAATTCTGCGGAGTGGTCATTTTGGTTATTATAAGTTTGAGGACTTATTCGCAGAATCTTGTGCCAGACCCTTCATTTGAAAATTGTTCTAACTGCCTAACTGGAGCGGGGGATATTGCCGCTTCTATACCATGGACTAATCCGACACTTAGCACACCTGATTATTTTAATGCGTGCTTTTCAATTCCCTCCACTTTCTCTGTACCTACAAATTTTGCTGGATATAAAAATGCTCACACAGGAAAAGCATATGCTGGGCTGGCAAATATTTCTCCTAGCGCTCCTTATTATAGAGATTATATTCAAGTTAAATTAACAGATTCACTATCAAGAGGGAAGCAATATTGCGTTTCCTATTATGTTGCACTAAGTAATATAGTACAGTATGCCGTAAACGGATTTTCAGCATACTTTTCAAACACCCAAATTATTGACACGACTTTAGGCTTGTTACCATTTTCAGCCCAATTCAATTATCAAGGTGCTGTTATTACCGATACAGCGAATTGGACTTTGATCTCAGGACAATTTATTGCTAACGGTGGCGAATTATATATGATTATTGGCAATTTCAATACAATTGCTAATACTTCGTCAACTTTGGTTAATAGCTCTGCTATTGGAATCAATTCATATTATTACATCGACGATGTCTATGTCGGTACCTGCGATACTCTAAAACCTCCGGTTATAGTTTCTTCTTTATCCGTTCCCAATATTTTTACCCCTAACAACGATGGTGTTAATGATGTATTTAAAATTCAGGGGAGTAATATCCAAGCGCTCACCTGTTCTATCTACGACCGTTGGGGAGGAAAAGTGTGGGAGCTGAAGAGCCCACTGGAAAACTGGGATGGACGCAACCCAACAGGAATGCCTTGTAATGACGGAGTTTATTATTATGTGCTGGACGCTGCGGGAGAGGATGGCAAGACCTATCATAAGACTGGGTTTGTGGAGTTAGTGAGGTGATCTTTTAAGTACACTTCTTCTCTATTGCACAGAGGGGCACTATGAGATCGGCTGGCACGGATACACTGACACACCGGCAACGCTGCATATCCGCGCCGACCAGTGTGTGTGAGGCTTCCCTTAGCTACCCGCACAATCCAACCCTTCGCAGATCCTTCGCCCTTCCCTCAAACTCCCCGTCGTTCAGGATGACCGCAATAGTTTTTCCAATAGAAAGAAGATTATCAGTCTTAGGTGTCACTTTCTTTCTCCTCTTATCAAAAAGAAAGCGACATGATAATTTTAAGAAAAAACTCAGGGCTCTATAAAAAGTATATTCCGCTCATCAATCCGGTAATGATCCGATTCGCAGGAAATGCTCCATTTCCGTTCTCCGGTTTCCAATACATGAGATACCGTGGAAACAGGCAGGTTTTCTATATTCACATCTGCAACCAGATGTTCCTCGCCATTGATCAATGCACGCCAGCAAAGATCCGGAGTTGATGAGTGTTCCGTATTGAATCTTATTTTGAATTGATATTTCATAGCCAAAAGATAGTAATTTATATTATTCTATTTCGGGTTGGGCCGCAGGTAATTCTACAGCCTTTTGTTTCTTGCCTTCCGATAAGGTTCCAAAACGGTAAATGAAATTGACGGTAGCAATACGGCTTTCCTTTTTTTTCAGGTATTCCTGAGAAAACTGAACTGTTTCTGTATTGATCCTCGAAATCAGCGAATTGAATACATCGGCCAGGGTAAAACCAAGACTCGCCTTTCCATGCATCAGTTCCTGACGAATACCGGCATCGACAAAATAATATTCAAGGGCATAACCCTGGGTATTGGGGGCCGGACCATGATACAAACCCGAAAGCTGGAAAGAAGTGGTTGGGGTGATATTCATGCGGGAAGTACATTTGACAGAACCGGTAAGTCCGTTTTTTTGCTGCGTCTGGAGCTGATCATCCCCATTGAGCTGCAACTCAAACAAATTTCCATTCAGAATCACACTCCACCAGCTGTATAAGTCGGCCTTTCCTGTTACTTCAAAACCATAGGTTTCTGACGATCCTATGTTACGATATGTACTTACACTGGCGCCGGTAACCGTATCCGTAAGTGTTTTAAAAACCTGGACGGTTCCTCTGGCATACCGATAGTAGGCTGTAGCATCCAACGTTATTTTTTTGAAATAACCCATCCATGCCAGCTCATAGGAATCAATGTATTCGGGATTCAGATTCGGATTTCCATAGCGCAGGTTCAGAGGATCGGTATAATCCGGAAAAGGGTTTAAAAGAGCTCCGTTGGGACGGTTGATCCTACGGCTATATCCCAACCTCCACTCCTGCCCTTCTGCAGGTTTATAACCCAGGTAACCGGATGGAAACAGATCGGCATATTTTTTTTCGTAGCCGGGAGGCGAATTATAAAGCATCACATCTCTGTCTGTATACTCTACTCTGGCTCCCAATTGTGTGGATAGCTTGCCCATCGATTTTGAATACATGGCATAGCCGGCATATACCTGTTCGGTGTATTGAAAACGATTACTGATACCCGTATCATTCTGAAAAGCCGCAATCGGATAATTATATTCCTGAGAACCCAGATTATCATCAATAAAACGCGCGTTATACTTTACGCCTGTTTCCAATACCCCGCTTTTTGCCAGCGGTTGCATCCAATCGGCCTTTACAAAATAATTTCGCAGCATCCATCTGTTGTCCGTCTCCTGCAATACAGGAAACGGGATGCTATAGGTTCCGTTGGCATTATAGGAAAGCTGATAAATGCTGTCTTTGCCATGATTGTTATTGCCTGACAAAGAAAACTCGAATGTAAATTTCCTGGCCGGGTCATCAAAGCTGTGACGATAAGTGCCGTATATATCATATCCCTGATCAGGATCACGACCAAACATATCGCGGTGAGCATACTGGGTGGTTTGCTGGTTCATATCAAACCAGGTATACCGCACATGATCGGTATCACTCGTCAGATCCATATTGAGGGTACCAGTTAATGAGCAGCTGTTACGGCTGTTCCAGTCATAATCCAAACCACCCTTTACCATATGTGTTTGAGAAGTAATCACACCTGATGAAGTCTGATCGGAAGAAAAGGATGAATTAGTCAGGTAATTGGTACGGTTGGTATATCCATTATAGCTGCGTTGAACATACCGGTAGCTGTAATTCACAAACGTATTCAGCTTTCCTTTTCTGTATCCTGCATTTAGAAAGGCATTGCCTTTTAACCAGGTACTGTATGAAATACTGGACGTGATATTGAACCCTTTTGCCTTGTTTTTCTTGAGCACGATATTAATAATTCCGGAAACCCCGTCGGGGTCGTATTTGGCCGATGGATTGGTGATGAGCTCTATCCGTTCTATTGAGCTGGCCGGAATCTGATCAAAGATGGCACTTTGGTTGGAGGCGATCATCCCTGAAGGATGTCCGTCTATCCACACCGTAATATTTCCATTACCCCGGAAGCTTACATTTCCTTCCACATCAACCAACACAGAAGGGATATTTTTTAGTACATCTGCTGCGGAGCCGCCAATGCTGCTCAGATCTTTATCCACTTCAAATACTTTCTTATCTATTCCCTGCTGAAATGTACTCTGTTCGGCAGTTATGGTAATTCCGGTAAGATCCTTACCCGAGGCTTTCAGCAGGATATCGTTACAATGATAATTTGTTTGCTGGCTGCTGATGGAGACTGAGTCTTTCACATACGTTTGGTAACCCATGTATTTCACTTTCAACCGGTACAAACCGGGAGCTACTCCGTTGATAGTAAAGAGGCCTTGTTCATCAGTAAGCGAACCGGTAATAACAGATGAATCCTTTTTGCTGTGGAGGGTAACGGCTGCAAAGCCAATGGGTGATTTACTTTTCCCATCTATTATACGCCCGCTCAGATTGCAACTATGTTCCTGAGCTGATAAAGGAATCAGGTGCAACATAAGAATAAGGAACAGGAAATTCTGGGGAAACTTCATGTGCCGCAAAATTAAGGATTACTTCCTATTTCAGGTGCAATTCGCTCAATCGTGCTTTTGCGGGTTCAAAATCAGGATCAAGCGTAAGCACATAGCGGTAATCGTCGGCAGCATGCTGAAAATCGCCCATCAACTGATAGTCATATCCCCGTCCATAGTATCCTTTCGGATTCCTGGGCTGGATAGCGATGGCTTCGGAAAAAGCTTTCAACGCATCCGTATAATTTTTGGTATCAACAGCTATCACACCCAGATTATAATGGGGATCGAACAGATTATTATTCCTTTGCAGCAAATGGTTGTAGAATTCAACCGATTCTTTATATCTCTTTTGATCCTGATACATACGGGCCATATCGTACAATACTTCAGGATTTTCGGGTTGCAGACGCAATGCATTGTTAAAATAATCTTCGCCTAACTTATTACGCTGTGCCGACAACAGTAATCCCAGTTGTACATAAGCGCTGTAATAGGTATTATCCTGTTCAACGGCTGTCTGCATACTGGATACAGCTTTTACCGTATCGCCTGTTTCCTTAAAATTCATGCCTTTCATGAAATAGGCTTTTGCATTGAAGTCGTCCAGCTTTAATGCTTCATCCAGGTAATTAAGGCTTTCCTGGTATTTACGCACATAAAAATAAAGTTCGGCCAGCTTCATGATACATTCCGTATTCCTGGGATCCAGCTGATGACATTTTTCCAACGCCTGTTTTGCCTTACCGCTTTTATTCATCTGAAAACAGATATCCGAAAGGGTCAGGAAATATTCGGCGCGGGAGCTATCGATATTAAGCACCCGTTTCATATCAGCCAGGGCGGCATCGCCATTTTTAGTGGCCGATTCTATTTTGGCCCGTTGCAAATACAGGGTGGCATTACCCGGATCGTTCCGAAGCTTTTCGTTGATTGTTTCCAGGGCCGCAGCAATGGTATCGGAGCCGGTGGTTTTCCCTTTATTTCCTGCATGATTTCCACAAAAGCTCAGACAGGAAGCACATACGGCAACAAGTAAAAACTGATAAAAGGTTCTCATAGGCTTAAAAAAAATCCCCGGTCATGGCGTACCGGGGATCGTTCAAACAAAGGTATAAAATAAATTCAAAACCATATACCTCTGGAATCAGTTTTGGGCAGGCACCATAGCGATAGCCTCCTTAATTTTACGTTCAATTTCATCAGCCATATCCGGGTTGTCGGCAAATACCTGTTTAACCGCATCACGTCCCTGTCCCAGTTTGGTTCCTTCGTAGCTGAACCAGGATCCGCTTTTGGCGATAATATTATGTTCTACTCCTATATCAATGATTTCACCTGTTTTGGAAATACCTTCTCCGAAAATGATATCGAATTCGGCAAGACGGAAAGGAGGAGCCATTTTATTTTTTACCACTTTAACCCGTGCACGGTTACCGGTAGCGGTATCTCCGTCTTTGATCTGTCCGATACGACGGATATCGAGACGAACGGATGCATAGAATTTAAGTGCATTACCACCGGTGGTGGTTTCGGGGTTACCGAACATGACACCGATTTTTTCACGCAGCTGGTTAATAAATACGCAGCAACATCCTGTTTTGTTAATGGTACCGGTAAGTTTACGCAGGGCTTGTGACATCAGACGGGCCTGAAGACCCATTTTGGAATCACCCATTTCTCCTTCAATTTCACTTTTAGGAGTAAGTGCTGCTACGGAGTCAATAACAATAATGTCAATAGCGCCGGAACGGATCAGGTTTTCTGTAATCTCCAAAGCCTGTTCTCCGTTGTCGGGTTGAGAAATAAGGAGTGCTTCCAGATCCACGCCCAGTTTCTGAGCATAGGTACGGTCAAAAGCATGTTCTGCATCAATAAAGGCTGCAATACCGCCTGCTTTTTGTACGTTGGCAATAGCATGAATGGCCAGGGTTGTTTTACCGGATGATTCAGGCCCGTATATTTCCACCACACGTCCTTTGGGATAACCACCGATACCCAGGGCTACATCCAGACCCAGAGATCCGGTTGGAATACTTTCCACCTGATCCACAACGCTACCGGTCATTTTCATGATGGTGCCTTTGCCGTAGGTTTTTTCAATTTTATCCAGTGTAAGCTGCAGGGCTTTCAGCTTTTCCTTGTTCAGCTCTTTCAGAATGTCTTTTTCCTTCACTGCTTCTTTTTCCTTGGTCTCTTTGCTCATGGTCGATATCGGTTTTTAATTGTTACGCTTCTGGGGCCAGCACTTGTCCGGCATGCTCTTTTGATTTTACTTTTGTAATCACTTTTTCTATGATCCCTTTCTCTGAAATCAGGAACGTAGTACGGGCTATTCCGTCAAAAATCCTTCCCATAAACTGTTTCTTGCCCCAGGTATCATAGTTCCTGGCCAGCTCCAGCTCCGTATCAGCCAAAAGGCTGAAAGGCAAATGATGTTTGGCAATGAATTTCTGATGTGATTTCTCATCATCCGGACTCACACCCACCACTTCATACCCTTTTTTCTGCAACTCCTTGATATGATCCCGGAGGTTACAAGCCTCTTCGGTACAAGTAGGAGTTCCATCAGACGGATAAAAATAAAGAACGAGTTTTTTACCTTTAAAATCTTTTAAGCTCCGTTCCCTCCCCTGCTCATCCCTGATTTTAAAATCCGGGGCTTTCATCCCTTCTTTCAGGGAGGTGATATGGTTTTTAAATGGCTCTTTGTTCTTCGCACACATCCTTGAAACGCTATATACAAAGTACAATATTCTAGGCTGAAACTTCAAGGCATACTTTTCAGCTTTATCAACAGAACCGCCTTTCGGTTATAAACAAATGTCATAAATACCGACATTCTTACGGCCACAAATTACATCTTTTATGACAATTGCAAAATTTATTTGAGAATATTTCCAAGGAATGTTCGTAAAATTTGTCTTCGGAAGGGGGGCTTTATGCATATAAACAACTAATTATCATATGGTTAATTAGAAATCTTCCTATTTAACCATTTCGCTTTTCCAGGTATCGTGTTTTCTTTCGCTCTAAAACCGAAACAGCCATAATGGACAGATAGCTCCGGATATTATATAGTGTGAAGTGGGGTTCCTTATGCAAGAGGAAAGATTACCGGGCATATGGGTACTACTGCTAAGCATTCGTATACAACTGCTAAGTATTCTTATACCATTAGCAGGCATTTCATTTCAACTGCTAAGTATTATTATACAACTTCCACGCATTTAATTCCGGCAGCCAGACATCCTCCTACAACTCCCTGGCATTTCAGGACAACTGCTAAGCATTCTGATACTACTGCCCTGCATTTCATGCCGACTGCTTAGCTCTTTAATACCATTGCCAGGCAATTCATTTCAACTACTAAGTGTTCTCATACGCCTCCCTTGCTTTTCATGGCAACTGCTAAGTATTTATATACAACTACCTCGCAGATCACTACAACTACCATGCATGACCATACAACTACTCTGTTTTCTATTACCATCCTTGTAATAGCATCCGCATTCATACAGAAACCGTTTGGTCTCATTAAGCGGATACAAGGCAGAATTGCAGGAACCTGTCGTAATTAAACTAAAAACGGGATGGCAGACAAAAGACGAAAACGCCTCGCAAAGAATTTGCTCAGACATTAAAATAGAGTCCCCAGAAAACGAAGAACCAGGAGAGACAAAGAATAAAAAAGCTTCCCATAATAATGGCGACTAATGCCAGCCACCTACCACTTCTGGTATCCGGGTTACGCTTTATCCTTTTCCAGGCAATGATGCCCATTACCAGAGCCAGCAATGCAAAGATAAGTCCCAGCATAAGCAAGCCACTGTAATAAGTAAAAATCGCAAGTAACAGCAGTGTGGCTCCGATTCCAAAACGAAAACCCAATACCGCCAGCTTGTCCTTGGGAGGGGGATCTCCATCCGTCACAGCTACAGGGATTTTACTTTTCCATATTGTAATGGACGAAGAAGGGCGCTCCGGCTCTTGTACAGTTTCCTTACGCTCCTCATTCTTATTCACACATATCGCTTCCTCTTCTTTGCTGGTAGTTGATAAATTCATTCCAGTACCCTTCAGCCCTTCACTCTTCTGGAAAAGAGGAGATGACTTACATATATTTTCTTTCTCAACACCTGCTTTTTTCGTTGCTGTATTTTGCACAAAACACCCCGGCATGTAATGACGTTTCTGAACCGAGCAGGAAGAAAACAATACCAGACACATGATCTGGAAAACAAGAATATAAACACTCCATTTTTTTCTATTCATAATGACATTAAGTGGTAATAAAAAAGAAGTCAGAAATTATAAAGTATCATCGACGTCCAAATGTGATAGACCGTTGATTTTTATGATGATCATGATTCATTATGATTTTGTGATTTCCTGGTTATCAGCGAACATCATAACAATCATGACAATCTGCGGTCTATTAAGTTAATGTTTCGGGATATTTATTCTTCTTTATGAACTGCTGTGTGCGAAGCGGAGTCTGATTTCAAACGACCAGAACCTGCGGTTGTCCGGAACCCCAGCCTCTGTGTTTGGTGTAAGCTGATAATTAAGCGCAGGCTCCAGATAAATGGCGGGTCCCCCGTCGTTGGTCATCCTTATTTTATAAATCATACCGGCTGTTGCAAAGGTCATCATACGCGGGCTGTAAGTATCAGCCGGTTGATCGGTTGTTTTTTCAGAAAGCAATAAGCTTTCCGTTATTCCCAACTTTACACTTACATAGCGTTTGTTCTGGGCACTTACACGGTAGATAAACGAGAGAGGCATATAAACGAAGCCATCAAAAACAGCATAATCCCACCCTCCGTTTACGGTTGTTGCTACCGGAGGATTTGCGGATGAAAGCTGTTCATAGCTTTTTACGGTCCCGGAATATTGCATCCCTTCCATTCCCAAACCTAAACGAACCGAGAAACGATCTTTTGAAAACAACCGGATATCAAACCCCAGTGAAAAATCAAAACCCGGTATTTCTTTTGACTGAAGAGGAAGATATGCTTCCACCCCTGATGGAGGTGATGGAGCTGGCGCCAGCGCTGTACCGGCATTACCCCCTGCCCCGATACCGAAATAAAAAGAAAAATGGGGTCCTTTTTTTTCTCCGTAAACACGTGTGTTACTAAACGATCCGGATGGATCAAAGGGTGGAAAAGAATACCGGTCATTATTATGACTCACGGACATCTGTTGATTCATAGGTTGAGCCCATACGCCCGATCCGGAAAACAAAAGAAACAGATAAACCCCAATACGCTCTTTCATTTCCACGTGCAAGTAAACGTTCTCTTCTCCGGATTATTGTATTCGAAATCACCCTCAAAACCCTGCTTTCTTTTGAATTCTGACTTCTCTCTACTGACTTCTGACTACTTTTTCATAATACTTACAATACATCGTTAACCCGCACTCCCCACATTTAGGGCTTCGTGCCAGACAGGTATAGCGTCCATGCAGGATCAGCCAGTGATGGGCTATCGGCACCTGTGCTTCGGGAATATATTTCATCAATTGTTTTTCGGTAGCCAGCGGGGTGGTGGCATGGGTAGTAAGACCTAAACGTGCCGCCACGCGAAAAACATGCGTATCAACAGCGAGCGTAGGTTTCTGATATACAACGGATGCAATTACATTGGCTGTTTTTCGTCCCACACCCGGCATCTTCTGCAGGCTATCCACATCGGAAGGAACAATTCCTTTGAAATCATGAACCAGCATCTTTGCCATCCCTACCAGGTGTTTGGCTTTATTATTGGGGTAGCTGATGCTGCGTATAAAAGGAAATACTTCGTCCGAACTGGCTTCGGCCATCACCTCTGCCGTTGGAAAGGCCTTGAATAAAGCAGGGGTGGTAAGGTTTACCCGTTTATCGGTACATTGAGCGGAAAGGATAACGGCTACCAGTAATTCATACGGATTGGAATAGAGCAACTCCGTTTCTGCCACCGGCATATGGGTGCTGAAATAATCCAGGACAGCCGTGAACCGCTCTTTCTTGGTCATATAAAAAGGAGACTGGTACCAGCATCCGACAGGATGCTATTTGGTAAAATCAACCAACTCTACATCAAAAACAAGGGTGGCTTTGGCAGGAATAACCGGGGGGTGACCGTGTTCTCCATAAGCAAGCCCGTAGGGAATAATCAATTTGGCTTTTTCTCCTTTATGTAATAAGGCGATGCCTTCGTCCCAACCTTTGATTACCATTCCTTGTCCCAATGTAAATTCAAAAGGTTGTCCACGCTCTACCGACGAGTCGAAACAAGATCCATCAAGCAGGAATCCGGAATAATGCACTTTTACCTTATTGCCGGCTGCAGCCTGTGCAGCCGTGTTGCTACGGCTAAACTCGGGCAGCTTGGTATCGGACATATATACCACTTTTAATCCGCTGGCGGTGGTAACAGTATCTTTTCCTTTGGCATCCCATACATGTACACCTGGTTTAATATCGATCAGCTCTACATCAAAAACCAACGTACTGTTAGCCGGTATTTTGCCAACGGCTTGTGGTCCATATCCCAGATCGGGAGGAATGGTAAAAGTAGCTTTGTCACCTATGTGCATCAGAGCAATTCCTTCATCCCATCCTTTAATAACCTGGTGAACACCCAGTTTAAACTCTATCGGCTCACCACGTTTTACCGAGCTGTCGAAAACCGTATCGTTGGTAAGCTTACCGGTATAATGCACCTTAACCTTATCACCTGACTGAGCCTGAGCCCCGCAACCGGTGGTAGTAAGTTTAAATTGCAGGCCCGAAGCCGTTGTAATTGTTTTGGGTTTCTTAACGGCTTTTGGTTTGCACGGTTTATGCATAACAAGCGGGGCCGTAAAGCTGAATATGACCAGTGTTGCAGCAAGCAAAGGAAAAAGAAGGGTGCGTTTCATAGATTCTATTATTTCACGTTAACCAGCTCCACATCAAAAAGGAGGGTTGCATAAGGTTTCATCTGACCACCGCCATCGCCATAGGCAAGTGCAGAAGGAATAATAAGGGTGGCCTTTCCGCCTTTTTTCATCAGCAGGAGCGCTTCATCCCAACCCGGAATAACAGCTTTCTGTCCTACTGCAAAATCAAATGGTTGTCCTCCGTGTTTATCGGAAGCATCAAAAACTTCTCCATTGAGAAACTTACCGGTATATTTTACAGAAACCGTCTGGCCCGGCTTAACATTCTCTCCGGTTCCTTTTTGTGTTTCTATATAGTACAGACCTGATTTGGTTGGTTTGGCTTTGATCTTGTTATCGGCAATATATTGTTTCAGGATTTCAGGTTCTTTGTCTTTTGCTTCAGCAGCTTCCAGCTTCATGGCTTCTTCTCGTTTCGCCTGCTCTTCCATGTGTTTCTTTTGCTCTGCTTCTACCACGGATTTAGGATCAATCTGATCCACCTTGATATAAAAATACAACTGGCTGGTGCTGTCCAGAAACGGAGGCATGGCTTTATGTTCCAGTTTTTGAAAATATTCTTTGGCACCGAAAATAAATCCGGTGCTATCTCCTTTATGCATGGAAGCTACAGCTTCAAAAATATCGCCGGGATAAACACTTGGACGGATCAGGATAGGAAGATGTCCGTTGCCTTTACGCGTATCAATGAGGGTACAGTCTTTTTCGGATTTACAAACAATCTGCATCACCACCCGATCGCCCAGATGTGCGCGGGCTGTATCTTTCCCTTTTACAAAAGGTTTTACAAAGATTCCGGAAGCTGTTTTTTCATATCCGGGATGTTCTGGTTTATGGCAGGCAACAAATGCGATACCTGCAAAACAAGCAATACTTAAGGCGTGTCTGATCTGCATAAAAATTGTTCTTCTTAATTGATTTTAATTAATTCCACTTCATATACGATTGTCGTATACGGCTTTACAATACCAGCACTGGATCCTTCGGCTCCATAAGCGAGGTGCGAAGGTATAATAAATTTTGCTTTTCCTCCTTCGCGCATATGGGTAAGCCCCATGGCCATACCTTCCAGAAGCTGTCCTTCATCACCCAGGGTAAATTCAACGGGCTCGTTTGTTGCATCAAATTGCTTACCGTTCAGAAACTGGCCGGTATAATTCAGCAATACCCGGTCGCCCCGTTCCACCCCTTTTCCCTTGCCGGGTTTTTCTTCAAAATAATAAGCCCCTCTTCCAATGGATTTATATGATTGTTTATTTGTCCGGAGATAATAAGACAGTATTTTCTGTTCATCCATTTCGTCTATATGCTGACGCCTGGCTTCTTCCTCTTTATACTGTTTTTCATCCAGAATTTTATAAAGCCTTACCTGCATCTGCATCATGGAATCTTTGCCCAATGGCATCACATCATAAGCAGGAATCAGAAATACGGCGCTATCGCCTTCATGAAGACGGGAATATCCGTCTTTTTCGTTATACGGAGCCAGGATTGTGCCTTTGGAGCTTTCCAGATGCGAATCATACAGCAAAGAATCGCCTATCTTATTTGCCAGAGACAGTTCCAGATAATCGCCGGGTTGTGGTTTCCGGTTATTATCACCCAGTGAAATCAGTTTGAAATAACTGCCATTTTCCAGTCTGCGAAAACCAGGTACTTTTTCTTCTTTACAGGAAAAAAAGAAGATGGAGCATAACAGCCAGAGCGCTCCTCCATATACCATTCCGTGTATCATTTTCCGTTGTTGCATCCCGCTGTCTTTATTTTTCACCGTACACGAACCAGTTCCATTTCATATAAAACCGGTGCCCGCGGCGGAATCCGGTCCCCATCTCCCAACAAGCCATGTGCCAGATTGGAGGGAAGGATAAAACGAAGCTTGTCACCCGTTTTCATCAGCAATACCGCTTCATGAATTCCTGATTCCACATGATCCTCTCCTACCCGAAATTCCCGTTGTCCATCCTGATCGGATGAATAGCAAAGGGTACCATCAAGCAGGAATACTTTATAAGCCACTTTGGCATAACCTCCGCTATGGGCGCTGTCGCCTGCAGCACTGTGATTGAGAAACATATAACGCAACCCGGTACCTGTGCTTTTCATATCATAGTGATGGTGAAGCACAAAAGCATCTACATCATCCGATTCGCGATGTGCATCCACCTTATTGGCAGTAAGCAACTGTTCCTTGGTATAATGCCTGGGAGGTGCGGGCGATTCATTGCCGCAGGAAACTAGGACTGATACATACAACAGCGCAAGAAAGCTCTTTACCCGTTTCATGTCTATTTACCTTTGTTCAGCTCTTTTAAGTAAGTTGGGAGAATGGTTCGAAACTGACGAATCACTTCTTCCAGTTTTTTTTCTGAATACCCTCCGGCAGCATTTTTATGTCCGCCACCGCCAAAATGTGTGCGGGCAAAACTATTGACATCAAAATCGCCTTTGGAACGGAAACTCATTTTAACGGCTCCATCCCGTTCGGCAATAAAGGTCGCAAATTTCATACCACGCAGGCTCAGAATATAATTTACAAGCCCTTCGGTATCGCCTTTCTGATATCCGAAATGATCCAGCTCGGCTTCGGTAAGGGAAATATAACCGACATGATAGTCAGGCAATAAAACCATTTTTTCATGCAAGGCAAAACCAAGTAAACGAAGACGGCTTTCTGTATTATTGTCATATACCCTTTCATGAATGGCCGAAGTATTGGCTCCGGCATGAATAAGGGCCGCCACCACACGATGGGTTTCCTCTGTAACACTGGGATAACGGAAAGATCCTGTATCGGTCATAATACCGGTATACAAACAATCGCCAATGGTTGCATCTATCAGTTTATGATCGCCCAGCAGTTCTATCAAGGTATAGATCAGTTCAGCTGTGGAACAGGCTTTGACAGAATGGTGTTCAAAATCGGCAAAAGCATCGGGTTGCGGATGGTGATCAACCATCAGCTTCAAGGCTTTGGATTGTTCTACCAGCGGGCCCAATGCATCAATCCGTTTGAGTGAATTAAAATCCAGACAAAAGATGAGTTCGGCCTGGTTTAGTTTTTTTTCTGCCTTCGGACGGTCTGCCGAAAAATCAATCACCTGCTTATTACCCTTCATCCAGTTGAGAAATGAAGGATATTCATTGGGAGTAATAACAGTAACCTTATGTTTCTTTTGGAGGAGGTAATGATAGAAACCAAGGGATGAGCCTATTGCATCTCCATCTGGGCTCCAGTGGGTAATGATGACAATATTTCTGGGCCGGGAAAGTTCTTTTTTGAATTGCTTAAGCTCCTTGGTATTCATACATCGATATTAGGGGCGCTAAGTTACATATTTTAACAGGCGGAGAAAGGCAACTTGCCTGGTGTAATGAAAGAAGCGGAGTTTGGAAAAGAATTTTTGTTAATTTCGCATCCGTTTTGCAGTATGACCTTATATTAACAAAAAGAACATGGCAGGTACCCAAACATTTACAATGATTAAGCCCGATGCAGTCGGGAACAATTATATCGGTCCTATTCTGGCCAAAATCAATGAGGCTGGTTTCCGTATTGTTGCAATGAAGTATACCAAGCTAAGCCCGGAGGCTGCCGGCAAATTTTACGAAGTACATAAAGCACGTCCTTTTTATGGAGAGCTGGTTGAATACATGTCTTCCGGAGCCATTGTGGCTGCTATCCTGGAAAAGGATAATGCGGTTGCTGATTTTCGTAAGCTGATAGGAGCCACTGATCCTGCTAAAGCAGATAAAGGAACCATCCGCCAGCTGTTTGCTAAATCAATTGCTGCCAATGCCGTTCATGGTTCTGACAGTGATGAGAATGCAGCAAATGAAGGAAATTTCTTTTTCTCCGGATCGGAGCGCTTTTAATTTCTACCCACTATATTTAGGAATAAGGCTCCCCTATTCCCAATATTCATAGCTGTAATTATACAGCATGTATAATTCATTATTGGCCCGGTATCTCAACCGTTTCTTGATATTGCCGTGCGAGTCGGTTACATAGGAATTATGTTCCTGATCCAGATTTAATGTATTGACCGAGTAAAATTTGGCTTCCTCTTTCAGATAGCCATGCGGATCAAACTCATAAAAACATCTGAACTTTTTTCCATTCAGATTCTTAACGGTATAGCCTTTCCGGAATCCTTTTTTGGTGTATTCCGTATTGACAAATCCATAATCTACCGTATCCTGACGCATTTCCGTCACCTTTTCAAGCTGACCATCTTTGGTATACCCATATTTATAATGCAGTTTTACATGTCCTTTTGATTCATCCATATAACGAAGGATCATATAACCCTGAAGGTCATGCTTGTATGCCTGTTTAAGATAGGCTTGAAATTCAGGGAAAACTTCTTCGGCTGATTCTGTTATCCTGCCTTTTACATCACAGGTAAAATTGAATTTACAAAGAGGTAGTCCATCCGGGTTTTCGGTCCATTCCGTTAACGGAAACCCTTTTTCATTATAGGTCATATGTGTCTTGGCAATGGTATCGCGGTAAATACAAAAGATCCGATCCGTTTGGTGGGCGCCTTGCCAGCAATTGGTCCATTTGAGCATTTCCAAACCGGTAGAATCGTAATAGGTTTGTTCTAGTATATGTCCTTCCCGATCGATCTTGATTCGTTCATCCAGAAAAGTTCGTTTATCAATGTCTCTGTTTAGCTTCAAAGAATTGATTTCTATGACTTTAATCTTATTTTGCTGGTATAATTTCCGTTCGGCTTCTGTTTGAGCCGGTTGTGCAGAAATAAATACTGCAAGAAGCAGAGACAGGGAGGTGAATGTGCCTGACAATAAATTCATAGGCTGGGCTCAGATGAACACAACTTGTTTAATGACCTCTGTTCCGGCTTCTTCATTGAGCCTTTGGATCAGCATTTCCCTTCCGTATGACAATTCTTCCCGCAATGCGGATGACTCGAGCCTGACGTATAGAATCTGTTGTCGGATGGATAAATCAAGGGTTCGTTTATGAACAGCCGGCCCCATCACTTTTTCCCAGGAGGAAATGAGCTTCAGTTCATCCATCCTGCCCCGCAGCTTATAAGCCTCCAGCATCTGCTGGATGGCATCCTTAAGACTTTGTTCGTTATGTCTGGACATTGAACCAAAATTAAGAAAAGATTCCAAGCGTGATTTGTCATTTACAAGATAAATAAAGCACCTGATTATGAGACTAGTGGATAAAATACAGTTTTTTTAAAACGAAACGGATAATGCCCGTACCCCGCTGTTTATGAGGCCTTAAAATGAAAACAGGAACCTGTTGCTTAGAATGGGCAAAAAATTAGGGTCGATTTCTCAGAATACAGCTTTTATTTTGGGGAGAATAGCTTACATTCGCAAGCCAATCCAATATTCAATGAATAAGAAAATCCTTTCGATCCTTAGTGCTGCATTATGCTATACACTAAGTTACGGACAGAACACAGAAAATTTTACCTTTTTCAAAGGTGATACACTGGCTGGTTTCGACATCCAATCTGCTCATCAGGAAGCAATACGTGACCATTGCCATGGAAAAGAGATCACGAATTTTATCCGTCTCAAAGAAAATGCTTATGTGGCTGCCCGCTATAATATGCCACATTTGATTCATAAAAAATCTATTCCAATTCCTGTTATTCTGAATGGCCCCTGTAACAACATCGATTTTGAAAGCGGTACATTCTCTGGCTGGACAGGTGCTGTGGGGTCTAATAACAATTCTACGGCTGCACTGACCATTTTGAGCCCCGGTATCAGTACCTTGGGAATCAATTCTCCGGAGACATCCTGTTCTTATCATACCTTGGTTACATCGGCGGCTGGAACCGATCCATACAGCGGTCAGCCTATGCTTGATCCTGCTGGCGGAAGCTATGCGGTTCGTTTAGGAGGCGAGTTCCTGAACTATGACGGCACTTTT
>Ga0210396_10000474_pt1 | contig 53518 bp, 47 predicted proteins | sample IncBWH17OmetaG_FD_155466 | JGI IMG/M metagenome (GOLD analysis project Ga0210396, IMG submission 155466) | Forest soil microbial communities from Barre Woods Harvard Forest LTER site, Petersham, Massachusetts, United States - Inc-BW-H-17-O ... | reverse complement strand
TTACTCGATGATCTCGGCAACCGCGCCGGCTCCGACCGTGTGTCCGCCTTCGCGGATCGCAAACCGCAACCCCTTCTCTAGCGCTACCGGCGTGATCAGCGTGATCTCGCACGAAATGTTGTCGCCCGGCATCACCATCTCCACTCCCTGCGGCAACTTCACATCCCCCGTCACGTCCGTCGTCCGGAAGTAAAACTGCGGCCGGTACCCCGTGAAGAACGGTGTGTGCCGCCCCCCTTCTTCCTTCGTCAACACGTACGCTTCCGCCTTGAACTTCGTGTGCGGCGTGATCGACCCCGGCTTCGCCAGCACTTGCCCGCGCTCTACTTCATCTTTCTCCGTGCCGCGCAGCAGCAAGCCGACGTTATCGCCCGCCATGCCTTCATCCAGCAGCTTGCGGAACATTTCGACGCCCGTCACCGTCTTTCGCATCGTCGGTCGGAACCCCACAATCTCTACTTCCTCGCCCACCTTCACCTTGCCGCGCTCGATGCGGCCCGTCACTACCGTGCCACGGCCAGAAATCGAAAAAATATCTTCAATCGGCATCGCGAACGGCTTATCGATATCTCGCACCGGCAAGGGAATGTTCTTGTCCACCGCTTCCATCAATTCCAGAATGGACTTCTCCCACTTCGCATCGCCCTCCAGAGCCTTCAGCGCCGAGCCGCGAATGACCGGCAGCGTGTCGCCCGGAAATTGATAGCTCTTCAGCAGCTCGCGTACTTCCAGTTCCACCAGCTCGAGCAATTCCGGATCGTCCACCATGTCGCACTTGTTCAAAAACACCACGATGTAGGGCACGCCCACCTGCCGCGCCAGCAGAATATGTTCGCGCGTCTGGGGCATGGGTCCATCGGTCGCCGCCACCACCAGGATCGCGCCGTCCATCTGCGCCGCGCCGGTGATCATGTTCTTCACATAATCCGCGTGCCCGGGACAATCAATGTGCGCGTAGTGCCGGTTCGCCGTCTCGTACTCGACGTGCGACACCGCAATCGTGATCCCGCGTTCGCGCTCTTCCGGCGCGTTGTCAATCGAATCAAACGCGCGGAACGCCACTTTCGGATTGTTCTTCGATAGCACCTTCGTAATCGCTGCCGTCGAAGTCGTCTTGCCGTGGTCGATGTGACCGATCGTCCCGATATTCACATGCGGCTTATTCCGCTCGAATTTCTCTTTCGCCATCAGCTATCACCCTCGTATTACGACTGCGCGACGATGTCCGCGCGAAATCATTTCACTGCCATTGCCCTTATTAAGAATCTTCCGGTCCTTGCGTTAAGGTTGTTCAATGGAGCGGGGGACGGGACTCGAACCCGCGACCATCTGCTTGGAAGGCAGAGACTCTACCACTGAGTTACCCCCGCTCACTCCCAACAAAACTTCCCGCCAGCTTTCTGCGAATTCCTCGCTTCACCGTTTCGCGCTGGCTGGTGATCTGGAGCCTGGGACCGGGATTGAACCGGTGACCTCGTCCTTACCAAGGACGCGCTCTACCAACTGAGCTACCCAGGCATTTACCGGTCGCCCCGCTTCTCCCGCCTTGCAATCAGACTCGGCGCCGGAGCTGACGCGCTTCTAAATCCTTTTGATTCGTTGAAAAGCTTCGCCCGCTTGTCCAACCATGCGCTGGGTCACGCGAGTTGCTGGTGGACGGGGGAGGATTCGAACCTCCGTAGCCCGCAAGGAGCGGCAGATTTACAGTCTGCTGGTTTTAGCCACTCACCCACCCGTCCCGCAAAACCGTTCGGGACGCTGCAGCTCCGTCCCATGAAATCCTCCGGGACACAATTGCATCCCGCATGTCCAACCAGATTCTTTAACCGGACTGCTGTACGGGGCACTCCGCAATGCAGAAAGGGCTCGTGTCCAGAGACACCAGCCCTAGCGCTTTCGTCGCGAGGAATTCCGTCCGCAACCCCTGCCAAAATTTTCGCTACGTCAATCTCAGCTGGCGGAGGGATTTGAACCCCCGACCCTCTGATTACAAATCAGATGCTCTACCAACTGAGCTACGCCAGCACTGGCAAACCGAGCAAAAATATCATACAGGCAATCAAATTGCAAGCAACTTTCTGATGGCGGCAAAACCATTGCCAGATCGCCACATACGAAGCGCCCAGGGCACCCCGCGTGCCTTACTATTATACAGCTAAACTTTCTGAACGCTAAAGCCTTTTCCACCGAGCCAAGCTACTTCGCGGCCGGTTCCGCCGCTGGCTTCGCAAATTGCCCGTCCGCAAGCTGCAGATTGTGATGGATTTCCGTGAATTTGATCGTGAACGCGGATTCGGCGCTGGTTTGGTGCACGGTAAAAGGCAGCTTAATCCCATCCACATCCTTATAGTCTTCCACCTCGGCCTGGAACACGGCTACTCCGTCGGGCGTGTGGCGGTGGTTCACAGCCCTTACCAATAACCCGCTTTCAGCATCAAAGTACATCTTGTCCGGGTCGCCTCCCGCGGAGGTAGCTTCCACGACGTACGCATCGCGCTCCCCAACTTTCTCCGTGCCGGTGACTGTCATCTTCGCGTACAGCTTTTTTAAATCGAGCGGATGATAAAAATCCGCTTCGCGCTTCGCGTCATCCAATTCTCCGCCGCTTAAAACTCGCAAGCCATTCTGCGGATCATCGGACCACGCCGTGGTCCCGTCATACCCTTGCTCGAAAACCGCTCCGCCCAGCGTGATCACAGCTAACATTGAATTGGGCGCCTTCTCGTGAATTTCCAAGGTTCCGGTAAGGTTGTTCATCTTCGGAATTTCAATTGTACCCTTGGATACGCGCGAGTTTAGTTTGGTCCACGCAGCGCGCCCGCCGATAGCATTCACATAGTGATCGAGAACTTGATCTGCGGTGGGCGTAGCGGCCGCGGCTGCGGATGTCGCACTTGTCGCCGGTGCGGGCTGCGATGTGCCCTGCGCATGTGCGGAAAACCCGATGAACACTCCCAGCATTCCTACGCCGATCGTTTTCTTCCATGCGAATTTCATGTTGGAAACCTTCCTTCGCGAACACTTCGCGGTTACTGAATTAGAGGCTCGTCGAACCCATTTCGTTGGCTGGAATTGTTGGAGTTGCAAGTACGATTCAATCGCGCGATACAGGCCCTCTGAATTCTGCTACGCAGCCGGGGATGAAAACATTACACTAAGTTGGCCGGAACGATTGCAAATTTAAAATGGCGATGTCTTCCACAACTCGCGCTTGGATCGTCGTTGCCATCCTGTTGGCGTGCTTGCTTGGCGGCGCCGCGGCTTTATACTTTTGGCACAATCGCCCGCTTCCACCCATCGTTTCCACCGTCCCCGGCGCCCCTGCTGCTGTCCCGCCTTCCGATATTCTCAGTGAACTTCCATCGGATGCGCCGGTTGTAGCCTATATAGACGCGGCAAGTCTGCGCTCGTTGCAAAATTCTCCGCTGGCCGCCGCGTTGGGTCTCGCGTCGCCGGGGCCGCAAGCCGATCGCGACTATGCCAATTTCGTCCGCGATACCGGCTTCGACTACACGCGCGACCTTGACCATGCTGCCATCGCATTTTGGCCCGCGAGCCTCGGCACGCCCGCGAACGTTCTCGGGGAAGATCGCGTAGTGGCCATCGCCGACGGCCGTTTCGATCAGCAAAAGATCAAGTCGTATGCTCTGCGCACGGGAAAAGAAATAAGCCGCGGATCGCAGTCAGTTTGCGAAGTTCCCGGCAATCCTCCCGTTTCGCTCGAGTTTCTCGCGCCTACGCGCATCGCACTCGCCGGCGGCAGGAATGCTACGGAACTTCTCGCCCGCGTCAGTCTCTCCGCCTCGTCACCTCGTGATCCCTCCATGCAATCGCGTATTGACCGAGTCGCAGGGGCGCCCGTGTTTGCCGTCGCGCGCACCGAGCATCTTCCGCCCAGCTTCTACGACAATTTCCACAACGCGCCGCAACTCGAACAACTCGCGCGTAGCGTTCAGGCCATCACGCTCGCCGGCCAGCCCGACGGCAACAATCTTAGAATCACCCTCGACGCGGAATCCGACTCCGTGAAAAATGCCCTAGCCATTTCCATCCTTCTCGAAGGAGGCCGCATGGCAGGCTCCATGGCCCTTTCTGATCCCAATACCCGACGCCAGATGACCAAGGAACAGATCACATTCCTCGAAGCATTGGTCAACCAGGCCAAAATCACGCACCAGAATAAATTGGTACGCCTGGTTCTGGACATCACTCCCGCCATGCTCAGCGCCGCCCCAAGCAGAGCTGCTTTGCCGCGTTCACCAGCCGTGCATCCCGTCGCACACTAAACGCGCGTTCGTTCGACACCACGCGAAAGGCAGTCGTCACAGGCAGATTTCACGACAGAGAGGTAATGGATGTTTTCAAAGACGGGCGGGACTAATCGGCAGCCGCAGCAGACGTAGCCGCACTACTGAGGTAACGCCAAGGGTTAACAGGGGTGTTGTAAATGCGGACCTCGTAATGAAGGTGTGGTCCAGTCGAACGGCCGCTGGCGCCTTCATATCCAACAGTATCTCCACGCTTCACATGCGTGCCGACATGCGTCGCGAACCCGGAAAGATGCCCGTACCAAGTAGTGACGCCGAACCCGTGGTCAATCACGACCAACCGGCCATATCCGGCTCGTTGGTCCATTACTGCCACCACGCCGTCAGCGGTCGCGTGAATGGCATCGCCGTAGTGCGACGCAATATCCATTCCCGCGTGGAACGCGCCTTCACCGCTGAAGGGATCAAGGCGCTCGCCAAAATGTCCCGTGATCTCCCCGACCACCGGCCAAAGCGTCGGCACAATTCCCAAGCTGCTCAGCTGCGCCGCAGGCAGCAAACGCATCCCGCCGCTCGACATCGCCACTGCCGAAGCATTTCTTTCTAGATAGCTAAATTCTTCGAGCGATTGTTGGTACACGACGTCTGGCTGCTCGCCGTCGTCGCTGAATGCAAAAGGCGTCTGCCGGAAGCGTGTGATTCCATAGGCCACGGCCACTTCGCTCGCCAGCGATTGCAATGAATCCAGCCGTTGGTTGGTATCCTTCACTTCCGTTTGCAAAGCCTTGTATTGTTGCTTCAAGGTGTCCTGCTCGCGCCGCAGCGAATTGTAATTCGCCGCCTTCCACAGCATCCGGGAATACGATCCCATTCCAGCCAGCACCGTGATTCCGCCGACCCCAGCCAGAATCGCCAGCGCATGCAGTACGTAAAAGGGCACGCGTACACGCCGCATCCCGCCAGACGCGCTCGACGCAATAAAAAACGTGTAGTACTTGCCCTTCATAATTTTAATTTTTCCCAGAGTTTGCTTGATTCAGTTTATCGGTCACCGCGCGTCCCTTATCGCGGTTAACCGATTCCGTAAGAAGTCTGCAATGAGAGGCCTGGTGCAAAACCCGGTGCATTGTAATGACCGCACCCATCGTGGTCAACCTCAAACTTAAGTTTTCCACAGCCTCTCCGTGAATGCAAAAGACTTATCGGCACGCCATCCGATTTCGATTACAGTTCCACTTGAACAAACCTTACCTTAGATGCAGAAATCATTACAACTGTACAAGAGTTCAGGATGGAACGGGAAAGCCAACTGGTCGAAAGGATTGCCCGGGAACTGACCTACGGGTTTACGCTGTCGTCCACCGCGCGGCCGTCTTCGGGGCGGCCAGCGATTTCTCATCGATCGCGGCGTCATCCCTTTATGGTCGGTTCAACTGACCTTCGCCTGGGCATCGGCGACGACGCGGCCATCATCTCGCCACGCAGTGGCACCGAGTGGGTCCTAACTTGCGACGCCTTCCTCGAAGGCGTCCACTTTCTCGCGAGAACGCACCCGCCCGACTCCATCGGCTACAAATCCCTGGTCCGCGCTACTAGCGACCTAGCCGCCATGGGCGCCGCTCCGCGTTTCTTCCTCCTAACCCTCGCCCTACCTCAGCTGGCTATCGACGCCATCGGTGTTCGTCAGGGCAAGGCTTTGGCCGTGCCGAAAAGCAAAAAGTATTCCGGGGCTTCCGCCCCTGGGGTCTGGCTGAATCAGTTTCTCCGCGGTATGGCGCGCGCCGCCCAAGAACTCGGCGTCGTCATCATCGGCGGTGACACCACCAAAAGCGATCACGTTTTCATCAGCGTCACCGCGCTAGGTGAAATCGCCCGCGGGCGCGCCTTGACTCGCTCCGGCGCACAACCTGGCGACCTCATCTACGTCAGCGGCAAGCTCGGGCGCGCGCAACTGGGCCTGGAACTAGTCCTGAGCGGCTTAGCCAGCGACCCACGCTTCCGCGCTGCGACAAAAACACATCTCTATCCCAAAATTCGCGTCGAGCTCGGTCGCTGGCTGGCTCGCCAACGCGCTGCCTCATCTGCAATGGACATATCCGACGGCCTCTCCACCGATCTAGCTCGCCTCAGCACTGCCAGTCAAGTAGGCGCAAAAATCTGGGCCGACAAAATCCCCGTGGTCGCAATTCCCGCGGCCGCTTCCAAAAAGCTCAGCAACCGCAACCTCGATCCCCTGCAACTAGCCCTACACGGCGGCGAAGACTACGAACTTCTCTTCACCGTCCCGCCGCACCAAGTAAAGAAACTCCGCAACGCTCCCGGCTCTTCCGCACTAACCCCCATCGGTGAAATCACAAGCACCCGCAAAATCATCCTAGTTGATCACGACGGTCGCGACCAACCGCTAAAACCCGGCGGCTGGAACCCATTCCGCACTTCGTAGCGCCAGATCATCGTGGTCTTGCTGCGTTTTTATGGGGACCGCTTCGTCCCCTAGTTTTCGGGCGAAGCGGGCAGCTTTCTACTAAGCGCGGACCGCCAAAAAGGAAGCTTCCGCCTAAAGGCTAACGAGGGATTTCGATTTTTCTGGCGATGCTACGAATGTGGAGCGGCAAGAGCGCTGATATGGGTGGGCCCGGAAGTCGGCGTAAGAGTCTTCACCGGAGGCGGCGGTAATTTTGGCGCCGGTTTCGCCGTGGCTGGCGCTGCAGGAACAGGCGCCTTCGTTTGCGTCAATCCCTGCTCGGCAGCATCGGCGGGCGGCGCGGTGTCCGGCACGTCCACCAGCACCGGCTTGGTTGGCACAATCTTCTCCAGGGGCACCACGTTCTGAAAACTTTCCACCGGCATGCCCTGCGTCGCTTGCTGCATGAACTCCAGCCAAATCGGCAGCGCCGCTTTCGCTCCGGTTTCCTTCTTACCGAGCGACACGCGCTTGTCGTCGTTGCCCACCCACACGCCCGCCGTCAATTGCGGCGTAAATCCGAGGTACCACGCATCGGTGAAATCGTTCGTCGTCCCGGTCTTCCCCGCCGAAGGACGCCCCAGCTCCTTCGCCCGCACGCCAGTGCCGAACTGCACCACGTCTTCCAGCATCGCCACCATGGTCCGCGCAACATCCGGCGGAATCACATCCGTCACGGTCGGCCGCGGCTCTTCAAGCACCGCACCATCATAAGAAGTCACGCGCTTGATGTAATGCGGCTCGATGTGTATGCCGTCGTCCGGGAACACGGTAAATGCCGAGGTGTGCTCCATCAGCGTCAAATCCGCCGCGCCCAGCGCCAGCGGCAAATAGGGCGGCAGCGGGCTCGTGATCCCAAATTTGCGCGCCAGCTCTACAACATTCAGCACTCCCACATGGTCGAGCAGGCGCACCGCCGGCACGTTGCGCGAATCCGCGAGCGCGCGCCGCAGCGTGATTCGCCCTTCGAATTTTTCATCGTAATTGCGCGGAGAATAATTCTGCCCGCCGCTGCGAAACGTGACCGGCTCATCCACGATCGTGTCGAACGGGTTCATGCCCATTTCCAGCGCGTCCGCATACACATACACCTTGAACGAACTGCCCGTCTGCCGCAGCGCTTGCGTCGCGCGATCGAATTTCGATTCCTGGAAATCGTAGCCCCCTACCATGGCTTTGATCTCGCCCGTCCCATTGTCAATCGCCAGCAACGCGGCCTGCGCCGCCGGAACCTGCTCCAGTTGCACCCGCGCCGTAATTCCCGAAAGCTCCTTGATCGAAACGCAAACCAAATCGCCCACCTTCAGCAGTTCCAGCGGCGATTTATGTCCCGTCCAGGAAAAATCAGCGGGCGTTAACATCGCATGGTATTGGCCGACCTTTACGGACGCAAACGTTGGCTCGACTTTCATCACCAGACCGGTCACATAATCGCCCTTCTGAATCGCGTCATGCCAGTCGTCGCTCTGATACTTTTCCAGCGGACCGTCGTGCTGATCCAAAATATTCGGCAAATTGCCGCGCCAACCGTGACGCCGGTCGTAGGCGTGCAATCCGTCACGCACCGCCTGGTCGGCGGCTTTTTGCATCGCCACGTTCAACGACGTGTATACGCGCAGCCCCTGTTCGTGCACCGCCGCCGTGCCGTAGGTGTGTTCCAAATACTGGCGCACTTCCTCGACGAAATATGGCGCCAGATCGTTGCGCAGCGGTTCAATGTGCAGGCCCAGCGGCAACTTCGTCGCCGCGTCGGCTTCTGCCTGCGTGACTTTACGGTCGTGCGCCATCAACCACAGCACCAGATTCCGGCGTGCTAGCGCCTTCTCCGGATGGTTGATCGGCGCGTAAATCGGTCCGCGTATGATCGCCGCGAGCGTTGCCGCTTCCGCGAGCGTCAATTTCCCGACGGGCTTGTTGAAGTAATATTCCGATGCCGCTTCGAATCCGTAATTTCCCGATCCCAGATAGATCTGGTTGCAGTACATCGTGAAAATCTGTTCCTTCGTGTAATGCCGCTCGATCTGAATCGCCAATAGCGTTTCCTCGATCTTGCGTCGCGCGCTGCGATCCGAACGGTTCAGGAAAAGCCCCCCTGCCAGCTGCATCGTCAACGTGCTGGCGCCCTCCGCCAACCGATGGTGACGGACGTCGTGCCACGCCGCTTCCAGCACGCGCGGAATGTCCACGCCCCAATGCTCTTCAAAGTGTTGGTCTTCGGTTGTAAGAATTGCGTCCTTCAATACCTTCGGAATCTGATTGTAGGTGAGCAGAATCCGCCGTTGCAGAGCGAACGTGCCGATAGATTGTCCGTCGTCCGCGTACAGCTCGGTGACGACGTTAGGGCGGTAATCCTGCAGCGCGCGAATTTCGGGCAAGTCGCTCGAGTAGACAAACAACAATCCCACCGCTGCGCCAAACCCCACAGCGCATACCAGCAAGAATGTGAACGCGAGCTGGCCGAAGACCGTGTCGCCAGTGATCTTCATAGTCGCGCGATAAAATCGTTCCATTATCCTGCCATTCTATCGCATCCCCGCGCCCCGCGCCGGACTCTACGATTCTTCATGTTCCAAATAAGTCGCGGAGCGGCAGCGCCTCTGACTCCACTTTAGCCATTGCGGCTCTTCCCCCCACAAAGTATTGTGCTGCCGTACGCGCCTGGGCGAGGACGCATGGAAGCCAATCCAATCCTCTTTCGCGATCTAACCTACATATTCCTCGCCGCCGTCTTCGGAGGGCTCCTTGCGTGGCGCCTGAAATTACCCCTCATCCTTGGCTTCGTCTTGGGGGGGATCGTCATCAGCCCGTTTACGCCCGGGCCGCATCTGTCCGACCTGCACACCTTCGAAGTCTTCGCCGAAGTCGGCGTAGTCCTGCTGATGTTCTCCATCGGCGTCGATTTTTCAATCCCCGACCTGCTGCAAGTGAAATGGGTTGCCCTCGGCGGTGGTACGTTGGGGATACTGTTTTCGATTGCTCTGGCTCTTGGCGCCTCCTGGCTCATGGGCTGGACCATGATTCAAGGCTTCGTCGTCGGCGCCACCATCTCGGTCGCCAGCACCATGGTCCTTGCGCGCTTGCTGACGGATTGCGGCGCGCTCGGCACCGAATATGGGCGGGTGATGATCGGTATCACCCTGGTGGAAGATATCGCCGTCGTCTTCATGACCATCATTATTCCGATATTCAGTGGTCCTGCCGAAGGGCGCTTCGCGAAGGCCGCATGGACTCTCGGTAAAGCCGTCCTCCTGCTCATCCCACTCGTTTTTCTCGCCATGACCGTAGTTCCCCGCGTTCTGCGCAAAGCCTCGGGCACCAAAGACCCCGAGCTTTTTCTACTGGTCGCCATTGCCATCTGCCTGGTCTCCGCCGCGGTAGCGCAAGCCGTTGGCTTTTCTGTTGCTCTCGGCGCTTTCCTCGCAGGACTGTCCATCAGCGGCTCGGAAGATCTGCACGAAGCGCACACCACGCTGATTCCTCTCCGCGACGCGTTTGTCGCGCTGTTTTTCGTTTCGCTCGGCACGCTAGTAGTCCCCAGCGTGATTCTGCACAATCTTCCGCTGCTCGGCGTGATGCTCCTGCTGATCGTCTGCGGAAAATTCGTGGTCTGGCTCGGCGTCATGAGGCTCTTCCGCTATTCGCTCTGGACCTCCATCGCCGTAGCCGCCGGCCTAACGCAAATCGGTGAACTCTCCTTCATCCTCGTAGAAGTAGCAAAAAAATCCGGCCTGGTAGGCGACGAAGTCTTCACCGCCACCCTGGCCGCATCCCTGATCTCCATTTTCCTGAACATGCTGCTAGTAAGGTGGGTGATGCGCAGGATCACACCGAAGGTAAAAACTGCAGAAGCCGCTGAAGCTGCGTAACGCCGCTTCGACATAAGTTGTCATCTCAAGTGCAGCGAAGGGATCTGCTTTTGGTCTCAAACATTGGTAAGAAAGGTAGGACTTTCTTGTGTTCAATCTGGTACGGAGGAATCGAGAACAATCCGGTTTTCTATTCTCGAATTTCCAATTTCCCTTTTCCAAATCTAGCCAAGAGCGTCTTCGGCTTCCTGCACAGTCCCATATGACTTGATCAACGTCCCCACGTGCGTCATATCAATTAGGGCCTTCACCTGCGTATTCATTCCGGTCACGGCCAATTTGCGCTGCGCCCGGTGCGCCGCTACGTAGGCTCCCACTAAAGCGCCGAGTCCGGCTGAGTCCACATAAGGCACAGCGCTAAAATCCAGGATCAACTTCGGCGCCGTTTCCGCGCGCGTCGCCGTCTGAAAACTGAAAATCGTCTGAATATTCAGCGAACCCTTCAGTGTCAAAATCCTTTGGCCTTCGCGGTTTCCGTCGGACGCAACAATCTGTAAATGTTCGTTAGACATGGACCGTGATTCTACCGAATCGGCAACCAGTCAATTATGAATATTGTGTTACAGCGCCGCTGCCGCTCCGGCATCGCCCCTTTATAGATCGAAGCGCGCCCGCAATTCCGCCGGCACAATCGGACAAACCTCGTCGCGCCGCCCGAACACCCGATGGCGAATCCGCGCGATGAAGTTATATAGGAAGTCGCGCAGCCCGCGCGGAATAACGCCCACCACTGCCGCCAGCACCGCCCACCGACCACCCAACCGCAGCAAAATATGCAAAAAAGCGTTCGACCGAACCAGCAACGCCCCCTCGCGCGTCAGCACCACAAAGCTATCGGGCAATCCCGCTCGCCGCTCGACCGGAACTCGCGCCTCAAACGCCTCACCTTGCAACGGCGCGAACCGAAACGCCTGGCCACTACGATCGTGCTTCAGCACGAATTTCACGACCCAATGGCACAGCCCGCAATGTCCATCGTAGAAAACATATTCCGCGGACGGCATTTCTGGTACCACCAGAAAAGCATAGCACGAGCAAAGCAGCGCCCTGTTGTTCTGCGCGCGGCGATCCGCGACCGCGTTCGCACCCACCGCCGCGAATCGCACTTACGGAAACGTTACCCGCTTCGCCCTTGCCACTGTTTCCGAAACTCTCTAAGCTTGTTTTGTCGCTATTCCCTGCGGGAGCCAATCCAAACGCATGAAGTGCAACAATATCCTCGAGGCAATCGGCAACACGCCGATCATCCGCCTGAATCGCCTAGCCAAGGATTCTCCCGCCGAAGTGTGGATCAAAGCCGACTACATGAATCCCGGCGGCTCGGTGAAAGACCGCATCGGCATCTCCATGATCGAAGAGGCCGAACGCACGGGAAAACTCAAGCCCGGCGGGACGATCATCGAAGGAACTTCCGGCAACACAGGACTGGGACTCGCGCTTGTCGCCTGCGTGCGCGGCTACAAAGTCGTCTTCACCATCACCGACAAACAATCGCGCGAAAAAATTGACCTGCTCAAAGCCTTCGGCGCCGAGGTGATCGTCTGCCCCACTGCAGTCGAACCCGAAGATCCGCGCAGCTACTATTCCGTCGCTGCAAAACTCGCGCGGGAAATCCCCAATTCCTTTTATCCCAATCAGTACGCCAACCCCATGAATCCCGAAGCGCATTATCGCACGACCGGCCCGGAAATCTGGAAGGACACCGAAGGAAAAATCACGCACTTCGTCTGCGGCATGGGCACCGGCGGCACGATCTCTGGTGTGGGACGCTACCTCAAGGAACAGAATCCCAACGTAAAGATGATCGGTGTGGACCCCATCGGCTCGCTTTACTACGAAAAGGTCAAGACCGGAAAAGTTGGCAAAGCCCTCACCTATGTTGTCGAAGGCATCGGCGAGGACTTCTTCCCCTCCACCATGGATCTGGAAATTCTCGACGACGTCTTGCAGGTCAACGACGAGGAGTGTTTCGTTTGGGCGCGCCGGCTCGCCAAACAAGAGGGCATTTTCACCGGAGGCTCCGGCGGCGGTTGCATTTCAGCCGCGCTAAAGGTAGCCAAGACCGCCAAGAAAGGCGATTTCATCGTCGCCTTCGCACCCGATTCCGGCTCGCGTTACATGTCCAAAGTCTTCAACGACGGCTGGATGCGCGAGCACGGCTACGTGGACGCCGAAGTCGCGCTCTCGGCCGCCGACGTCATCCGCGTCAAGCGCCAGAACGGCAAGACCCGCGACATGATCGTAGCCGGTCCTTACCAAACTGTCTTCCACGCTCTGCAAACCATGCAGCAACAAGATATTTCGCAGCTTCCCGTATTCGAAGAAGGCAAATCCATCGGCACGGTGTTCGAGGACCAGATCCTGAATCTCGCGCTGCAAGGCAAAGACCTTCGCAAGCTCGTCATCCGCGAAGTCATGGGCGCGCCGCTGCCCCAAGTTCCCGCAAATGCTCCTGTCGAGCGCGTCACGCACATCCTTAGCCACGATAGTCCTGCGGTCTTCGTCGAGATGCCCGGCGCAAAACTCGAAGTCCTCACCAAGTTCGATCTTATGGACACCGTCGCCGGACTCGTCGGCCAAAAACGTTAATCATCAAGGAGGAAATTGTGCCGGGAGGTCCAGCGCCGCTCGGATTCGCTTATTTTCCCGCAGCGAAATTCGCCGGCTATATCGCGGCCGCTTGGTACTTCAAGAGCCCCAGCCCTAGCGGCCGATCTGCAGCGCACCGCGTCGGAAAAGAAACTCCAGCTCCGGAAATCTGACTGAGCCGGATTGCGTCACCGTGCACTGAAACTCCACACACCTAGCGATCTTGAGCATCAAGGGTTGTTGCCTGAGCTCCGGTCTGATTCGCAAACGCGTGCTGATAGCCCCGCTCGTATGCAGACTGGTCCTCCCCAAAGGCCCAGCGGCTCTGCGAGACGCGCGCCCGCTCGCCTCGTTGTTTCGCCAGCTTGCCCTGAAAAACTCCATCGCGAAACGGAGCGCTGTTCGCGAAGGCCGCATTGAGTTCGATGTCTTGGAGTTGGCTTTGCGCCGCGGACGCGCCGTCGTTCCCGGCTCGCGCCGATGCGAGCCCCGGCCCTGCGATCCACGCGGTGGCAAACGCCAAAGCCACCAACGCAAAGAACGCAACTCCGAATTTCCCGATCGCCGTGTTCTTTTCCATGTCGTGCTCCTTTTTTGCTTGTGTTCGTGACGACCGCCGACTTCGCGTCGTCCCTAACACAGACGCGGGCGGGGCTGCCGACGATGTGACTCCCGCCGAAAGGTTTACGTTCTTAACGCATACTTTACTGGCTCTTTACGCGCCCGCCGTTTATCCTAAAAATCTGGAACGGGCTCGAAAACAGGTGGAGTGGGCAGTGGATTTGGAAAAAATCAAAAAGCGGGCCTTGCTTTCATGGGCTTCGGTAATTCTGCTCGCGATTCTCTGCACCGTACTCGCGGTCTTGCAATATCGCTGGACCGCGCAAGTCGCCGCCGGCGAACAACTGCGCCTCAAGAGCAACCTCGATTCCCGGCTCGAACTGTTCCGCCGCAGTTTCAACGACCGCATTGACTCCGCCTGTCTCGCCTTCGTCCCGTCATCTTCCGATTTCGCAAGACAGAGCGCCGAGGATGCGTATCTGGCAAAATATCGAAGCCAGCACAAGGCTCAGCAGGATATCGTTGAGACCGTCGCCCTCGCAGTTCCCAAAGGTAATGACCTGCTTCTGTTCGTTCCGGACGCTGAAGCCCGTCACTTTGTGCAGACCAGTTGGCCTTCGAACTGGACCCCTACTCACGACGAGCTTTTCGCACGCGCGAATGGCGGACGTCCCGGACCGACCCGTCCCCAAATCCCTACGCTTCGCGCCGTCCCACATTTTGGCCGCGAAGAACAGGGCCGCCTGGGACGAACAATTGCGCGCGAGCAGGACTGGCTGGTTCTCAAGCTCAATGACGCCTACATCGCGCGGACCCTGGTTCCCGAAATGTTGAACGCTTATTTGGCCGTATCGGGCAAGTTGGACTACGACGCGCAGGTCGTCATCAATCAGATCCCTTTCACGCCCCTGTATGAATCGCAAGCACGCAGCATGAGCCGCTGGATTCCGGATGCGTCCGTGGCCCTGTTAGAAATGACTCCGCCAGCCATGTCTTTTAGCAATGTGCAGGCGGCAAACGCGTCTCCTCTAGTGGCCCCACCCTTTCCCGCGCGTGCATCGGGATCGTGGCTCTTGCGCGTGCATCATCACGCAGGATCGCTCGAAGCGATCGTCGCCGGGGCGCGCCGCCGTAATATCGCTCTCTCCGTTGGACTGCTGCTTCTGATTCTCGCCACCGTCGCGTCGCTCGTGCGCTCTTCGCGTCGCGAGCGCCAAATGGCCGAATTGCAAATGAATTTCGTGGAAGGCGTTTCGCATGAATTGCGCACGCCGCTGACGGTGATCCGCACGGCAGCGTTCAACCTACGCGGCAATCTTGCGCAGCGGCCGGAGCAGGTCGCTCGCTACGGAGCACTCATCCAAACCGAGAGCGACAAATTGACCGCTCTCGTAGAGCAAGTCTTGCGCTACGGCAGCGCGCGTTCCGGCCGCGTGATCGCCAAACGCTCGCCGATAGCGATTGATGCATTGATCGAAAGCAGCTTACACTCCAGCCGACTCGGCCCGCAAAGCGCCCGTCTCAACATAGAAAAGAAAATCGCGCCGGATTTGCCGTTGGTACTCGCCGACCCCGAGGCCTTGGAGCACGTCTTGCAAAATCTTTTTGAAAACGCGTTGAAATACGGCACGGAATCGAGCAATTGGATCGGCATCTCCGCTGCCAGCGCTCCCGCCAACAGCGAACCCGCAGTCGAAATTCGCGTGGCGGATCACGGCCCGGGAATTCCCAAAGAAGAACGCGAACACATTTTTGATTCCTTCTATCGCGGCCGCCGCGCAATGCAAGACCAGATTCACGGCACCGGACTTGGTTTGACCCTGGCGAAGAAAATCGTCGAAGCCCACGGCGGCACCATCGCAGTGAAAAGCGATCCAAGCCAAGGGACCGAGTTTATAGTCCGAATTCCCGCAGTCCCACCGGAGCACCAGAATGAGTTCGCGCATTCTCATCGTTGAGGACGAGCCCGGCCTGGTCCTGACCATTTCCGACTTGCTGACGGCCGAGGGCTACGAAGTCTTGACCGCGGCGGATGGGCCCGCCGGCCTCGCGATGGCTTCCGAACAGCAATTCGCCGTCATCATTCTTGACGTGATGTTGCCGAAAAAAACCGGCTTCGACGTTTGCCGCGAACTCCGCCAAAGGGGCGTGGACTCCGCGATCTTGATGTTGACGGCCAAGACGCAGGTCGTAAATCGCGTCGTCGGACTGAAGCTCGGCGCCGACGACTACCTCGCCAAACCGTTCGAACCCACCGAGCTGCTCGCTCGCATCGAAGCACTGATACGCCGCGTGCGCAAAGAGCGTCGCATCGCCGTCCGCACGTTCCACTTCGACGATGTGGAAATAGATTTTGAGCGCTCCGAAATCCTGAAGGCCGGGCAGCGAGTCGATGTCGCCGCCAAGGAACTTCTGCTGCTGCGTTATCTGGTGGATCACCGCGACCGCGTGGTGCCCCGCGAAGAAATCCTGCAGAAAGTCTGGGAATACGACAGCCAGGTCACATCCCGCACGGTAGACGTGCACGTCTCCTGGCTTCGCCAAAAACTCGATAACCCCCAAAACCCCAAACACATCCAAACAGTACGAGGCAAAGGTTACCGCTTCACCGCCTGATTCACTGCGGTGCAGGCTACAGCAGCGGTGCAACTTACTTTTCGCGCTGCACGTCCTGAAAATCTGTGCGCACCTCTTCGATGTGTGCGCGGTAAACCTTGGCATCGCCATAGGGTAAAAAATGCCCATAACGATCGTGCGGATGCTGAATGCGATGCGCATGCCGGATGGGGCACCAGTGCTGTTCGGTCCGCGCCGCGATTTCCACCACGTAAGCCATCAATCCGTTGCCGTACGAGCAGTACGCGCAATTGATGCGCTCCAGCAAATTCAAATAGCATAATTTACCACGGTCAAAAATAATGTAGTCCGAGCGCCGTACCTTGGGTATCCCGTAGATGGGAAACGAAAACCCCTGATACAACGTGATGAACACATCCAAAATCATGAACGGAATGATGCAGCCATAAATAAACGGCGACGTCAGCGCCACGAAAAACCGTGAGTTGCGGACGTAACGCCATAGCGACTCCTTCAGCCGCTCCTGCTCGATTCGCATTTCATCAGAGAACCAGATTTTGCGCTTGCGCAGCTCGTAAAACGGGCCGCGAAATTCCTCATCCCGATCCGGGTCGGTCGCAACCTGCACCAACGGTTCGTTTTTTTTCACGGCGTGGTCACTCATAAAATTAATCCGCCAAATTTAGCTTTTCCAGATAACTATTGTACGCGGCTTTCACCTTCGTCGCGTCCGGCGGAGCTTTCGCGTAATTTTCGAGTGGGGTGATGAAATCATCCATCGCCTTGTCAACCTGTTTGAACAAGGTTGGGTTGGTCTTGGAGAGCGCGGTATCTCCGCCGTAGTCCTCGGCTTTGTCCCAGACCCGCTCCAGAATTGTCGCCAGTTGGGCGGCCGTGGCGTAGTCGCCCTTTTGGCATGCGGCCAAAGCAAGACGCGCAAGCGCGCGATAAGGCCCCATCTTGGTTTTGTCCACGCCCGCATTTTGCGGCTGATGCGCTTCTTGGGCCAAAACTGGCGGAGCCGTAACGAACATCCGGACCGGAACCCTAAGCCCGGCCGCCGCAACAACCAAAAGCAAACCAATCCCGAGGGAGAGCGCTGATTTCCTGATGCTGTGCGAAGCGTGGATCATGCCGCCTCCTTGCGATTGTTTCAACGGCCTTTGCGCCGAGTAGATAGCACATTTTGCCGAACACCAGCCCGAAAATATTCGACGCCCATGCGCGTTGAGGCAAGGTACGCGGCTGATGGTATAATTGTGAACTTTTTACAATCCGCCGGAACCAGTAGAGCGGCGAGGAGCCGGCGGAAGGGCCAGCGACGGCGCATGAGAATCGAAGATTTCAACGAGCGGCTGAATCACGCAATCCTTGTCGGCGATGGAGCCATGGGCTCGCTGCTGTACGAGTCCGTGGGCCCGCAGCGTTGCGTGGATGAGCTCAACACCACGCACGGCGAAGCGGTGTTCCACGTTCATCAGACCTACATCGAGGCCGGTGCGCAGATCATCGAGACCAATACCTTCAGCGCCAACCGGCACAAGCTCGGCCAATTCGGCATGGCCGACCGCGTCGCGGAGTTGAATCATCGCGCGGTAAAAATTGCGCGCGAGGCGCGCGAGGCTGCCAAGCACGAAGTGCTGATCGCCGGCTCGATCGGTCCCCTGGGAATCGCCCAGCACGTGCGTGAGCTGCCGCGCGAAGAGATCGTAGCAATTTTCAAGGAGCAAGCCGGAGCGCTCGAAGAGCGCGGCGTGGATTTGTTTTTGCTCGAAACGTTCAGCGACCTTGACGAGCTCCTCGCTGCGGTGGACGCCATTCGTTCCTTTTCGCGTCTCCCGATCGCGGCGGAATTGACCTATTCGGACGAAGGTTCCACATTCGGCGGAACGCGTCCGCAAGACGCGTGGGAAAAACTGAAAGATAAGAACATTCAGACCTTCGGCGCGAACTGTACCATCGGTCCGCAACTCCTCTTGCCGGTCCTGCGCGAACTGGCTGCGAGCGCAAAACTGCCGCTATCGGCCATGCCCAACGCCGGATTCCCCAAGCGGGTTGGCGACCGCATCGTGTACCCGAAATCTTCGCCGGAATATTTTGCGCAGTTCGCAGAGGAAGCTGCGGAAATCGGCGCGCGAATTATTGGAGGCTGCTGCGGCACCACGCCCGAACACATCCGCGCGATCGCCCAAGCAGTACAGAAGCTGCGTCCAGGAAAATCCGCCGCGTCAAAAGACGGCTCGAACGGCTCAACCGGAACGATTGAAGTGTTCGAGCCTGCCGAGCGCTTCCGCCGCATCGCAGCGCGCGAGCCTGAAAGCAAGCTCTGGCGCAAAATTCAGGCGGGACAATTCGTAACCTCGGTCGAAATCGATCCCCCCAAGGGCGTCACGATTGACCGCATCCTAGACCAGGTCGGCCGTGTGATGGCCTCTGAGCAGGTGGATTCCATTGACATCAATAGCGGCACGCTCGCTCGAGTCGGCATGGACGCGCTCGTGCTCGCCGGAGCGCTCGAAGCGCACGGCTTTGAAACCGTGCCGCACATCACCACGCGCGACGCTAATATCATCGGTCTGCAAGCAATGCTTCTCGGCGCCTGGGCTGTCGGCGGTGTGCGCAACGTGCTCGCAATCACCGGCGACCCGCCGTCGCTCGGCGATCATCCCGAAACCAGCGGAGTGTACGAAGTCGATTCGATCGGCCTGGTAAAAGTCCTGTCGCGGTTGAATCAAGGCACGGACTGGGCCGGAAAAAGCTTGGGCGGTGCAACGAACTTCACCATCGGCGTCGCTGTGAATCCAGTCTCGGAAGATATCGATGAAGAGTTGCGGCGCTTCGAGGCCAAAATCGAAGCCGGCGCGCATTTCGCGATGACTCAGCCGATTTTCGATCCTGAGCACTGGCACGCATTTCTGAAACGCCTCGGCGGAAAATCCCCCGTACCAATCGTGGTAGGCCTGTGGCCGCTAACAAGTTTCAAGCAAGCGATGCGGCTGAACAACGAAGTGCCGGGCATCGTGATTCCAGAAGCTACACTCAACGAAATGGAAAAAGCCGGAGAAGCCGCGCGAGAGCGTGGATTCGTGCTAGCCCGCCGCATGCTCGACTGGGCGCGTACTGCACGTAGCGAAAGCATAGCGGGCGCCTACTTGATCGCACCGTTCAAGCGCTACGAAGAAATCCTCCAGCTCTTTTCGTGAATCGTCCCCCAAGGCAACTCATGGTTGTGCCTCGATCATTTCTGATTACCTCGGTTTGCCAATAACATCGCTGCCGCCTGTCGGCGCAGGAAATCTAGAAAAACCAAAACCGCTTACGCTTCCGCAAGGGCGTAGCACCTGGACTCAACCCGACGTCCTCGTCTAATTCCGGCACCCAAGGCAACGAACGCCCCTCAAACACCGCGAGCGGATTATCCACCAACAGCGCCGAGGCGACATAGTCGCCGCGTTTCCGCGCGACATGATCGAAAACTTCCCTCAGCTTCAGCGGCCGCGTCGTGACGTTATGCGCGTCGCTAGCCAGAAAATGCACCGCGTTCATCCCGATCCACTCTTCAGCCACTTCCTGCGCCGCCTTCCCGAATTTCCCTAGCAACGATTGCCCGGTCACCTGCACGTAACAACCCTGCCGCAACCAGCGAAACAATCTCTCGGGCTTCGCGCGAATTAATGGATTGCGCTCCGGGTGGGTAATGATCGGACGCAGCCCTGCCAAATGCAATTCGTGTAGCGATTGATCCATCGAAGGCGGGATGGAATAGTCGGCAAACTCTACCAGCAAATAGTTCTTTTGATTCAGCGTAAACCGGCTTGGAGCGTGGCGAATCTCACGCAAATTCTCAAAACTCATATGAAAATCGCATCCGGTGGCAAAAATCAAGCGCCCTTCGAAACGCGACTGCAATTCATCACGGCGTGCCTTGACCAATTCGGGAACGAACGCGTGGTTGGGATGCGCATGCGGCGTCGAAATAACGTGCGTAACCCCATCCGCGATCGCCATTTCCGCCATCTCGAGCGACATTTCAATCGCGTCGGGACCGTCATCCAATGCGGGAAGTATGTGGCAGTGAATATCAATCATCGCAGCCGAGAATAACGCAGCCCGAAACGGATGACAACGCGCGACAGCCGGCTTGCGTGCCCCTCAAGCACTAGAAAGCCGCATATGAAATGGCCAGATGATTGCTCCTCAGGCCGATGCGGCCGAGTGAAACAGTTTCCATAGCGGAATCGCAAAGCAGCGCCGCGCGTCGCCAATAATTTTCCGCGCCGATGGCCGCAATCGGTTGAAGTAACCGGCCAACTCGGTCGAATTTGTACATATCAGCAGTTTTGCAGGTTCATCGCGCATTGGGAGCAAGCAAAGCAAATGGCCGCAGCCGTTCCTGATCGTCGCAGGCGCGCCTCCATCACCGGCATCACTGGCCAGGATGGCTCTTCGCAACGAACGCGAACAAGGCAAGAAAATCTCGGTGTACGGCGCGCCGACCAAAGGTAACACCCTGCCACAAGTGTTCAGCCTCGATCACACCCTGATTCGTTCCGCCGCCGAACGTAACTCCGAAAAATAAGGCAAGTACACAGGCGCGACGCTCGCTTGAAGTATGTCGTCCCTACTGGATGTGAAAGTCCGCGACGAGCAGGCTGCTATCCACAGTCACGTGCGGCGAAATCGCGTGGAAGCCCCACATGTGCACCCAAGCGTTGCCCGTGCGCATCGTAAGGAATGATTTCATCACGCCGGGAGGAAAGAAGGTCAAGAACACCACGATCACCGATAGAACTGAATCAGTGAATGTGTCGTAGCGCGTCCAGGATTCGAACAGGTGCATGGCAGGATAGCTAGCTGCTCCCAGCAGAAACGCCGTCACCGGCGTCGTCAGCTTGGCATAACGCGGCAGCAGGATTGCGTAGATGAAGATCATCACCGGCAGATCGGTGCCGACGAGGTGAAAGATCAACGATAGCAAGCCGCCGACGACTTGCTGGTGGTGCGTCAGCCTCAAAAAAGTCCCGCCGAGCGCCAAATCCATAAAGCATCCGACGGCCATTACCACGAAAATCACAATAACGTCGCTTTTCAAGTTCGAGGACTTCAAATTCATCTGCTCGTGCGAATAGCCGCGCAGCCGGAACACTACATAAGGAATCAGGGCGAAAAATACTCCGTTGTAAGCCGCCCAAGTGTAAACCTCGCGCGGAGACTGCAGCCTTGTCGCGCCCACCAGGGAGCCATTCAGATGCAAAGCAATGCCTTCGCCAAAGAAGTGAAGACCGATAACTCTTCCGGCCAGCAGGACAACAACGCCGTAGATCCATAACAGTAACGTCTCGCGCAAAGCGACGCCGCGTTCCGGCGCGCGCTCCGCAAGGTCCGGGATCGGCCGCCGCCGCGTAATCAGCGCGACCAGCCCGATCTCCAGCACCAGAAAAACCAGTGCAATCGAACTGAAGATGACCATCGCCAACGGAAGACCCGGGTGCGGCCCGATCGGCAGCGGCATCGTCCCATGGCAAAGCGCTACCGCCGCCAGGCTGATGAAGACCCACAGAACCAGCGCGATCTGGAAACTGCGCTGCCGGATCAAGTAACTGACCTTCGAACCAAAAGTAGCCACGCCGAATGTTCCCGCACCTTTCACATGATAACTACCGAAATCGCGCAGGCAGTCGAAGTTAAGAAAGTCTCCATCCTTGTCACGACGCAGGGTCTTGAAGCGGCCGCTCTGTCCCGTCGTTTTTTCAAGGATGCAGCGGACGTTTCATCTCGCATCGATCCGCTATGCTGCTTACGCTGCCTTTGTACGGATTCGGATTCTTGCTATAGTCATTTTTCGTCCTGAAAAGTATTTCTTAGCCGGTCGTGAACGCGGCCGCTGAAATTACCGACGCAATCGAGAGGAATAAAGTGGCCGTAGACCGCCAACCGGAATTTTTTGCATCGAAAGACATCAAAATTGGAATCATCGGCTGCGGTTACGTCGGCCTACCACTCGCGTTGCGTTTTGCGGACGTCGGCCAGCGCGTTACCGGCTTCGATCTAGACCAGGAAAAAATCAAAAAGCTGAACGCCGGGCAGTCCTACATCCAGCACATCCCGGCGGAGAAGATCCAGCGCCACGTGCAGGCCAATCGCTTTGACGCCACCACCGATTTCGCGCGCCTGCGCGAAATGGATGCTGTGCTGATTTGTGTGCCCACACCTCTCGACGAGCGGCGCGAACCGGATTTGAGCTACGTCGAAAACACCGCGAAAGCGATCGCTCCCAACTTGCAACGCAATCAGCTCATCGTTCTTGAAAGCACGACCTATCCCGGCACCACCGAGGAACTCGTGCTCCCGATTCTCGAAAAGGGCGGCTTACGCTGCCCGCTCGCGAAGGGCCCTGCCGCTGAAAAAGTGTCCACGGACTTCTATCTCGCGTTTTCGCCCGAACGTGAAGATCCCGGCAATAAACAATACGGCCTCGCGCAGATCCCCAAGGTCGTCGGAGGGATCAATCCGCCCAGTGGGTTCGCCGCCGCGGCACTCTACGCGCAGATCGTCTCGAAAGTAGTGCCGGTCAGTTCTACGCGCGCGGCCGAAATGGTGAAGCTGCTCGAAAATATTTTCCGCTGTGTCAACATCGCGCTGGTGAATGAACTCAAACAGCTTTCCCTGCGCATGGACCTGGACATCTGGGAAGTGATCGATAGCGCGGCCACCAAGCCGTTCGGCTTTATGCCTTTTTACCCCGGTCCGGGCCTCGGCGGACATTGCATCCCCGTCGACCCTTACTATCTTTCGTGGAAGGCGCGCGAATATGATTTCGCCACGCGCTTCATCGAACTCGCGGGCGAGATCAATACGGCCATGCCCTACAACGTGGTCGAAGCGCTCGTGACCGCGCTCAACGACCACCAGAAGAGCGTGAAAGGCTCGAAAATCTTGCTCCTAGGCGTCGCCTACAAAAAAGACGTGGACGATTTGCGCGAGTCCCCGTCGCTGAAATTGCTCGAACTCCTAACCGCGCGCGGAGCAAACCTCGATTACAACGATCCCTACTTCCCGCACCTCCACAAGATGCGCCACTACGATTTCTCACACATGAAATCAGTGGACCTCACGCCAGAGCGTCTCGCGAGTTACGACTGCGTTTTGATAGCGACCGATCACACCAGCTACGATTACGATGCAATCGTACGCCACGCAAAACTGGTCGTTGACACGCGCAACGCGACGCGCAAGGTGCCGCAGCACGACGGAAAAGTAGTGCACTGCTAGAATCCCGCCGTCGGCAACACACTAGCCACTTTAGTGTCTGCACTTTCGCCTGTACCGACGGCCAGCGAAGCCCGTTCTCTCGTGCTAGTTACCGAATAACGTGAATAGGAAGATAGTCCCATTGCCCAGTACGAAGGGGGGCGCTATGGTAGCCTCATGAGCGCACCGACAGCTCCGCAGAAAGAAGCACAAAAGCTCATCACCGATCCCGGCCGGCGCCGCAGCATGCGTGTCCTGCTCAGCGTACCGATCACAGTGAAGGGCAAAACGACCGCGAATCAGGAGTTTGACGAGGAAACGCGGACTCTCGTGGTCAACGCGCATGGCGCGCTGATTTCCCTCGCAGCTCGCGTGGCCGCCGCCCAGGAAATTACCGTCGCCAATAAGGCCACACAAAGTAAGCGCGAATGCCGCGTTGTGTACGTCGGAAGCGAACAGGCAGGCAAAGCCCAGATGGGCATCGAGTTCGTAAAACCTTCGCCCAGCTTCTGGCAAATCGACTTCCCTCCCGACGACTGGGTCGTTCCAGAAGACTAACCTGCGCTTTCGTCCTGCTTCATTGAACGCTCGAGAATCTTTCCGTGTCTTGGCTTTCAGCCGTGCCTTGGTACGCGGGCGTCTCGCCGGCCCTTGCTTCGATTGAACGTGGTGTCCGTTGATGGGCGGTCTTTTGTGGGTCGTGGCTTTACCCACGCGACATGAGGTTTGTAGATTCGGGCGGCTGTAGCCGCTGAAGTTCCATCGCCCTCCGGCCCGTTCGCTGGCCCAAATCATTTGGCGATCGCCGTCAATTCCGCCCGCACATTGCCGTATGGCATTTCCGCGAGAATCAAAACAGGCGTCCGCGCGGCGTCGCGCGCCAGCCAAACGGAAAAATTCGTCTCCGGCACTTCCTTGCCATGCATGAAAAGATGAATCGCAATCTTGGTCGCCTGAAAATTTCCATTCGTAATCGCCACTGTTTCCATGGAAACCTCCCGATGCGCGCGCATCTCATACAAGTCGCTACCGTCATACAAAGGAACTCGCACTTCCGGCGTGCGCTTCCAATCCGTCTCGCGCAAAACATAAAAAGCGTCCAACGGATCCCGAGTCCCGGGCTGCACCATCACCGGCGCAACGTTCCCCCGGGGCGATTGCCCAACCGCAATGAGATGCAGCACTTCGTCCTGCTTCTTCCCCATTTCGTTCAGATACATTTCATATTGACGGCTTTCGAGAGTCGCGGCGTCGGTATACGAATCGAATTGGTCATCCACTTCGAAAAGTGTGCGCAAAGGCGCTCGTGAGTGCACCGAAGCGCGAAAATGCCAAGTCTGCCACCCAAAAAGATTCCGCCGTTCGACAACGACAGTCTCGACCGAAGCAGCATTCGAGAACGCAGCCCACTCCAGACGATAGTTCAGGATTTCGCCCACACGAAAAGGCATCGCAGGCTCCGCAGCCTGCGGAACGTTTGAAATGGAAGGTGTCAGGGGATTTCCAGGCAGAAAACTTCCAGCCGTCAGGATCACCAGGATAGCGAACGCCAACTTCGCGAATCTGCGGCGCGATTCGATGGGCACACCTCGGCGGCAGAGATTTCGAACGGGCGGTCTTCGGACCGCCTTCACTCGTTGCGGCTGTGGCCGTCCAAGTGCGCCGGAAGCTCCGCGAGGCTGTCAAGCATCAGGTCGGGCGGATGTGCGCGCAAACTCTCGAGCCCAAACCCATAACTCACTCCGCAAGCAAAAATCCCCGCATTGCGCGCCGTCTTAATGTCCACATCGGAATCCCCGATCATCATCGCCTCGCGCGGCGGGGACTGCAGGTCGCGCAACAAAACTTCCACGCCCATCGGATCGGGCTTCTTCCGCTCGAAACTATTCCCGCCATACACAAATCGAAAATACTGCCCCAGCCCCAATCCATCCAGTATCGCGCGGCTGAAAACGACAGGCTTATTCGTGAGCACAGCCATCGACCGCGCCAGACCCGTCGCATGGTCAATCGAAGGTCCCGCCAATTCGGCCAGCGTTTCGCGTACGCCCGGATACGCGACAGTGTTATCCAACATGTGTGCGCGATAGTAGCTCAGAAAATAATCCAGCCCCCTGGCAACTTCCGCTTCGCTCGCGCCTTCACCCAGCGCTCTGCGCACCAGCATCGCCGCCCCATCGCCAATGAAACTGAAAATCGTCTCGTGAACATGCGCCTCGCGCCCCATGTGCGCCAGCATCGCATTCACCGAGTGCGCCAGATCGAGCTTGGAATCAATCAAAGTGCCGTCCAAATCGAAAATCAGCACGCGCACACTCGCAAACTGCTTGTGATGAGTGGACATCCCTACCCGAACCCCTCGCGAAATCTCATATCAGCAACAGCAACAATTCATTTTATGCGGCACCTGCGTCAATGTCACCCAAGGCCGCAACGAAAACGGCAAGAACCCGCCTCTTCGCTCGTGTAAGGGCGGTTCGCAGACCGCCGCCCTGTTGGCCTCTCCACCTTTCGTCAAATTGCAATCCACTCAGCAAGCGCCACAGTATTCATTTCATGAGCACCCCACGTTCCAGTACTGCCGGCGGAATATTTTGCCCTTATCGCTGAACAAAATACCCGGCAAATTCTTGCCGCCAGACCAGCAATTCAGCCGCCGGACACGCTCCAACCGATTGAATTGACGAGAGTAATCGCTCCGCGTCGCCAACGGACGGTGAAGTGCGCCTTACCGCCCCTGAACGCCATTCGGCCCCGCAACAGCTGCTCCGACACTCATGCTCCAAGCCACTATTGTGTGTTTGGCCAGCTGAGCCTTGCAATCATCCAGCCCGAGTCATGATTTGAGGTGACGCATGAACCGAACAAGTGTTTTTCTGAATGTCGCAATGATGACCGTCGTCTGCGGAGCCGTTACTCCGCTTGCAAATTCAGACTCACAACACGCTATCGCCGGTCGGACCCAGCAGTCAACGATCCACGCTCAGCCGAATGATAAGGCTGAAACCAAAGTCTTCACCGGGACCATCTGGATGAATGGGGGTCGGTTCGTCTTGAGAGACGAACACGAGAAACGCTGGTATCAGTTGGATGTTGACCAAAAAGCGGTCGCCGGATTCGAAGGCAAACAAGTGAAGGTGATTGGCACGCTGGACGTCGCCAATAGCGAGATCCACGTTCAACACATCGAACAGGGTTGAGCATATATGTAACAAGAGCAGTGTCACGCGGGCGGCATTCTGGGGCACGCCCACTCCGCTTCCATCGCGAACTTTCAACCACTTTGCCTCTCCATTGTGGTCCGCCCGCCTTTCAACTTTCGACTGTCACCTTTCAACTGCCAGCAATCAACGAATTATGGGTCTCTCTGCTACAATGACGGTTTCTCGTTTTGCGCCAACTGCCACCCGAGGCCCACATGGCTGAAATTCAACCTTTTCGCGCCTTCCGTTACGACACCAACCGCGTCCCGCTGGAAAAAGCCCTCACCCAGCCTTACGACAAGATTACCCCGGCGATGCAGGAGCAGTACTACGCCGCAAGCCCTTACAACCTGATCGCCATCGAAAAAGGGCGTACGAGCGCGGGAGACACGCCCGAAAATAACGTCTACACGCGCGCCGGAAATAAGATCAAGGAATGGATCGCTGAGAAAGTCCTGGTGCAAGACGCGGCACCGGCCGTTTACGTCTATTCGCAAGAATATTTCGTCCCCGGGACGCACACGCGCAAGGTGCGCATCGGATTTATCGCGCTGGGCCGCGTGGAGGATTACGACGCGCACGTGGTTTTCCGCCACGAGCGCACGCTTTCCGCGCCGAAGGCCGACCGCATCGAGCTGCTGCGCAACACGCACGCGCAAACCGGCCAGCTTTTCATGCTGTACGACGATCCCGCACGGCGCGTTGACAATTTGCTTGAAGAAATCGCGAAGCAGCCCGCGCCCAATGAAATGCGCGACGAATACGGAGTAACGCACCGGCTCTGGCCCGTCACCGACGTTGCGAACATCCGCAGAATTCAAAGCGCAATGGCCGAGAAGCGATTGATCATCGCCGACGGCCATCACCGCTACGAGACCGCCTTGCACTACCGCAACGAATCTCGCGTCCGCGATGGTGTGAACGACCCGTACGCCGCGGCCGAATTCGCTATGATGACCTTCATCAACACACATTCGAAGGGCCTCACCATCCTGCCGACCCATCGCCTGATCCGCAACGTCGGAGATTTCGATTTCGACAAGTTTCGCCAAGGTGTCGCCCAGGCTTTCGATTGGTATTCCTACCCGTTTCAAAATCCCGAAGAGCGCGGCACCGCTTTCGCGGAATTTCGCAAAGACCTGGAGGGCGTGAACCACGGCCGGCGCGCGATCGGAATTTATCCCGGCGGCGGGGCTTTCTATTTGTTCTTGTTGCGGCGCGATGCAGACCTGGAAGCCATGCTGCCGGATGTGTCCGAGGCGCAGCGCGGCTTGGATGTTGTGTTGTTACACCGGCTGATTATCGAGAAAGGGTTGGAGATCAACGCGGAAGCAGTAACGGCAGAGAAAAACGTAGGCTACGAGCGCGAAATGGAAGCCGCCCTCGCGGCTGTCGATCGCGGCGAAGCGCAGCTCGCGTGCTTGCTGAACCCGGTGCGCGTGCAACAGGTCGCCGATATCGCGCTGGGTGGCGAAGTGCTGCCGCAAAAATCCACGGACTTTTACCCTAAATTATTGAGCGGGATTGCCATTTACAAAGTGGAAGGACGCGTCGAAGGCCAAGCAGACGCACGGAGCGGCACGTAGAAAGTGATTGAGGGTTCGGCGTGGTGACTTCCGCAGCGGGCGAGCAGAGCGGGTCACAGACCCGCCCCACATTCCCGATCAAAAAAGCAGAGTCGCCGCCAGAATTACGACGCACTCTTTGCGAAGCTCTGGATCGCCGCCGTCTCGCTGTCGTAAGTGTCGAACACGGTCATGAGCTTCGTGACCTGCAGCACTTCCTTGAATTTCGAACCGAGGTTGGCGAGCTTCAGGACGGCGCCTTGCGAGCGGGCGCTGTGGAAGGTGGCCACCAGCGTTCCGAGTCCGGCGCTGTCTATGTAGCCGACTTGCGCGAGATTCAGCACAATCTTTTTCTTGCCCGCCGCTAGCAGGCTCTTCACCTTCTCGCGGAACGCGTTGCTCTCTTCGCCCAGCACGATACGCCCTTCGATTTCGAGCACGGTTACGCCGTTCACTTCGTTATCAACCATTCTCAGTGCCACGTTCGCGCCTCCTGGAAAATTCGAAACGATATTTGGAATTAGAGTACATGAGAAGCCACTGCCCTGCGGCGGCGAGCTTTCTCGTCAGTAAAAATCCGAGCAGGACATGTAATACCCGCAAGACGTGCAGATCATCTTGCACTTCAGCGGCTCCAGTCGAGCCGAACATCGCGGGCAATACTGTGAAGCCTGTGCCGGGTCCGGCTGAACCGCGCGACCGATCGCGTTCGGCTCTGCTAACTGCGCTGATGGAAAAGCGGCTTCCGCCTGTCCCATTTCTAGTAGTCCTTCGGACGGACGTTTATAGCACATCCCGGCGACAGGGAAAAGCAAAGGTCCAATTTCCGGGCGGCTTGCGGCGATTGGCCACAGAACACCGAATGTGCGAGATATACCACGCTGGTTAGACACCGCTTAAGCGGAATAGTTCGCGGAAGCACTCGCGGGACGGAAGATTCGTTTCGCGGTTTCATTTGCGGGTCTAGGACATGCGCTTGTAAACGGGTGTAAAGTAGCAGCAACCGCAGAGTGTTTTGGGGCGTCTCATAGGTGTAGGGCAGGGAGAGGCCATGAAACCCAAATTGCTAGCCGGGCTGTTCGCAGTCGCGCTGCTGGCGGTTCCCGCGGGCGTTCAAGCGCAGCGGGGAGGTATGGGTGGAGGCGGCCGGGCTGCTGCTCCCTCCGGCGGCATGTCTTTTGCTGGTGTTGCACCTCATGCTGGAAATATCCGTAGCGTGTCTTCTGTTCCTGTGGCAAATGGTCCATCCGTTGCCCGGCCTCATGCTGCCAATCCGTTTAGTGCATACGGAGTGCAGACGCCGTATCGCGCCTCGGGCATGCCGGGAAGCCCAACCATGGGCATTCGAGAGCCGCATAGTAGCGGGGTTGGAGTAGGTAATCATCATCACCGCCCGCGCCAACCAAAAGGGACGAATCCCGGTTTCTATTTCCTGACGGGCGGCGGCTATTGGTATGCGGGCCCTGGGCTCGTTGACGACGCCGAGGGCCAGCCGGAAGGCGCGGACGGTCAAGAAAGCATCGAGGGGCAGCAGGCGGATGACCAACAGCAACAGCCGCCCGACGATGATCCGCGCGACGCTCGCGCCGACGTAAATTCCGCCCCAGCGCCGGAACCGCAGGGAGCTGCTCCGCTGCCGGACGTGGGGTCGTTCACGCTGGTAATGCGCGACGGAACGCAGGTGGATGCGCTGGCCTTCACGCGCGCGCAAGATAAAATTATCTACATTACGCCCGATGGCGGACGCCGCACCGTGGCGGTGCGTGATATCGACAGCAATTCCACAGAACGCGTGAACCAGGAGCGCGGGACGCCTTTGCAGCTGCCGCTTTAAGCATTACTCTCCGTCGCAAAGTGTAACAAAAAATCCGGAGCAAAATCTTTAGTCTTCCGTGCGTTGCATTGGTTCGGGCATGTAAAGGCCGGCATGGGCGGGGAGCCCTGCGCGTTCGAATTGGATCGTGGTGTGACTGATTTGAAATTCGCGGCCTAGGATCTGGCGCACTTGCGTCAGAACCTTTTCGCTTTCCTCCATGTGCATGTCGGGGATGCGGATGTGGCAGGAGAGTGCGTTGAGGTCGGTGCCGAGCGTCCAGATATGAATGTCGTGAACTTCCTGGATGCCTTCGACGCGAAGTAGCGCGCGTGCGACTGCTTCAAGTTCGATGTCGCGAGGCAGACCTTCCAGCAGGATGTGCGAGCTTTCGCGCAAAATCCCAATCCCCGACCGCAGAACCATCCCGCCGATGGCGAGGCCAATGAGCGGATCCACCCAAGCCGCGCCCGTGTATCGAATCGCGAGCGCGCCAAGCACGATGGCCACGTTCGAAAGCGCGTCTCCTAGATTGTGAATCCAGACGCTGCGTACATTCAGGTCGCGGCGGCCGCTGTGAACGGCGAGCGTAATTCCACCATTGATGATCAGAGCGAAAACCGACACCCAGAGCATCAGGCCTGTCTTCACCTCAACTGGATTCCGCAAGCGCATGACGGATTCATACAGTAGCCCGAGCGAAACCAAGGATAGGAGTACGGCGTTGACAAATGCCGCGAGGATTCCCGCGCGATGATAGCCGTACGTTTTTTCCGGCGTCGGAGGCTTCATAGCCCAGCGCATCGCAAGCCACGAAAGCACTAACGTGGGCACGTCGGTGAGGTTGTGAACTCCGTCGCTGACGAGAGCGATTGAACGGCCCGCGTAGCCGGCGATGAGCTCGACAGCGACCAGCGCAAACGTGGCGACAATGGCTACCCCCAGCGCGACGGTCATGCCTTCGGCTGGAAGAGACACGTGCGAATGTCCGCCGAGTCCGTGGCTGTGGCCGTGAGCGTGGTCTTGGCCAGCATGGGCATGTTGGGAGGCGCCCTGCGAATGGTCGTGCATCAGTTGGATTTTAACCGTGATTCGCTTGCACGGACAGCGAGGATTCACGAGGACCTGGCAACAGCTTCGCGGCGATTTGCTCTTCGCGGATTTCATGCGGGAACGAACACGCGGCGGGAAACACAATTGACTTACCTTGCCGCACCCGCCTACCATGACACAGTTTCGTGGCCTTCAACTCTCAGAGGGAGCGCGGGCGGCGGGGAACGTCACGCTTCGCCCGGCGATGACGCACCAAGTTGCCAAACTGGTGTTCTGGGGAGTGCGCGGCTCTACGCCGACGCTCGAGCGCGACACATGGCGCTACGGCGGTAATACACCTTGCTTGGAATTAACCGCACCGGACGGAACAAAATTCATTCTCGATTGCGGGACGGGACTGCGAACGCTGGGAAATTCCCTGACCGAGGCGCAGCGCGGGATGGGGATTGAGGCGCACATCCTTGTAACCCATTACCACTGGGACCACATTCAAGGAATTCCGTTTTTCCACCCGTTTTTCGAATCGCAGAACCGCTTTCAATTTTACAGTTTTCAATCGAAATTCCTGGGGCCCAATAGCCTGGAACAGGTGTTTGCAGCGCAATTGGCGACTCCTTACTTCCCTGTGGACGTAACGATGATGACTGCCGCTCGCGAATTCCGTGAGGTGAGCAACGGCGAAAAATGGGAAGTGAATGGAACGCGGATTTCCACCTGCTCCCTGAACCATCCGCAAGGCTGTCTTGCGTACAGAATTGACACTACCGGCGGCTCGATTGTCTACGCGACGGACAATGAACCGGGCGTTCCGGAATGCGACCAAAACCTGCGGCATCTGGCGCACCATGCTGATGTGTTGGTTTATGACGCGCAATATTCGCCCGAACAGCTGGCGTCGGACCGGAAGGGCTGGGGCCATTCAAGCTGGCTCGAGGGCGTGAAGATTGCGCGCGAGGCAAAAGTACGCAATCTGATCTTGTTTCACCACGATCCTGATTCCTCAGACAAAACCGTGGACGGATTCCTCTCGGCGGCACGGCAAGAATTTCCCGCCACGTGGGCAGCGACCGAAGGCATGTCCATCACGTTAAGCGAGCGCGGCGTGAAGGTGGCCATACGCGAAACGCGGATGGGATTGCGGCGGCGGCTGCGTTTTGCGGCCACGATCAGCGGGCAGACCGAAGACGGAAAGCCATTTGAAGAGAAAGCCACAGTGCGCGATTTGAGTTTGCAGGGCGCTTACCTGGCCGTGAGCAGCCGGCCGCGATTGCAGTCGGAGGTGCGCGTCGTCATTGAGGCGTCCGGAGATCCGACGCGATCAAGCATGCTGTCTCTACGCGGGACGGTGGTGCACTTCGAACTGGGCCGCGAGAAAAATCAAAACGGCGTGGGCGTGGTATTCATCGAGGACCCTGATCCGGGGCGGCCGCGAGATTAGCCGCTCGCGCCGTGTGCACATGCTCGGGCCGAAACCCAAGTCCGATCGCGCGGGCGGGAATGCGGCGCAATACGGGAAATTGTCGCAATAGCTTCAGTGCCAGCGGCAGCTCTCGAGAGGGCGCTTGGTGTGCCAGGGCCGGACTGAGAAACCGCTGGTGAGCAAAAATCTGGATGCGCTGCGTCATGCGCGTCGGAAATTCACGGCGCTCTTGAACCTTCGCGAGCAGTTCGTCTGTCACAACATCCCGCACCAGTGGATTCGCCAGTAGATTCGCGGCGGCCACTGCGTCCTGAATCGCAAGATTAATGCCGACACCCCCGACGGGCGACATCGCGTGGGCGGAGTCTCCGATGCACAGAAGCCCCGTGCGCCACCACTGCTGCAAACGATCCACCGCAACGGACAACAATTTGACATCGTTCCAATCCTTCAATTCGGTTGTGCGTTCGCCCAGGAACGGGGCCATGGTAGCAAGATCATCGCGAAACGCCCGCAGGCCCTTTTGCTTGACGGTCTCAAAAGCCCCTTTGGGAATCACGTACGCGCACTGCCAATAATCACCTCTGTTGAGGGTGACCAAAATCTTGCCCGCATGGAAGCGGCCGAGTGTTTCTTGCGAGTCAGTCGCCTTCCGCGAAACACGCATCCAAAGCACGTCAATCGGCGCGCCAAGATCAATTACTTTGAACCCGGCTTTCTGGCGAACAATGGAATGGCGCCCATCGGCTCCTATGATCAGCCGCGCCCGGACTTCGATATCTCCACCGGGCGTCTTCGCATGAACGCCGACGATGTTCCCGTTCTCTTCAATCAGTTCGGTGACCTCGGACTCCATTCGCAAATGAAAGGTCGGATAGGCCTTCGCCTTTTCGACAATGAAATTCAGGAAATCCCACTGAGGCATGAGGGCTACGAATTTGCAATGCGTAGGGAGGTGAGACAAATCGGCGATCGTGACCACTTCGTCCTCGATTTGAGCTCCGATCTGCAGCACTTGCTGATGAGGACGCTGCAGGAAATCTTGCAGGATTGCCAACTCGTACATCAATTCCAGAGTAGAAGGGTGAATCGTGTCGCCGCGGAAATCGCGGAGGAAATCGGCGTGTTTTTCGAGCACAACGACATCCACTCCCGCGCGAGCCAGCAGAAATCCAGAGATCATCCCGGCCGGGCCTCCGCCCGCGATGCAGCAACGCGTTTTTACCGTTTCTGAAGTGGCATTGTTCCGCGGCATGCCTGGCTCTCTTAACTCAAATCATAACTTAGAGACTCGCGCAAATTCATGGTGATTGCTTTGTAAGAGGTTCCACTCAGCGCGGGCGCGTGGTAAGGCCGGATTGTTTCCATAGCTTCTCCCAGTGCCAGACGCCGGGAGTATCGTGGAGGATACGATAGCCGGCCTGATGGGCCAGCATTAAAATCTGGCCGCGATGATGCGCTTCGTGCGAGAACATGTAGGCAAACATGGTCCCACCGGCGGGCCATATCGGCGCGTAACCGTCGCGAGAGAACTTTGCAACGCGGCGCTTTGGATCGGCCGAGAGAGCATCTGTCAACATTCGTAAGCACTGCGCGGCGCTTTTCCTATGCGCGGCGGCAGCCTGCTTCATGGTGCAGCGGTCGGGATCGAGTGGCGGAGGACAAGTCAGATGCGGAGCGGAATGCTTTAGCCACGAAAGACGCACGTTGTGCAGATGGGCGAAGATGGCCGCGATCGTCCGGCCACTACCTTTTTGTCCGGGCGGCTGGGCGCGCCACACCCGAGGGTCAAGACTTGAAAGGATGACCTGGTTCATCGCGTCGTTGCAGGCGTAGGTTTCGAGCAGGGTGTCGCGAATCTCGGCCAGCGCCTGGTGGGATTGGAGTGCCATGGAAGCTCCGCTAGCTTCAATCCAGTATATGTTAGCAGAGCGAGCCTTGAGGCTGGACGAGCGATTTGTGCCGTTCACTTCACGTCGCTGGATAGCGTGGCCAGTTGGGCGTCGAGGTCGGCCAAGGCGCGGGTGAGCTGTTCGCGATAGCGCGGATCCTGGTTGGACTGCAATTGCTTTTCAACGCGGGCGCGGGCGAGCAGAAGCACCTGCGTCTGACGTCGCGTTTCGATTTGAACTTCCGTAAGCTGCTTCTTCGTTTGACGATCTTCTTTGGACTGAAATTCCTGGACCTGTCCTTCCACCGCTTTGCTTTCCCATCCCCTGGCCATTTGTAAATTTTAGATGCGACGCAGTTGAATGCGGCGTTAAATTTTCAGCGAAGTTTCCTTGGCCGCCGCCAAATCAACACGGGCGGGGTAAACTGATGGCGCTGTCCTTCGGGTGAACGAGATGAAATTCGATGCGATTGTGATCGGGTCGGGGCAAGCGGGTAAGCCGCTCTCTTATGCGCTGGCGGACCTTGGATGGAAAGTTGCGTTTATCGAACGCGCGCAGCTGGGCGGGTCATGCATCAATACGGGCTGCACTCCGACGAAGACGATGGTGGCCTCGGCGCAGGTGGCGCACTACGCGCGGAACGCAGCGCGCTGGGGCGTCCACTCCAATGACGTGAGCGTGGAACTTCCGGCCGTGGTGGCGCGGAAGAACAAAGTCGTTCAGGGTTTCCGCGACGCGATTCAGAGGCGCATCGACGCGAAACCGAATATCACGCTGGTTCGCGCGCATGGCAGATTCACGGGCCCGCATCGGGTGGAAGCAGGCGGCCAAACCTTTGAAAGCGAGAAAATCTTTATTGATACCGGCACGCGTCCGGAGATCCCAAAGATTCCTGGGATGGATGCGGTTCCTTTCCTGACCAATGCGTCCGTTATGGAGTTGTTGGACATACCCCAGCATTTGCTGGTGCTCGGCGGCGGATATATCGGGCTCGAATTCGGGCAAATGTTCCGGCGCTTCGGCAGCCGCGTGACGATTATTCATAAGAGCGAGAGGATCTTGCCCCGTGAGGACCTTGATATCACGCAGGAACTGCAGAAGGCCTTGGAAGCAGAAGGCGTGGAGTTCGCCCTCGGCGGGACGACGACGCGGGTCGAAAATCGCAGCGGCGAAATTGCGCTGGCCTATGAGACAAAACAAGGAGCGAAGACAATTTCGGGGTCACACCTACTCGTGGCGACCGGCCGCAAGCCGAACACCGACGATCTGGGGCTCGACAAGGCGGGCATCGCAATCGACGCGCGCGGCTATATTAAAGTGAACGGGCGCATGGAAACGAGCACGGCAGGAATTTGGGCTATGGGTGACGTGAAAGGCGGCCCAGCGTTCACTCATATTTCCTACAATGATTACCAGATCGTTTACGCGAACTTGATCGAAGGGAAAAACCTGACCATCGAACATCGTTACCTTCCTTATGCGCTTTTCACCGACCCCCCATTGGGGCGCGTGGGGATCACCGAACAAGATGCGCGGACTTCGGGGCGAAAATTCAAAATGGGAACTTACCCGATGGCGAATGTCGCGCGGGCGATCGAACGCGACGAAACCGTTGGCCTGATGAAGGTTATTGTGGACGGCGAGAATGATCGGATTCTGGGCGCGGCAATTCTGGGTAGCGAGGGTGGCGAGCTGGTGCAGATTTTAGGCGCGATGATTTTGGCTGGCGCGCCTTACACCGTGCTGAAGGGAGCGGTGTACATTCATCCGACGCTGGCGGAGGGATTTTTCGGACTTATGGAGTCGGTGAAGCCGGTCAATTAATGGTACCCAAAAGAGGTTGCTCTCCTGCGGCTGCTCTGGATGATCAGCCTCTTTCTGCTATTGCAGCGCGCCGATTTGGTAGTTCAGCGCCGACAATTGCGCTGCGTAATCGTATTTGGCGCTGGCCTGCGCGATTTCCGCTTGGGTTTCGTTCAATTGCGACTGGCTTAACTCGATGATCGAGCTCAAACCGAGTTTGTAGCGTGCCTGAGCTAAGTTGAGCGCCTGGTTTGCCTGATTGAGAAGCTGATCGGTAAGCGCGAGACGCTGGTAGCCGGAGTTCGCGTTGAGCCAGGCCTTGCGCACGTCGCGCACAATCGCATCCTGCAAATCACGAAGATATTGCTGCTGGGCGTTTGCTTCCGCGGTAGCTTCGGCGTGGAGCGCGTTGAACTGTCGGCCATTGAAGATCGGAATGTTCACGTTGAATCCGGCCGCGGCGTAGCGCGATGCAAGAGTGTCCTGGCGGTATGGCGTGAGCCCCGCAGTGCCCACCGCACTGAGCGTCGGAAACCACAGATCGCGCTCGGCAGTGGCATAGCTCTGCGCGGAATTCACCTCCAGCCGGCGGCTGACGAGTTCCGGACGGTTCCCGATGGCCTGCGCGATCAGGGTCGGAAGATCCGCGGGCGGCGCGGGCGGCAATGGCTGCTCCGCGAGTTGGAATGTTCGCTGATCGGAATAGCCTAGCGCGGCGGAAAGTTCCGCAAACGAAGCTTGCAGATCATTTTGCGCCTGCACGAGCAGCAATTGCGCCTGGGCGAGGTCCACGTTCGCGAAACTGACATCGAGACCGGACTTCAATTTATTTTTTTCCAGCGCGGTGATTTGATCGGAAACGAGCTGGCGATCCTTCACTGTTTCCTGAGCGACTTCGAGCACCGCCTGTGCCTTCAGCACGCCGTAGTAGGCGGCGTCCACCTGCAGCAGGACGTCGGCTCGCGTGGTGGTGACATTTTCCTCTTGCGCCTTGGCGTGAAGCTCCGAGCTTTTCACCAGTTCGTGAGTGCGCCCGAAATCGGTGACGAGCTGTTGGACGGTCACGCCATCCGCGAAGCGACTGAAGATGATCGGATTGTTCAGCGCGCCGGCGGCAACCCGGCTGTTATTTTCGGCCTTCACGCCGGTAACACTGCCGTACGCGTGCGGATAATAGTCCGAGCGAGCTTCGGTCACCTGGGCCTTCGCTGCGGCTGCGAGATAAGACGCCGCTTGAATCTGTGGGTGATTTTGAATCGCAATTTTCTCCGCTTCCTGCAACGTCAGGCTCTGCGCCGCAGCGGGCGGCGGCGCTTGCTGGGAGGATTGTGCCTGCATAGCAACCTGCATTTGCGCAGAGGTTGGCGTGGCGGCAACCGCGACCGTCGAAAGCAACAGAATCATGAAGGTCCATGGGATTCGGCAACGCATTAGTGAGCCTCCTCGGCAATTAGGGACGCGGACGCTTCCGCGCGGCGGCGGTACATCAAAAGGTAGGCCGCAGGAACGACGAAAATGGTGAGAACGATCGAGGTGAGCAGCCCGCCGATAATCACGCGCGCGAGCGGCGCGTAGGCTTCGCTGCCGGTTTCGAGTTTGAAAGCCATCGGCAAGAGCCCGACGACGGTGGCAAGCGACGTCATCAAAATGGGGCGCAGGCGGATGCGGCAGGAATGGACCACGGCTTCGCGCAGATTGTGGCCTTCGCCGCGCAGCACATTGGCGAAATCAACAATCAAGATGCTGTTCGAGACGACCATGCCCTGAAGCATTACGATGCCCATCAGCGACTGAATGTTCAGCGTGGTGCCGGTGAGGACGAGCGTAAGGATCACGCCGATGATTCCCGTAGGGACCGCCAGTACGATCAAAAACGGATCGACAAAAGAAGAAAATTGTGCGACGAGAATGAGATAGACCAGCAAGACAGCGAGGAAAAGTCCAAGGCCGAAACTCTTGAATGAGGACTGCATCGTCAGCACGAGGCCGCGAATATCAACCCGGGTGTTGGGCGGCAAATGCGTGTGGTCAACGATGCGCGAGATTTCCCGCTGTGGCCCGCCGATATCTTCGCCCGTGGGCGCAACATAGACGTCAATCGTGCGCTGCAATTGGTAGTGATCCACTTCCGTGGGCGTTTGAAGGGGGACGACGTCGGCGACCTGATTGAGGTACGTCGGCATCTTCAGGTTTGGTGCGCGCAGCGGCATCGCTTTCAGGTCTTCGATGGATTTCACCTGGTTTTCCGGATACTGCACGGTGACGAAATAATTGTTGCCATTCTTGGGATCCACCCAATAGCTGGGAGCGATCATCACATCCGAGGTCAGCGCGGTAATCAGGTTGTCGATCACTTCCTTGGGACTGAGGCCCAGCTCGGCAGCCCGTTCGCGATTCACGTTGACTGTGAGCGCGGGATAGTCCATGTCCTGGGGGATGTAAACGTCGGAAACTCCCGGCGCGGCTTTGATCTCGCGCGCCAAATCTTGCGCCACGCGATCATCCGCTTTCAGATCCATGCCGCTTACTTGGACGTCAATGGGAGCGGGCATGCCCTGATTGAGGACGGCGTCCACCAAACCGCCGGACTGAAAATAGGTGCGCAATTGAGGGAGCTCCATGTCGATGCGGCGGCGGACTTCATCCATGTAAACAAAACTGCTGACCTTGTGCTCTTCCTTGAGCCCCACCTGCACGAAGGCGGTGTGCATGCCGGAATTCGGCGTGAATAACGAGGAGAGATCGGCCATGACGCCGATGTTGGAGACCACCGTGTTCAAATCCTCCGGCTTAACCACTTCGTGCACGATGCCTTCCACCTGCTTGATGTAGTCATTGGTGACTTCGATGCGCGATCCGGTCGGCGCTTTCACATTGATGACAAATTGGCCGGCGTCGGAGCGCGGGAAAAACGCGACGCCGACGAATGGAATGAGAAGTAAGGTAACGAGGAAAATTCCAGCAAACAAAAAGAGCGCTTCGCGGGGACGATCGAGTGTTTTATTTACGTATTTCTCATAGACATCCAGCATCCTTTCGAATTTGGCGTTGAAATTCGCATGGAATCGGGCGCCCCAGGATTTCTTAGGCGCGGCGGTGCCCGCGCTGGCCGCATGTTCGTGAGCTGGCTTCAAGAAGTATGCGCAGAACAGCGGGACAACCGTGACGGCGTCGAAGTAAGAGGCGAAAAGCGCGAGGACAACCCCCAGCGCCAATGCCGTAAACAGGTACTTACTGACACCGAACAGCAGTGTGACCGGAAAGAAGACCACCACGGCTACCAGCATGATTGCCAGCACGGCGAGGGCCACTTCGTTCGCGCCCTTTACGGCGGCTACTTTGGGATCTTCGCCCAGTTCGATGTGACGGTAAATGTTTTCGATGACTACCACCGAGTCATCGATCAAACGGGAGAAAGCCAGCGCCAGTCCGCTGAGGACCATGCTGTTGATGGTCTTATCGGCAGAGTGCAGAACGAAAAACGTGATCATCACGGAGAGAGGGATCGAGAGAAAAACCGCGGCCGTGGCGCGCATGCTTCCCAGGAACAACAGAATCATCACAGCGGTAAGGAACAACCCGATGCCGCCCTCGCGCAACACGGTGGAAATCGCTTGCTTGACGAATACCGACTGGTCGAACACCACATGGGTGTGCAACTGCGCCGGAATGTCTCGGAGCGTCTTAATGGCTTTCCTGATTCCATTTACGACCACGATCGTGTTCGTGTCACCGCCCTGTTTCAAAATCGGTGCATAGACAGACTTCTGGCCGTTGACGCGAACGATGTTGTACTGCTGGTAGGAGCCGTCCACGGCTTTGCCTACGTCGGAGATGAAAACCGATTTTTGGCCTTCGGTTTTTAGCGGCACCTGGTTCAGCGCTTCCGCGTTCGGAACCTGTGCGTTGGTGTAAATGTTGTAATCCATCGGGCCTAAGCGCACGTCGCCGGCAGGAAGAATCAAGTTCGATTCATCCATGGCACGCACCACGTCCATGGGACTCAATTCGTGCGCCTGCAATTTCAGGGGATCCACATACACCATGATCTGGCGATATTTCCCGCCGTAGGGAGGCGGCACGGTGGCCCCGGGCACACCGGCGATCTGATTTCGGATTTGATATTGCAAATAGTCGTGCAACTGCGTTTCGTTGAGACCCTGCCCTTCGACCGTAAGCAAACAAACGGGCAGGCTGGAGGCGTCCACTTTCATCACCACGGGTGGCAGAGTGCCTTCGGGGAGGCGCCGCAAATCGGCCATGGCGAGATTGGAAATGTTAGTGACGTCGGCATTGGCATCGCTTCCCGGTTGGAAATAAATTTTGATCAGACTGACGCCGGCCAGCGAGCGCGATTCCATGTGGTCAATGCCGCTGCCCAGGGTGAAGAAACGCTCGAACGTGTCGGTGATATCGGCTTCAATCTGCTCGGGCGGCATGCCGTTGTAGAAAGTAGCGACCAGCACGACCGGAATATTGATGGGAGGAAACATGTCCACGGGCATTTGCGCGAGGCTGGTGACGCCGAGGACGCAAACGAAAAGGCAAACGACAATGATGAAGTAAGGATGGCGAATGGCGAATGTTGGCATTTGCGGTTTACTCCGTTCCCGGGGTTTCGGCGGGTACTTCGACAAGTTTTGGCGAGACTAATTGGCCTTCTTTGAACTGATTCTGTTCGCCGAAGACGACGGTCTCGTTTTCGTTGAGGCCGGAGAGAATTTCGGCGTCGGTTGCCGTCTGCAGGCCCACCTGCACTTCGCGTCTCTCAAGATGGTTGGTGGAGTTCACCACCAGCACAGCCCCCTGTCCAGCGCCTGTGAATGAGATCGTTTGCACCGGAACGGCGAGCACGTTGGGCGCGGAGTGCAGCGGGATTTTCACGGCCGCATACATTCCGGGCACCAGTTCGTAGTTCGCGTTGGGCACGTTCACTTCCGTGTGCATGGTGCGCGTAGCGGGATCGATCTGGTCCGAAAACCGCACAATCTTTCCGGCGAATTTTTTCTTAAGCGTCGACACATCCACTTCGAGCTCCTGACCGTCGTGAATATCCGGCACGGCCCGTTCGGGAACAGGAATGACAAGGCGAAGGAGATTATTTTGTGATAAGTGACAAAGAGCGGAGTCGCCCTTGGTCCCGGAGGTCCCGGCTGGAAGCAGCGCGCCGGTGTACGCGTAAATTTGGGTTACGACAGCATCGAAGGGCGCCGTCATGCGTGAATATGCAAACATCGCTTTGTCTTTATCGAGCGCAGCTCGCGATGCGAGCAAGGCCTGTTCCGCGGCGGCCAAAGCATCTTTGGCGGAGGACACACCGGCGCTCGCTTCCAAGTCCTTGCCTTGTGCGACGTCTATCTCCTGTTGCGCAACGAGTTCCGGCCGCGATTTTTGCACGTCGGCCAAGCGCGTGTAGGTGACATGCGCGACGCTGTAAGCAGATTCGGCGCGGCTCTGTTCCTCCCGCGCGCGTGCCACATCTTGCTCGCTGCGGCGAACGGAGGCTTCATCTTGTTGCAGTTGTTGTTGCAGCTCCGGAATTTCCAGCACCGCGAGAAGCTGGCCTTGTTTTACGTGCGTGCCCCAATCCACGTAAAGTTTCTGGATATATCCCGAAACCTTGGCGTAGACGTCCACCTCTTGAAAGGGCAGGAATTCCGAAGCGATCTCCAGAGTATTGGCCAGATTGCGGCGCTGCACCTTCACCACGGCTGCGCGTGGCGCCTTGGCGGCGTCTTCGGCAGCGGTATTGTGCGAGCTACCGCAGCCGGTGATGAGCCCTCCAAGAAGAGCAAGTGCCAAGAATGAAAGAGCAGTGGCTGGTTTGTGGATCACGATTTCAACTCCTGAACCATGCGGCGAAGGTTTGGCAGCGAGAATTCGTTGGACTGGCAACACGCGATGAGCTCTTTTCTTTGCTGCAGAATTTGCTGCGCTTTCGCGGGGACGCGTTCCGCAATCCCGAGCGGGACGGTTTGCACTCCGTGGACGTCTCCGTGGATCAGATCGCCGGGGCTCACGGCTAGCCCCGCGATTTCGACAGTGTGGCCAAAGTCGAATACGTGGCTGTACGCATGGGAAACGGACACGTTGCCCGCAAACAACTGAAAGCCGGTTTGATGGACTTCCGGAAGGTCGCGCACGGCGCCGTTTGTCACGAAGGCGACGCAGCCCAGGGCGCGCAAGATATTCGCATGCACTTCTCCGACAAATGCACCAAGGCCGGGAGATGTATCGAGGTCTTCAATCACCACCACCCGTGGCGGCGGAATTTTCAGCAAAGAATTCCACCATTCCCCACGGTCGTAGTAGCTGTGGCTCTCCATTGGGGGATCGGCGCTGCGGATGCGGGCCGTGGCCGCATAGCCCACAGTCGGGGGGATTTCCTTAAAAATGCAATGCAACCGGGAATCGGTGAAGCCTTTATTGCGAAGGCGTACTCCGAAAGTCTCGATGGCACTGGCCACGACGCAAGCGCTTAGCGTGCGCAATTCCTCGAGGCACGCAGAGGGCAATGGTTCCCTATTCATGGAGGCTCCCGTCCAGGATTTCGTCCCTGGACAAATCGAAAAATGGGCCCGAACCAAAAGCTTACGGCTGGAATTTTAGATTAAAAAGACGAGCAATTCGTTACGCGAGAAAAACCGGGGGAGACCGATGTTGCAGAGAAACGGTGACGGCAATCGAAGGCAGTGGAGGAAATTCTTCGCGCTCCACCCGGTGCAAGCGGACTTGCGGTTGCGGCGCAACAAATCGAGCATCGTGGCGGAGCGGCGCATGGTCAACCACCGCCGGCGACGCGGTTACCTTCATCTTGCTGGAGATACTGATGTAGTGAGCTGGATTGGACCTCGAAAGGTACTGACTATTTTTTGCGAGCGTTGAAAACCCCGCGATGGCAACCAGCAAAACAAGTACGCCTACTTTCAGGCCAAGCCGGCGATCAGATGCTCTTGGCCCAAGCGGGCCCTCATGTTGTGGGTCAATTTTCATGCACAGGCGCAAAACAACGCGAAGTTCCGAAAAGTGACAACGCTTTCCGCAGCGACTTCTCCTTTATCTTACGGTTATTAGGATTCAGAAAGCAAGAATCGGGATGCAAGCGTGTGCGCGAGTTGCGAACGGGGTTTTGCCCGAGCGTGGCGTGTGGCAATGGCACAGCGCGGCTCTCTGTTGCATCTCAAAATACGCGCAAATGGACAGGAATGTTTGCGGTGCGGTAAGCTGTAATTCTTCAGCGCGACCGAAACCGATTCTTTCACTCCGGTAACGAGGTGTTCGGATGGCGACCATCACTCAATTGAATGTAAACGGAACGAGTCGAAATATCAGCGCCGATTCGCAAGACAGCTTGCTCTTTGTGTTGCGAGACCAACTGGGCCTCACGGGAAGCAAGTACGGTTGCGGCGAGGGGCAATGCGGCGCGTGTACCGTACTGATTGACGGGACGGCGCGGCGCTCGTGCATCACTCGCATGGGGACTGTCGGAGATAAGAAAATAACAACGATAGAAGGACTGGCGATCGGAGAGCGGCTGCATCCCCTGCAGCAGGCGTTTCTCGACGAGGCTGCGATGCAGTGCGCGTATTGCACGTCCGGGATGATTATGTCCGCCGCCTCGCTGCTGAACGAAAATGCTAGCCCTTCCGAGAGCGAGATATTGAATTTCATGGAAGGCAACGTCTGCCGCTGCGGAACGCATCCGCGCATCGTGGCAGCGATTCAGAAAGCCGCCAAGATGCAAAAGGGGGCGGGCCAATGACCGGGAAACCGAATTTCGAAATCCCGGTCGAGCCGGAACGATACGAACTCCGAGAGGCCCCGCCTTATCGCTTCGAAACCGACCGCCGCGAATTTTTCAAATATCTCGGCGCGGGTGTTTTGATTCTCTGCGCCGCAAAGGCCGCGCGCGGAGCGCAGGAATCGGGCGGCGGGCAGCGCCATTCCGGTGAAGCTCTGCCCCAAGAAATCAGCGCGTGGCTGCACGTCGGCGAGGATGGCTCAGTGACTGTATTTACCGGCAAGGTGGAGGTGGGGCAAAACATTCGCACATCATTGACCCAAGCCGTGGCGGAAGAACTGCACGTCGCGGTTGACAAGGTTCAGATGGTGATGGGCGATACGCAATTGACGCCTTATCACCGCGGCACGTTCGGCAGCCTCTCAACGCCGGTGATGAATTTGCAGCTCAGACGCGCAGCAGCAGCAGCTTGCGACATTTTCATCAATCTAGCGGCTGCTCAGTGGCAAGTGGATCGTACACAGCTGCTGGCCGCCGACGGGCGAGTCACCGACCAGGCCACGAGAAAATCGGTGGAATACGCGGCGCTGGTGAAGGGACAGCAACTGACGGAAACCCTGCCGGCGGAAGATCCCTTGGCGCCCGCCACCGAATGGACCGTCGCCGGCAAATCACTGCCCAAAGTGGATGGGCGCGACTTCGTAACGGGAAAACATCAATATCCCAGCGACCAAAAAATTCCAGACATGCTCTACGGCAAGGTGTTGCGGCCGAGCGCGTTCAATGCCACGCTGGTTTCCGTAGACACTCACGCGGCGGAGCAAATTCCGGGCGTGACGGTGGTCCACGACGGAAATTTCATTGGGGTGGCGGCGCCGAGCGCCACAGCCGCGCGAACCGCTGCCGCCGCAATTCGCGCCGACTGGAAATCCGATCCGCAGCCCTCGAACAAAGAACTGTTCGAGTATCTGAAAAAGAACGCGGTCCCGCGTGACGCCGAGGGCGACCACGGGGATCCGATGCCTTATCACAGCGGATCCATCGAGACGGCAATGAAGTCCGCCGACCATCACCTGCAGCAAACTTACACCGTGGCTTACATCGCGCACTGCCCGCTCGAGCCGCGCGCAGCTTTGGCTCAGTGGAACGGCGATCGCTTGACGGTGTGGACCGGCACGCAACGCCCCTTCGGCGTACGCACCGAGCTAGCGAGTGCTTTCCACATTTCCGAGGATCAGGTTCGCGTGCTAATGCCGGATATGGGCTCGGGCTACGGCGGAAAACATACGGGCGAGACGGCGATCGAGGCGGCGCGGCTGGCGCGTGCGGCGAAACGCCCAGTGAAAGTCACGTGGACCCGCGAAGAAGAATTCACTTGGGCTTACTTTCGCCCCGCGGGGGTAATCGAAATCACCAGCGGCATGAGCGCTGATGGCACGGTGACGGCGTGGGAGTATCACAACTACAATTCCGGCACCGCCGGGATTCGCACTTACTATGACATTGCGAATCAGAAGATCGAATTTCATCCGTCGCGTTCGCCTTTGCGGCAGGGATCCTATCGCGGACTTGCGGCTACGGCGAATCACTTCGCGCGCGAGTCACACATGGACGAACTTGCACACATGGCTGGCAGGGACCCGCTTGCATTTCGACTGCACAATCTGAAAGACGACCGGTTGAAGGCCGTTTTTAAGGCCGCCGCGCAGAAATTCGATTGGGGCCGCGCAAAAGCTTTACCGGGACAAGGCTTCGGGATCGCAGGAGGATTTGATAAGGGTGGGTATATCGCAACATGCGCCGAAGTTTCCGTGGATCGCGCGTCAGGCGATGTGAAGGTAACGCGTATCGTCGCCGCGTTTGAATGTGGCGCGATCGTCAATCCTGACGGTCTCCGCAATCAAGTGGTAGGGGCGAACATCATGGGCTTAGGCGGTGCGCTTTTCGAGGCGATCGAGTTCGAAAATGGCCAAATTTTGAATGGGCGTTTTTCGAAGTATCGCTTGCCGCGATTCAGCGATATTCCGCCGATTGAAGCGGTCTTGCTGGATCGCAAAGACCTTCCGTCGGCGGGCGCCGGCGAATCGCCGATCGAAGGACTCGCCCCCGCTATCGGGAATGCGATATTCGACGCGAGCGGCGTGCGCTTGCGTTCGATGCCGCTGGTTCCGAACGGGCTGAAGACGACTTAATATTGGTTCGTTACCAAGCACGGACTCGTCAATCAGCGGACGCCGAAAAGAATTTCCATCGTCAATTGGTCGAGCCGTTCGTAGGGTAGCTTTTTGGACGCGAGTGCGGCGCGATCGAATGAGTATGCGAGCAGTTCCTTAGCGCCCTTCTTCGAATACGTGCCAACGGTCGGAACGTTCTCAGCGCGCTCGTTTATTTCCTTCAAGATGGCCTGAATTTCGCGATCGGCGTTGAATCGCGCAGCCTTTTCTTTGAGGATGAGGTAGGTGCGCATGCAACCGCGTGCAAAATCTTTTACGCCGTCGTAGTTTTCGGTACGGTAAGCGTGCGCGTCGAAATGCCGAGGGCCGTCGTAGCCGGAATCCTCGAGGAAACGGACTAGAAAGAACGCCTGCTTCGGGTTCGTGGAACCGAATCGAAAATCCTGGTCGTAACGGCCTACTACCTGGTCGTTCAAATCAATGTGAAAAAGTTTCCCGGCTTCCTGAGCCTGCGCGACGGCGTGCAGGAAATTCAGGCCGGACATGGTCTCGTGCGCTACTTCCGGATTCACGCCGACCATTTCCGGACGATCGAGCGTGGCGATGAATCCCAGGTAGGCTCCGGTCGTCGAGAAATAAATATCACCGCGCGGCTCATTGGGCTTGGCTTCGAGCGCGAAGAGATAGTTGTATTTCTGAGCAGCAGAATATTCGCAAAGATAGTTCACGGCCTCGCGCAGCCGCTTGATGGCCTCGTCAGGACGCCGGCAAGCATCGGTTTCGACACCCTCGCGTCCTCCCCAGAGAACGAAAATCTTAGCGCCGAATTCCGCGCCCAGGTCCATCGCGCGCATCGTCTTTTGCACGGCGTAGGCGCGCACCGCGGAATCGTTGGCGGTGAAAGCGCCGTCGCGAAAAACCGGACTGGTGAACAGGTTGACGGTCGCCATAGGAACGCGGAGGCCGAGCAAGGACAAAGCCCTCTTGAAATCACGCACAATCCGGTCGCGTTCGGCAAAAGTCGCATCGATCGGCACCAAATCATTGTCGTGAAAGTTGACGCCCCACGCGCCAACTTCGCCCAACAGTTGAGCCAATTCCACCGGTGGAAGAATCGGGCGGACCGGTTCGCCGAAAGGATCCCGCCCGGGATTGCCCACAGTCCACAAACCGAAAGAAAATTTATGCTCGGACGTCGGTTGAAACTTGTCGGTAACCATCGTGCTCCTTGGTATTCAATACGCCGGTGCTAGCGAATGCCGCGTCAGGAATTTTGCAACTCGCGAAAAATACCGCGCAGAGCCGGATACATTTGACGGTACACAGCATAGCGAAGGTTCAGGTGCCTGGCGCTGGCGGCGTCCGGCGAAATACGCTGCGCAACACGCACCGCCTTATCACACGCGCCCTCGACCGACGGCCATGTCCCCGACCCCACTCCGGCAAGTAGCGCCGCGCCGTACGCGGGACCTTCCTCCGCTTCGACAATCTCGACGCTCATGCCGTAAATATCCGCCTGAATTTGCCGCCACAACTCGCTGCGCGCGCCGCCCCCGCCAAGCCGGACGGACTGCGCGGGAATTTTCAATTCACGGAAAATCTCAAATGAATCGCGAAGACTGAAGGCCACACCCTCAAGAATCGCGCGCACCACATGCCCGCGATGGTGTTGCGCGGTGATTCCGACAAGCGCGCCGCGAGCGCAAGGATCAAGATAGGGAGTTCGCTCGCCCATCAAGTAAGGGGCCCAGAGTAATCCATCCGCGCCCGGCGGCGCTTTAGCGGCTTCGGCAGTCAATCGTTCGTAGGGGTCTTCGTGCGGGCGCGCGCTCGTGCTGTCGTTTCGCGTGCCAAATTCATCGCGAAACCATCGCAACGAAAGTCCGGCCGCCTGCGTGACGCCCATCACGTGCCATCGTTCCGGCATCGCGTGGCAGAACGTGTGGATGCGGCCCCGGGGATCGAGAACCGGACGGCTAGTCGCCGCAAACACAACTCCCGAGGTACCGATCGTCGCGCTCACCGCGCCCGGCCGCACGATTCCCATCCCCACCGCGCCCGCGGCCTGGTCCCCTGCACCGGCGACGACCGGAGTTCCGGCCAGCAGTCCTGTCGCGGCGGCACCTTCCTTTGAAATGGTGCCGCTGATTTCGGGAGATTCATAGAGCGCCGGAAGCAAGCTTTCATTGATGCTGGAAGCTTCCAGCATGGGCTTCGACCATTTGCGTTGCGGAACATCGAAGAAAAGAGTACCGGATGCTTCGGCGACATCTATCGCACAAGCGCCCGTAAGCCGGAACCGGAAATAATCCTTCGGCAGCAGAATCGTGCGAGCGCGCGACCAAATTTCGGGCTCGTGCTGCTGCACCCACCATATTTTCGGCAGCGTAAAATTGGTCAGCGCCGGGTTCGCGGTCAGTTCGATCAGGCGCTCGGCGCCGATGCGCTCAGTGATTTGCTCGCATTGCTGGCCGGTGCGCTGGTCGCACCAGATGATCGAAGGGCGCAGGACGTCACCCGCCGCGTCGAGCAGCACCAGACCATGCATTTGCCCGGTGAGACCAACCGCAGCGATCTCGCTCGGAGATGTCCCGCTTTTTTCAAGGCACGCTCTGACAGCAAGGCAGCCGGCCTGCCACCAATCGTGTGGATCCTGTTCGGCCCAGCCAATTTGCGGGGAATGCATCGGCGCGTGTTCCGCGTTGGCCGAATTCAGTGCGCACCCGGCCTCGTCCACTAGCACCGCGCGCGTTCCGCCGGTGCCGACGTCTATTCCCAAAAGCTTCTTCGCCATGAACTCGGGCTTCCTGATCGCTACCAGACATAACCGTGCGGATGTTTTTGCCGCCATTGCCACGCGGACGCAATAATGGTACGCAAGTCGGACTTGCCGGGCGTCCAGCCGAGAGCGGCCTTCGCTTTCGTGGGGTCAGCAACCAGGCGCGGCGGATCGCCCGGGCGAGGAGGCTCGAAGCGAATGCGAATGTCGCGCCCGGTGACCTGCCGTGCGCTTTCGACAACCTCCAGAACAGAATAACCGTGCCCCGTTCCGAGATTTAGAAAATCCGATTTCTCGCCGCGGCGCAGATGCCCAAGCGCGCGAATATGCGCGTCGGCCAGATCCGCTACGTGAACGTAATCGCGAATCGCGGTGCCGTCCGGCGTGGGATAGTTCTTGCCGAACACCGGCACTTCCGGCGTGTCTCCTTGCGCGGCCGATAAAACGTTCGGAATCAAGTGCGATTCCGGCTCGTGATGTTCTCCGTATTTTTCAGTGGCGCCGGCGGCATTGAAGTAGCGCAAGGAAACAAATTTCAGACCGTACGCGCCATCGTAAGAAGCCAGCAGCCGTTCCAAGATCAGTTTGGACCAGCCGTACGGATTCACCGGCCACTGCGCGGTGCGCTCCGAAATTGTTTCTTGATCCGATTCTCCGTAGGTGGCACAAGTGGACGAAAACACCACGCGGCGCACTCCTGCCTCTGCCAACGAGCCCATGAGAGCGATGCCCTGTGCGACATTATTTTCGAAATACTTGGCCGGGCTTTGAACGGACTCTCCGACGTACGCCAGTGCGGCGAAATGGATACATGACTCCAGTTTGTGCTCGCGCGCGATACGCGCCAGCAAGGCCCGGTCTCCCACGTGTCCGTGATAGAACGCAGTGTCGGCAGCGACCGCCTCACGGTGACCGCGCGCCAGATCATCGAGTACGACAACTTCTTCGCCCTCCGTTCGCAAAAGTTCCACAGTAACGCTGCCGATATATCCCGCTCCGCCCGTCACCAGAATCGCCATCAACGTCCTTTCAAGCCTGAGTTTTTCGCAACCGCCTCGCCAACTTGCGGCGTATTACTTTACTACGCACCTTCGTGAAGCCGAGCGCCGAATCAATACGAGAAGGTCCTCGGACCAGGCTGGAAATCGCTGCAATGATCACCGGTGGGAAGGAGCGTATCGAATGCAGTAAATCAATCCAAGAACCGAGAGAAGGCCGCCCCACCAAACCCCGGCGTGCAAATCGAAGAGGACTACTTTCGCGACCGGTGGATGCACAAGTTGATACAGACCCGCGCCAAAAATCAGCACGCCATCAAACAGCAGCGAAATTCCTATGAAGAACCAAATCGAAATGGGTTCGTCAGGTGGCATCAGCCTCACCAGAAAATAATATTCAGCACTGCGAAAACAATCGCCACGACGGCGGCCCAAAACGCAGGCCGTTCGTAAAGCGGAACCTGCGCCTCGGAGGGAATCTCCGTCGCGCCATATACCAGGCCCGTCAGTTCGCTCTCTGGTTTAGGTTTGGTGAGCAAACTGACTACGACGGTCACCACCACACAGATAATCCACGACCAAAGTCCGCGGTACATGTTTTCCGCCATGTCGCGTGCGTCGCTGGAGAGAGCCACGTAACGCAGCGCCGACGAATCAACCTTCACCCAGGCCCACATTCCGATGGACGAAGCTGTGCCCGCCAACAAGCCCCAAAATCCACCGGCCGGTGAGGCTCGTTTCCACAACATGCCGAGGATCACCGTGCCGAACAGGGGCGCCACGAAAAAACTGAAGAGCGCTTGCACGTAATCCATGATGCTGAGAAATTGCATCACCAAATACGCGGTGCCGATACTGATGAGAACTCCGATCACCGTGGACCAGCGTCCCATCGAAACGTAATGCGCGTCGGTGGCCTTTTTCCTGAATAGGGCGGCATAAATGTCGTATGTCCACACCGTCGAAAACGCACTCACGTTGCCCGCCATACCGGACATGAAGCCCGCGATGAGCGCAGTGACTCCCAGCCCCAAGAGGCCCGGGCCGCAATAGCGCGCCAACATCAGCGGCAGAACTTCGTTGTAACTGTGGCCGCCGGTTGCGACCGCCGTTGCTTCACCAGTCAGCTTCCATGGCAGCACAGCAAGACCCAACAGACCAGGAAGAATCACGATGAACGGAACGAACATTTTGAACGCTGCACCGATAACCGGGGCCATCTTTGCCGCGCGCAAGTCTTTTGCGGCCAGAACGCGCTGCACGACGAGAAAGTCGGTGGTCCAGTACGCAAATGAAATCACAAAGCCTAGACCGAAAACGATGCCGGTCCAGTGAATGCCCATGGGGTTGCCCCTGAACGACCCCAGCGTGGACCACAAATGTGTGTATTCGACCGAAGCATTCTGCGCGACTTTGAGTTGCAGCGCTTTCCAGCCGCCCGCTTCGATTAGTCCGAGAATCGGAATCAGCAGCGCGCCGGCCCAAATCAGGATGAATTGCAGCACTTCGTTGAAAATCGCGGAACGCAGCCCGCCGAGCGTAACGTACACGGCGACGGTGATCGATGAGACCCAAATGCTGAAATTGATGTCCCAGCCCAGGACGACCTTCATCACCAGCGCCATCGCGTACATGTTGATGCCGCTCATCAGCACGGTCATGAACGCGAACGAAATTGCCGAAAGCGCGCGGCTGGACTCACCGAATCGCAGCTTCAAATAACCCGGAACGGAGTGCGTCTTGGAAATGTAATAGAACGGCATCATCACCAGGCCGAGAAACAGCATGGCCGGAATGGCGCCGATCCAATACCAATGGGTGGCCAGAATCCCGTACTGATAGGAGGCGGCTGCCCAACCCATCAGTTCGAGCGCGCCCAAATTCGCGGAGAGGAAGCTCAGGCCGGCGATCCACGCCGTCATTTCGCGGCCCGCGAGAAAGAAATCGTCGCCAGTGTTCGCGCGGCCCCTCAAATAAAAACCGATCGCAAGAACGAGGACAAAATAGAAAACGACGATAACCAGGTCAACGATGGAAAGATGTACAAGCCTTGTTCCGGTGAGTGCGGCAACGATTCGGGTCATCGTCAGTCTTGTGCCCGTCCTCGCGGGCGCCGAACAGCCGCGCAATTCACATAGCAATCTCGCCACAAGCCCAAAACTGTTAGCGAGTTAAACGTCCAACAGATTAGCACCGCGTTGCGGCGCTCTGCTAATAGCGGATTGCTCGCGCCTGCGCGGAAGACCTTTGTTGGCGTCCTGAGCATACGTTTGCCCTCTTTGCCGGTCAGCAATTTTGGCGAGTCAGCTTCCTGGACTGCAGTAGCGCAACGAAATTGTTTTCTACGCGAGACTGCGGATGGTCCAATCTCTGCAGCAGAAGCCAAGAGCGCAACGGGATTCAGCACAGCGGGACGAGACCGTCAACAAATGAATTGGACATTGAATTCAGACATTTGAGTCTCTAAGGCTTCCGTTCAAACATTTTATCCATCAATAGCCATTATTCGCCCGGGCGCGTTCCGGGCAATGGCTGTTGTGACATCTCTTATCGCAGGCTATGTGAGCGCGCGATCCAAATGCGTGTATCCGGCGTCAACGAAGACATGCTGGGCGGTGATGTGGCTCGCTTGCTCCGAAATTAAAAACAGGACCATCGCGGCAATCTCTTCAGGAGTAGTCATACGCCTCCCCAGCGGTATCTTCGACACAATCTCCGCGAGCTTTTTCTCCGGGTCGGGAAATGTGGACAGCCATTGCTTGTATAGGGGTGTGTTCACTTCGGCTGGAACTATTGCATTCACGCGAATGCCGTAAGGAAGCAACTCGGCAGCCCATTCGCGCGTGAGCCCCAGAATGGCGGCCTTTGACCCCACGTATCCTGAAGTTCCCCCTTGCCCGGTGACAGCCGTTTTCGAGCTGATGTTGACGATCGAACCGCGCGTTTTCTTAAGCGCAGGCAACGCGTAGTGCGCGAACGCGTAGAAATGAATCAGATTGCGCGAAAGTGATACGACAAAGTTTTCGGGGCTGCCGTGCTCGAGACCCACTTTGTCGTTGACGCCGGCGTTGTTCACCAGCGCGTCGATACGGCCAAATTTTCCAAGCGTTTGGTCCACCGCCTTGGCGCATGCTTCTGGCGCGGAAATCTCCGCGACAATTACCTGGCTTTGGGCGCCGCCGGTAAGCAACGCGGTTTGCAGGCGCGCAGCTGCTTCCGCATCGCGGTCAATGATCACCGGAATCGCGCCTTCCGCGGCACTGCCCCGCACGATGGCTTCGCCGATTCCTTTGGCGCCGCCAGTCACCACGACAACTTTGTCTCTGAGTTTCAGGTCCATGTGTTATCCATGCAGATTAAGGAAACCGCCGTCCAAAGGATAATCCACGCCAGCGATGAATGCAGCCTTATCGGAACATAAAAAAGGGCCAGCGATGCGACCTCCTCGGGCCGCCCCATCCTTCCGATAGGTTGGGATTTTGCCAACATCTCGGGAATTTC
>Ga0210396_10000472_pt1 | contig 53757 bp, 47 predicted proteins | sample IncBWH17OmetaG_FD_155466 | JGI IMG/M metagenome (GOLD analysis project Ga0210396, IMG submission 155466) | Forest soil microbial communities from Barre Woods Harvard Forest LTER site, Petersham, Massachusetts, United States - Inc-BW-H-17-O ... | reverse complement strand
AAATAGGCCCACACCGCCGAGGATGGAAATGGCTGTCGACATGAAGGTTTGAATTAAGTTTCGAACTCAACGGGTCTGCAAGTACGATCTGCTTTGCTTCGGAGGAATTCCGGCGTCACCATTGGACTGGACCTTCGCGGCAATGTCTGAAACGGAACACGAAAGGGAGCCGCGGGTCGCAGCCACCCCTGCTTGGTTATATTACAGTCTCCTCGCCTCTGCGTTTGTCTTCAGATTTATTGCTTAGCGGCTTCGCCGGGATCTCCCTTGGGTCCGGCCGGACCCATCGCGCCCGCGGGCCCCGGAGGACCTGCCGGTCCGGGCGGTCCCGCTGGCCCGGGAAGCCCGCAATTTTGTATCACCACTTCTCTCTTGTCCTCCCCCGAGCTAATTTCGATTATGCAAGTGGAGGGGAACTCGGGTCCAATCCAACGAAACCCTCCAGTCGAACTGCTCTCGACTTGCACTGTTTTGTTTGGGCTGATTTTAATATGGACGGTCGGCTCGCGCGGTCGCCTAACTCTTCCTACGATCGTTAACTCGCCGCGCGATATGGCGGCAGTCGTGATAAGTATTTCCGCACGCGCGTTTCCGCCCCATGTGATCATACAGATAGTTGTAACCGCTACGATGCGGGTCCAGCGTCGGGTAAACAAACGGGGGCGGAATGACCACAGCATTTGAACCTCACGTGAGCCGGGAGTAAAGACTCCTGAACATGGCGCTCTCCCATGATCACAGTGCTCCGCTGATGAATCATGCCGACCTGGTGAATCCAAGATCGTCTTCGATCACAGCGGTCGGCCCGATCGGAACCTGGCCTGCATTGGCTAGATTGAGTTTGCGGAAGACAATCTTGTCTCGCCAAACCTTGCGGAGGAAATCTTCGAAGACCTGAATCGTCAACTGTTCGCCTGGACACCGCCGGTATCCGAAGCCGAATGGTGCGAAGCCGGCATAATCACAAACCGGGAGGCTCTTGCCATCGACCACACCGAAAACCGTCCCAAAACCACTATTGGTGATGTTTGCCTTGCGTCCATCCTTGACTTCGAAATTTGTGGTCTCGAACGGGCATCGCGCAAGCCCGATCTGCCGGCATTTATCTTCAGTAATCTCGGCGCTGGTAGGAACGCCAAGATATCTTGCCGGATCAAAAGCGTTCGGGTCTTTCCAGTGGATTGGGTCCAGGCTGGTACTTGTGTGGGGCGTGCTGATGTAGCTATGGCGTTCCACGGGAAGGCCAAACTTTTGCTGCGGAGACCCGCCATAGGCGCTTGTCCTCGCATCGTGGATAGCCGAGATGCTCCCGCCGTTCGGTGAGATAACGCGGAATAGTTCCATGACGAACAATTCCAGGGGCGAGAAGGCAGCACCGTTGGCGTTATCGAAATTTCCACTCATCGTCTTCTGAAACGATGCCCGAACAGCCGGATCGCCGCCGTCGTCGGACAAGCGCGACATAGTTCCGAAGATCGAGTTGCCCCATTGGCTGAGCGCAACGAAATTGTGGAAACACTCGAACACGACGTCCTTCTTCGCAAAGTGACGGCCGTCGCCGGCGTTCTTCAACCAATACCAAGCTATCGTCTTTTCTGGATTTTTTGTTTTGCCACTTTCAATGTCGATGAGTCGATCATCGATCCATGATTTCAGAAAGTCGAGGCGTTCACGAACTATCATGTAGTTGTCATACGTGACAGGCAGCAAAGGGTTCCTGTATGCAAGAACCGTGTTGAAGGCTTCACCAATCTGACGTACCTCGAAAGGAATAGCGTCTGCAGCGACTCCAAGGTGAAGGTCCCAATAAAGGTCGAAATAATAATCGAGGTAATGCCGCATGAACGGCTTGTTGGCGAATTTCTGGTCCATGAGTTTGTCGAAGAAAGCGACGACTTTCGCGCTGTACATCGGTTTATATAGGTCAGGCGTCATCCCCGAGAAGTAGATTCTCTTACGGAGATTATTGGGGCCCCGTTTCTCAAGTCCCTGCAAAAAGACCGTCACGCCGTCTTCGGGGCTCGGTCGCCAGTCGCGGGTAATGAGTCCCCAAAGGTCGTAAGGCAGTGCGTTTTCCTTACTGAAGGTAACGTCGATCAGCGGCAGCATCGGGCGTTCACCTTCGTAAAAACTCGTAAGGAAAAACGGTCTGACGACCTTTTCGACGTACTCGTGATCGAAGTTGGCTGGAATGGTTTCACGAAAACGCTGAAATGCACTTAGAATTTGATCCGGAAGTGACGACGAAGGCGTGTCGGCGTGTGCCTGCGCTATGCTTGTTACCATTGAAGCCGATGCGCCACTCCCCAGCATCCCAAAAGCGGCTGCGCCACCCTTAAGAACCGTTCGACGTTCCACTGTTTTCGTTTCCATTAGAATTACTCCTTTTCGCCATGCCCGCATCCGAATGTTCTCCGCTATTTTTTCCGCCACGCACTTGTCTTGCGGTCGCTGCTGCGGCGGGGAGCAGGCTCTAGCGCGGGGCCGTGCTCCCACGGCGCACCTGCACTTGTCCATTATGATGGACACCGCGATGATGGTGACGGGTGTGGTCGAGGCGAGTCAGCCCGGCAGTCGGAACGACCGCAAATCACCAGCAGCGTACGCGGCCCCAGCGGCCACGCCAGCATCGGCGGCAATGCAAGCGCCCCAGCGGTCACGCCAACAACGCCGCCACGCCACATCCGTCGGATCTGCGAGGTGGGCCGTTATTCCCGGAGGAAGTGGTGCGAGAGGTGCAGATTGAGCGGTGCCGGATAAAGCCATAACAATCAAACCTGCAACGGCGCCCGCAAATGCTGTCCGCAACATGTGTCTCTTCCTTTCTTCTCCATGCTTTTCTCTTGTCTATGCTTTTGCGCGGTTTGCCACCCTGCGACCGACAACATCACACGACCATGGCTGGAAAATGCAAATCGGCGGGCCGATTTGCATAAGTGCTACTGGGGGATCGTCGTCACGAACTCTCGCCTGGTTATCGTGGCTCTCCTGCCTTTGTTGCGTGCCCCTAACAGAGGCGGATCAGGCTGGTCATGCGGACGGCTCGCACAGTTGATCTAAGTCAAGGCGGCTCTGTTAAATCGGCTCATGGATCCCATTGCAGACATGCGAGGCGGCAAGCATGGGACCGCTCGCCGAGCAAGCGAGCCTTCGCCGCGATCAATGGCTTCGAAGTTGGTAGGGCACGCAAGTCAGCCTGGACGAGATAAAGTCATGAGAATGTCCGCCGTCATCGGCTTCTTTTGCGTCCTTGTCGGAATGGATGCGGTTTCGGCGGCCGTCAGACTTAAGCACCTTCCTCCCTGCCCGGAGGCAGTCGTTGAGAAAAAAGCATGTCAATGCCGTGCTTTCGTATCGAACCGCTATAACGTTTGCGTCGCGGGACAGCATTGCCTCCGCAATGCCTTTCACGGCATGTGCTTGTAGCCAAGCGCCACAACTGCTCCCTCGGTGGCAAGACCGGACCGAGTTCGCGGCAAAAGGGGTCATCGCCTCGCAGCGGGGGAGTGGTTGCGGACGCCGGATTCCGGAGATCGCTTCTGGGACAGGCGTTGACCCAGATCAAAGCGGGCCGCGGGCCGCGCTTTATGAGACAATCACAGTTAGCTGGAACTCCTGCGCTCAGTGGTAGGCAAGAGGGGATTGCAATGCTCTACCTTCAGGAAGGCTTTACCTATCGAAATTTCCTGGTTGACGCCCTCACGATATTTTTCTTCATCGCTTGGTTCTGGCTGCTCATTACGGTTGCCTCCGATCTATTCCGGCGCCATGACATCTCCGGCTGGGTCAAGGCAATATGGGTGATTGGATGGATCGTATTTCCATTCATTTTCATGCTTGCGTACCTGGTCTTTCAGGGAAGAGGCATGGCGGAGCGAAACGCGCAACAAGGCCAGCATGCGCGCGATGAACTCAGGAGCATCGTCGGTTTCAGCGCCGCAGACGAAATCGAAAAGCTCGGCCGGCTGAAACAGGCAGGATCGATCAGCGATGCTGAATTTGCACGACTGCGCGCTCGGCTTGTGCAGTGATGCCGCCCGGCTCCTTCGCCCGACGGTGCGCTCAAGCTTTTCTCGGTTTAGCCTTGGTTGCGCCGAACAATCTTAAGCACGAGGAGCGCGACCCCGCCCAGCAAGGAAAGAAAGCCGACCGTGGTTACCGGCGACGATTCCTCGTTTAGACCGACCACAACCAGCAGGATGCCCAGAAGCAGAAGAAAGATTGCCGCAGATTTCTTGAGTAAGAGAGTTTCACCGGCATAGCTAGCCATGCTGAATCCTTTCGTTTGCAATCAAAATTCATCAGGCGCAGGCGGGCTCGGGTGTTCACGCTTCCTCAGGATTAAACACATCACCGAGATAGCGCTCATTGCCAAGTCTATGAAGCACGAACTCTGGAGGCAAGGGAAAGCAGGCATCACTTAGCATTATGAAATCGCCCATCTGTGCGGATCATCCTGGATTCGCGCAGGCGGGAGCGCACGCCTTAAGCGGCGGCTGCTCCCGCAGGCGGGAGCGCACGCCTTAAGCGGCGGCGGCTCGGATGCTGTGGATGGCTCCTCCACTGACATCGTAAAGCTCGACCGTCCGAGGAAGCGCAATTAGCGCTGCGGTAGCTGGTGATCGCAATGGCGCCAGCGTCCCGAATTGCGCTCTGCGTATTTCGGCTTGCTCACCATCCGGGATCGAGATGATGCGTCCGTTCTCGATGCCTCGAGTGCCCGCGGCGCCGCTGATGCCGATTCGTCGGCTTAACCTCAGGTTTAGTTTGCTTAGCAGTGACCGCATTCGAATTCCGATGCGATTGGGCTTCAGCACGTCGGGGTGGACCGGCCAGAAAAACAAGCACAACGACAACCAGGACACGGAGCATTGTCTCGATGTTCATCGCCGCTTGCCCCTTTCAGAATATCGAAGCTCAAAATCAAAGCTGACTGGCCGATGCCAAGCTGCTGCCTGTTGTGGTTCCATCTGATTGATCTCAGCGTGCGTATCGCGGGGGGCATCCTCGTGGGATATATTGAGGGTTGCGACGGCAGGCATTATCGAGTCGGCTGTCCCAACCGCTCCCCCGTCGTCGCCATTCGCGCCAGGCCGTGGGGTTGCAATACCTGCTGAACGGATTTCCAGGTTGCCTGGTAGCGCAATAGATACTCTGACGAGAGGCCATTGCAGGAGCTGATTCCAGGACAAAAGCCAAAACAAAAGCCGAGACAAAAGCCAGAGTCAGGCCGACAATTCTGGGTTTCATAGTACAAGCCCTCAAGTTAGATCGAAGCCGGTCGCAATTAATCCGTCCGTTTAGATTTTCCGATAGGTTAGTAGCTTTCAAACGAGTTCGCCTTGGCGCTCACATTTTGTGAGCAGTTGGGGTCGTCGATCTCACACTGTGCGCTCAGAGGATTCAACAGCAGACAGACACATGGCTCAGCCCCACATCGCGATGCCAGCGCACAGCGAAACCCAGCCCCGTAGCCACGCTCGGTGAATACGATGCGCCTGCTCAACCAAATTCAACGTCGTGTTAGTCTCGATTACAGCGTCCGTGCCGTGGCCGAACGACGCCGCGTGGCTGGCACATGGGACAAAGGCAAGTTCGGCCGCGGCACGAAGTTGGTGCTATTCGAATCGACCATGTCATCCCGCTCCCTCACTTGTTTCTGGACGACACTCAGGCTTTGCCTCGGCCGGGAGGAGCGATCACGACAATTTCCGCTCTGTCTCGAACCCAAAGGCAAGACTGCGCACAAATTTGGAGTTGGGTTAAAAAGGACCTCCATTGAGAAAGCGATATTTTAGTCCAAAAATGGTACATTCACCTTTTTCGGCCTGGTTTGATGTAGATCAAATGCCAAGCTGCTGAGCCGCCAAGTTTAGCTTGGTTAAGCATAGCAGGGAGGAATTGGTTATGTCGTTTCGAACCATCGCCTCGATCGCCGCCTCAGTCATCATTGTCATCGCATGTACGGCGGCTGTTTCAACCGACGCTTTTGCCGTTCCTGCCGGAACGACTCGTCTTCACCACCATCACCACGGCAACGCTGTCCATCATAGCGGGCAGGTGCGCCATGGACCCACCGGAGACGCCGGCGCCTCGCAGGCGCGTCGCTAGAAGCGACCCTTCGACAGGTCAGCCAGGTCGTTTCCGCAAAAACATCCTTGTAGCTCGATCCATGGGTGCATCCGCATACGGATAGCAGTGTAACCACCGCGCCGTTGTGAGGCAGGCTATCCAGCGTACCTGAGCCGATCACCGCAACCCGATGCAGCAGCGCCGGATCCATGCCGATTTGCGCCGCTCGCAGCTTTTCCACGGCCGGGGAACAAAGACGTCACCACTGCCTCTATGAGGTTTCAGCAGGTCTCACAACGAGGCAAGGAAAACCTAAAAACGGCGGAGACTTTGCTTCGCGCTGCGCTACCGCGCGTCGTATTCCGCTGAAGACATCCCGAGGGGTGGAATGGCCGCCACCCCGAACGCAAGGTGTGCACTTGTGATGCCGGTCCTGGGCTTGGCGCCCGACTGAGGGAGCATTCCGATCAGCGTCAGCTTTTGCCCGCACTTCTTGCAGGTCGGATCGTCGCCTTCGTCCATCGGCGGCAATATCAGAAAAATCCCGGGCTGAGATCCAGGCCGTATGTCGCGCAGAGCACGGAAACAAACAGGCCGGCCGCGGACATCGTAATCAGTGTCTTGAGGGTTTCGACTTCGGCGGTAGAAAATTGACGTGAAAAAGTTTGAACCAGTGCTTCCATTACTGATCTCCAATCAAAAATACGCAGGTGAGCTCGAAATAAAATAAAATAAATTGTCTCGCCGACGGTCTTTAGCCGAGCCCTGAAATCCTCAGCTGGGCTAACTCTACTGGGCTTTCGTATAAGGCAATGTGAATTGCGCCCACAGTAAAGGCATTTGTTTGTGGTCCGAGTGGCGGCCCGTAGTGCTACGAGGCTTCATTCGGGAAAAATTGGAAACTAAATCGGGTAAATTTGGCAGTGTGGCCCGAGATTAAATCGGCGACTCTGATTCCGTGTCTTGGGTATTTTTTCGAAAGTCTCTCGGGATGACTGCGGAAGATTTGGACAAAACGGCTGTCCAGTTCCTGGCTGTCGTTCGGCAACTGCCGCCGGGCCAGAAAGGACAAGACTCTTTGAAGGAGATCGGCCGACTGCGCAGCCGAATGTTTCAGCTGCTCGAACGGAGCGCGCATGCGAGTACAGCCGCCACTGACCATTGAAATCTTAGGATTGAAAGATGGTACGCAGGTCGCCGTTGAGCGAGTGATCGGCGCGGCTCTATATCTTGACTCTCTATCTTGAAGAGGCAAAGCGAATTGGTCAGCATCTGCTTTCCATTGCCGATGCGGAAGCAGCTCCCACGGGTTATCGCATCCTCGGCCACGATCACGATCTGTTTATGAAGTCGGTGGGACGAGCAGAGCGACCAAGGTCACGACTTCGGAAATGAACTCACGGCCTGAATATCGCCATGCCAGATTCTGCTTCCAAGGGCTTGGCGCCTTGGTAAGGTTCGAAGCGACCGGGATACGAATTCGCTGAAATAGGAAACGCTAAAGCGATGGGGGCGTATTGACCCAGATGATCTCAGCCGTTGATGTCCCGGGGTTGGCGAAGCTGTGGATCGATGACGACGCAAAGAAAAAAGAATCGCCTTCATTGAGGTGATAGGGGACACCTGCCACCGTCAAAAGTAGTTGCCCGCTTTTAACGTAACCAACTTCCTCACCCTCATGCTGGAGGTTGCCGCCGCTGCCTTGGCCCGGCTCGAGCCGAACCACAAAGGCCTGTAGCATCGAGCTCGAACCGAACGGGATCATCACTTCGGTTTCGGCGCTGCCACCATCACCACCAGCTTCCGAGATAATCTGCCGCTCACCTTTGCGTATCACGACTCGACCGACCGCGGATCGGTCCGGCAGGAGTTCCGCGACGGACGTATCTAGCGCCCTGGCGATCCGGTGCAGGGTATTGAGTGAAGGTGTGCTCTTATTGTTCTCGATCTTTGAGATCATGCTTTCAGAGCAGTTAGCCAAGTCGGCCAGATCCTTCAGCCGCAGTCCTTTCACCAGACGCGCGTGTCGGATTTGAACGCCAAGCTTGGAGTTGTCGACGGACGTTTCACCTCCGTCGGTTTCGGCAGTTCTCATAATCGCGGGCGTAAAGGGCATGACGACAGACTGTCTTTCGCAGGGAGGTTGCCGAATAACCTGTTCGCTCGGAAATATCCACTCCTTTATGAAAATGCTTGAATACTGAGCAAGTTGCCGCAATGCATATCATGTTTTGAAACAGATACAGCAACTTAGCCTAATTCAAGTTCTTGACATATAGGAAATTGAACTGAAAAATCCTGCGGTCCAAGACGGGAGTTGGTTCATGACGGTTCGAAGCGGCAGCGACTATCTGGCAGCCTTGGGTGACACCAGGAGCATCTATTTCGAAGGCCAACCGGTCAAAGACGTGCGGACCCATCCCGCCTTTGCAAACGCCACCGCCTCGTTCGCCAAGATGTACGACTTCCAGTCGAGGCCGGAGAACCTTGAGCTGATGACGTTCGACATCGGCGCAGGCAGGCGTGCCAACCGCGCTTGGCAGATGCCGCGCAGCCACGAAGAACTGGTTCAGCGGCGGCGCGCGCTGGAAGCATGGTCGAATGTCAATTTCGGAATGCTCGGGCGCTCGCCTGACCACGTCGCCTCCACCATCACCGGGATGGCCATGGGCGCAGACGTGTTCGACCGTTTTGGCGCCCGCAGCGCCAAGGCGGTCCGGGACTATTATCACTACGCGAGCGAACGCGACCTCTTCATCAGCTACGTTCTGCAGAGTCCTACTATCGACCGCGCTAAGCGGGCCGACCAACAGAGTTCGCTCGATATTGCTGCCACCATTGTCGATGAAGATTCGACCGGCATTACGGTGCGCGGCGCCAAGACACTCGGAACGTCGGCGGTGATGTCGGACGAGATTTTTGTCGGTGCGATCGCGCCGTTGTCCAAGGAAGAAGCAAATTTCGCACTTAGCTTTGTGATCCCGCTGGCAGCCGAGGGCGTGCAGCTTCTGTCACGAAAGTCTTACGAGGCCGAAGCCAGGTGTGAATTCGATTATCCCCTGTCCACCCGCTACGACGAAAATGACGCTGTCGTCTATTTCCACGACGTCAAGATTCCCTGGGAGCGCGTGTTTGTCTGCCGCGACATTGTGGCCGCGCGCGCCCAATGGCATGAGACCCCGACACACGTCTTCCAGAACTACCAATCGCAGGTGCGGCTGATGGTGAAGCTGCGGTTCCTCACCGGAATTGCGCGGCGTATAAGCGAAACCAACGGCACGTTCGATATGCCGCCCGTGAAATCGAAGCTCGGCTACATTTCGGCGCACGCCACCATGGTCGAGTCGCTGGTGAACGGCATGGAAGCGGCGGGGCGCTATCACGGCGAATATTTCATCCCCAACCGCGAGCAGCTGTACGCCGCGCAAGTCCTGACCCAGGAGATGTATCCGAAAGTCATCAGCGCCATTCGTGAACTCGCCGGCGGCGCGGTAATCATGCTGCCGTCATCGGTCGAAGACTTTGCCTCACCGGAACTAAAAAAGATCATCGAAGCGACGCAGGGCTCGACGACGCGAAGCGCCGAGGAGCGCGTGAAGATCTTCCGCCTCGCATGGGATGCGACGGGGTCAGAATTCGCATCACGCCACCTGCAATACGAAATGTTCTACGGTGGCGGCGCGCATGTCACAACAGCCCATGCCTTCCGGACATTCGACTGGAATCGTGCGACCGAAATGGTCGATCGCCTCGAAGGCTCATACGACATCAGGGGATCGAGCGAAACGGCGAAGGCAAAGTCTGATCTGCCATTAGCGAGTTGAGTCGCGCAAATGTCTTGACGACGATGTGGTCCAATTCTTGCGAGGACGGTCTTAACTCGAACCGGCGCTGACGGTGGGAATATTGGCATGCGAGTTCTGATCGTCGGAGCGGGAATCGGCGGGTTGACGACGGCACTTGTGCTTCATCGCCGTGGCATGGACGTGACGCTGGTAGAAGCCGCTGCCGAGATATCCGAACTCGGAACCGGCATCAATCTGCTGCCGCATGGCGCAGGAATTCTGCATGAGCTCGGATTGGGTCCGCAGCTTGCGGCCGTAAGTCTGCAGACCCGCGCTATCGAATATCGAACCCAATACGGCCAATTGATCCTGCGAGACCCGCGTGGCCGGCATGCGGGGTCGCCCTGGCCGCAATATTCCATCCATCGTGGCAAACTCCAGGCAGTCCTGCTCGAGAAGGTCCGCGCCACCTTGCCGCCTTCGGCCGTTCTCGTGGCGCACCGCTTCGAGCAATTCGAAAATGGCGCGGACGGAGTCACCGCCGTTCTGCGGCGGCGTGCGGATAATCTGCCCGTTACGATCAAGGCGGACCTGTTGATAGGCGCGGACGGCATCCATTCGACGGTGTGCCGCCAGATTCATCCCGACGCGGCGCCGCTGGTCTTCTCGGGCACAATGATGTGGCGCGGCGTCGTCGAAGCCGAGCCCTTCCTCGATGGCGAAACCATGATCATTGCCGGACACCACGACACTAAAACGGTCGTCTATCCGATCGAGGCTCCAAAAGGTGGCGCTCCCGTGCTGACCAACTGGGTGGCCGAGATCAACATCGGCCAGAACGCTTCCTATCAAAAGGAAGATTGGAGCCGGCTTGCAAGCCTCGAAGAATTCGCTGCGACTTTCGAGGAGTTCCGCTTCTCGTTTCTGGATATTCCCAAGCTGCTCCACGGCACCGAGCGCATATTCGTCTATCCAATGGTCGATCGTGACGCGTTGCCTTTCTGGAATTGTGGGCGGGCAACGTTGCTCGGCGATGCCGCGCATCCAATGTATCCAATCGGCGCAAATGGCGCATCACAAGCCATTCTCGACGCCTCAACGCTCGGTCAGGCGTTCGATGAAACCACGGATGTCGGGGCTGCCCTCGCGCTCTACGAACGCCGGCGGCTGCCTGCCACGGCCCAGGTCGTCACGAGCAATCGCGGCAAGGGGCCGGAAGCCGTGCTCGAGCTCGCGCGCCAGCGTGTGCGAGGTCCCGAAGACGATATTGCCGCGCTGATTTCGCAGGCTGAGATCGATGCAATTACTAAGAACTACCAGAAAGTTGCCGGGTTCGATGCGACGACACTGACGAATCGGGCTCAGTCGGTCCGATGAACGCTACGTCGAAGTGGTGGTGGCCCCGCGTATGAGCCGAGCGCGGGTTCAGGACAGGCGGCTCCCAACGCGTGATCTCCTCGGGACAGGAGATGTATCAACAGGTGGCTGACATGACCCAGAATACGGCAGTAATTGAGGTCGACACCACGATCGACGAGGGAAGGTGGACATCGTTTCAGACGGCGACTGTCCTGATCTGCGGTATCGTAACCCTGATCGATGGATTTGACGCCCAATCGATCGGGTTCGTTGCCCCGGTTCTTGCAAAGCAATGGGGCGTCGCGCCCGCAGCCTTCGGCCCGGTCTTCAGTGCCAGCCTGGTCGGCATGATGATCGGCGCCTTAAGTCTTGGGCCGATCGCCGATCGCTTCGGGCGAAAGATTGCGGCGATCCTGGCGATAACGTTCATGGGAGTCTTCACGCTGGCGAGTGCAAAGTGTACGTCGGTCGAGAGCCTCATGGTTGTTCGCCTGCTGACGGGCATCGGTCTCGGCGGTGCGCTTCCCAATTGCGTGGCGCTAAGCGGTGAATATGCGCCGGCGCGCTGGCGGGCGACCGCGATCGGCGCCATGTTTTGCGGATTTCCGCTCGGCGCCATGCTGGGCGGACTGCTCTCGGCGCGAATTATTCCCGCCTTTGGCTGGGAATCGGTGTTTTACGTCGGCGGCAGCATTCCGCTAATCCTGATTCCGATCCTTGCGGTCATTTTGCCCGAGTCGATCCGCTATCTTGTCGTTCGCCGCAAGGAGCCCAAGCGTATCCTGAGCCTGCTGCACAAGATCGCGCCGGAAGTTCAGGCGACGGAATCGAACGTGTTTGTTGTCCGAGAGGATACGGGAGCAGGCGTTGCGATCAGTGAATTGTTCTCGCACGGGCGCCTTCTCGGAACGCTGATGTTGTGGATTTCGGTCTTTGCAAATATTCTGCTGTACTATTTCCTGATCAACTGGCTGCCGCTGCTGCTGCAACAAGCCGGTCTCTCGCTCAGCAATGCAATACTGCTCACGGCTCTCCTGAATTTCGGCGGTATCGTCGGCACCATCGTTTTTGCGCGGAGCCTTGATCGTGCCGGTAACAGCCGGATCCTCATATGGGCATTTCTCGGCTGTACGGTGTTCACCGTGATGCTTGGCTATGCTGGCGCCAACATACCCATGTTGGTGGTTGCCGTGTTCCTTGCCGGTTTCTGCGCCAATGGCGCGTTGAACAACTTGAGTGCGGTCGCCGCCAATCTCTATCCAACAAATGTTCGCGCGACTGGGATCGGTTGGGCACTCGGGTTCGGCCGGGTAGGATCGATCATAGGGCCGATGATCGGAACCTGGTTGCTGCTGGCGAAGGTGGAGCTGGCCCATCTCTTCACGATCATTGCCACTCCGTCGCTCTTCGCGGCCGTTGCGATGTACGTGTTGAACATGCGGCCGTCAGAGACCGCGACGACGCCGGTTACGGATACGGTCCGGACGGCGGATGTCTGAGGAAGCAGCGCGCGGGGCAATCTTCAGATTGCCTCGTGGCATCAAGCGGCTCGTTGGAGAATGGGATCAAACAATGGACATCAGCGTCGGAGTCGTGGGGCTCGGCATCATGGGCGGTGCGATTGTCGAGCACATCGCACGCAAGAGTGAGGTGGTCTACGGCTGCGATATAGATGCGCAAGCAAAAGACCGTGCCCGGGGCGTCGGCGTTCGCTTGACCGAGGATGTGTCGACGCTGGCCCAACGCTGTACCATCGTCATGACCAGCCTTCCGAGCTTCGCCGCCGCCAAATCCGTGATTGACGATATCGCCGCGGCAGCCGAACCCGGCTGCATCATTGCTGAATTGTCGACTTTTTCGCTCGATCAGAAGCTTGCGCTTCGCGACAAGGCCGCCACGGCCGGTCACGTGATGATCGACTGCCCGCTTAGCGGGACCGGGGCGCAGGCGAAAACCGGCGATGTCGTCGTCTATGCCAGCGGAGAAAAAGCCGCCGTCGAAAGCTGCGAACCGATCTTCGCCCAATTTTCGCGGGGCTGCTTCAATCTTGGCGCTTTCGGCAATGGCAGCCGGCTCAAGTTCATCGCAAATCATCTGGTCGCGATTCATAACGTGGCATCGGCCGAGGCCATGGTGCTCGCCATGAAAGCAGGGCTCGATCCAAAGCAGGTCGTTGAGGTTATCCGAGCCGGCGCCGGAAGCTCGCGCACCTTCGAAATGCGCGCACCTCTAATGGCGGAAAACCGTTATGAGCCGCCCACCATGCAACTCGATACCTGGTTCAAGGATATGGACGTCATCGATGCGTTTGCTCACGGGATGAAGGTGCCGACCCCGCTCTTCGATTCTACCAAGGCTATCTACGCCGCAGCCAGTTCGATGGGATACGGAGCCGTCGATACGGCTTCCGTTTGTGCAGTTCTGGAGCGGATGGCCGGTCTTGTTCGTCCTCCGTCGTAGGACGGGGCGGTAGCCCCCCGAGACTGATAAGAATACCCTTAAAACGGATTCAGTTCGCGCACTGATAGGGTTCTCTACAAAATGGCGTCGGTTCGCGGACTGATAACGTTTCTCTTCTTTCCTTATCAGTTGTCCTTACAGGTGGCCGTTTTTAGTAAAACCTTATCAGTTACCCCTTTCAACGCGCATGACCGTTGTTGAGGCAAAAGCGGACATCGTTCTCTCTCAGGGGCGGCAACACTATCGACCCTTAGCGGACGTTCGGGCCGAGGCTTCGGATCCAAGAACGGCATATCTTTACGCTAACGATATCGGACGCCGTTTGCAAAGAATGCGCCGTAGCCCGGATGGCCTTTATCGCCGTTGGGCTCGTCGGGCTTTACGGCCGGCTGTCTGCTCGGCATGTCGCGCAAATGCGCGAATGAAACCGATACGAAGCGACGCTCTTCTCCATAGAAGTCCGATCCGGCGGACCATCGATCGATCCGAGATGGGTATCTTGCGTAACGTCAGACCCTCCGGCCAGGGCGGCGGATAGTCCGGGAGCAGCGAGACACCGAGACCGCGATCCACCATGATTGCAATCGCACCGAGCCCGTCGAGTTCGAAGCGCTCGATCGGGTGGATGCCTTTCTTGCGTAGATATCGATCGATCGCTTGACCTGCGTGAAGTTTGCGGTGAAGACGAATGAAAGGCTCCTGCCGCAATATCACAAGTGGGTCTCGTTCTAGGATCATTGCTGACGCTAGGACGACATATGGCTCCTCGCGCAACAGCGACCAATCGCATGTCTTCGGGATCGCAAAGGGGGGCTCGCTTGTAATGGCGACATCGGTTCGTTCCTCAATGAGCTCCCGGTACACTTCGGCCGAATCCCCGCGGGCGATTCGCAACTCGATTTGTGGATGACTTGCCGAAAAGTGGGCTAGTACGTCGGGGAGGAAACCGGTGAGCATGCTTGGAACGACACCAAGCCTCAGTTCGCCGCTCAGAATACCGCTTGCGGCGACTGACTTCAGGTCTCGGATTTCGCGTTGAACAGACCTGGCTCGTTCCAATACAGCGACTGCGGCGCTGGTCGGATGTACGGTTCGCCCCGACCTCGCAAGGAGCGGGATGCCGATCTCGGTTTCAAGAGCCTGAATTCGCTGCGCCACAGCAGAAGCCGTCAGGTTGAGCCGACGCGCGGCCTCGGCCAAGGACCCACACTCGACCACCGTCACAAGCGTTTCGAGGAAGCGTGTATCCATCCCAAGAAAATCTATCTTCTGAAGATACAAAATCCAATATTTATTTGTTGTCTGGCGACCTATGGTTACGGCTGCAAACGTGACGTTGCCTCTGGAGAACCGACCATGAGAAAGTCACTCGCCGCTGCAATGATTGCGATCTCTCTTTGCTCGTCCGCTATTGCGGCAGAATACCCTGTCCATGGGATCACATTCATCGTCCCGTTCGCGGCCGGCGGCCCCACGGACACGGTCGCTCGCGCCATTGCTGGATCCATGAGCAAGAGCCTCAATCAGCCAATCATCATCGAGAACGTCGCCGGGGCTGGCGGTAGCGTCGGTGTTGGCCGTGCAGTTCACGCGTCGCCCGACGGATACACTCTCAGCGTCGGCAACTGGAGCACGCATGTCATCAATGGCGCGATGTATACGTTGCGGTACGATTTGTTGAACGACCTGGAGCCAATCGCACGTCTTCCGAGCGCGCATCAACTGATCGTCGCCCGAAAGGGCGTAGCTGCGAACACTCTCAGTGAGCTTGTCGCATGGATGAAAGGCCGGACGACCCTGGTCGGCACCGCGGGAGTCGGAAGCGCCAGCCACATCGGTGCAGTGCTGTTCCAGAGCGAGACCGGGGCGCGGATCACGCCCGTGCATTATCGCGGCACCGCACCCGCAATGATTGACCTGATCGGCGGGCAAATCGACGTCATGTTCGATCAGGCCGCAAACTCTTTGCCGCAGGTCCGTGACGGAGCCATCAAGGCTTACGCCGTGACGAGCGCGGCACGCCTACAAACCGCGCCGGACATTCCGACCGTTGACGAAGCCGGCCTTCCCCATTTTTACGTCGAGGTTTGGCATGGCCTTTGGGCCCCGAAGGGGACGCCGCCCCACGTCGTAGCGAAGCTCAACGCCGCGGCATCAGAGGCGCTTGGCGATCCGTTGGTTCGAGATCGATTGACTGTGCTCGGCTTGAGCTTTCCCGACCCGGCCGATGGCTCACCAGCGGCGTTAGGCGCATTGCAAAAATCCGAAATCGCCAAATGGTGGCCAATCGTGAAGTCAGCGGACATCAAGGGCGAATAGCGTATGTTGGCCGCTGGCCCTTAGCTCCGGCAGCTTGCAGGATGGTTCGAGTACTGACGCGATCTTGCCCCGGCCCCATCCGAAGCAGCTCTGCCCGTGGCGACGGACCGGCCAAAAGATCACTCGGTTGCGCTTGCAGCGCGTTTCAGAGTTACCAGAGCAGTACCTCCGCCGGAAGCCGGTGTAGGATTCTTATATGTGAGTTCATCACCGTTGATCGCGATCAAACGTGTCTGATTCGTATTGTCCCACGCAGGAAAGCTACTGCCGATAATATGCAACGATATTGAGTTTTCAGGTTCATTGATTTTGTAGTCGCCGAACATCACGACTATCCCCTCCAGAGCGGCGTCGCTTTCCCCGGCAACCGGAAAGTCGCGGCGTGCAAATTTTGGTCGTCCCGGACGCATGAGATTGATTGAGAAGTGATTTGCCGCATCGAACATGAAATATCCTTTTGGGTTGGAACCAAATGCTTCGGTGGTTTTCCCGGTCTTGTTATTCACGTTCACAAACGAAATGACGCTCCAAGTCCCCACAAGCTGCTGTTTGAGCGGCTCTGTGGCTTCCGCTGGTAAAAATCCGCACGTAAGTGCTGCGGCTATCGGAATTGACAATAGTGTTTTCATGGACTCCCTCCGGCTTTCTGGAACGTTCAATCTATGACGGATTCCGGGTTGGCCGCTGAGCTTAATCAGAGCCTCGAAATCATTCTAGCGGGCACTCTGTGTGAGCGGGGCAATTCATCCCAAAATACCGCGCCGAGGGCCAGTACACGATTGGCCGCGCCAAGACGTGGGCATGCGTTCGAAAGGCAATCGGCCCAAAAGCGCTACGAACCACTTCGGACGTTGTGCCAAGGTGGGCCCACGGTCACGCCGTCGATTTCGCGTAAGCCATTGAGTGAGAAGGTCGAGGGCCTGTAGGCAAGCCAGGACAGCTGTTAGAGCGTGAGCTGACGTTGCGGCGAGCGATGCCGCAATATCCGCTTGCGGGTGCGAAGCGGCATCCTCGCGAATATTTCAGGAACCAATGCTCAATCCCCCGTGTTGGCCCCACATCAGTGGAGTTTAGGACTTGCGCGGCGGCATCGTAGCTTGGTGCGTTTGCGTCGCCGTATCAATGCGTTACCACGATGAAATCAGTGTCTTTTCCCGTCTCGCCGCTAAATCCGTTGTCGGAAATAATCAATGAAGAGGCCGGCGTCAGTAGTTCAGAGATCCTCTCAACCGTATCCGGGGGTATTTCGATGCGGTCGAGGGCAGCGTTGGCCTTATCTGGCAACGGGGCCGACGGGAGTGGTTGCTTTGCGGGCGCTTCGCGCTCTTTTGTGGCACCCTCGGACATGCGAGGAAAATCTTCCGGTATCGATACGACGGTCCAGCGAATGGCCGCTCCCTCGTTCTGGAATTCCATTGCGGTAAACACGTGCGTTCCTAGCGGCTGTTCCGGATTTTCGACCCTGACCGGGACATCAAACAACGGCGCGAATCCCCGGCGCACGAAGAGCTTACTCAACTTGCGACTCACGAAGACGGAAATCGGAACGATCTTATTTGGTGCACCTCGAGCGGCAGCCGAGCCGGGAATCTGGAGACTAGTGGTTTCCGGAGTTTCGGCGTTGGACACTGGCAATCCCCGCGTTGCCGCGGCTGCGGCTATGCCAGTCTGAAATTCGGGCGAACTGGATACGGCTTTCGGCTTGAAAAGGTGAGGATTAGTTATCTCGACCGGCTGGACATCGTTGTGCGCAATGATCACGCGCGCGCCGCGCTTCGTGAGATGCCAGAGTCGGGCGGCAAAGTCATTTTTCAAGCGGATGCAGCCGTGTGAGGCCGGATGCCCGGGCACGACGCCGGCATGCAACGCTATCCCGGACCAAGTGATGCGCTGCATGTAGGGCATAGGCGCAGCGCTATAAATATTTGAACGGTGCCATCGTTGTTTATCGATCACGCTGAATACGCCGAGTGGCGTAGGATGCCCCTGAATTCCCGTGGACACTGAGGAGCGCGCGATCAGGGTTCCGTTGTCAAAAAGCGAGACCCGTTGGTCTGTGATCGAGACGATGATCTGGAGGGGGCCCTTCGGAAAGTCCTTGGGCCGGGCGTTCCCCGCCGATTCAGAGTTTGGCGGTGCGTGGCGGTGCTTGTGGTTGGACGTGGCGTGATGGCCTGGCCAGAACGTGTACCGGGGCCAAAACGGAAATTGGGCGTGTGCAGTTCCTGCTGACAGCATGAAAATGGCAATTACTGGCATTGTTATTGCGGCGAGGGGTCCGCTGTTGATGTGTCCGGGGAGTGATGCAGACATGGTGCGCTCACGGCACTGTTCAGGCGTTTCCGCGCGCCGCGAAGCTCGGCGCCTAACGCGTCATTCCGATGGCACGCCACCGCGTTTCGAAAGTATCCGAGTCATCTGGTGCCCGCGCTTGTGAATCCAAGGGATTGCCGGGCTTCTGCTCTGCCGGAGCGCTTGTAGGATCTCGATCGGAATTCGGTTGTGCTGAAAGCCCGCGCGCGCCACTCCAGAAGGATTTCGAAAGCTGGGGCTTGCCTTCGTACCAGCATTGCCTTCCGTCAATCAAACGCCAGGACCAGTATCCGTGCTGATTTGGTGGCTTCGCGGCGCTGCATTTTTGTTTCGCCTGTGCAATTGGTATCTCAATGGATGAGAGCGTAGCGACGCAGGTGGCGAAAGCGATTAATGGAGTCCGTTTCCTCATTCGGTACCTCATGGAGTTACATGCGAGGTCCAATCAGAATCACGACGTTGCAACCACAAGTTCCCTTTCAAATCTGGTCGTAATGGGTCGAAAATTGGGCGGTATTCATAACTAGGCCGCCCGGGCAGGCCGCATGCGTCGCATAGCCCCACAGCCTTGCGGCCGATTTCGTGAGCGTCAGTGGCGCGGCACGGCACAGGGATGGATTTCCATTGAAGCTGGCGGAATGGATCGATGCTCACGGGACGGAGTTTCGAATCGGGCGACCGTATCTCGATAAGGATTCAAGCGTATGGCTCGAAACTGGACCGTCTGCCCAAAATTCTCGAAGGCGTTTTGTGCCAAGGCTCCCAATTCGCGAATGATGGCTATGGAATGCCCGTTTCCAGGAGCACAGCAGACACATAATGGCGAAACGAGTGTTACGCGTCCCCGAAAAGGCGATCGGGATTGCTGACCGTTCCTCCGGGCCCTGATGAAGCCAAGGCATCGCTAATCAGGCATCGCATATAGAAATAGCAGCGAGATTTATCCTCGTTCCAAATTGATTTCAGGTGCGGTTCGCCAACAGAGGGTGCCTTTGCGTTCTTCGGCATACAAAAAACCGCTCCACGCAGTCCAGAATGCAGTTTCCTCGTCAAGCCCGAACTCAAAGGGTCCAGCGATTGCACAAATCGACGTTCCGAATCCGCAAGAATTCCACGTCTTGGTGGCAGCTTAGAAGAGCGCCCCGTCTTGCTGATCGCGCAGACCTACGCGGCGCCAAACTTCTCTTGAAGAGCTGGAAACAATTTATCCGGCTTGAACGGAGTATCCCTAAAGCGAATTCCTGTCGCGTTCTTGAGCGCATTGCCAATAGCGGCTGCCACCGGGTTGTAAGGACTTTCGCTCATCGATTTCGCACCCATTGGTCCAATCGCGTCCTTTGTGTCGGCGAAATAAACGTCCGTACGTGGCACGTCAGCGTACGAAGGAAAATGGTATTCTCGCAGCTTCGGATTGATCACTTGACCCCGATCGTCGATCAGAAGCTCTTCGTAAAGCGTCGCACCGAGCGATTGGGCGACGCCACCTTCGATCTGCCCGCGGCACTGCATTGGATTTGCCACGACGCCGGCATCGGCGGCCTGAACACTTTTAAGGATTCGAATTTCACCGGTGTTCTTGTTCAAGGCCACGCGGAACCCCTGCACATTGAAGGCAACCGATCTCGGCGTACCTGTCGAGTTTCCGTCGGCCATCAGCGTCTTGTGCTCTGCTTGTGCGGCGGCTGCAAGCTGAAAAAATGTCAGGCGATAATCGCCGCAGACCACGGATCCGTTGTCGAGCGAGCAGAGATCTGGATTGATATTGGTCTGGACGGCGGCAAACGCCCTGAGATCTTCTGCCAGTCGTTGCGCGGCGGCCTGGGTCGCGAGACCCGCAACGAACACGCCCGTGCTGCCATACGCGCCGGTATCGTGGCCCCCGTTTGCCGTATCGGATTGCCGCAGGTGGATACGATCCACGGTCACCATTAATTCGCTGGCGGCAATCTGACGGTGTACGGTGCTGGTGCCGTTCCCGAATTCCGCCGTCCCCACGACCAAATCGAAATATCCGTCATCGCGTAATGTAATGCGCGCGTCGGCGATGTGGCCGTCCGGCGGCGCGGTAGTCACCATGGTAAGCGCAATACCATCTCCGACCAACCATTCCTTCGGCAGTCCGGTTAGGGCGTCACCAGTCCGCATCGACCGCTCGACAAGGTCGATGCACTGATCGAGACCGTAACTGCCATACATGATATCGGCATGATGGGGCCCGGGCGGCGATAAGATGGGATCGCCCGGTCGTATGACGTTTCGCAGCCGGAATTCGTATGGACTCAAGCCAAGTTGTTCCGCCAGTTCGTCAATTGCGGCCTCCACTGCGAATATTGTCTGAGGCAGGCCGTAACCACGAAATGCCCCGGCGGGCAGCGAATTAGTATATGCGACGACAGCGTCGACCTTTTTGTTTGGACAGCGGTAGACGCCCATCGATTCGCTGCAGGCGTGAAACAGAACCGACCGTCCGTGATTGCCGTAGGCGCCGGTGTTAGAAAGGACGTCGATCTGCAAGGCGGTCAACAAGCCGTTTTTATCGGCTCCCGCTTTGACGGCGACGCGCATGGGATGCCGCGTCGAGGCGGAAGTGAACTGTTCTTCGCGCGTGAATTCGAGCTTAACCGGGCGGCCGGTCTTGAGCGCGGCGAGCGCCAGGATGTCCTCAACGAACATCTCCTGTTTACCGCCAAATCCGCCACCGACGCGTTCGCAAAAAACCCGAACTCTTTCCGGATTGAGATCGAAGATTTGCGCCAGACCACGGCGGGTCAAGAACGGCGTTTGCGTGCTGGAACGAACGTTGAGTACGCCATCGGCATCGACCCAAGCGAGACCACCGTGCGTTTCAAGGTGCCCATGCTGAACTCTGTGACTGTTAAATACGCCTTCATAGGTGACGTCGGCCTTGGCCAGGGCTTCCGCGACGTCGCCGAACTCTCCGTGTATTTCGGCAATGATATTGCGCTTCGGATCGCTGATGCGGTTCTCGACAATTTTGTCGCCGTGAATGGCCGGCGCGTTTCCGGCAATGGCGATTTCGGCGTCAAAAACCGGTGTGAGAAGATCGTATGTGACGCCAACCTGACGACAGCCTTCCTCGGCGGCGCTTTCCGTTTCCGCGATGACAGCAGCGACCTTTTGCCCAACAAAACGCACGATATTGTCGAGCACGCGTGTGTCGTCGGGATTTCGCGTCAATCGCTCGTGCCGCGCCGTCGAGAATAGAGTTGTCGGTGCATCTTCGAATGTAAGAACGCTGTGGACACCGGGAACGGCGAGGGCGGCGTTTTTGTCGATCGCGATAATCTTGGCGTGCGGGTGCGGAGAGCGCAGCAGCTTGATGTGAAGACCATCCGCCACTTCTACGTCGAAAGCGTAGCGGGCAGCACCCCGAACGATCTGCGGCGCTGCCGGCGCGGCAAGGCTGCGGCCGAAGGCAATGCCGCCCGTGACAGTCTCAACATTGGTTTTTCCGTTTAACGCATCCTCGATGGCGCGATAGCCCGTACAACGGCAAATGTTGCCTTTTAGGGCCGTATCGAGATCCTTCAATTGCCTCTGATTTAGAGATGCACAGGTCAGGATCATTCCAGGCGTGCAAAAACCGCATTGGAACGCCTGGGCATCGAGAAACGCCTGCTGGACCGGATGAAGATCGCTACCGCCGGCAAGACCCTCGATCGTGGTGATGGCATGACCGTGGGCTCGAAACGCCGGGACGATGCAGCTGTGCACCGGTTCGCCATCAAACAGGACCGTACACGCGCCGCAATCGCCCGTATCGCAACCTTTCTTGACGCCGAAATGTCCGAGTTCACGAAGAAAGGTTCGCAGACACTGCCCGGGCCGAGGCTGCCGGGTATGGTCTTTGCCATTGATCAGGTAGCCCGTCGCCATATCGGATTTGGAATAGTTCTCCGGTATGCTTGGGCAGGACATTAGTCATCGCCCTCACACGTCGACGCGAAGCCGCACATCCAACGGCTTCGTGTCATCGGTCATCACGGCCCGATGCGGGCTGGCAAGGCAAGATCGCCGCAGACGACTAATTGGCTGTCGGGAAAAACTTATCCGTGTAGATGTCGTCGGGCTTCATGCCTTCCCGCATGCCAAAGTATTTTTCCTGAATTGCGATGGTTTGCAGCAAATCCTCTTTGGCGATCCAGCCATAGGGTTTACCCGCGCTGTTGTCGGTGTGGAGAAACCGCGGAAGGGTCTTCATTTCTTCGCTGAGAATTTCAGGGTCGGTTTCGGGGTTGGCATTGTGAACGGCGGCGACGGCGGCGACAGGGTCTTTCTCGGCGTCGGCTGCGCCTTTCTGTGTAGCAATCATGAATTTCTTGATGATATCGGCTTTCTTTTCCGCCGTATCCTTCGTCACGAAGATACCCGTGCCGAGCGTATTGATTCCCGAATCGGAAAACATCATCGGCGGATTGATAGGCTTGACTTTGTTCACTTTGGTGCCATCAGGCACGGCCCAGGCTGCGATGAAATCGATGTCACCGCTGATAAGCGAACTGTACATTGACGCGTGGTTCACCGCGATTTTCTTGATTTTTGACATGTCGATCTTGTTTTTCTCGGCGAAAGCATCGAATAAGCGCTGAGCCTGGTCGCCGGGAACGGCGCCGAACTTCTTGCCTTCGAGATCACTCGGCTTTGTGATGCCGGAGGTCTTCAGCGTGATGACGGATTCCGGTGCCCGCTGCATGATGCCGGCAATGCCAATTACGGGCGCTCCTTTTGAGGCGGCGAGAGCGAGAGCCGACAGACTTGCCAGACCGATCGTCTGGTTTCCGGCGCCTATCAGCTGAAGGGTTGTGACGCTGCCTTGTCCCGATAGGATTTCGACATCGAGGCCTTGATCCTTGTAATAGCCTCGCTCTTTGGCGAGGAAAAGGGCCGAATGGTCGGCGCCCGGAAGCCAGTCCAGCCGGACGCTCACTTTTTCCAGCGATTGCGCTCTCAGCGGCGAGGCGCTCGTGACGGCCAAAATACCTGCGAAGGCTCCCAAGGCGACGCGCCGTGTCACTTGTCCGTACCGGTTGAAAACGTTCGTCATTGCTTCCTCACATTGTCGGAGTGGCCACAGCAGGGATGCGCGTCAATGGTATCCCGTTGGTATTCCAATTGTCGACGTGAATTAAACACCGTTTTTTTGGCTGCACAAGTCCATACTTCCGAGGCGTTTTGACTGCGACTTGAATGAGCAGAATTCTAGGGAGATGCCCAAATCGGACGCGTGTCATGATGCGAAAATTGGCATGGAGCACGCCGTCGCACGCGCTGGCCGAAGGATATTGTGGTGGGGCGCAATGATTGCCGGAGAAATGATAGTCGCGATAGGTCGTTGCCTCCAGGGCCGACACGCGTCACCGGAGCCATTCGCGTATGCGGGATGTCACCGACCCGCCCGAAGGCTGTGATCGACCGAGAATATGGCCAAGCCGCTATCTTTCGGCCTTGACCAAATATTTAAAGGCTTCGAATTCTTTCGACTATTTCGTCGCGGAGCGTGTCCAGATGCTCCAACATCGCCATCTTTGCTCTCTGAGCATTATTCATGATCAGCGCATCAATGAGCTTCAGGTCTTCAGGCCGTCCTGAATTTTTCTTGCCAGGCAATTCCGTTAATTCGAAAAGCCGTGTTCTGCGGCGCAGGTTGCGAACCAGGTCTGCCAGGCAGTCGTTACGCAGGGCGCCAACGATGCTGAGATGGATGCTCTCGTCCAACGCAATGAGTTCGGCGCTATTCTGATCGTCGGTAACGCTGAGTAGCCTTTCTTTCAGGTCGGCAAGCAAGGATATGTCCAGCTTGCCCGCAGCAAGAAAGGCTGCTTCCGGTTCGATCAATCGCCTCACATGAAGCATATCGAGAAATTCTTTAACGGTGACGCGGCGGACCGCAAGCGTGCGTCCCGATCGTGTGAGCAAACCTTCACCTTCCAGGCGGCCTAGAGCGTCGCGAATGGGAGTCCGTGACAGCTTCAGCTTTTCGGCGAGGCGGCTTTCTTGAATCACATCGCCGCCGCGTAGCTCACCGTTCGAGAGCTTTTCGGTCAAATAGGCATAGGCACGGTCAGCCATGCTTGGTGCATTGGCGTTTGCGTTCAACAAACTCATTCCGACCGCGCGGGTTTTTGCCTTGCGCTTGCCGAAGTTCTCCACTTTCCGGGGACTCGCGACCGCATCTTTGGGCGATGACGTCCGACGGGCGACCTGGTTGCTTTTGGCTTTCACTCAGAAGTTCCTATCGAAAGTATTCGTTCTACAATAGCAGCTCTTACGTTGTCGATGTGCTCGGCCATCCGTTCCTGCGCAACGGCGACGTCACCGGATGCCGCCGCATTGATGATTGCCAGATGTTCTGCGGCCCCGGGCTTTAAGCGAGACGGAATCCGTTCAGTTGAAAAGATGCGAGTCCGTCGGCGAAGATCCAGAATCGTGTTGGCCAGAAGCCGGCTTTGGGCCGCATCACTAATTGCTCCATGAACGAGGTCGTCCACCGCCCAATGTTCGGCCGCTGTCGGAGTAGGCCTTTGGAGAAGCTGTTCGATGGCATCGCGCGTCCGCTGAGCCACGGAAATCGGCAAGCGGTTTTGCGCGGCAATACCGGCCGCTTCGACCTCCAATAGTTTTCTGGTCTTGAGGATTTCGATGAATTTTTGAACCGGTATTCTAGACACCGCGGGCGAGCGGTTATCCTGGGAGGTGATAAGCCCCTCGGCAGCCAGCCGCGATATTGCTTCCCGTACCGGCGTCCGTGAGATTTCAAGTTCTAGCGCCAGCCTCCGTTCGTTGAGGACGGTGCCGGGGGCCAGTTCACCCGACAGAATAAATTCGAGCAACTTCTCGTAGGCGAGGCCGCTAACCGGCTGCTCTCGGGGGGCGTTCGCCTGACTCAAACGAGCCTTAGCTAACGTTGTTTTCGTCCCGGCTGGTGGCATTATGATACCTTAATTGTGTCTGACACACCATAAAACGACTCAGTGTATACCAACACCGAGGCGTGTATCATTGGCTTACATCAACACGCAATTCGAAGGCCTGCAGTCGAATTCAGGTCAGCTTAGACGATTTCGAGGACCACGGCCGAAGTCGTTGAGGGGGTCACAATCACTGAATCGCAACAGTCGGAAAGCCTTGGCGAGCACACCCGAGACAGGCTCATTGAGATGCTGGTGTCCGGTGAATTGAAGCCCGGACTAATTCTTCAGGAGCGTCGGTTAGCGTCGATCTTGGAAATTTCCAGGACGCCGTTGCGGGCGGCGTTGAGCCAATTGGAGGTAAAGGGTCTGGTCAAGCGCCAGGCGGGACGCTTCGCCATACCTGACGGTTTGGATATTCAGTGCGTGGTTGAGGCGTTCAATCTTCGGCGGCTTCTCGAGATGGAATTTGCCAGTCTTGCTGCCGGGAAATTGTCGGCGGCGCAATCGGAGAGTATTCGGACAAATAGTTCGAAGCTGTTGGAGCAGTCGACCCCCAAGACCGCAGACTACTGGCGTGTCGACAACGAATTTCACACCGTAATCGCAGAAGCGGCAGGAAACGAATTTTCGGCGTCGCTTGGATTGGACCTGCGTCGACAGACCCACGTTTTCGTGGCGCCTCGCGATTTAGACGCGATCAAATTGAGTATCCTTGAGCATTTTGCGATCGTCGACGCCATTATGTCCGAAGACGCGGCGCGGTCTCGCGAACTGATGGACGCACATATCGCGCATGAGAAGGCCGCCGCTTTGTCGAAAGCGTTGGGCGAAACGTAAGGTCGCGATCGTCCGCAAAACGAAGCTCAAGCAATCTTGGCAGCGGTAGGTTTTCGGTCCAGCAAACGCCGGTCCAGCCGCTGCATCAAGTGTCCGAGTTCCTCATGATCGTCGCGCGAGAGTCGCGGCCCGGGCGCGCGTACGAAGCTGCTCTTGATCGCGCCGCGGCGGCGGAGCACCTCCTTGCGTAAGGCCAGCCCGATGCCGGGCTGTGCTTCGTGACGCAGAAGCGGCAAATAAAGATCAAAGATATCTTCGCCGCCCTCGGCATCGCCGGCCGCAAATCTTTTGGTGACCTCGACCAGCATTTCGGGGTAGCCGAATCCGGTCATGGCGCCGTCAGCTCCCCTCGTGAGCTCCTGAGGCAGATAAAGGCCCCCGCTACCTGCGAGGATGCTGATCCGGCGATGCTTTCCTTCGAGGGAGCAGCGGCGCAGGCGGGTCAGCTTGTCCATACCCGGACAATCCTCATGCTTGAGCATGACGATCGAATGAAAGGCGTCGATCATCTTATTGATGGTGTCGACCGACAGATACACCGTCGTGGCGAACGGAAAATCTTGCAAGGCGATCGGAACGGAGCTTCCTAATCGCTCGCAGACGGCAGAAAAATATTTGAAGACCTGCTCCTCGGTACGTAGCGTCGATACCGGTGCGACCATGACGCCGGCAGCTCCGGCGCCCATGGCCTCAGATGCAAGGCTCAGCAGGACATCAGTGCCGGGATTGCTGACCCCGACGATAAGCGGGACTTTGCCGTCGATCCGTCGAAGGAACCGCTTCATCACCAGTCGGCTCTCTTCCTCAGATAATTTGTTGGCCTCGCCCATCATTCCGAGAACGGTCATCCCGCTCACGCCTGTCTGGAGATAGAAGTCCACTAATCGGTCGATGCTTTCAAAATCGACTTTGCCATCGTCCTGGAATGGCGTCGCCGCGATGACGTAAACGCCCTTTTCTGCTTCGGTCACAAGTCTAGTCATTGCCGCTTTCGGTCAAAGCTATTTGAATTCGGCCGTCGCCGTTACGTCCGCCGCTCGGCCCGGATGGACACATGCCAAGGTATGACCTTCTGCTCGAGGGCTTCGATGAGCCAAAAGAAAACCATGCCCAGCGCAGAAAGCAAAATGATCGCGGAGAACTGACGGGTGATGTCGAAATTCGACGAGGCCGTCAGGATGATGTAGCCCAATCCCGCGTCGGCGCCGACGAACTCACCTACGACCGCGCCGATGACGGCTAGAACGGCGGCCATCTTCATTCCCGCAAGAATGCTGGGTAGAGCCTGCGGAAGACAAAATCGCCAGAATATCTGCCAGAGGTTTGCCCCCATAGAGTGAGCGAGATAGATCATCTGCGGCGGCGTCGAGCGAAGGCCGACGACCGAGTTGATCACGACCGGAAAGAAGGCAATCGCGATCACAATGGCGATCTTTGGAGTGAGACCGAAGCCAAACCAGGCGAGCATCAGCGGCGCTATCGCTACCTTCGGGACGACCTGAGATCCCACGATCAAGGGGTAAAGCGATTTGTTCAGAAGCCGCGAATAGCTCAAGGCGATCGCGAGGGGCAGGCCTACGGCTGCGCTAGCCACAAAGCCGAGAATGACGACGAGCATCGTGGCCCAAGCATGGGGGACGAAATAGGCCGCATGAGAAAACAGATCCTTCGCGATGTCGTAGGGCGCAGGTAGCAGAAATGCGGGCACCCCGCCGAGGCAAGCGAGTTGCCAAAGCGCGATCAGGATTATCAATGTGATCAGAGCATAGGGAGGTTCGAACTTCCGGCGCGAGACGATAGCGGCCGGACGAGGTTTGATGGCATCTGCGCTTGCTGTGTCTACGCTCATAGCTCGTCCTCCTTCAAGACACCCAGCGACTTGAAGATGTCTGTCACCTGCTGAACGTAGTGGGAGAAACTTGGCTTATCGCGAACGGCTAACCGGCGAGGGCGCTCGATGTCGACCTGGATGATCGTTTCAATCCTGCCGGGACGCGGCGACATGACAACGATGCGGTCGCTGAGGAAAACCGCCTCAGAGATCGAATGCGTGATGAACATCACGGTCATCTTCTGATCGGACCATAAGCGCAGCAGATCGACCTGCAATTGATCGCGAGTCAACGCGTCGAGTGCGCCGAATGGCTCATCCATAACCAGGAGCGGAGGGTTGTGCAGAAGGGCTCTGCAGATGGACACGCGCTGCCGCATGCCACCCGATAATTCGTGGGGAAAAGCGGAATGAAAATCGTTCAGATCGACCATCTTCAACAGCTCTTTTGCGCGAGTCGTCGAGGTGACCGGGTCAAGCTTTCTGATATCGCACTGGAGCATGACGTTGGCGAGTGCGGTGCGCCAATCCAGTAATACGTCCTGTTGAAAGACGATGCCGATGTCGGAATTCGGGTCGCGGATTTGCCGCGGACCGACGTGAATGGTTCCGCTCGTTGGGGTGTCGAGGCCGGCCACAAGCATCATCAGCGTGCTTTTGCCGCAGCCGCTTGGCCCGATGACGGAAACGAATTCTCCCTTTTGAATATTCAAGTCGACGGAGGACAGGGCCTGAATGGGACCGTGGCCGGTTTCAAACGTCTTGGAAACACCCCGAATGGCGATCGAGCTATCCGAGCCGTCGGTGGACGATCCCGAACGCGCGAAGGATTTCGGTTCCTGTCCTCGGAGACTGTTCCTGACCATTTGAAGCATCGCTTGCTCTCCGGGAATACGCCGACACTGCGTTCATGCCACTCGGCGACCGCGTCCTGTTTCCTTACAATTTGCGTGCCAATTCGGTCGGTTTCATGCGGCGGCCGGTCGTCTGGCTTTACTGTTATCGCGCTGGATGAAGCTTCCGAATCCCTTCCCGCCAAGCACGTCGGTGCCATTCCAGACTTGCTCGCCGCGGACGAATGTCGACGCGACTCGCACCGTAAAGGTCATGCCATCGTACGGACTCCAGTTGACGGAATCGTGCGCCATCGACGAGTCATAGACAAAGCGTCCAGGCTGCAACACGGCAAGATCAGCGTCGGAGCCGATGGCGATCGCGCCCTTCCGGGGCCAAAGGCCGAACAGTTTCGCGGGTTTCTCGGACAGGAATCTAGCGACGCCACGCGGCGCGTCCAGGCTGTGAGCCTCGAGGCCGGTGAAAAAAGCCGGCATCAATGACTCAATTCCGGGAACACCGGGGCCTGCGTCGAATATCGAGCCACCGAGCTTATTCTCGAGAGACATCGTCGAATGATCGGAAGATATGCACTGGACTTCGTCGTTGCGGATTTTTTCCCAGAGGGCTTCTGTACCGGCCGGTCTGATCGGCGGGTTGACCTTGATGCGGGCGCCAAGCCTCTCGCCGTCGCGCTCGGGATCGAAAACAAGATAGTGCACGCAGATCTCACCGGTAGCGGTGTGGCCGCGTCTCCCATAACTATCGAGCAGCTCGAAACCGCGCGGTGTCGAGATATGAACAATATGAGCGTGCGCTCCGGCGCTGGCTGCAAGCTCGAGAAATAAAGCTGTTGCCGCGAGCTCGGCAGCTTCCGGCCTGCTTGCGGAATGTACGTCGAGGGTATTGCGGCCCGTCTCCCGCATACGCTGCGTATTATACCGCACGATTTCCTGATCTTCGTTATGAATTCCAAGCGGAAGCCCGAGTTCCGCGCAGGCCTGCAACATCGCAAGCTGCTGATCGGCCGGAATTCTCGGAAATCGAACCGGGTGGCTCTCGCATACCGATATCTTGAAGGCGCAGACGCCGGCATCCGCCAATTTGTACATCTGCTCGGTGGTCTGGTTCGGCGCGAGCGTGCCATAGAGCGCAACGTCGCAGTATGAGAGCGTTTCGACAGCCTTAACTTTGGCTTCGAGAAGTTCAACCGAACTCAGTGGGGTCGGGGTGTCGAACGGCATTTCCACCATGGTGGTGATTCCGCCGCATGCAGCGGCACGACTGGTTGGCTCCAGTCCGGCGAGACCTAAATAGCTGGTCGAATGGGTTTGGGCATCGATACCGCCTGGAACGATCCAGCACCCCCTGTGGTCATGCGTTACGCGGGCGGGAGGCGGCTCACCAGCTCCGAGACTCACAATCTTTTCACCCGCTATCGCAATCCAGCCATCGCGAATGGTCGCTTCGGGAGTGACGATCGAGCCCAGCAAAACTCTGTCGTAGATCATGGCGTTGCGCCTTTGCTTTTGGTTGATAGCGGTGGGGAAATATGGCGTGCATCCGGCCCGAATGCCGTTCCCGACCGGATCGGCATCGCAGCGAAATCATCGAAGAAGCGCGCCAGGCGGTCGGCGATCAGTTCGATTATCTTCCGGCCCGTCTCCTCGGTCGCGGCGGCGGGATCGCCGTGGTAACCGGAATCGTCTCCCTGAAAGATGGGAGGCCATGCCGCGCGTACGTCGCTGATCGGATCGGTATTGTCTCTGGAGACGACCCATGGCTGTAACGTTCGCAATTTGAGCGGCGCCGAGCGGTCCTTTATCGCCGCGCCCAGTCTGGTATCTTCGCCAATGACTGCTAGCATCAAGGACGTTTCGAATTCGCAGGCATGGCCGAAGCGCCGGAGCCCTCCGTTGAGGAGATCAGGCCATTGGCTATCCGCCGCCGCCCAGTAATCGACCCCGGTAACTGGCAATCCGTCGGTAACGAGTTCGGCGATCTTTGAGCGAAGCGGCGCAGAGTTGCCGCCATGTCCGTTGACGAAGACGATGCGACGAAAGCCCGTCTGCGCCAACGATGAGGCAATGTCTCCAAGAACGGCCAGATAGGTCGCGAGCCGCAGGCTGATCGTACCGCCATGGCTGAGGTGATGCGGTGAGAATCCGTATGGCAGCGACGGAGCGACGAGCACCCTGACTGTCTTGGTTCGAGCCGCGGCAAGCTGCGCTATCTTCGTCGACAAGCGAGCATCAGTGTCCACGGGCAAGTGCGAGCCATGTTGTTCGATGGCGCCAATCGGGATGGCGACGACCGCGCCCGCGTCGCGTGCCTCGGCGACCTCGTCCCGCGTCAGATTTTGCCAAAGGATTTCCGTATTGGTCATCGTGTGCCTTTCGTCGGAGCGGTCAGAGATCGAGTACAAGCTTGTCGCTCCTGGCGCCGGAGCAACAAATCATCATAACCTTGTTGGAGTCCCGTTCACGCTTCGAAAGTACCGAATCGCGGTGATCGGGCAGTCCTTCCAGGACATAGGTCTCGCATGTGCCACACACGCCTTGCATGCAGGATCGATTGATCTGGAGTCCCTCGGACAAGAGAACTTCGAGAATCGTTTTGTCAGGCGGAACGAAGAACGACCTGCCTGATTTGGCGAGGCAAATTTCGAAGCCGCCTTTCGCTGGGGGCATCGCTGAGGAAAATCGTTCAATGTGGACTATCGCCGGATCCAGATCCGCCGCCGCCGCCTCGAACGCCCGCAGCATTCCCGCCGGGCCGCAGCAATAGAAATGCGTGCCAGACACCTGGCTCTTGATGATCAGCGGAAGGTCGAGCATCGAATAACCCGGTTCCTGATCGAACGTGAGGTATAGCCGGTCGGGATAGTTTGCTTGCAATTCAAGAAGCTTCGACAAAAACGCCATACGTTGACGCGTTCGCGCGGCGTAGAATAGTTTCCACGGTTTGCCGATTTCTTCCAGGCGCTGTACCGCCGACCAGATCGGAGTGATCCCGATGCCCCCGGCAAAAAGCACGGAAGACTTCGCGGTTTCGTCCAGTGCGAAGTTGTTGCGGGGTTCGGCGATCCGCAGCATGTCGCCGACCATCACGGCTTCGCACATGTATTCAGAGCCCCCGGTGCTTTGCGGCGCCTTTGCGACCGCGATCATGTAGCGATGGGTTTCGTGCGTGGGATTGATCAGGGAGTAGCTGCGCTCCAGCGCGTTCCTCAGGAATAGATTGATGTGCGAGCCCGCGGAGAACGGTGGAAGATCTGAGCCGCCAACCGGCCGCAGGTCGAACGAAAAAATGCCCTCGGCCTCGACGCCTTTGGCGTGGACACGCACGTCGAGAAGTCGTCGGGGGGCCGTCGCATTCACCATTCGATGTTAAAGCTCCGGTTTCGATGTGCGATATCATTCCCGGCCGTTCAGATCGTAAAACGGCTTGGTCGGCGGCAGTCTCCAATCCCGGTAGAAATCCCGGACGTGAGGAAACACTGCCCGCGAAAATTCACCCCGGGCTATTTCATCTGATCGAAGGGGACGGTTTAGGTCCGCAGCAAGGTCTTTCAAAACGCGGTTGCGGTCGACATTTGAAAAGCGCCCATTCTGGTACACGACATGTCCGTCGATCATCACTGCCGTCACGTGTTCGGTCTTTGCCCTGTAAATCAGGGCTTCGACAACAGATATGGCTGGGTCCGTGAACGGGGAGGTGATGCGCGCGTAGTCGAGCAAAACAAGATCGGCCTGTTTGCCGACTTCCAGAGTTCCAATCTCATCGCCGAAGCCGATCGCATTCGCGCCGTGCTCGGTCGCCATCCTGAATATCTGCGTCGCGCTGATTGGTTTCTCGTAGATGCCGGGACGCGCATGCAAATGCCTGACAAGTCTCATTTCCTGCAGCATGTCGCGGTCGTCGTTGAGGCCGGCCTCGTCGATGCCGATCGCGACCGGAATGCCGCGCGCCACCATTTCGAGTACCGGCGCTATCCCGCTTCGCAGGCGGAGATTCGAGCTCGCATTGTGGCAAACGCAGACGCCGTGTTTTGCGACGATGTCCAGATCGCTCTCGCATAGCCAGTTGCCATGTCCAACCGTCAGGTGAGGGCCAAGAAAGTCAAGTTCCTCGAGATGTTCGATCGAGGTCTTGCCGAATCGTCGCGACGAGAATTCCTTTTGATACGGCGTCTCCGAAAGATGAAGGTGAATGCCGATTCCGTATTTTCGGGCCCAGTCCCGCGTTAGCGTCAGCAGCTTGTCGGAACTCCGTTCGAGATTAATCGGCGCAAGCCAGACGCGCACCAGCCGCTCCTTGCCGTTTCCGTATCGCTCGATCATGGGTTGCAGATATTCGGTCTCATAGTCCTCGAGCGCGAAATGCGTTCGCTTCAAGAACGCACCGGCATCGTCTTGCAGGCCTTCGGGAAGCGATGCAACGAACGAGGCATCGTCGCCATAAACCAGGCGGTGCTGATCTCGATTGCAAAATGCGAAGCTCACCCGCATGCCCAGGTCGACGTAGGCCTTGATGATTTCCGATGCATTGGCCGGCCAGGCACGCACTGGTCCCGGTTTCATCCCACCCAGATGCTGAACCGCCGTGACCCCGGAAGCCACGAGTTCGAAAGCCGAATAGAGCGTGTCGAGATAGGGATCCACGTCGCGGTGACGCAGGTGATGCGTCAGCCATAACTCGAGCGGCATGTCCGGGCTGCCGAGTTGTACCGGCGTCATTCCAATATGGTGATGCGCGTTGACGAGCCCCGGGACGACGATGTGGTCGGGCGATCCGACGACCGTCGCGTCCTGATGCCGGGAGGCCAATTCGGCGAACGGACCAACTTCCTGGATTTGGCCATCGACCTGAAGGATACCGCCGTCATCGAGGATGTCGACTGTCTCGTCGTCGAGTGCCCTTAAAAGGATATGCCGTCCCCGAACCAGTGAGCGGCGGTTATCGGATGAAGTCATGATCTATGATGGTCTCGGCTTGCCCCGCGGATCACCTTTCGATGCTCGTGGGCTTTTTGGGATTTCGTCCGAACAGGTGTTGCCGTCGAAGCGTTGCGCTATTCGGCTGCTTTCATCGAATGAAGCGGTCCCACGGCGTTGTTCATTGCTTCTTCATAGGCACCCAGCCAGTCCGTACCTTTCTGGACGACAATGTCGCCGCCGCGGGCATCGCGGCACAAATGGGGTTCGTCAACGATCCGCGGCAATGCACCCGTATCGCGATAAGCAATCGCCGCCTTCAGCAAAGCGCGCCGGGTGAGCATCACCATCCTGTCGCTTGCGGCGAGGTGCTCCCGCGTACGGTCCACGATCGGTCCCATGCTTTCCTGGATCGCCTGATCCTGTAGGGGAATGCCAACGATCCCGCTATAGCTTTCGCCGGACCGCTTGGCCTCGCGATTCATCCTGTAATCGTTGGCCAAGGTACCCGTTGCTCTCCATCGCCCCATCCAGTCGTTGGTCCGGGGCAGGTATTCGATCGGTCTTGCCAGACCCGGCACGAGCGATCCGTCGTTGTAGCGCATTGCGGTGTCCCGGCCGGTCCCGCGGAACACATCAATGTTGAAAATCATCGTGTGCTCGTCATCGATCGGCACCCAGGCGTTTGCCGATACGTTGTTCGTTATCACGTCGCTGGGATAGGTGACCCAGAACGGAAAAATAAACGACGCGAACCGGTGGTGCTCGTTGCCTTCGTCGGCATCGCGCTGCGCCGAATACATCGTGCCATAGTCGGTTTCGGTGACGTTGATCTCGGGCGACTTGTTAATGATCGTGTAGCTGAGCGGATCGTTTCGATCGAGGCGATCGGTGTCGATGTTGCCGCCGTGAAGAAAACCCGAATGCGACGTGTCGATGTCGCCCTCCAGCGCCTGGAGCCAGTTGCAATCCCGCTGTGTAAGCGCGATGCCGACGTCTTTGGTGTCGACCATGGTCGGCTCGAGGTCCGGCAGGGAAGGCGGAACCTCGCGCGCGCCCATGTAGACAAAGACAATTCCTCCGCGCTCGATCACCTTGTAGGCGACGGCCTTTGTCCCGGCTGGATAGCGCTTTTTGTCGACAACGTTGGGCTGGTCGAGGCAGTTTCCGTTCACGTCGAATTTCCAGCCGTGATAGATGCAGCGTATGCCACCCTCTTCATTGCGTCCGAAGAACAACGACGCGCACCGATGCGGACAGAGATGGTCGAATATGCCGGGCCGTCCGGACGAGTCGCGAAAAGCAATGAGTTTTTCTCCGAGTAGCATCAGGCGCATCGGGTCACCGTCCACCGGCAGTTCCGACGAAAGACAAGCCGGTATCCAGAATTGACGCATGAGAGTCCCCATCGGCGTGCCACGGCCCACACGGGTAAGAATCTCGTTTTCCTCTGCGGAAATCATCGCCTTCTCCTCTTTTCGTTCGTCCTAGCTCACGCTGAACGGTGGATCACGCCGACGCGCGCGAGCGCATCGATCGACGAATGCACGATGGGGACCGTTGCGCTAACGTCTTTCATCGGCTTCGTCAGAAACTGGTTAGGGGGATAACCCACGGCAGATGCGTAGAACGGCCGGTACATGTCCCAACGTGCGCGCGCCAGGTTGTTACCCATACCGGTATCGCTGCGTGCCTCACGCAGGCAGCGAAGATCGATTTCGGCCGAAACCTCAGTCGTTTCGCTGGCGCTGCCTTCAAAGGCAAGCGAGCGCCCAAGGTAATCGATGATATGCGACCTGCCGCCCTGGACGCTCCCATCCTTGGAAAAGCCGATGCCGCCCGCGACATTCGCGCTGATGACGAAGCACATATTTTCAGCGGCTCTTGCCACCTTCGCGGCTTCCAACCCGGCGTTTCCCTCATCATTGGTTGGGTGCAACAAGATTTCGGCCCCGCGCATCATGAACACTCGCGCGACTTCCGGAATAGCGATCTCGCCACAGGCGAGGACGGCGATACGTCCCAATTCGGTTTCAGCGACAGGGAAGGCGCCTTCCAAGCCAACTTCGGCAAGATAGGCATCCATGAAATCGTGCGGTGAGGTCCACATCGCGGTGTTGATACGTCGAAACGTCAGGATCACATCACCGGCACGATCGATCAGAAAGCAGGTGTTGAAAAACCTGCCAGGCCATCTGGCATCGGTGTCGAATTGGTTTCCGGCGACGAAGATGCTTTTGCGGCGAGCGAGTTCCTGCAATCGATGCGTGATGGTTCCCGGAATTGGCTCGCACGCCTTGTCGATCCATTCTTCGGGAGTCTCGCCATGAGGCGGTCCCTGCAGCGCGAATTCCGGAATAACGACAAGGTCTGGAACGCGCTCGGCACGACAGGCGGACTCGATGAGCCGTACGGCCCGGCCGAGATTGTCGTCGATGACCTTTCGGGCGGCTTTCCGCCCATCCGCAAGCGAGGCGATGCTGCTGCGCATCTGAATGCACGTCGCGCGCCACGCCATTTTTGTCATTATATCTATCCTGATACCAGAAGACGTTCGGTGCACATATGGAATACCAACAGAATACCACCAGATCAACTGGTTTTGCCCGCGGCTTGAATTCCTTTGCGTGAGATGAAATGAAGCGCGACGACCAGCTTTGGGTCTGGATGAGTTCAAATGGCTGATCTTGTGAAGGGCGTGCTGGCTGGCGGCGCGAGCCGAGAGCTCGGTTGGGAACGAACGTCAAGTCTGCTCGTTTCACGCCCCGTCGACCGTCAGGAAAATCCGCGAACGGCAGATGCCTTTTTAAGACAGATGCTTCCTTAGGAAAGGCCACGCCACGTTGGTGAATCCCTCCGGATTATCTTCCAGAACCATGTGACCGGCATTCGGAACACTAGCGCCTTCGCCATGTTTCAAGATTTGAACCATGCGGTTGGCGCATTCGATCGTTACAAGGTCGGAGTCGCCGGCACGAACGATGAGGGTGGGACATTCGATCGCCGCCAACGCGGCCCATGATCGCTCCGGAGGATCCGGCTTAAGCGGAAAAATGGCGGGATCGAGTCGCCAAACGAGGCGGCCAGCCTGCTCAGCGAGTGCGCAGGCAAGGCGCGTGCTGATGCTTCGCTCGGAAGCGCCCACATGTAATGCACGAAGATAGCTCCGTGCCGCCGCTTCGGAATCGAACGACGGTGGCATGGCAGAGGTTTCACGGGCGATACGCCCGAGACCGAGCGGGTTCAGGTCCGGCGAACTGTCGATAATCACCAGCGCTGAGACTCGTTCGGGATAGCGCGCGGCGAAGTTGATCGCGTTCGTGCCGCCCATCGAATGACCGATGATTGCGAAGCGTTGCAAGGGCCAGTTGTCGGCGAGTTGTAACAAGTCCGCCACGTAAGCATCGGTATCGTAGCGAGCGTCGTTCGCCCAATCCGTTGAGCCTCGGCCGCGCTGATCGGGCGCGATCAGGTAAAAGTCGGTGGCGGCGGCTTCTGCGAATTCCTCAAACCATTGCCCGTAAGCCCTCAAGCCGTGCAGCATGACGATGGGCGGCGCGGAGGGCGCGCCCCAAGTCACGCAGTGCATCTGCAGGGTGCCATCATGGAGCGCGATACGGCGCGACGTCATGATCTAACGCGGCGGCGGTGAAAAATACACGGGGTTGCGGGCATACTGCACTTTAAGCTCGATCTCGTAACCGTCGGGATCGTGAATGTAGATCGACGTGCCGAAACCGCGAGCTCCGTATACTTCCATCGGCCCTCTGAAGACCGGGCTTCCCTTGCGCTCGACATGCGCGACGAGTTCGTCGAGATCCGCCTCCACGCTCAGGCAGAGGTGCTCGATGCCGCGCGCGGCGGGGGGCGGCAAGGTTTCGCCCGGCGCCATCGCGACCAGATCGATCAGGTTGTTGCCACAGCGTATCTGGTAGAGCCCGATTCGTTCAAAGATGCGCTCGACTCGTAGCCCAAGTACGTCCTTGTAGAAGCCGACCGTCCGCTCCATGTCAGTCACGCGAAGCACAACATGGTCAATGCCTAGGAATGTCGCCGGGATAGCCATGGTCCAACTCCTTGCTGCCAGAAGGAAACACGCGCGCTTCGGAGACTAAACAAGGATGGCTTGGCAGCAAGATCAGGTTTTTTGACGCATGGGGCCGCTCAGAGGCCGCCAGGGTTCCGCAGGGTCAGGAAAACTGAAGCAGGGACGAGCCAATAATAATTGCGATGCCCCCGGTGGCCGCTCTCTATTCGCGGGACTGGCAGACAGGTCGTCCGTCAGGAAACGGCCGTGAGCACTCGTGCTGGATTCGACGATCAAACCTCAGGACAAGGGTGCGGGCGACCGGCTCTGTCACTTCGCGGCGACGCTCGACTTTGCGGAGCTTCCGCAGGACGTGCGAGAGCAAAACAAGCTCGCCATCCTCGACATCTTCGGTGATGCGATTGCCGGCTCGCATTTTGCGGAAGGCGCAAAGCAAATTCGCGGCTATGCGCTCAGCGCGGGCAGCGGCGGCCGTTCGACCTTGTGGGCGGCGGGTGAGCGATGCGCGCCGGGATTGGCGGCGTTGGTGAATGCCACGCACGCTCGCGGTCTCGATTATGACGACATCATCCCGTTTCCACAGATTCACGTTTCGGTACACGTCGTGCCTGCGCTGGCTGCGCTTGCCGAGGATCGCCAGGACGTGACCACCGGCCGCGACTTTCTGATGGCGGTGGTGGTGGGATGCGAATTGCAGGCTCGGCTCACCCGCGCCATCGCGCCCTTCTTCGGCAGCGATTTGCCGTCGCTACTGTCCAGCCAGATCTTTGGTTATTTCAGTGCGGCGCTGGCGTGCGCGCGATTGATGCGCCTTGATCCGCCCGCAAGCCGGAGCGCGCTGGGCCTCGCCTTGATGCATGCGGCGGGGACGGAAGAAATGGTCGTGCATGCGTCCCGCAGCATGGGCAAGATCATTTACGCGGGCCTGAGCAATCAGGGCGGAGTTCAATGCGCCCTGATGGCCGCCGCGGGCATCACCGCGGAGGGCGATGCATTGACCGGTCAGGCCGGCCTGTTTGCCGCGCTTTATGGCGGGCGGTTCGACGCAGGCGCGTTGACCGAGCAGCTTGGCTCGGAATTCTACTCCCTGAACCGGTGCTTCAAATCGGCGCCGGGAACGCTCGCCGCGCATTCCTTCGCCGAGGCCGCGATCCTGTTGAAGCAGGACCTTGGAGTGTCAGCTGACGACGTCCAAAGAATCGTGCTCCACGTCGGGAGTTGGGGCCGTGCCATGTGCGAGCCGATCGAGCTCCGACGGCATCCGCCAAGTGCATCGGCGGCGATGAACAGCATTCCTTTCGTGGTCGCCAAGGCGCTCGCAAACGGCGCGGTCGATCTCTCGGACTTTCAGGAAGTGGGCAGGGCACAAGCTGCCGTCAGCAGTATTGTCTCTCGTATCCACTATGAATTCTCGCCGGCCCTCTCAAAGACCGACGGTCTCGAACAAGCAACGGTCGAATTCGTCATGTCGAACGGTTCGACATTTCGTAAGACCGTCCACGTGCCGCTAGGCCATCCGAAGCGCCCGCTGTCGCGCGAGCAGGCTATCGCCAAGTTCAGGCACAACGCCGCATTTTCAGATCGTCCTGACCTGGTCGCTCGGACCGACCAAATCGCCGAGCGTGTCTTGAACCTGGAGAATGAGACCGATATCGCGGCCTTCGTCGGCGCGATGTTCGCCAAAAACAATAACGGAGCCGGAAGATGATCCCGAATATCGATCAACTCGTCCAGAATGATCTGATCCATCGTTCGGTCTACACCGATCCCAAGATTTTCGATCTGGAGATGGAATACATCTTCAACAAATGCTGGGTCTATGTCGGTCACGCGGCCGAAATTCCCGAACCTGGCGACTACAAGACCACGTTCATCGGCCGCAACCCGGTAATCGTTTCGCGGCTGGCCGACGGCGACATCACATTGTTGATCAACCGCTGCCGGCACCGTGGCCCGATCGTCTGCCAGCACGAGCTCGGAAACAGTCAGCATTTTCGCTGCCCCTATCATTCCTGGACCTACGACAATTCCGGCAAGTTGATCGGCGTGCCGATGCCGCAAGGCTACGGGCAGACCTTCGATCGGGAAAAGCTCGGACTGGCTAAAGTGGCACGCGTCGCAGAGTACCAGGGCTTTATCTTCGGCTGCATGACCCATGAGGGTCCTTCGCTTGAAGAGTATCTTGGCGGCATCACGAAATTCCTGGATGCCTATGCGGCCGTGTCGGCGTCGCGCAAGATCGAACTGTTCGAAGGAACGCAAAAGGCCGGCTATAACGGCAACTGGAAATATCAGCTCGAAAACGGCGTCGATCCCTATCACGTCGGCGCCCTACACTTGAGCGCGGTCTCACCGGAAGCGATGAAGATCTATCGCCAGGGGACGGGTTGCGTCATCGCCATGGACGGACATGGCGTGACCGACCACACCGACTGGGGACCGATGCCGGCCGACGCCAGCTTGTCCGGCGGCTTCAACCTGGTGATCTTCCCGAACCTTATCGTGCTGCGCAGCCAAATTCGAACGGTGCGTCCGATCGCCGTCGACCGCACCGAGATCTACACCAACGTGGTGCGTCTATCCGGCGTCTCCGACGAGGTCAACCTCAAGCGCATGCGCGACCAGGAGCTGGAGTTCGGCGCCGCCGGGACCTTCTTCACCGATGATCTCGAGATTTTCGAACGCACCCAGGAAGGACTGCAGAGCGGCGCAGTGGAGTGGCTGGTATTTGCACGGGGGTTGGACCGCGAAACCATGAAAGGCGGATACATGACGGGTGGCATGTCCGATGAGACGCAGCATCGCGGCATGTACCAGAACTGGAAGCGCCACATGATGGCGGCGGCGTCGTCGACGCTACGTGCCGCGGAGTGATCGATGCCTACGTCAAGAAGCGCCGTCGAGGATTTTTTGTATATGGAAGCCCGGCTGCTGGACAACCGGCAGTTCGAGGAATGGATGGACCTGTTTACGGACGATGCGCTCTATTGGGTGCCCGCCGGTCGCGACGATATCGATCCCAGCCGTCACGTCTCGATCATTCATGACGACAAGGCCCAAATGGCCGTCCGGGTGAAGCGTTTGCGGTCGGGCTTTGCATTTGCCCAAGACCCGGCCTCGCGCGTGCATCGCCTGATCTCCAACGTCCGAATTCTCTCCGAAGATGAGCCGGCCAAGGCGCTCGAAATCGGCTGCATGATGCTGCTGGTCGAACTCGCCCGCAAGAAGCAGACCATCCACACCGCCTATTGTGAATTTTCGCTCTCGACCGGTCGCACGCCGTGGTCGATCCGCCGAAAAAAGGTCAATCTCTTGAAGAATGGCGAGGTGCTGGAATCCACGCCCTTCCTGATCTAGGGACCGCAAATGACTGCACGCATGGACGGCGAATGGATCATCGTTAACGAGTTTGCGCAGGTGCGGTTGACCGTCGATACCAACGGCAACGATCCGCGTCTGTGTATTGAGGACCTCGCGACCGAGCGACGGATCTATCTGGATGCGTTCGGCCTTGCGGGCCTGACGACCGCAACGCCGGAAGAACTGGCACGCTACATGGATCCCAATCCCAGATCGGAAACGTAACCGAAGTGCCCGCGGCTGACCCCGATATCTGGCGGCATCAGGGGCCGATTTTGATCGCGGGAGCCTTGGTGCTCGATCCCAAGGGTGAACTGCATCGTCCGGCGGCGCAGGACATCCTTGTCGAGGACAAGGTTATCGTCGCGCTGGGCGATGAGGCGCGGAGCCGCGGACGGGCGGCGAAAACCTTCGACGCGCGCGGATTGATCGTGACGCCCGGCTTTGTCAACGCGCATTGCCATTCGCACGATACGCTGTTGCGGGGATTGTTCGAGCAGATGACGCTTGAAACCTGGGGCGCGGTCGCATTCCCTTTCCACTGGCCGCCACGTCGGACCGAAGAGATCGCGGTCAGAACGCGGGCCCATGCGGTCGAATGTCTCGTCAACGGCATCACCACGATTCAGGACATGGTGACGATCGTCGACTTCGAACAGGATCATGCAGCCGCGGTCGCCGGCGCCTATTCCGGAGCCAGCATCGAGGCGGTGATTGCGCCTCAATATAGCGACCTTGCGGGCCGAGCCGGCGTTCCCTTTGTCGACGACTGCTTTGCCGCGGACGAAATCGGACATCTGGGTGACAGGAGCGATTTCAGGCCGATAGTTGAAAAACTCACATCGATCTTCACCAGCGTCTCAGTGCCCGGCGTCTCCTGGGCGCTTGGCCCGGTGCAGCCGCAAATCTGCTCTGACGACTTCTTGCAGTGGACCGCAGGATATTCCGCCGAGACAGGAATGCGCCTGTATATGCATCTCTACGAGACGCGGAGTGAAGCCGTGCTCGCGCGTCGCACGCTTGCGAGCGACATGGGCTCGGCAGTCCGCAGACTGGTACGTCTTGGTGTTGCGACGCCCTTGCTCACGATTGCGCACGGCGTCTGGATTACTGGCCGCGAGATCGACGAGTTGGCGCAACGTGGTGTCGGGCTTGCCACCAATCCCGTGACCAATCTCAAGCTGATGAACGGGTTCGCGCCGATCCGCCGATACCATGATGCCGGAGTGGTGACGGGACTTGGCTGCGATAACAGCAGTGCAGGCGATGCCCAGAACATCTTTCAGACGATGAAGACGTTCGCGTTACTGTGGGGTATGCAATCGCCATCAAACGACCAGACGGCTGCCGCCACTGCGTTTCGAGCTGCGACCACTGGCGGTGCGAAATTACTTGGCCTGGAAGGCCAGGTTGGCCGTATCGCTCCGGGTTACCGCGCTAATCTAGCTTTGATCGACGCGACCGGGCCCGCATGGCGCCCGCTTAACAGCGCGGTCCGCCAACTCGTCTATGGCGAGACCGGGCGCGGGGTGAAACATGTAATGGTCGCCGGCCGCTTCGTGGTGACAGATGGAAAATGCCGCACGATCGACGAGACATCGCTGTGCCGCGACATCGATCGAATACGGGCAACGATGGAGACCGATCTCGCCGGCGTGAGCGGTCGCGCGGCGATGTTGACGAAATCCTATGCCGCCGTTGCGGCTCGCGTCGCCGCCGAACCGCTGGAATTTGACGCGAGGCTGCTCGGTCCGACCTCACACTGACGAGCGGCGCAGCGCGGCTGTTCATACAACGGCGGCCAGGTTTGGAAACACGCCGGGCATGACGATGAAGCCGTCGAGGCGCTTGACGCGGTCGAGCCAGCGCCACAGGGCGGGATAACGGTCGAGAGCGACTCCGCCATCGGCGGCCAATGCGGCTGGCGGAAAAACTGCGATGTCGGCGATGGTCGGCGTCTGACCGGCGAGCCAGGGCCTGGCGGTCAATTCGCCTTCGGCGAGGTAATCCTCGATGATGGTCAGGTAAGCGTGAGCCGTTTCCAGCTCCTGTGGCGATGGTTCGCCGCCTGCCGTGATCGACCGCATCCGCAGCGTTTGCAGCAGGTCGAGCTCCTTGGCAGCAAAACCCAGCCATTCCATTACGTGGTCCAAGGATGTGTCGTCTTTCGGCAGCCAGCGACCGGATTGATCGTAGCGTCGCGCCAGATGAATCAAAATGGCGTTGGTATCGCAGATGCGGCGTTCGCCGTCCTCAAGAACGGGAATGCTTTGCCGGGGATTGATCCTGACGAAGTCGGGCGAGAGATGCTCACGCCCGGGATGCACGTTGACCTTGACCGGCGCGTAGTTGACGCCGAGTAGCGCACACAACAGCCGGACCTTATAGCAGTCGGCCGATAGAATGTAGTCGTACAGACGGATCATGAGGGCGTGCTAGTTCGACGTGCGGTCGAGGCCGAACTGCAGTCCGGAGCGATCAAGCCAGCGGCGATAGGCAATCGAGCTGGCATCGGATATTGTCGGAATCTCTCGACGGGGATGCACAGGCAACCTCTTCGGCCGCTGATGTAGCAGGATCGAACGGTCCTGAGCAAATATCTCGTGATAGAAATGCAGAATGTGCGCCGGGCTGTTCTGCTCATCGTGTACCAGCGCAAAGGAGTGCACGGTGCAGCTTTCTTCGTCGTGCGGCTGCACGAACAGGCCGATAAGGTCCTTCTTGCCGACCTTGACCAGCGAGTCCTTGTAGATAATCGAGATAAAAGGCGAGGGAATGCGATAATCGTAATAGATCGTGCTGGCCCCGCCGGCGGCGGCCGACGCCTTGGGCTGGACGAAGCTGCAACCGACCGCCCACAACTCCCGGTCGTTCTCGCGATATTCGACTGAATATTTTGGTACCTCTGCCGAGTCGTAACCGCCGAGCGTGCCGGTGTGGACGAAGCTGAAGTGCGAGAGATCGAAGAAATTCTCGATCACGCGCTGCCCGGATGAGGGAACGCCGATGCGTCCGCGATGGATGAACCTGCGTCCGCTCTGTTCGAATTCGGCGATCGCAACGATATCGTGGCTCGGACGGCCGAGCGATACCCACACGAATCCATACCGCTCCTTCAACAGCGGCGGCGTCTCGCTCGCGCCGTCGGACAACGCACATTGAAACGCACCATCCCAGCCACGGTGGATAGTTAGGTTCTGGCCGAGCAAGGTCGTCGTTTCAGAGCTGCCCTTGGGGATCTCGGCCGTAAAGGCGACGGCATACCATTCGTCGAGGGCGACTTGATCGTTCGTGCGCGTCAAGGGGCTTCTCCTTGCGTTAGTCCATCGACCAGAACCGGAACCGCGGCTTCAAACTTCGAAAACGCGGATCGCAGCCAGGACTTGATCTTGTCTTGCGCGATCTCGGCGCGAAAGGCGACCAGCGCCCGGTTGAAAGCGACGTAGTCGCTGCCAGCCGTCATGCTGGCTTGCACGGCGCAGCCACCGGGTTCGGTCGGCTGGATGCGAATGAGATACTTGCCTTTGCCGGTCTCAGTGGTGGTTTCGCAAAAAATCGAAGAGGGCAGCGTGAAGCTCGCGGTGAGAGTTTCCGAGCGAGTGACGACCGCGCCGGTGTTCGACGTCGACCAATCGACATCTTCAGGCGGCTGAATTTTAACGCCGGCGGCGCATGGAAGCGTGAGGAACGCAACGATGGCGTCCTCCATACCGAGTTGTAAATGCAGCGTTCGCACGGGAGTATAGGTCGAGTCGGCGTCGGGCTCGCTTCGGGCTGGCTCCCCCGAGCAGATCCATATGTGACCGTCCACTTCGGCAACCGGAAGCAGACGCGCCCTTGCCGCGCGTGAAGGGATGACGTTGGGATGAGCGGGAATGCGCACACAACGGGCATCGTCGCCAAAGGTCCAGCCGTGATAGGGGCAAATCAACGTTTCGCCGTTGACCGCACCGAACGACAGTCGCATGCCGCGATGTGGGCATCGGTCATGCCAGGCGTTGACCTTGCCTTTGCTGGACCGCCAGACCGCGAGCTTTTCCCCGTTCAGGACAACCGGCAGCAGGGTTCCAGGGTTCAAATCCGCGGATGCGACCACCGGATACCAGGACCAGGGGTTCCGCAATTGCAGATTCGAGACGTCAGACGCCACTTCTGTTCTCCGGACCGGCGGCAAATTGGCCGTCATGCCGGAGACTAGATGCGGCAAGCGGGTTCAAGCAAATCGGGATTATGGCCTCGTTGGGTAAGTTTTTCTGAATGCGGCGAGAAATCAGACAGTAAATCAAGGGCATGGCATGGGATTTGCTTAGCAAATGCAATCTAAGCGAGGAGGTCGCGATGGGAAACATGGTGCAGTCGTTCGGGCAGGCTTTCGGCGCTGATATCGTTGGCGCATCCGAGGCCGAACGCGAGACCGGAATCCCGCGGTTGACGCTCCGACATCTCGTGTATTTTTCCGCTGCAGCCGAAAACGAGAGTGCGTTGCGTGCTGCCGAACAGCTGAATGTGTCGCCTCCGGCGATCTCCGGCGCGATATCGAGTATCGAACATATTCTGGGAGAGCAATTATTCGTGCGCCGCCACGCCCGCGGCCTGACGCTGACGGAAGCGGGACATCATCTGCTGCTGGAGGCGCGCGACATCATCGGACGCGTCAAGGAAATCGAGTCGGTTCGATCCAGCAGGGCGCGACGGTTTCGCAACCGGATCGCGGTGGGCTGTCTTGGCGACATCGCCCCGAACATCGTGCCGCCGCTGGTCAAAAATTTTCGCACGCGTTTTCCGCAAACCGAAATTACCTGGCAGATCGACGTGCACGGCGGTCTGATGCAGAAGCTTGAAGATGGCGCGCTGGACGTGATCTTCGTTCTCGATTTCGAGATTTCGCCGAATTTGCACACGACGTTGCTGCAAGGGGCGCCTGCCCAGTGCGTGTTGCAGGAGTCGCATCCGTTGGCCGCAAGCCAGGAGATATCGCTCGCAGCACTCGCAGACGAACCTTTCATCCTGCTCGATATCCCGAAGACACGAGACTATTTCCTGTCTGTGTTCGGCGACCTCGGCGTCCAGCCGAACATCGCGTTGAAAGCGCCGTCGGCGGAAATGGTCCGAAGCCTGGTCGCCAACGGCTTTGGCTATTCGCTTCTTAACTTCTGCATTCCTGAACGCCGCAACATTGTCTACCGCTCCCTGGCCGGCCACACGCGTCCGTCGAATCTGGTCGCCGTTCGTCCGTATCGCAGGCGGCCTTCAAAGGTCAGCGACGATTTCGTCGATCAGGCCGTCCGCATTGTTCGCCAGGCCAATCTCAACGGCTATGCGCAGTGAAAAGTCAGCTTCGGCTGGGCAGGCTCCAGGAAAAGAACGTGCGTTCTACCAGTACGACAAGCTGGTAGAGCGTCAGAGAAATGCACAGCAGAATCAGTAATGCGCAGAACGCGCGGCCGAGCTTGAAGACGGCGGTGTAGTTCACGATCATGTAGCCGAGGCCCTTGTCGGCTGCGACGAACTCGGCAACCACCGCGCCGATGACCGCCAGCGTCACGGCAACTTTGGCGGCGCCAAGGATATGGGGCACCGCATAAGGCAGCCGGATCTGCGTAAACTGGCGAAAGCGGGGAGCGCGAAGCGACTCGGAGAGTTCGATCAATTCGGCGGGCGCCGAACGCAGGCCGGTCGCGGTCGATATCACCAGTGGAAAGAACGTGATCAGACAAGTGATCACCACCCGCGGTAAAACGCCCGCTCCAAGCGAGACCACAAGGATCGGCGCGATCGCCACGATCGGCGTCGACTGGATAACGACGAGGAGGGGAACCACGGTATTGGAGAGTTGCCGGGAGTTAACGAGCACCATCGCGAGCGGAATGGCGATCGCGAAGGAAATGCAGAAGCCAGCCAATACGATCTGCAATGTGGCGGCGATATTCTCCAGCCAGGTGCCAAGCGGCACTTCCTGCGCTGCCGCGATGATCTGGCTGGGACGCGGCAGGATGAAAGTCGGCACGGCAAGCACCACGCATATCGCTTCCCATGCGAGCAGCGCGCCGAGTAGCGTCAGAACAGGAGCCAATCGGGACAGCAGCATGTCAGTGCCTTGTGCGGGTGAAGACCTTGGATCGGATCTCGCCGGTCATTTCGGCAAACAGTGGATCCAGCATCGAATTGAGCCCGCGGGGGCGGGGCAAGGGAACGGTGATGGTTTCCGTGACCTTGCCGGGGCGGGGACTCATCACGACGATCCGGTCGGAAAGCAGCAGGGCTTCCTGGATTGAGTGCGTGACAAAAACCACCGTCTTGGGTCTCCTGATCAGGATATCGAGGAGTTCGACCGATAGTTCGTCTCGCGTCAGAGCGTCGAGCGCGGAGAACGGCTCGTCCATCAGGAGAATATCCGGATCCTGCAGCAAGGCACGGGCGATCGCCACGCGCTGCTGCATTCCGCCGGATAGTTCAGAGGGGCGTTTGTGCAGAAAATCCTGCAATCCGACCATCTCCAGTATCTCGAGCGCACCTGCCGAGGTCTCTTTCGAAACGCGGCCCGTCTTGTGCTTCTCGGGAAAGGTGACGTTGTCGAGGACACTGAGCCACGGCAGAAGTGTCGGTCGCTGGAACACCAGCGCGATGTCGTCGCGCGGTTCGGTAACCGGAAGCCCGAATACGCTTACGGTTCCGGAAGAGGGCTTCAGCAGGCCCGAGATCAATCTCAGGATCGTGGACTTGCCGCAGCCAGAGGGCCCGATGATCGAGACGAATTCGGTGCGGCGAACTTCCAGGCCGATATCGGAAAGCGCCGTGACGGTTGATCGATCGAGCGAGCGAAACGTATGGGTGACGCTCTTGAGATCGACCGCAGCCGGTCCCGCCAGCCAAGACGTCGTCTCCATGGTTTCCGGTGATGCAGGTTGCGATCGCATCGCCTCAGCAGCGGATGCGACAAGGCCGGTGCTGGTCGAACGACTATTCATGTTCTCAATGTCCGCCAGAGGCTGGTCGACTGCAATCAAATTTGCTGCCTTCCAGCTTCATAAAATCTGAACCAGCGGCGGATTTTGCATTTGCTTCAAGGGCTGCTGAACATCTTCGAGGTCGATGACGATCCAGACCACATGGCGGCACGCGACATCGTCAATATCGGCGCACCGGCTGGATCAGAAATCCAGAACCTACGTCGTCATTATCTGTTGCCGCTCTGATCGATTGGCTGGCTAGGATATGTTGAATAGGTAGCTTAATCGAAAGGAGCTGGCCGTGCACATTCTTGAGAAATCTGCCGCGATGGCGGTGCTTCTTGCGCTCACAAGCGCGTCGGCGAAGGCGGACGAGAAAGTCAAATATGTCCTCGACTGGTTCCCGGCCGGCTATATCGGCTTTGCCTATGTCGGCATCAAGCAGGGCTACTTCAAGGAAGAGGGCCTCGACGTCACCGTCGAAATCGGCCGGGGTGGATCGGATGCGGTGGCGCGCGTTGCAGCCGGCACGGACGATTTTGGGGCAGCATCGCTCAGCTCGTTGATGAACGCTGCGGCCAACAGTCCGGGGCTTCCGGCGAAGGCAGTGCTTGCCATCTACAGCAAGTCGCCGGACGCGATCGTTACGCGCGTTGGATCGGGTATCGAATCGATCAAGGATTTAGATCAGAAATCGCTGGCGACCGCGACATTCTCGGGATCTAACCAGGTCTGGCCGTTGATGGCCAAGCGAAATCAGCTCAATCCTGACAACGTGAAATTTCTGAAGGTCGACAATAACGCGCTCGGTCCGATGCTGGCGGCCGGCAAGGTCGATGCGGTGATCTCCTGGGTGACCAGCGTGCCATTATACTCAAAACTCGCTGAAGAGTCCGGCGCCAAGCTGAAGACGATTTCGTGGTCTAATTACGGGTTGTCCGGCTACAACTGGTCGCTGCTCGCTTCAGACAAGATCATCAAGGAACGTCCGGAAGTCGCCAAGAAGTTCGTGCGCGCGTTCAAGAAGAGCGTCGAATTCGCCCTCGCGCATTCGGACCAGGCCGGCAAGGACGTCCACGAGCTCGCGCCCGATACTGATGCGGCGACCAATACCGTGGAGCTCGAAGCGATGAGGCCGCTTGTCGACAACGAGATTTCCAAGAAAACAGGCTTTGGTAATTTCGATCCGGCGCTGGTCGTGGAAACGTGGAAATGGGTGGCTGCTTCGCAGGACTATCCCGAAAGCAAGCTCAATCCCGCGAGCGTTGTCGACAGTTCGCTTCTCAAATAGGCTTGTTTCCAAAACGGCGGCTGAGAGATCGCGTCTTGGCCGTGCTCAACGATTGGATAACGGATGAAGCGTGCCTGTCAATTAGCTGACTCAATCCCAACAGGCAGAAATGTCCACTTTCGGCGATGTCAGACGAGGCTGAGAAGCTGGCCTAAACGGACCTTACGGGCCCAGCTTTTGCGGTCGATTCTGCGGAGGCTTCCCGAGTGCCTTGCTCGTCCGAAGCGAGAGTTTCACGCGACCGTTTAAATCGGCGTCGCCGGTCCACTATCGTGCGGTGATCCGTCCTGCCGTTGGCGCGAGGCTAAAGAATCTAGTTCGGGATTGAAAAGTACTGTTGGCCACGGAAAAGCACCCTAAGTTTTCGACACAAGTCGGAAGGCATTGAAAATACTAGCTTCTTCTCCGCCCTCCGAGCGCGCCATAAACCCACGTTTGGGTTTGAAATTGTTACACTTTTTTCCTGATGTTACTGATCGGTGTCACTGTTGCGTTCACGGCGCGCAACGGCATGAAGTCATCGATATTCTCGTTTGGGGCGATTGAGCCTTGGAAGCTGGGCGATAGGTTCAACAACGGTCGTTCGGAAGCTAGCCGGAGCAGCCAGTTGGGTAGCTAAGGCGGTGGCCGTGCAGCCGCGTAATCGGTCTGAAGCACGGCCGGCGTGGCTGGGGGATAGACGGCTTTCCGCTTCGGCGGTCCAACGCTACTCGCTAAGTTCTTGAAATCGGCCCCGACAAAATAACGTGGGTTGGGGTTTGCTTGGTCTCGACCGATCTGGTCGTCGTGATGGTCGCGCCGATTACGGCAATGGCAAATGCGACGGAAAGAGCCAAAAATGCTACTCGAACTTCCATACTGGCTTCCCTTCGACTCGTGTCCAAGAAGCCCCCTCATAAAGTGACGTTGGGTGAACTGCCTTGGATTTCAAGCTCAGGTGCGCCTGCATTGCTCAATCGTAATTTAGGTTCCACGCGGACGGCGTTAGCCGCCCTCAGGATCTGGCTAGACGCTCGATCTGATCTAATTAATTGGGCGGCAGCTTCTTCGGCTTTCAGCGCCATCACTGAGCTCGCTCAGAGGCCGCCTTCGGGCGGTCATTTCGATTGCGCGGCAGTTACAAGCGCTCAAGGAATTTCCGGGGTTGCGAGAGATGCGTTTCAACTTAAATTCCGCGCATCAATTTCAGCTGCATTTCCGCGGAGCTAAGAGCGCGCATTACTGGCGCGTAGCGTCTGGTCAACTTCTGACCCGAAGCGGATCTGACGACTACGCGCTGGATCGTCTGTTGTGAACGTGGAACGGCCGCTCAGGCGACGATTGGATCTGAGAACTGCATTGCTTCATGCGCACCGTAAGCGGTCCAGCTTTCCGAATCGATGCATGCCTTCAGGTTCACTGAGCTGTGTGGCTGGGCAGCTTGCCTTTGGAAATGACGCAATGAACTCCCTTAATTAGATTCACCATCTGCGTTACGCGCAGATCAGCAGCGATCGAACACAACGAATAAGCATCCTGCGCCGAAAGTCCCGTCAGCTCTGTGATGAGGCGGATCATTTCGCGCAGCGCCTGCTTTGCAGCGTCGTCGAGATCCTCATCGAATCCCATCGTAATCCATGCGTCCTTGGTTTCTGCGCGCGGGATGATGAGCGTAAAATCACGACGAATGATGAATTCGAGAGTGCCGGAAAGGGCGGTCTCGATCGCCGTTAGGCAAACCTCTCCATCGCCTTGCAGGGCGTGCCCATCACCCGCAGAGAAATGCGCTCCTTCCACGAACACCGGAAAGTAGACGATAGCTCCGGCACCGAGTTCCTTGTTATCCATGTTGCCCCCAAATGGGCGGGGTTCTTTAGATGAAAGCCGGCCCCAGCCGACCGGTGGCGCCACGCCAAAATTCCCAAAAAAGGGACTGAGCGCGAGTTCTTGTCCCCAAGGGAGTTTCACCAGGTTTTTATTGCGATCCAAAGGCACAATGATGCGTCGCAGCTCCGGAAAATCATCCGGCAACGTCCCCTTCAGCGGAGCTTGCAGATTCCATCCCCAGTTCTGGCGCAGCTTGATCTCCTTGATCCGAACTTCGAGAACATCGCCGGGTCGTGCGCCGTCAATCGCGATAGGTCCGGTCAAAAAGTGAGGCCCCGGGCCTCCATATCCGGCACTCAGCACCCGCTGATGCTCGGGAAGGATTTCATAACCAGCCGCCGCAGGCGGCAAGTCGTTGGGTTCGCCGGAAAGGGTGTCGATCGTAACAGTGTCGCCGGACTTTATCTTTAGGGCTGGAGAAATCGATCCGTCCCAATGTCCCCAACGGACGGTGTCGACGTCAGCGTGCAAATGATGATGCATGTGTATTCTTCCCTTGGGTGGGCTTGGCAAATTTGCCGTCGGTAGATCCGTAGTAACACCCGTAGCGTTCTCTCGAGCTACGTTCGTCGTAACGTGATCCAGAAAGCCCGCGCTCCCTTCTGTCCCTTGCTTGTGATGCGATGAGGTTTATCGGACGAATAGCGGATTAAATCGCCGGCTGAAACGACATGCGTCTGATCCTCGATGGCAACCTCCAAAACGCCATCAATGACGAGACCGTATTCGAAACCGTCGTGCGTGATTGGCTTTGCGCTATTGGAAGCCCCACGTTTGTACTCATTGAATGCAATCTCGATTCCGCGAATTGGATCGTTCGTCACCGTCCTGTGGATCATGCCGTGGTCGCCTTTCACCACCGTCTGATCGGCCAATCGGGTAACGACATCCCGATCACGCGTCGGCTTGCCCAGCAGTTCGGGCAATTGGACCCCGAAGACGGAACTGACGGCGACCAGCGTGCCAATCGAGGGCGCGCTCTTGCCGCGTTCCATCAAGCTCAGCATGGATTTACTCAGTTGCGTTCTGTTCGCCAGTTCCTCCAGCGTGAGTCCCTGCGCCTCTCGTAGCGAGCGGACTTTCGAACCGATAATGGTCAGCACCTCCTTCGTATCCACGGCGACGGATCCGTCCTTTCTAGCTACCATCTCGTTTTTCCCTCGCGCGGGTTGTCCAAACGAACCGACTGAACATTTTACATTCCGAATTCGTCATCCAGCCCGCGATCTTCCCCGTCGATTTGTTGACCATCGTTTTTCACCCTCTCAGGCATGCTCACTTTATTTGCAGACAACCCGCCGATTTGCCTGGAAACCAGTCAACCGAAGACAGAAGTGCAATTTTTCTTCGCACTCAACACAGTTGAATGAAAATCAACAGAACCATAGGATGACGCAGGCAGATTGGAAAGGCCAAATCGGGCCGTGGCTCTGCGATGGGATGTGTCATCATGAAACGAAGAACGTTTCTCAAACTCGCTGGTACATCGACGTTGGCCGGTGCGCTCTCGCTGCCGGGGCCTGCGATCGTTAGCGCTGCTACGCCGATCAAGCTCACATTGCCTTGGCTGCCGCTTGGAACCTTCAGCTACGCCTTTGTCGCAAAGAAGCTCGGTTATTGGGAAAAACGTGGGCTCGACGTCACGATAGACGGTGGCTTCGGCTCCGGAAAAGTGTGCGTGCCTGTCGATCAGGGCCAATACGATTTCGGCATACTCGATCTCCCGGTTGCGATGAACTGCGTTGGGCGCGGTCTTGATCTGGTTGCGATAGCGAGCATCTGGCCGAAGTCGCCGATCGGAATTTTCTCGTTGAAGGAAAGCAATATCGCGACGCCGAAGGATCTCGAGGGACAAACCGTTGCATTCGACGTCGGCAGCGGTGACTTTCAGCTTTGGCCCGCGTTCGTAAAGGCGACCGGCATAGACGACGCCAAGGTCAGCAAGATCACGCTCGAACCGGCGTCGCTGATCAAATATCTCGTCGAGCGGCGGATCAAAGCCGAGGGCAATTTCTTTGGAAGCATCGCACCCTCGCTCTGGTCGCAGGGTATGGAGATCAATGGCATCCTGTACGAGGATTACGGGATCAGGATGCTGAGCAACGTCGTCGCGTGCAAGCGATCAACGATCGAGAAACGGCCCGATGTCTGCCGCGCATTTGTCGAGGGCATGATGGATGGCCTCAAATTCGTTTACCTCAACCCTGATGAGGCCCTGAAAATCCATTTGGAAAGCGTCGCGGAATTCAAGAACGCGACCGTTCAGAATCAGAAAGTCATCGAGTTCGGGCAGGCGTGTTCGACCGCGCTCGGCATGGTTCCGGCGTTTCGTGACAACGGTCTTGGCTTCATGGACCCCGCGCTTGTCGCGGAGACCGCGAGCACGGTTAAGACCTATATGGGTGTATCAAATCTTCCCGCGGTGGACAGATTGTTCACCAATGAATTTCTCGGCGGAGCGAAACTCTCGCCGGACGAGTGGCGAGCGGTAGAAGCGCGGACCTTGAAATATCTACCGTCCAGCAAAAAGTCATGAGCTTGGGCGGAATTGCTCCAAATCGGG
>Ga0210396_10000471_pt1 | contig 53928 bp, 48 predicted proteins | sample IncBWH17OmetaG_FD_155466 | JGI IMG/M metagenome (GOLD analysis project Ga0210396, IMG submission 155466) | Forest soil microbial communities from Barre Woods Harvard Forest LTER site, Petersham, Massachusetts, United States - Inc-BW-H-17-O ... | reverse complement strand
CCGACCGCGTCCGCCGCAAACGCTAGCGGCTCAGTTCAAACGACCCTATCGAAACTGCCCCGAGCCACACATTCACGGACAATCCGGCTCTTCCTCTCGGGGCAGTCCCGATAGGGTTCTAACGTTTATCGGTACCGATCTGCAGTGTGCGCTCACGCGACCTCTCGCTCTACCGGCGCAGAGGCCGGGAGACGGATCTACTTGCACTTCGGGCCGGACGGAGCGCGAATCTGGTGGGGCTGCGCGAGTGTTAACGAACTCCCCTGGTCGCTGGCGGTGCCGAAAGACTCAACCTAGAGCCTGATCAACGCCAGACCGGATTGCGGATCAATCTGTTTTTGAAGGTGGACCGGGCTCTCTGTCAGTATGACCTCACAAGTTGGTCGGATGTGTGCCTCGAGTAGATGGCCGCCGTGAGCAGTACCGTCCTTCTTGCCGATTACGGCATGTGCATACAACCGGTTTTCCGTCCTTCAGGGCAACATCGCCAATGAGCGACAGGAGTTTCCACCTGTTCGTCGAGCGTAACTGATGGCTCATACTTCTTGCTTTCCCAGTTGAACCAGCCCAAGCGTAGCGACGAGAGCGCGCCAACGGCTTTAAGGCTCGCAGCGGATAGCTTTTCTTGATTGGCGAATTCAAGCAGCCCTTTCGCCAGTTCGTCGCCGGTTTCGAAGACAAGAATGAATGTTTTCGGGGACTGATCAATTTGTCTGGACTTCATCGTTACTCCTCAATTCGCCTAGGTTTGTGATCAGATTTCTCACCGTATTGGGCGATTGATCCGGAACTCCTTTACTTCATAAGCGAGTCTTCGATTGCTTCTGAACTTACACTGTGGAGAAGAAGCGCTGTAGTTCCTCGACGACTTCGTCCGGACGTTCTTCCTGCAGGAAGTGGCCGCAATCGAGACTGTGCCCGGTAACCGTTGAGTTCGCTTTCGCCCCCCAGGTCGCAAGGACGTCCCACGACTTCCCTATAGTTCCTTTTGCCCCCCAAAGAGCGTGAACCGGTGCCACGATCTTGTTGCCAGCACGGCATGATGAACGTTTTGCCCCAAGTATCAGGGGTGAGATTGAAATACTCCGTCAGCAAATTGGGCAACTGAGCTGGGGCCTCTCCCGAGAGCACACGCTTCACAACATCCGTGTGGCTGGCATATCTTTCAGGCTCTTGTAAAAAAATCCACCGGCACGGCTCCGAGCAGAAGATGTACTTGCGCCCGTCGTGGACGAGGACCCTCGAAGTGTTCTTGCGCGGGCAACACAGAAATTGACACGCCCGTGGATAAATAACTTCAGGGTTGTCGACTATCTGGGAGCTACCAGAAGAGCATTAAACCCTCCGTTGGAGTTCAAGTCCGAACTCGGGCTTGTTAATCTTCACCGCGGTGAGCTAAATTTGCTGTCGTAAGGCGGTAAGTATGGGCTACGCCTGCGCCAATGGCGATACCCACCGAGCCATTGGCAGTGTCCCAAGACCGGTTGATCTGATTGAGCGAGTCACATGGTTGCCATGAACTTGATTGGCTCGTACAACTACGCGCTCGTGGCGCTCTCGGTGTTCATCGCCGTGTTTGCGTCGTACGCTGCTCTGGATCTCGCAAGTCGCGTAACGGCTGCGGGCGGTTGGACTCGTGCGCTTTGGGTGCTGGGCGGCGCCTGTGCGATGGGGACAGGCATTTGGTCAATGCACTACATTGGGATGCTTGCGTTCATCCTGCCGATTCCCGTGGCTTACCACTGGCCAACCGTTTTGCTGTCACTGTTTGCGGCCATTCTCGCGTCTGCCGTTGCGCTGTACGTGGTGAGCCGACAGAAAATGGGCGCGTCTCAAGCGGTCGCCGGAAGTGTCCTGATGGGTGCGGGTATTGCGAGTATGCATTACATCGGCATGGCCGCCATGCGCTTACGGGCTATATGCCAATTTAATTCTTCTCTCGTCGTCCTGTCCGTCGCGTTCGCGGTTCTGATCTCTCTCGCCGCGCTGTGGATTACCTTTCACTTCCGAGATGAGAAAATGGGGGTAGCCCGGAAGAAGTTAGCCGGAGCCGGCGTGATGGGCGCTGCGATCCCTGTCATGCATTACACCGGCATGGCCGCCGCCAGCTTCACGTCCTCTGGCATGCCGGTCGACCTGTCTCACGCCGTAAGCATCTCCGCACTCGGCATCGCCGGAATTGTCGCCATCACCTTTATCGTCCTCGGGTTGGCTCTGCTGACGTCCTGGGTGGATAGGCGGTTCGCTGCCCAGATCTTTGAACTGCAGCAGCAGCGAAGCGAGGCGTACTTGGCGGAAGCCCAAAGGCTCAGCCACACGGGCAGTTTCGGTTGGAAACCCTCTACTGGTGAGATGATCTGGTCAGAGGAAACCTTTCGAGTCTTCCAATACGATGGAACGACGACACCGACCGTGGAACTCGTCCTCCAACGGGTTCATCCGGAAGATGTGGCGCTCGTGAAACAGACAATTGAACGCGCGACGCAGGATGGAAAGAATTTTGAAAATGAATATCGCCTGCTCATGCCAGATGGTTCCGCCAAACATGTCCACGTTGTGGCTCACGCCTTAGGCGATGAATCGGGCACCCTGGAGTTCGTAGGAGCAGTGATGGACGTCACCGAGCGCATGCAAGCCGAACAGAAATTTCGCGGGCTTTTGGAATCCGCTCCGGATGCAGTGATCGTCATGAATCGGCAGGGCAAGATCGTGTTGGTCAATGCTCAAGTCGAGAAGCTGTTTGAGTATCAGCGGGACGACCTCTTGGGGCAAGAGGTTGAGATTTTGGTGCCGGAACGATTTCGGGGCCTACACCCCCAGCACCGGAAGGAGTTCTTCGCACACTCTCGGGTACGGCCGATGGGTGAAGGCTTGCAACTGTACGGACGGCGGAAAGACGGCACAGAGTTTCCCGTGGAAATTAGTCTGAGTCCGCTGGAAACGGAACAGGGTACGCTTGTCTCCGCTGCCGTCCGCGACGTCACCGAGCGCATGCGGTCGCAAGAGGCATTGCGGCGGAGCGAGAGTTATCTGGCCGAAGCGCAGAAGCTCACACATACGGGAAGTTGGGTCTGGGAAGTAGCTGAAAGACGCGCATCGCATCTATCCGAAGAATGGTACCGCGTGTATGGCTTCGATCCGAAAGAGGGCATGTCGGCTTGGGACAAACGTTTGGAGCGCATTCATCCAGACGATTGCGATGGGCGGCAACAAGCAATCGATCGGGCAATCAACGAAAAATCAGATTACGAAGTTGAATACCGAATTCTTCTTCCAGGTGGCGCCGTAAGGTACCTCCGCAGTGTCGGGCATCCTGTTCTGAACGCTTCCGGGGATCTGGTGCAATTCGTTGGCAGCTCCACCGACATCACCGAACGCAAACAAGCCGAAGAGGCTCTGCGCCGGACGCAGGCCGATCTCGCCCACATCAACCGCGTGAGCATGATGGGGGAATTGGCCGCCTCCCTGGCGCATGAGCTCAAGCAGCCAATCGCCGCCGCCCTAACGGACGCCAAAACCTGCGTGCGTTGGCTACGCCGCGATACTCCTGATGTCGCTGAAGGTTGCGAGGCGGCATCAAGAATGATCAAGGACGCAACCCGCGCTGCTGAGGTTATCGACAGGGTGCGCTCGCTTTATAGGCGAGATACCTCAGACCGGGAACTGCTTGATATAAACGAAATCATTCGAGAAATGACTGTTCTGCTGCACGATAAGGCGAATCGGACTTCCGTTTCAATCCGCACCGAGCTCGACCCAGGCCTTCCGCGGATCACAGCGGATCGCGTACAGCTGCAGCAGGTATTAATGAACGTGTTGCTCAACGGCATCGAAGCGACGAAAGGTGCGAACGGCGAACTGACCATCACGTCGAAGAGGACCAACGAGGGTCAACTACTCATTTCAGTGAGTGATTCAGGTATCGGCCTTCCTATCGGAGAAGGCGACCGCATTTTCGAGGCCTTCTTCACCACCAAAGAGCAGGGGACCGGCTTGGGACTGTCCATCAGTCGGAGAATTATCGAGTCTCACGGGGGCCGTTTATGGGCGTGTGCCAACACGGGATCGGGCGCGACATTTCAGTTCACACTGCCCATCGACGTGGGGGCGTCCTCCCCATCGGCCGCGTAAATTGGGACCCCCTCGTTGTTCTTGTTCGTCCGGCGGGAGAATTCTTCTTCAGCGATCAGGGTGAAACGGCATGCCGCGATGCCCAGCACTGGCCGGTTCTGGGGTGTGCACATCCAGATTGACCACAATCGGATCCTGTCCGTTCCTCACGACCACAGCTTCGCAGATCTCATTTGGGCTGGCATTGATTTCCTGATGCGGCACGTAAGGTGGAACGTAAATAAAATCACCCGGCCTGGCTTCTTCGCTCAGTTCCAGTTGATCGCCCCATCGCATTCGAACTCGGCCCTTTACCACGTAAAGCACGGTCTCCAGTTCTCCATGGTGATGGGGTCCGGTCTTGGCATCCGGTTGAACCACCATTGTGCCCGCCCATAACTTGCTTGCTCCAACAGTCGCACGGGTAATTGCTGCAGCGCGGGTCATGCCCGAAGTCTGTGGTGTATTCAAATCAAGTTCATCCGAATGTACTATTTTGACTCCATGTTTTGCCCAATCCATCGGTAAGCCTCTGGTTGAGTACTGCATTTTTGTTGCCTCGATTGCGGCATGTTCATCACCGATATAGAAGAGTCCTCCCCTCTTCCCGAAAATTGCACCGTGTTGCCAACACGAGCTTTCGGAGAATCCAGCTTCCCGCTGATCCTTTTTTGGGCGACCTTGGATTCGCGACAGCTTAATGAGCGGACGCATTAGGGGCAGGTCGCTGGATTCGGAAAAGCGCCTGCGGATCGCGTGACGAGCTCTCGTCACGCGATCCGCAGGCGTACCGGCTGATCAAAGCGCCGATGATGAAACAAACGGCGGCCAAGTAGCGAGCGGCGGAGCTGTGTCCCAAGAAAATTCTGAGCAACAATGACGTGGGCCCAGCCAATGCCGCGCCAACACGAGTTAGCCAACCAATAGCTCCTTCTCGCAGCGGACGATCAACGTATCGCCCGCGAAGCTCGATAATGATCGCAACTAAGGTCTCGACTGTACTCGCGACAATTCCGATGAACTGAGTGACCCGAACCAGGAATCCCAGAAGCTCCAGCGCGGCGGCCGCTGAACCCAACCCTCCACCAAGAAAAACGACCGGCACGAGCCTCCGATTTTCAGACCAAACCGGGATTGCGGTCACGCTTAAGAGGACTGACGTGTAACTGGCCAGTATCAGTCCACTCAGGGCTGCGGAGATTTCGGCTAGCCATTCGAGCACAAGCAAGAAGCCGTTTCCGTATCCTGCCAAGATCAGTTCGTGGCAAATGACTGCCAGGCCTACTGCAGAGGAAAATTTCGCTAACGTCCACGCGCCTACCGACATTGCTGAACGCCACTTGAAGACTCGCAACATGTTTAAGAACCTGGCAGGACGACCCAAATCTGCGATGAGTAGAGGCGCCGAGATCAGCGCGCCTAAAAATCCTATCCACAATCCAGCGCGCAGTAGTCCAGCATTGCCGAAGAGATGGGCCGCCAGAGCAATTACTGCGGAAATACCGGCTACTCCACCCACAAAAAAATACAGAGGAACTTGCCACGTCCAGGTTGGCGGCTTGAGCACAGGATTTCCGTGATAACTCACCCCGGAAGCCGGGCTCGGAAAAGGATTACCCGCGGGGGCGATCCCGTGATCCTGTACTTTTCCAGTTCGCGCAGCTTCCTCCCTTAATGCATCAAGACGCTCTTCCTTGAATTGAGGGTTTGCAGCCATGCTCAATAACCTCGTTTAAGATCTACGCGAAAAAATTCCTCATCCAGCTAAAGCGCGAAAGCCAGGAATACCACCAGCACAACCACAAGCGCCGAAACCAGCGCGGCGCTCCAGGCTGATTTCAGATGAATTGTGGGTACCTCGGGAGCAGGTGGGAAATTGTAGGCCTCCGGCTGGCCGAGAATCACAAAGATCGCGTGAGTACCCCCTACGCTGGACTCTGTTGGATCGTAGACTTGTGCGTCGTTGTATCCGCAATCTTTTAACTCTTTCACCCGCACCTGCGCTTCTTGTCGTAAGTCTTCCAGGTGGCCAAATCGAATCGATTGCGTTGGGCAGGCCTTCGCGCAGGCGGGCATTAACCCGTCGCGCTGCCGGTCGTAACAGAACGTGCACTTGAACGCGGTTCCGACTTCATGATTCTTGTCAACCACTCCGAAGGGACACGAAACCACGCAATAGCCACAGCCATTGCAGACATCGGGCTGCACGAATACCGATCCAACTTCGGTCCGAACGATCGCGCCCGTGGGACACGCCTCCAGGCATCCGGCGTTCTCGCAGTGCTTGCAGACATCGGAGAGGAACTGCCAACGAAAAGGCTCTTCTATCCCGGCGAGTTGCGGGCCCATGGGTTGTTTCTCTTCCAAAAAAAGCACGTGCCGCCACGTCGATGCTCCTAACGCATGCGTGTTGTCGTACGACTGGCCAGTCCAATTGAACCCGTCGTCGGGTATGTGGTTCCACTCCTTGCAGGCCACTTCACAGGCCTTGCAACCTATGCATATTGAAGCATCAGTTAGAAAAGCGCTGGTCGGCATCACGTCCTCCCCAGATGAGCATTCAACTGATCGAGAGCGGCCTCTCCCCGTGCGCGACGTCCCGGAGAAACGTCACAGAGAATCCCTTTAGCCTCCATGATCCGGACGTTCGGTTCCTCCGAGATGGCCACCAGGTCATTCGCGGAGTCTCCTTTGACCAGCCCGCGAGAGCCCCAGTGATAGGGGACGCCGACTTGGTGCACCATCTTTCCGTCGATCAGTAGCGGCCGCATGCGCCTGGTCACCAGTGCTCGAGCCTCGACGATCCCGCGTGCAGTCATCAGGGTGACCCACCCTCCGTTTTCGATCCCGCGTTCTGACGCCAGCTCGGGGGATATTTCACAGAAGAATTCGGGTTGAAGCTCAGCCAGGTGCGGCAGCATGCGCGACATTGCGCCAGATGTGTGGTGCTCTGTCAACCGATACGTGCTCATGACATAGGGGAAGCGTTTATCGGGAGAGCTGGCGAAACGGTTGTCCGGCCGCTCCTCTCGCATTTCTGCCGGATTGCTTTGCTGGTCTGGATAAAGCGGATTGCAAACTGGAGCTTCCAAGCCTTCATAGTGTGTTGGCAGGGGGCCGTCCGCTAATCCCTTTGGGGCGAAAATCCAGCCCGTCCCATCGGGGTGCAGGATGAACGGTTTATCCCCGGCAAGAGCTTCATCACCCTGCGCGCCTTTAGGCGGTTGGTAATTCGGCGCTTTCGTTCTGGTAAAGTCCGGGACATCCAAGCCCGTCCACTCTTTGCTCTGCTCATCCCACCAAACCAGTTTCTTGCGCTCGCTCCAGGGCTGACCATCGGGACGGGCCGAAGCGCGGTTATAGAGGATGCGGCGGTCGGAAGGCCACGCAAAACCCCAGCCGTGTCCCAAGAGGTCCTGCGAATTCCGCTGGTTGGCGCGGTTCTCTCCCGGGCGGGGGAAAACGCCGGTGTAGATCCAGCAACCACAAGCAGTGGATCCGTCAGCTTTCAATTCGGTGAATCCACTTAACAGAGTATGGTCGGCGACGGTGTAGCCGTTGATCTCCTGCAGGACTTCTTCCACTTTGGGCTCTTGCATGGTTCCTTCCAGCGAATAGTCCCATGTGAGAGCTCTCAATCCCGCATTGCGCGGCCGCGGATCTTGTTTCGCCTTCTCCTTCAGGCGGCGGCCCAGGTGGCACATGAACCAGGTTTCGCTGCGTGCGTCTCCGGGAGGATCGACGGCCTTCTGGTGCCACTGCAGCAGACGCTGCGTGTTGGTGAAGGTGCCGTCTTTCTCGGCATGCCCGGCGGCGGGCAGAAGAAAGACTTCGGTTGCGATCTCTTCCGGTCGAAGCTCGCCGCGTTCCACCTCCGGCGAGTCGTACCAGAAAGAGGCGGTCTCAAGCTCTACCATGTCGCGTACCACGAGCCACTTGAGCTTGGAGAGCGCCTTGCGCTCCAGTCGCGAGTTGGGGGCTGCTACTGCCGGGTTTTGTCCCATCACAAACAGACCTTCAACCTTGCCGTCCATCATTTCCAGAAAATAGCCCTGATGCGAATGGTCACCGGTCACACGTGGAAGCCAATTGAAGCCCCAATCGTTTTCTTTTTTCGCTCCCTCACCGTAATAAGCCTTGAGCAGACTGACGATGTACTTATCGAAGTTCCACCACCAGCCCGTGGGATCGCGATGTGTTGCAACGTAATCCGCGAGATTGTTTGAGTCCAGCCCTAGATTCGGCATCGGCAAGTAGCCGGGCAGAATGTCGTAAAGGGTCGGGATATCGGTCGAGCCTTGAATCGAGGCATGCCCGCGCAGAGCCAGGATGCCTCCGCCGGGCCGTCCAATGTTGCCGAGAAGCAGCTGGAGGATTGCAGCCGCGCGAATGATCTGCGGACCTTTCGACTGCTGCGTCCAACCCAGCGCATAGCAAATTGCTCCTGTCTTCTCCGGACCAGATGCCGAGCAAAATGTCTCCGCGATTTTCAGGAACCGCTCGCGGGGAACGCCGCAAAACTGTTCAACCAACTCGGGCGTGTATCGCGCATAATGCCTCTTCAAAACTTGGTATACGCATCGTGGATGGCCGAGCGTGGGGTCGCACTCGCAATCCCTTAGGTCGGCGGCGGCTCCACCGCCATCCTTGCAGTGACCGGAGTGAGGTCCGGCGCTCTTGGGCGGCACTCGGCCACCCTCGACACAAGCCCCGTAAAGCCATGTGCTGCTGTCGTAACCCCTAGTCTTCGCATCCCAACCGGAAAAGACGCCTCCCAAATCCTCAGCATCCTTGAAACCCTCAGGAAGAATAATCGAAGCGTTGGTGTAGTGGATCACGTATTCGCGAAAATCTTTTTCGTTTTCGAGAACGTAATGAATGAGCGCCCCGAGAAACAGGATGTCAGATCCGGCGCGCAAGGGAGCCCAAATGTTTGCCATAGCGGAAGTGCGGCTGAAACGCGGATCGACGTGAATAACCTTCGCACCGCGCTCTCGCGCTTCGATCACCCACTGAAAACCGACCGGGTGATTCTCCGCCATATTCGAGCCCATAATCAGAATGGCGTCAGAATTGATGAGATCGCTTGGCGCAGTGGTGGCTCCGCCTCGACCAAAAGATGTGCCCAGACCGGGCACCGTTGAGCTGTGTCAAATGCGCGCCTGGTTGCTGATGCAGACCATACCCAGGCCGGCGGCAAAGAGCTTTTTGATCAGGTAGTTTTCTTCATTATCGAGAGTTGCGCCGCCAAGGTGGGCCATGGCCGTCGTATGCATTACGGCCTCTCCGTCCTGCTCTTCCACGAACGTGCGCTCCCGCGTGTCCCAGACGCGATCGGCGATCATGTCCATCGCCGTCTCCAGTTCCAGCTCTTCCCACCGGGTGGAGTACGCCTTGCGATACTTTATGCGGGTCTCTCGGTTCGGATGCGTCAGCAGTTCGAAGCTATCGGACCCCTTTGGGCAAAGCCGTCCGCGAGAAATAAACGAATCCGGGTCTCCTTCTATGGAGACAAGCTTTCCATCCTTGTGATACACAAGTTGGCCGCACCCTACGGCACAGTAAGGACACACCGAGCGCGAAACCTGAGCATCGCGATGCTTGGGGGCCAGATTGCGAGTCCGATCGCTCATGGCTTCCACACCAGTACCATCGCTATGCGTCAGAAGCTGTCGAACCACCGGCCAACGCGTCAGTATTTCTTTAACCATAATAATTCTCCCGGGGCTCTCAAACTATTGTTAGGTTAGCCTTCTATCTGCCGAAGCGGGCGTTTAATCGCCTAAGAACGATCTCAGGTCTCGACTAAACTGATCTCCTTCAGGTGATCAATTGCCACTGCTGCTCACCAGCTTGCCGCAGCATTCGGGTCGAGCCGGCAAACTTGATCGGTCCCATCCGCCGCCGAGGGCCTGAATTAGCAAGACCGTGTTTGCCATGCGACGACCGAGAATATTGACCGCTGTTACTTCATCCGCGAGCGCGGCATTTTGCGCGGTAATCACCTCGAGATAACTTGTGACTCCGCCTTTATATCGAGTGATCGAGAGGTCGAGCGAGTGCTGGGCCGCGACCACCGCTTCATCCTGAATTTTGGCCTCGTTTTCCAGAATCCTCACCGCCGCCAGATTGTCTTCGACCTGTTGGAATCCATCCAGTACGCTCTGTCGATAGTTAGCGACTTGCGAGTCATAAGCGGCACGCGCTTGGTCATTAAGGGCGCGGCGTCTTCCCACGTCAAACACGGTCTCTGCGGCAGACAGCCCAATAGACCAGAGGCCGCTCGGCCCATTGATGAGAGTTGTGATGGCGGAGCTTTCAAATCCTCCACTAGCACTCAGATTGACCAACGGGTAGTAAGCCGACTTCGCAACTCCGATCTGAGCATTGGCAGACGCAACCAGCCTCTCCTCAGCCGCAATATCCGGACGCCTTTCGAGCAGGTCCGACGGTACGCCGATAGGAACGTGCGGAGGCGGTGCGGTGAGCGGCAGCGGAGGAAGGCTGAACTCCGCAGGTGGTTTGCCGATAAGAATGGCTACCGCATGTTCGAACTGCGCCCGTGCAACACCCACATCTACCGCCTCTGCTCGAGTAGTTTGAAGTATGGTCTTCGCCTGCTCAACTTCAACTTCCGAAGCAATCCCCCCGTCATAACGGTTCTGCGTCAATTCCAATGCCTGCTCGTACTGCGTGACCGTAGAATTTAGAAGCTGTTCCTCGGCGTCCAGGCTGCGGGCCTCAAAGTAATCGACGGCCAGATCAGCGTGCATGCTCAGGTTGACCGTCGCCAGGTCCGCCGCACTCGCTTGCGCTTGTTCTCGATAAGACTCCACATTTTTTCGAACTCGTCCCCAGACATCGGCTTGGTAGGAAACGTCGAATGGCAACACAAAGTCGTTGTAAGTGATGCCGTTGAAGATCGAATTCGGGGGCGGACGATTTGCCGAAACTCGCGTCCGGGTCGCCGATGGCGAGACCGTCACGGTCGGGTAATAGTCAGCCCGGTAGTAGCGTAGAACAGCTCGCGATTCCTGATACTGCGCCGCGGCGGCTTTCAGATTCTGGTTTGATGCGTTGACCTGGAGTTCCAGGGCATCAAGCTGCGGATCCTGGAATATCGTCCACCAGGTACCGCCGAGATTCTGGTCATTGGGTTGGGCGGGCTTCCAGTCTCCAACCTCTTTATAAGTAGGAGGAGCCGGTGTAGCTGGAACGTGGTACTTGGGGCCAACCACGCATCCTGTCAGTTGAAGCGCCGCCAGTGCGAGCAGGACCAGCCAATGTGCCGGCCGCCGGGCATGCGACAAAATCATCTTTCGAGGGAGTTTCATTTGGTGTCCCCGGGCAACGTAGCGTTGACGATTTGCACTTCCTGTCCAGAAACGAGCGAATCGGACGGATTCATAATCACTTGGTCGTCAGCGTTCAGGCCGGCAACAATTTCTATCTCCGCCCCCAAGTCGTGTCCCGGAGTTACATCGGTGAGCACAGTCTTGCCATTTTTCACCACACCAACCTGCAAATTGTCCGACCGAAAAATCAAAGCACTCACCGGAAGTAAGTAGGTAGGAACCTGCCCAGGAATCTTCAGATGCACTTCGGCATAGGAGCCGCTGAGCAGAGTTCCTTTGGGGTTCTCCACATCAACTTCCGTCAGTAGTGTGCGAGTGGTCCCATTAATCGCGTTGGCGGTACGTACTAACTTTCCCGGGAATTTTTCGCCGGGAAACTCAGCCAACACAATGTCTGCTGTGGTTTCACCTGGTTTGACGCCTCGCGAGTATTCTTCTGGGACATTCACGTACACGCGCAGGGTGCCCGGCTGAACCATGTCAAAGAGGTCGGTCCTCGGGGCGGTACTGCTCCCTGAATTGATAAGATCGCCAATATCCGTATTTCGGGCTGTGATTACGCCATCGAATGGAGCGTATACCTTTTCAAACGAAACCAGCGCATCGTATCGTTGTACGCTCGCTTTGTCAGCCTCGACCATGGCGAGGTTTGCCCGGTAGCTGCCAACCGCGTTGTCGACGTCTTGCTGAGAGACAGCGTGTTTTATCAACAACCCTTCGTAACGGTCTTTCGTGATCTGCGCCAGCTCCAGGTTGGCCTGTGCAGTGGCAAGCGTACTGCGCGCCTGGGCCAGTTGCTGATCGACTTCCGGGGTCTGGATCACGGCCAGCAACTCTCCCGCCTTCACGCGGGCTCCAATATCGAAATACCACTTTTTCAAGTAGCCGTCGGTGCGAGCGTAGATCGGTGATGAGATAAATGGCTGTATGTTACCGGGCAGGATAATTTCCTCAGCGGGAGCAGTTCGCTTGGGTAGCACAACCGAGACCGATGGCACAGCCATTTGCGCGGTTACCATGCGCAGAGTGGACGAGGCCTTGATCCGGGAGCGGATTCCGGAAATAAGGACTCCGGCAACGACCAGCACGATGATCGAGGGAATCAGCCAACGTCTAAGCTTTCCTCGTCCCTGAGCATTCGCACCTAGCGGATCCAGTTCGTGCATGCCGATCTTTTCTTTGAATTCGTTTATCACCATTTTAATCACCCATGTTATTGCCCGGTGCGTGCTGTTTCGTCGAGGATAGTTTTTGCCGCAAGCCATGTAACACACTGAAAAAAGTCGGGACGAAGAACAGCGTAGAAACCGTTGCGAAAAGCAGGCCACCAATGACGGCGCGTCCGAGGGGAGCGTTCTGTTCGCCGCCATCCCCCATTCCAAGGGCCATGGGAATCATGCCGATAATCATGGCCAAGGCGGTCATCAGTACGGGACGAAAACGCGTGAATCCTGCCTGTAGCGCCGCGGCAATCGGATCTTTCCCTTCCGTCATTTGCTCCGTCGCGAAACTCACCACCAGAATGCTGTTCGCGGTAGCCACGCCCATGCACATGATCGTTCCCATGAGTGCGGGCACGCTCAGAGTTGTGTGCGTGACGAACAGGAACCAGGCAATTCCGGCCAGCGCAGCAGGCAGCGCCGAAATCATGATGAAAGGATCGAGCCAGGACTGAAAATTGACGACGATCAGCAGGTAATCCAACATGATCGCAAACACCAGACCGACGAGGAGGCCGACATAGGACGATCGCATGGTCTGCACCTGGCCGCGAACTACTACGCGCGAGCCACGGGGCAATTGCGGGCGGGCTGCCTCGATAAGCTTATTAATATCGCCAGCAACCCCGCCCAAATCGCGTCCTGAGACCGAACCGAAGATATCAATCACTGGCGCAACGTTGTAGTGAGACACGACTGCCATGCCGGTTCCTCGTTTCATCGAGACCAGGCTGGCCAGGAGGGAAGGAGAGTTCGTCGTGCCTGTTCCCGTCACAGGCATATTGACAAGATCCTGTAACGTGTCTGCGCGGTATTGCGGCGTCTGAGTAGCGATCGAGTAGCTGACTCCATTTTGTGGGCTAAGCCAGAAAGTCGGTGAGGTCTGGAAGCTGCCGCTAAGAGAAACGAGTAGGTTCTGCGCGATGTCATGTGCCGAATAGCCAAGCTCCTGAGCCTTGGTGCGCTCGATTCTGAGGTGCAAGTAGGGCTCATCGAACGGCTGCTGGACTCGTAGGTCAGCCGTGCCAGGCACGTATCTGATTTTTTGCAATAGTGCACTCGCCCAGGCACGGTTGTCTTCCAGGTTGTTGCCAACAACTTGGATGTCGATCGGAGCGGGGAGTCCGAAATTCAGAATCTGCGTGACCATATCAGAGGGAAGAAAAGCGAACATCACCCCCGGAAATTGTTTTGCCAGGCTCAGGCGAAGTTGGTCGACGTAATCCGCAGTTGGATGGTGCTTCGGAGTCAACGTAACCAAGATGTCTGCGTCGGATGTGCCCACCGGCGCTGAATTGCTGTACGAAAGATTAATGCCGCTGTATGGCAGGCCAATGTTGTCGATAATGCTCTTCATTTCGGCAGCCGGGATTTGTTGACGAATTGACTTCTCAACCAGGTCGCACAGAAAGGCTGTATCTTCAATGCGCATTCCCGTGGGACCTCGCAGGTGCAGTTTGAAACTGCCTGCATCGACGCTAGGGAAAAAGTCCTGTCCAAGCCAGGGAATCAGAACCGCCAGCGATCCCAGACAGGCCGCAAAGAACGCCACCAGAAAAGCACGCCGGTGATGAAGGCAAAGTTCCAGTAGCCGGTGATATCGTTCACGGAACCGTTCGAATCCGGCCTCGAATCCCTTCTGCAGCCGGACCAGCGGATTGCGGCTCTTGCTGGCCTGCTCTCCGACTTTCTGATTTCGCAGAAGATACTTTGCCATCGTCGGAACGATCGTCCGGGACAGGAAATACGAGGCCAGCATGGCAAAGATGACAGCCTCTGCAAGCGGCAAAAAGAGATACCGCGCTACGCCCGAGAGCAAGAACATCGGTGCGAATACAATGCAGATCGATAGCGTAGACACGAAGGCGGGGGTTGCGATTTGCGCTGCGCTGTCCAGGACGACCTCGTCCAGATTCTTGTCGGGCTCTGCTTCCCGGTTTCGGTTGATGTTTTCCACCTCTACCGTGGCATCGTCCACCAGGATGCCGACGGCCAGTGCCAGTCCGCCGAGCGTCATGATGTTGATGGTTTGTCCAATGAGGCTCAGCACAATAATCGACGAAAGAATGGCCAGCGGAATGGAGGTCGCGATGATGAGCGTGCTTCGCCAGCTCCCCAGAAACGTAAGGATCATCAACGCGGTCAGGCACGCGGCAATCAGGGCCTCCCGCACGACGCCCTGAATCGCGCCAAGAACAAAAATGGATTGATCAGCCAGGGGTTCCATTTTTAATTGCGGAGGAACCGTGGTCGCGATCTGTGGCAGCAGAGACTTGATGCCTGAAATTACGCTCAGAGTTGAGGCGTCGCCTGCCTTCTGGACGGTCAGCAGGACCGAGCGCTGGCCGTTAACGCGTACGATGTTTGTTTGTGGTGGAAAACCGTCGCGTACCCAAGCCACGTCTTTCATGTAGATCGTAGTGCTCCCGATCGTCTTAATCGGGATGCGGTTCAGGTCCGTCATTGTCTGTGGCGCGGCATTGGGAATGTCAACGTCATACTCTTTGCCGCCGATCTTGGACGTGCCGGTAGGAAGGATCAAATTCTGAAGCGTGATTGCGTTCACTACGTCCAGCGCAGAAAGACCCTTCGACTGTAACGCCGACGGATTTAAGTCGACTTGCACCTGGCGTTGCTTGCCGCCGTAGGGATACGGTACCGCCGTTCCCGGAACCGTAATCAGTTGAGTGCGAATGAAATTGAGACCGTAGTCGTTCAGTTGCTGCTCGGAAAGCCCCTGTCCCGAGAGCGCGAGTTGCAAAACAGGTACACTAGACGCGCTATAAGCAATGATGAGCGGCGGTGTCGTACCGGGAGGGAGTTGCCTGAGTTGCGTTTGAGAGCTCGCGGTGAGTTGCGCGACACCGCGATCTATGCTCGCGTTTGGCTGTAGAAAAACTTTGACTACTGCGATCCCATAAAGCGACTGCGACTCGATATGCTCGATGTTGTCTACGATCGTGGTAAGGTTGCGCTCGGTGACGCTGACGATCCGGTCAGCCATGTCCTTCGGGATGAGGCCGTTGTAGTTCCAAATGACACTGATGACTGGAATATTGATGTTTGGAAAGATATCGGTAGGAGTGCGGTAGATTGAAATCGCGCCCATCGCCAGGATGAGGATGGCCATTACTACAAAGGTGTAGGGCCGCCGCAATGCGAGTCGCACAATCCACATAGAATTTCCTTTTAATCAATTAGCGAAAGCTTTCAATTAGATGTTCGTGATCCCGCTTAACCGCGTTGCATAAGACGCTTGAGCTTTGCACGCGCCCGCGCGAGCCGGGCCTTCACTTTTCCGTCTGGCACTCCCAGAATGTGCGCCGCTTCGCTCGTGGTCAGCCCGTCCAGTGCGCGCAAGTGGAAAGCGTTGCGCAACGGGGGTGAAAGCTGAGATACGAACTGCATCAAGCGTCCATGCAATTCGGAGTTTTGACACTCGTCTTCAGGATTTGGTCCCTGGTGCGCCAATCGTTCTGCCAGGGGATTTCCCTCCTCCTCCGCGAATCGCTCATCTAGCGACAGGTGGGTCTGGCGCGGCCGTCTGCGCAATTGCATCAGTGCGCTATTCGTGACGATGGCGGTTAACCACGTCGACATTTGCGCTTGCCCCTTGAATTGGTCCAAATGCTTGTAAGCTGACAGGAGCGCATCCTGAACGGCATCTTCGGCGTCGGCTGCATTGCCCAGATGCCGATGGGCCCGTCTGCAAAACAAAGGCAGGCAGCGTGAGAGAACGTCCTGCATTTCCTGTGTATCTCTTTCCTGGGTGCGGACTTCAAGGTGCTGTTCGCTTGCGATGTACGCTTGCCGCGCTTCCATTTGTTGTCCCCTCAGCACCCGACATCAAAAGGCACGCCGCTTTCCAATCAACTTCTGGAACTTAATGGCTTATTTTCAGTGACATGAGTCAACTTGGTCGTGAGGGGTGGGCTTATGACGCTAGATGCGGCGTCCGGCGGTTGACACAACGTCCGCATTTCGACAGGACTCGGATTCAATCGGACCGCTGAGACGCAGAATCACAGTGGCGCGAGTCCTGACAACTCGGAACCTGCCAAGAGACAAACAACAGTACAGGGTTGTGTGAGCAGGTTTAACGGCGATTTCATTCTCGTGAAGCAAGACCCAGCGATGATTTATGAACTTCATTCGTCTGGCAAAGCGAAACTCGGCCACTACCTGGGGCAACAAGTGGAAGCCACTGGGAAGACCTCGCATTCACTGAGCACAAGCTCTGACCCCACGGGGAGAGGCGGGGCTCCTTCGTCGCTGACGTTGACGGCAACTGCAATCAAGACTATTACGAGGGAATGTACCGAATATCTCATCTCCGACAAGTTATGTACGACAAGATCAAGAAGGATGCCATCAAGGTCGCAAACTAATGCGCGAAACAGAACCCGCTGACCATATACAAACGAGTCGCGTTACAACCTCCCGCCTGCTCTTGCCGATATCGACAGAGGCAATTTGGCAGGTCAAATGCTTTACTTCGTCAAAGAGAGATGAAGGCCGGATGACCACGACGCAAACTGCGCTCGCCGATTCTTGTTGTCTCTGATGTTCCGCGGAAGCTTTGCAGAGTCTGGCCTGAGTCGCTCGAAATCTTTTAAGGAGAAACGACATGAAGAAACTAATTACCTATCTGATAAGCACGCTACTTGTAGCTCTGCCCATTCTCTCCGGATCGGCTTGGGCTGCTGACCAAGAAAAGGATCAAGATCGTTTACAGAACTCCGGCATGGTGTTGAAGGAGATTCTTGATGTCCCCGACGACATTCCCCAAGACCTCCTCGACAAGGCCGATTGCGTGGTTGTCTTTCCATCCGTGTTGAAGGCCGCCTTCATCGTTGGCGGAAGCTATGGTCGGGGCGCGATGTCCTGCCGCCAGGGTCAAGATTTCAGGGGTGCCTGGGGCGCACCTTCCATGATGGCTCTAGAGGGCGGCAGCTTCGGTTTCCAAATAGGTGGCCAGGCGACGGATTTTGTCCTCCTCGTAATGAATGAAAGGGGAGCGAGGGGAATTCTTGCCAGCAAAGTGAAGCTTGGGGCCGATGCATCGGTTGCAGCGGGTCCGGTTGGCCGCGATGCTTCGGCGGAAACCGACGCCACCCTGCGTGCGGAAATCTTGAGCTACTCTCGCGCCCGGGGCGCGTTTATAGGGGTCTCTCTCGACGGATCAACCATTCGTCCCGACGATGGTGCCAACAGGCAGATTTACGGGCAGGATCTTCCAGCGAGGCAAATCGTTCTGTCTGGAAGCGTCGCTATCCCAGCGGGAGCTCGGGAATTGATTTCGACACTGGACTCCAGGACCCCGAGGCATAAGTCCTGACTATACGTTGAAAATCAACTCAGCAGGGTCAGGAAGACATGTAGACGAGGTCGAGTACAGGCGTAAGGCATTAATCAAGTAACTGGATTGTGCGATTCGGTACGCTGCAAGCGCGGTTGAGAACAGTGGGGGGTGGAGGCAGAATGAATGTGATCGAGTGCCTTGAACACCTCGCGCAAACCGCGCTCGCAAATTCTCGCTTTGTCCCTGCTGTTCGGCGGACACTCTCCCAACTTCCCCCCCCACGTGTGAGCCAGACGAATATCTTCGCGCCAGTCTCCACTCCCGCCAAATCGATCTTCGCACTTCTCTGTTTGTACTCGCGGTAACAGTCGGGAATTTCTCAGTCGTCTTAGGTTACTGGTTGACTCCGCAGTGAAGTTAAGGAAGCGCAGGGACTACACCTCACGACCGTCCAAATACCGACACGCTATCAGCCTGCCGACACTCGAGACTTCGTTGAATTTTACTGCCGACCGCGAAACCCTGCAAAACCGCGTGTTAGCGGCGAATTAGGATTTGGAAATTCGAATGCAATTAGTGGACATAGCGTGGCGTCGACAACTGACCGAACTGAGTGAGTCAGGGATACGTCGAGAATCGACGTGCTGTGCGATCGAAGAAGAAGCCAGAAAGGACGGAACCCAAATGGCGAGTCAAAACACCAAGAAGTGCGCGCACATACCGTGCCTGTGCGATGTGGCGGATGGACAAGAGTACTGCGGAGAATCCTGTCGTGACGCAGGAAGAGAAGACGTGGAAATCGCGTGCCAATGCGATCATCTAGCGTGTCCGCTCACGTTTCGGCAGTTCGCACCTCAAAGTGCCGCCAATCTAGCCAACTGAAAACAATACGGCGCGGGGGCGCCGGTTACACCATCGTCGATGCGACCCGTCGAAGGAGAATCGATTGTGAAGGTTATAAAACAGAGTTTGTCGTTATTTCTCTCATGTTGCCTTGTATTAGCCACTGTGCCGGGACGGTTCGCTCAAGCGGACCAACCAGCGGCGCAAATACCAATTCAGGCCGCACAACAGACGCCAGAACAGCTGCAGCAACTTGTGGCAGCCGTAACCTCGTTGTCAATGCCAATTGAGTAATAGGGTAATGACAGTATTGTCGGCTCCTATATTTTGGATTTAAAAATTTCTCTCCTGGGGTTGTGCTGAAGCCGATGCCAAGCTTTTGCCTCCCCACGTTGTCTTCTGGGTGATCCCGGTCCTTCGGGGACGCAACACAGCGTTACGCTTATCGCCCCTCTTTCCATATGAAGTAGCAAAGGAGGAACCGTGAACCGCACGAAACTTTCCGAAACATTCTCACTGCTTTGGACAGCGGGCTTGATTGCGCTCGTCATTCTGACGGTAGCCCCAATTGTGTCAGCACAGGCTATTCCGGCACCGCCAATCATTGATTTTTCGCTTCCACCTAACTTCCAGATTCCGCCGTCTGATTCAAAATGCATACTGAAAGGCCACAGACTTGACCTTCAGTGCATCATTGCGAACGATCCAGACGCTATTAGAATTCGGGCTGAAGAGGCCATGCTCGAAGCCCAGGCTCTGAAAGCGGCAAAGTCAGGGAAACTGGATCCATACCATCAAGTCGAGACTCTAGGCAAGCTTGAGATCTTCGATCCCAACATGTCCGTTAACAAGAACCTCGCCTGCAGCTATTGCCATGACCCGATGGCAGGTTATGCAAATGGGGTATCGATTTTAAGCGTATACACCGGCGGATCGAACCCGGGATCGGTCCCCATCACAGTACACGGAGCTTACCCAAATAACCGGATTGCGAAGCGGAACCCGCAAGCTTACACTTACGCAACTTACTATCCGCCTCTCCATTACAACCAAAGCCAAGCCGATTTTTATGGGGGCAACTTCTGGGATGGCCGGGCAACGGGCTACCGACTGCAGAATTCCGCAGCGGAGCAGGGACAAGACCCGCCCAGCGATACCCAAGAAATGGCCAATCCAGATCCTGCTTGCGTAGTGTGGAAGCTCTCACTGAGCAAGTACAAATTCTTCTTTGAGCAAGTCTTTGGTGTCGGCTCGCTCGAAATTAACTGGCCTTCGAACGTTGCGAAAATATGCAGCATTCCGAAAGGAGCTGCGGTACTTAAGGGAAACCCGACTCCGCTTAAGCTCAGTCCCAAAGACCGCACTCTCGCCACGAAAGACTTCGATGAGTGGGGCCAGGCCATTGCGGCTTATGAGTCTTCCGACGCCGTCAGCCCTTTCACGTCGAAATTCGATTATTATCTCGCGGGAAAGACAACCCTCACCACACAAGAGCAGAACGGCTATGACCTGTTCCGTGGCAAAGGCAGTTGCAACACCTGTCACCTGGATGGAAGGGCGAGCACTCTCAAGGGCGGAGGCGATACCGGACAAGCGGCAAGCCTGCAGCCTTTGTTCACCGACACAACCTACAACAACCTCGGTCTCCCCAAGAATGTCATGCTTCCCTGGTATTCGGAGGACACTCCGGACCAATGGGGATTTACCGCCAATCCATTGGGCTTCGGGTTCACCGATGAGGGCATGGGATTATTCCTCGACGGGTACTATGGCGCGCCTCCCAATTTGAGATGGGGAATACTGCTGCCGCAATTCGAGGGCAAATTCCAAACCTCGACGGCGCGCGACGCGGCCATGGTGCCACGCCCTGACTTCGTGAAAGCTTACATGCACAATGGCTACCTCACGAGCTTGAAAGAGGTAGTCCACTTCTACAACACACGTGATGTTTACCCCTATCACGTGTTGTCGGGGCATTGTCCAAAGGGAACCGTCGAGAAAGTGACCTGTTGGCCGGAGCCGGAAGACACCAACAACGAAAACATGACGATCGGTAAACTTGGCTTGACGTCGGAGGAAGAAGACGACATCGTCGCCTTCTTGAAGACGCTCGTCGACGGCTTCAAACCGTGACGATGGTTCGCAAATACAACGTGGGGTGGACCTGCCGGTTCGCCCCGTCTTTCACTCCGTATGTTCAAATGAGAGAGCCGCGTTCTGGGCAACACTGTATAGGAGATCTGCATATGACCAGACTAAATGGATCACGCCTCATGATCGCGATCTGCGTTATGGCCGTGGGCATATTGTTCTTGCAACCACCGTTGGCCTGCGCAAGCGACGGTTCGATCCCGTCCCAAGTCAACGTCAGCCCGACCGTCGAATCCGCTGCCGACACGTTCGCCTTCATACGTTGGACTACACGCAATCCGGGAGGCACGATTCTGCACTACGCCATCGTGCACTACGGAACAGATCCCAACCACCTTGACTTGACGGCAATGTCTCCCACCAGAATCAACCCAAGTCACAGTGACATGGTCTTTCGGGTGCGCATGAACCATCTGCAGCCCGAGACCACCTATTACTACTGGGTGAGCTCGACCCAGGCTGACGGCAATGCTGATCCGGTGACGAGCTCTGTGCAACAGTTCAAAACCCAACCAGCCAATCGGATAAGCGCAGAAAAATAGGGCCGGCTGGACGTTATCAGTAAGAGGGCGCAGTGAGACAGTTTCCATCAACTTCTCTCAGGGAGAATTCTCAAAAGCCTCTCACTGCGCTATCACTTCCTTCCTGGCCGTGGCAGGAGACCCAGATGTCTGCTGCCACTCGCCGACAGAAGGCACTGAATTTTCACGCTTTCCGAACTACTTGAAGAGGATCTTAGCCATCATTCCCTTGTCCTCATGGTTCAGGAGATGACAATGAAATACCGCCATACCCTTAATGACGGGGTCGGTAAAGTCCAGGATGACATCGACGGAGCCACCATACGGAACGTTCACGGTGTCCAGCCACATCGGGTGAAGGAACAGGACGCCATTTTCTGCATAGGCCAGGAAGTGGACTTGGTGTATGTGGAAAGGATGTAGTTCGGCGGTCAGGTTGACAATACGCCAATGCTGATAAGTACCTACACTGGCGGTTGTCATCGGACTTGCATCCATAGCGAACTTGCGGCCATTGATGTAGAAGCCGTTCTTGTCCTCGGTAAAGGTGACAATGAAGTCGGGTGCCGTACTCTTCAACGGTTCAACATCAATCGGCTTGAAACGCGGCGGCCGGTCATCGATAGCATGCACTGGCTCTGTCGCTGGATGTGAACTGGATTCAGCTGAACTGGGTTGGACCAGATCTGCCAGAACCATTTCCGGGTTGGGATCGCCAGCCGGACCCGTATTTACGCAGAGCGTGCGCAGAGCACTATGCGTTCCCGAAGGTGGACCCGTGACCATAGCTTCGAGGCGTCCTGCAGGCGCCAGCAGCAGGTGATTGGTGGTGCGTGTCGCGCCTTTGGGTTCGTGGAACGCAAGGGGCATCCCGTCAAGCGCCACGATTTCAAATGTCTGTCCATCCAGCTGCAGGTCCAAATACCGGTCCGCCGAGGCGTTCACTATACGCCAGAATTGCTGTTCTTTAGGCGCGATTTCGATTCGCGGGCGAACCGCACCATTCACTGTAAAGATTTCCTCGACTCGCTCCGCCTCTCCTCCACATCCCTTAGCTGGGATTTCAACCCGATGCATGAGTTCGGTTGCACTCGGATCATGTTCAATGGAGCGCCCGCGTAAAACAAGCACACGCTCGCGAAGTCGTCCTACCTCAGGGGCATAACGTTCCATGCCCTCGATGACGATGGCTCCTGACATTCCGTCTAATGCCTGTCGGTGACTCTCGCCATGGGGATGAGTGTGATACCAAAACAGCCCCGGCGGATGGTCGCGCGGAATTTCAACAGAGTAGTGCAACACCTGGCCAGGTTTGGCCAGCATTGTTAGCACGTTATCCTGCGGGGCTTCTGGCGAGACGGTGAGCCCATGAAAGTGCAGGTTGGTCATGTCCATGCAGGGATTTACTGCACAAGTCTCCGGGGACTTGGCAGGAAGATCGTTGACGTAAGTGATGCTGAGAACATCGCCAGGGGAAGCACGGATCACAGGAGCCACCGTTACACCGTTGAAAGCGAAGGCATCCCGGCCATTTTCATTCACTGCATGCAGCGTAAGGGATACCAGGTGATTCTTCGCTTGCACCTGCGGAGGCTCCGGCAATGAAACAGTCTGGGCCCTGCCCAGAGCAGTGAGAAATATATGCGTGCCGATGAGGAGAATGGTCCTTGTCATAATCCACCATCATCATCTCGACCGACTGCACGCAGATTTCCAAACATCGTTTTGAGTGTCAGTATCCGGACGCAACGGCAGTAACATCGACACCTCCGCCAGATCAACAGGCTCGACTACGCAGGATTCCTCCCTGGCTTAAGTTCTTCAGACTAATCCCTTGGTACAGAACTTAGACTCGCTCGGGATTTTGGCATCTGCTGTGCTCTTATGCAACGTGAGCTGAACAACAGCCAACATTCTTTCAAGGAGATGAACCAAAATGAAAACAAACAAAGGTTACATCATTTTAGGTCTGATGATTGCCCTTACTCTTTTTTTCGAACTTGCTGCCCACGCTGAACCGATCGACCGAAGCACCAAGCTCACGTTCAGCGAGCCCATTCAAATCCCGGGCGAGGTGCTACCCGCAGGGACTTACTTATTCAGGTTGGCCGATGGTGAATCTGGCCAACATGTTGTGCAGATCTTTAATGCCGACGGGACTGTCCCGTATGTGACTGTCCTCACGATTGCAACGGAGCGTCCATACCCCACCGGAGATACTGTGGTTGCATTGGCCGAACAAGGAGTCGGAAACCCGGATGCCCTCCTGAAGTGGTTTTATCCTGGTCGCGTAACTGGGAATGAGTTCCTGTATTCCAAGCAGAAAGAGGTGGAACTCGCTCAGGACAAGCAACAAACAATCATGGCCGATCAAAGGAAAGGACCCAACTCCGAAATTACCGGAGCTAGCGACTGAGTATGGGGTCTTGGCATTCGCTCGGCAGCGCCATTCGATTAAGACAACAACTAAACTCGAAATTCTTTCTCGAGGACCCGGGTTTCGTAACCCGGGTCCGTTTTGATGGGAAGTTGCTTTTGCGACAGATGGCTGGATGGCGATTGATGTCGAGATGCGGACAAAGCTGTCAACGGACGCACGCGAACGGTACCAATCCTCTGCTCATACTGGGTCGTCATGCAGATAGGCCTATTGTTTCAGCAATCCTTTCCCTCTCCTGTGAGGTACGACATGTTGGAAATTCGCGTGCTTCATCGAAGAACGAAGGAGGAAATACATTGGCACTCGAGTCAATTCTCTACATATCCGACCAGGCGACCAGCAGAAACTCGGTGCTCGCCGCACTCGAGGACACTGGCTGTGAAGTTGTGGGTACCGACACCGCTACACAAGCAGTCGCACTTCTATTCATCATGCACTCAGTTGCTGTCATCGTGCTCCATTACCGGACGAGAGAACGGGCCAGTTTTGACTTGGTGCAAAGCCTACGGGCGATTCGGCCAGGTGTTCCGATCATCCTGCTGTGCCGTGAACAGATCGGACACTTGCCATCGGGCGTGGATGCCAGCGGAGTTTACTTGTACGATGTAGGACAACCACGCGAAAAGCTTACCTCTCGGGTGCGGTATCTGCTGACTGCGGAAGGGCCATATCCGGATGTCGACGAGCCAGTTCATTGCGGCGCCGCCTGAATGCCGATTGCGGCCCCCGAGCCGCGCAACTGTTCTAATCGCCTTGCGCGCCGCCCGGCGGTGCCGCTGCTGCAAAACCGAGGCTTCTTCCCGTTGAAATTCCGCGCTTCCAACCGGCAGTGGGCAGCGTGGGTCCTCGCCACCCGTTTTAGAAGGCTACTGCGCTATCATGTTCTTCGATCGGGGTGCTGTTAAGAAAATGTTCGACGAGAGGAGGCGAGCGGGCCATGGCCCGGATTGGGTGGCGTGCGGTCGTTCAATGTGCAGCCAGCAGCATTGCTGTTGAATTGCTGACTTTTCTCTGCTTGCGACTTCGCCTCAATGTCTCTGCCGCTGTGTGTCTATATCTGATGGCTCTCCTTCTGTCGCTCCGAGCCAGCTTACTCGCGTGGGCGGTTGTCTCCTTCGTGACGGTTAGCTGTTTGGGGTCCTTCTTGTCTCCGGCGATTCTCTCCTTCCGCGCGAGCAATCCAACCGAGGCCGTGGCCATCGTTGCTTTCTTGACGACCCTGGTAGTTCCCGCCCAAGTCGAGGCCCATGAATGACCACTGCGTCTGCTCCCATGGTGTTCGTGATTGATGACGACGACCTGGTCCGTGCGGCGATCCAAGGCATGCTAACGTCCGTCGGCTTGCGTTCTGAAACCTTCGCGACCGCGCCAGAGTTCTTGCGCAGAAAGCGCCCGGACGGGCCAAGTTGCCTGGTACTAGACGTAAGACTTCCCGGAGTGAACGGCCTGGAATTTCAGCACCAGTTGGTTGACGCGGGTATCCAGATTCCGATCATCTTTATAACCGGTCATGGAGATATACCCATGACGGTGAAAGCCATGAAATCTGGCGCGGTGGAGTTCCTGACCAAGCCTTTCCGCGACCAGGACTTGCTGGACGCTATCCATCTGGCTTTGGAGCGCAACCGGGCAACGCGCCAACACCAGAGTGAGCTCACCGAATTGCGAAAACGATACGACTCGCTTACCGCACGCGAGCGCCAGGTCATGAGTTTGGTGGTTTCGGGCATGCTCAATAAGCAAGTAGCCTTTGATCTCGGAACCAGCGAGATCACCGTGAAGATCCATCGCGGGCACGTGATGCAGAAGATGCAGGCTGAATCACTAGCGGACTTGGTCAGAATGGCGGCGAAGCTGGAGCTTCCGCCCGGTGATCGCAAATGAAAGTCCTTTCGGACCTTCAACGCTATGGCCTGGCGATAATTTCCTGCGGAGTCGCTCTCGGACTTGCCTGGCCTATCGATGCCCCTTCGTCGTGTTTCCTTCTCGCCGTCACCGCGAGCAGTCTTTTCGGAGGGTTGGGGCCGGGACTTTTGTCTGTTGTTCTCTCGGCCTTAGCATTTGAACACTTCTTTCTGTGGAGAACATTTCCGCCGGCCCACGAGACGGCGACCTTCTTGCGGTTTGCAGTCTTCGTGATAGCAACTTTGCTGATTACCGCGCTGATGGAGGTAAAACGGCGGGTCGAGGAATCCCGCACCCGCGCCCAGGAGGCGCTGCGTCTGGCGCAGTCGGATTTGGCACACGTCAATCGAGTGACCACCATGGGAGAGCTGACAGCCTCGCTGGCGCACGAAGTGAATCAACCAATTGCTGCCGCCGTTACCGACGCCAACACCTGCTTGCGATGGCTTACGCGCGATCAACCCGACGTGGAAGAGGCGCGCGAAGCTGCCTCGAGAGTGGTCAAAGACGCGACCCGGGCGGCGGAAATCATTAGTAGGGTCCGCCTCACCTTCACGAAGAGCACTCCGCAGCGGGAGTTGGTGGATGTAAACGACGTTATTAAAGAGATGATCGTGCTGCTGCGCAACGAAGCATCGCGATACTCGATATCAGTCCGGACGGAGCTGAGCGATATTCCCCAGATTATGGGAGATCGTGTGCAATTACAGCAAGTGATGATGAACCTAATGCTCAATGCGATCGATGCCATGAAGAACGTCGAGGGGACACGCGAGCTAGTCATCAAGACACAGAGGCAGGAGGACGAGCAGCTTCTGCTGGCGGTCAGTGATACCGGCGTTGGACTACCCCCGCAACAAGCAGATCAGATATTCAATGCGTTCTTCACCACCAAGAGCCACGGGACTGGTATGGGCCTTCGGATCAGCCGCTCTATCGTTGAAGCGCACGGAGGCCGCTTGTGGGCTGCAGAAAACTCTCCGCGCGGCGCAAGCTTTTACCTCGCTCTACCGACCAAGCTCGAGACCCACGAATGAGGCCCGCAGGGCGGTATTAGGGCCTACATACTAATGTATAATTGCGGCCCCGTTGGCGTCTTGCTAACTTCCGGGTATGGCCACTGAGAGAAACACCAAACTAATTGCAATTGTTGATGACGACGATTTGATGCGGGGTGCGTTGCAGGGCTTGCTGAAGACGATCGGGTTTTCAGCCCGAACCTTCGCGTCGGCGGAGGAATTCTTGGACTCGGGCGATCAGCATCAGACTGGATGTCTGATCGCTGATATCCGCATGCCGGGAATTTCCGGGCTCGACTTGCAGGCGAAACTCAACGCCGAACATTGCAGGATTCCGACCATCTTCATCACCGCGCATGGCGACGAAAAAATGCGAATGCAGGCGTTGAGAGCAGGAGCTGTCGAGTTCCTGACGAAACCATTCGACGATGAAGCCCTGCTCGGGATTGTTCGAGCAGCTCTGGAGAGTTAACCCCGATAGCGAAGTGTGCAGACCGCGCCAGGAGGTCCTCTGTGGCAGCCTTCGAAAGATTTGGAAGTGGTGATCAGGTTTCTTATGAGCGCAGATTCGAGCAGGTGATAGGCAATAGTCCTGCCCTAGAAGCAGTGCTCGAACAGGTCGAACGTGTCGCTCCTACGGATTCCACCGTTATTATCGAGGGCGAAACAGGCACCGGCAAGGAGCTGATCGCCCACGCGATTCACAATCTCAGCTTGCGGTGTGGACGCCCGTTCATAAGATTGAATTGCGCTGCCATTCCTTTAGACCTGCTGGAGAGTGAGCTTTTTGGCCACGAAAAGGGCGCATTCACCGGGGCCATTGCGCAAAAGATTGGCCGCTTCGAGCTCGCCGACAAAGGCACACTCTTTTTGGATGAGGTGGGTGATATTCCGCCGGCGTTGCAGCCCAAACTGCTGCGCGTCTTGCAAGAACAGGAGTTCGAGCGGTTGGGGAGCACTAAGACTCACAAAGTGGACGTCCGGCTGGTTGCTGCAACAAATCGGGATCTGATTGAGATGGTGAATCGGGGCGAATTCCGCAGCGACCTCTACTATCGCCTGAATGTATTTCCGATCCTGCTGCCACCGTTACGGGAGCGCCGCGAAGACATCCCGGTGTTGGTAACGCATTTTGTCGAGGTTTTTGGACGGCGGATGGGTCGAGAAATTGAACACATTCCTCCCGAAACTATGTCTGCGCTCAGCTCGTACCCGTGGCCAGGGAATGTTCGCGAACTGCAGAACCTGATCGAACGTGCCGTGATCCTTTCAAACAATGGTGTGCTTCCCAATTCTTTGCCGGCGATGGGGACTCAGGCTGTTGCCGTCGCTTCCGCTGCTGCTACTACACCAGTCACTACTTTGAAGGACTCCGAGCGCACTCTGATTCAGCGCACGCTTGAAAGCGTGGGGTGGGTGATCGGCGGCCCGAAAGGCGCTGCCGCCAAACTTGGCTTGAAGCGCACTACACTGATTCATAAGATGCAGAAGCTGGGGATCTCCCGACCCCTCCAGAGCGGTCAAGATGCGATTGGGCAAGCATCGTCGGGGCCAGACTCACTGCCGCAGTTCTAGCCGCGCCGACGGTAAGATTCTTCCTTTTCTAGCCGAGCCACTGTGGGTTGGCGACGGTGCCGTCAAAGTGATGACTGGTTTTGTAAAGTTCGAACTGGCCTCCTTCCGCAGCCTTTGCCGTTTTTGCGAGAAGAGCCGCAACCTGGGACGAGTCCATCGGCTGGAAACTGCGGGCGGCGTGTAGAGCCTGCTGAAGGATGGGGAGCGAATCACAACCAGTGATGACGACACTGGTTGGAAGGTTCATTGGGTAGTACAGACACTCGACCGGTGTAACCGTTTTGCTCTCCAGTATGAAATGGTCGCCCATTGGTTTCATGCCGAGAACTCCGACGCCATCCTTGGTTAGAACCGGCAAGACCTTTTTTTCGAAACTGTCGAAGTGAGCGTCCATCACGTTGAGAGGCATCTGAACCGCATCAAACGTGAAGCCGTGCTTCGAGGCTGTAGCCAGCATTTTCAAATGAATGTCCGGGCTCTTGTGGCCTGTGAAGCCGATAAAACGAATTTTACCCGCCTTCCGGGCATCGAGGGCTGTCTCCATCGCTCCGCCTTCGGCGAAAATGCGGTCTGGATCGGAATCGCGAATCACTTCATGGAACTGCAGTAAGTCAATTCGATCCGTCTGCAACCGCCGCAACGATTCATTGATTTGGTTTGCAGCCGCGGTTTTGTTTCGTCCATCGATCTTGGTCATCAAGAAGGCCTTCTGGCGATAACCATCGCGCAGCGCTCTGCCCATTCGAATTTCGCTCTCTCCTCCGTTGTAGTCCCAGCAGTTGTCGAGAAAATTGATTCCTTCGTCGAGTCCTGTACGAATGATGCGAATGCTCTCTTCGGGATCGCTCTGTTTGCCCAGGTGGTACCCGCCGAGCCCGATCAGTGAGACTTTTTCACCGGTGCGTCCCAGTGCTCGATATGGAATTCCGTTTTTACCATCCTTCTCTGCGGCTCCGTCTAGCCTTCCAGCCAAAAAAAGGGATGCCGCGGCAGTCATACCAAGAAACTCTCTCCTGCTCACGGTGGGATGATGTTTCGCGATCATTATCTCTTGCAACGACGACCGATCAGAATGATCGGAGCATGATTGATTTGAATCACCGTTGTTTACGGTCATGGGAAAATCTCCTATTCCACCGTATCCTGACAAGATTTATCCGAAATTGCTGTTAGTGGAGAGCGGCAGATCGCGGACCCGCTTGCCAGTGGCTGCGAAAATGGCATTGCAAAAAGCGGCGACAAACGGCGGCACTCCTGGTTCTCCCACACCAGCGGGGGGCGCCGAGCTCTCCGTAATGTAAACGTTAGTTTGAGCCGGAACCTCGTTGATCCGGGCAACAGGGTAGTCATTGAAATTGGATTGTTGGATTACGCCGTTCTTGGCGGTAATTTCTCCGCTGCGCACGATGCTCGTGCCAAAAACCACCGCGCCTTCGAATTGCGCCCGCGTTGCTTCCGGATTTACGACCAGCCCCGCATCAAGCGCCGTGTCAACACGCGGGATGTGGATCTCGCCGTCATCACTTACCTCCACTTCAACGACCGTAGCCACGTAAGTCAAGAAACTGCGATGGGCGGCAAATCCAATCCCGTGGCCCTTTGTGCTCTTGCTTTTGGCCCAGCCGGATTTGTCGGCGACCATTTCGACAACCCGCCGCAGGCGGCCTGTTTCCCAGGGATACGTTTTGTAATCCGCACCATAGTTTGGATACTGCACATTGGTGAAGTCCAAAGTCCGAGGTGGTCCGATAAGGTCGAGCAGATACTCCACGGGATCGCGATTTGCCCGATGGGCCAGTTCATCGGTGAAGCATTGGATTCCAAAAGCGTGGTAGATGTTGGCCACCGATCGCAACCAGCCTATCCTGACATGAGCCTGCGCCGGGCCATTTTCGATGCGTATATTGGGCAAATCATAGGGAAGATCCGTCCAACCTTGTGCCAGGTGGGGCGGGTCGCCATAAACGGCGTTCACATCAAAGATCGAAGTGATGGGCGGAAAGACAGATCTCTGCAGCCACGCCGTGGGCTTTCCTTTATCGTCGACGGCTGCCTTCAGGTACATCGCAGCCACGGCGTTATAGTAATCAAACTTAACGTCGTCTTCCCGTGTCCACACAACTTTTACCGGACGACCCAATTTCTTGGACAAAACCGCTGCCTCGGCAATGTAATCAGGCTTGGATTTTCTTCCAAAGCCGCCCCCTAGCAATGTGACGTTACAAATCACATCCCCGCTCGGAATGCCGAGTTCGGAAGACACGATTGCCTGAACGGCTTGAGGATTTTGTGTGGGCGCCCACGCGGTGACTTTTCCGTCCTTGAATTCCGCCAGCGCCACCATCGGTTCCATAGGAGCATGGGCCAGCAGCGGAACGTAGTAGTCAGCCTCAAACACATTCGTCGTAGGGAATGCTTTGTCGGCGTCGCCCACGCTCCGGATAAGCTTCCCTGGCTTGTGCGCTGTATCCGTAAGCTCTTTCTTGTATTCAACAGTGTCGTAGGATTCGTTTGGTCCATTGTCCCAGGTGATCTTCAGCTTCTTGCGGCCCTGAAACGCAGCCCAGGTGTTGTCGGCAATGACGGCGACGCCGCCCAAAGGCTGAAAGGCAGCGGGAGGTTTGAATGGATCGATGCTAACAGTCTGGTGCACTCCCGCAACCTTCAGCGTCTCCTGATCGTCAACGTTCTTTACTTTGCCCCCGAAGACCGGAGGATGCTCGATCGACGCGTATACCATGCCATCAATGCGTGCATCCATTCCAAACTTCGCCTTTCCTGTGCAGAGTTTTTCCAGGTCAACGCTGGTCATTCCCTTTCCGATGTACCGCCAATCGGAAGGGCTTTTCATTTGGAGCTGTTCTTTCTTTGGCACGGGAAGACGTGCCACCGCGGCGGCCAGCTCACCGTAGCCCGCTCGTCGACCAGTTGACTTGTGAACCACCGCATGGAGGTCTGTGGAACACTCTGAGGCGGGAACATTCCACTGTGCCGCTGCTGCCTGATCAACATCCAGCGCGCCGCAGCACCGCACTCACGCATGGTGTCAAAGAATCTCCTCACAGATTGCGAGCCGTCCGTATTTTGGTCTCCGTATCGCTTATCGCCAATCGCCTGGTCGATCTTCACGCGCTTCCAGTCAGCATCCAGCTCGTCCGCAACTACGAGGGGCAGGGATGTGCGGATGACTGTTCCCATCTCTGACCGGTGCGCCACGATGTAGACGGTTCCGTCTTGCTGAATCCCCACAAAGACATTGGGATGAAGGGTTGCCCGGTCCGCGTCGGTTTGACCATCTGTTGGCGTTGCCTGGCCGAAAACCGGCGGGATGTACCGCACCGCGAGGACAAGCGCTCCCGCTCCAAAAGCTCCTTTGAGGAAACTTCGCCGACTTACGTTTTCGATGTGGCTCATGAGATTTTCCCCGCTGCCAGCTTGATCGCCTGTCGAATCCGTTGGTAGGTTCCACAGCGGCAGATGTTGCCCGCCATGGCATCATCGATTTGCTGATCCGTGGGATGAGGAGTGTCCCTTAACAAAGAAGCCGCCTGCATGATCTGGCCGGACTGACAATATCCGCACTGGGGAACGTTCACCTCCATCCACGCTGTCTGAAGCGGATGGAGCTCGTTTGCTCCAAGGTCCTCGATCGTTCGAATGTCGCTACCCGCCGCCGCGCTCATTGGCGTGATGCACGACCGGATCGCTTCGCCGTTCTTATGCACGGTGCACGCGCCGCAAAGGGCCATGCCGCAGCCAAACTTTGTCCCCGTCAGCCCTAATATGTCGCGCAAGTACCACAACAGCGGCATGTCAGGATCGCCTTCAAAGCTTCGATCGACAGCATTTACCTTGAGCTTCACCATTTAGGTTCCCTCTTCCTATAGCCAAGCATTCTACGTGCCACGCCGTATCGACTCATATGGACCAAAAAGCCAGGTGCGCTTTCAGTTTAGAGGTAGGACGAAAGACAATCTTTTTCCTGAGTGTCCACAGTTCGACAGCAGCGTCGACGGACGGACCCTGTCGTTGACTACTTGGGTGTCGTCTGTACTAGCGCGGATGAGACATCAGGTTCCCGCAAATGCACATTTCGCTGCACAGAAACACCCTCGCAGAATGGCCAGGAACTTGCTTCTGTTGAGGACAGATCGAGTAAATTGCAAATCGGTCTAACGAAGATGGAACGCCAAAATCCGGTACACAAACTCTATGGTTCCCTGGTTGCACAAGCAATCAGCACCGACCCCCGGAGGAGAGTTTTGAAAATCGGTCCCCGCTCGTATTTCATAACCGCGGCAGTATGTGCTATTCCGTGGATCTTGCCGGCTTCGAAGCTGGCAGCGCAAGACGCGCACTTTCATAACGCGCCCCCATCCAGCGTGCAACTAAAGAATCCGTATGCGGGGCAGCACGCAGCCGTTGTAGCTGGGGCAAGACTCTACAACACGAACTGCGGCTCCTGTCATGGAATCGGTGGACGCGGCACCGGGAACATCCCGGCATTAGCCGAAGGACCCACGCAAACAGCATCCGACGGAGAGGTTTTCTGGTTTATCACAACCGGGTCTGTCAATAATGGCATGCCAGCCTGGGGCAGTTTGCCCGAGCAGAAACGATGGCAGATTGTTACTTATTTGAAGTCGCTCAAGAACTCACCGAGTGCACAAAAGGCCGATTCCGCCTCCGCCAACACGAAGCCAATCACGACGAATGCTCCGCCACCGCAACCGCCCTACACCGATTTCCGCTTTGAGGAACCTGGAAAGGTTCGCAAGATCACAGCGCAAGATCTTCCAGCGCCGTATGCCACTGACTCAGCGGGCAATGCACCGAAGATCGTGCCTCGTCCGCAAGGTGCGTGGCCGAAGGCGCCAGCCGGATTCAGCGTCCAGCAATATGCAACCGGACTCGATAATCCAAGGTTAATCCGGACCGCACCGAACGGCGACGTTTTCCTGGCAGAAAGCAGCAGCGGAAAGATCAGAGTGTTCCGCGGAACTACACGTGAGGGTAAACCCGAAGCAGCGGGCATTTTTGCCACCGGACTCAATCAGCCTTATGGCATCGCCTTCTACCCTCCAGGAGACAATCCGCAATGGATATACGTCGGCAACACCGACTCGGTGGTCCGGTTTCCGTATCAAAATGGAGAATTGAAAGCGAGCGGACCACCGCAGCACATTGCAGACCTCCCACACGGCGGAGGGCATTGGACGCGCGACGTGCAGTTCACGGCAGACGGCAAGAAGATGTTCGTTGCTGTCGGATCGTCGTCGAATGTCGACGATCCCGACACCACTCCGGATGAAAAGAATCGAGCCGACATACTCGAGTTCGACCCTGACGGCTCAGAGATGCGAGTGTACGCGTATGGGATCCGTAACGCAGGAGGCGGGCTGGCGATCGATCCCAAGACGGGTGAGTTGTGGTGCTCGGTCAACGAGCGCGACGGATTGGGAGACAACCTTGTGCCCGACTACATCACACAAGTGGAGGCGGGCGGCTTCTATGGCTGGCCGTGGTGGTACATCGGCAGCCATCAAGACCCGCGCCACGAGGGCAAGCATCCAGAGCTAAAAGACAAGGTTCTCATTCCCGACGTGCTGTTGCAGCCGCACAACGCATCACTCGAGATGACGTTCTATGAAGGCACGCAATTCCCGGCTGAATACCGGGGTGACATTTTCTCTTCGCAGCACGGTTCATGGAACCGATCGGTGCGCGCCGGATATGAAGTCATTCGCATACCTCGCCATCAAACAAGCCGGGCCAGCGGCGAGTACGAAGATTTTGTCACCGGATTTGTGGTCGACAACAGTCGCGTCTGGGGAAGGCCCGTGGGCATCACAGTGGCTCAGGATGGATCTCTGCTGATAACGGATGACGGCTCGAACTCCGTCTGGCGCATTAGCTACATGAGTTCCGACGGCCAGCAAAGCGAGCAAGGGCAAAACCATACCGGCACGGTTGCGAAGAACACATTCAAATAGAAAGTCCAATTCGGGACCGGTATGGTCTGGACAGCATGCCATTCGCGCAAGTACTCGACCGGATAGGCATTCCTGGGATCGTGCTCAAGGGCAGGGTGATTGATGTAGGCGGAATACATGTGCTGGCAGTCGATGGAATGGCGCAGTGACTGTCGGCGCAGGAAGACTTTGAAACATAAACTCAGGAGGTTTATCGTGAACAAGAAGGAAGTTTCTGCAAGTCTTGCTGGTAGTGTTTCGCTTCGCGGTGAAATTTCTGTCCATCGCCTCGGCTTTGGAGCAATGCGCCTTACCGGCGAAGGCATCTGGGGCCCGCCAAAAGATCGAAAAGACGCGCTAGCGGTTCTTCGCCGTGCCGTGGAACTGAGCGTAAATTTTATCGACACCGCGGATTCCTATGGCCCGCACATCAGCGAGGAACTGATTGCCGAAGCGTTGTCTCCTTACTCGCCTGGCTTGGTGATTGCAACCAAGGGAGGCTGGAACCGTCCCGGCCCGAATCAATGGACCCATGATGCAACCCCGTCTCACCTTCGCGAAGCCGTGGAGGGCAGCCTCAAGAGACTGCGCCTGGACCGCATTGACCTTTATCAACTGCATATTCCAGACCCCGTCGTGCCCTTCGACGCGTCGGTGGAAACTCTGGCTCGACTGCGAGACGAAGGCAAGATTCGGCTGGTCGGGTTATCCAACGTCACGCAAGAGCACATCGAGCGAGCGCGCAGAATTGTCCCGATCGTTTCCGTGCAGAATCGCTACAGCTTTGCCGACCGTGAATGGGACTACGTTGTGGACTATTGTCAAAGTAACGGAATTGCTTTTATCCCCTGGTTTCCACTCGGAGCAGGCAAAGTTGCCGGCGAGGTGCTTAGCCGAATCGCGCGTGCACATGGTGCGAGCCCCACGCAGATAGCACTGGCTTGGCTTCTGCGGCGATCTCCCATCATGCTGCCAATCCCGGGGACATCCTCCATTGAACATCTGGAGCAGAATGTTGCCGCAGCTTCACTGCGCTTAGCTGAAGAAGAATACGAAGAGCTTTCTGGCGTCCCCGAGTTGGTGGGATCGCGATGAACAAATTAGCCTTCCACGGAATCTCTTACGACCTGGTCGATACGAGACTCTTCGCGGCTCGTGCTCAAAGATGGAATATCCAACACTGAGGAAACGAAGGAGACAACCCTATGAAACGTCTTACTCCAGATCAGGTGAAACTAGGATTCATTGGCATGGGTAACATGGGAAGCCGGATTGCCCAACGCCTGCTTGATCACGAATACCAACTCGCCGTATACGATGTCGATACTTCCAAGTCTGGTGCCATCCGTGCACAGGGCGGTACCGTTGCTAAGAACATTGTTGAATTGGCGCGCACTGCAGATGTGATTCTTTCGTGCCTGACCAATGATGAAGCCGTTCGCAGCGCCTATACCGGGACTGAGGGAGTCTTTGCCGGGTCAAGGGCAGGAACCGTTGTGCTTGAGATGAGCACGATTTCTCCAGAAAGCTCACGCGAACTGCACAGGCTCGGTGCGAAAGAAGGCGTCGAAGTACTGGACGTGGCCATCTCGGGCAGCACTCCGGCCGCGGAGCAAGGCATTCTCACGCTGCTGGTGGGCGGCGACCGAGAACTATTCGGTGCCGCTGAGCCCATATTCCAGGCGATTGCAAAACAATACTTCCTTTTGGGCGGTCCTGGCTCTGGCACCGCGATGAAGTTAGTCGTCAACACATTGTTGGGAGTTGGCATGCAGGCGATCGCTGAGGCGGTGGCCTTTGGGGAGAAAGTTGGCCTCGACCGCAAACGGTTACTTGAAGTCTTATCGAAGACTGCTGTGATCGCTCCGGCGCATGTCGGAAAGCTGGCGAGGATCGCGATCAACGATTACGATCCGCAGTTCCCACTGCGCCTGATGAATAAAGACTTCCAGTTGATTCTGGCCGCCGCGGCAAAAGAGCAGTTTCGCATGCCTGCGACAGAGGCCGCTTTTCACGTCAACTCCGACGAATTGGCGCGCAATAATAAAGAAGAGGACTTCTCGGCTGTCCTGCGGCAAATGGAGGTCCTTGCAGGTATCGCCACTATTCACTCGACCCCCGTGGCGAGTTGATTGCCCTGAGATCGGGTCGAATTGAGTACGATGATCGGTGCACTTTCCGGGTTCCGAGTTCTGGTCCGCATGCCATTCATAGGGGGGGACTTCCGCCCTCGCCGACTAAGAATACTCTAGATTACCTCTGTCGCATCTATGAATGAATTGTCATTTAGCAGCAATTCGCCGGTTATCCCAATGGGGTATGGTTAACGAAGGTGGCCTTCCAGGTCCCTTATTTGCCGGAGGATCTTTAATTAAGAATGAGAATTTGCGGAGTCGCGAGCGCATTTCCTGAGAATTATTACAGCCAAGACGTCATTCGTGAAGCGTTGAAGAGCCGCTGGTCTGACAAGCTGGAGAGACCTCAGATTCTGGATCGCCTCCACCGGAAAGTGGAAATTCAAGGGAGGTGTCTGGTACTTCCCAGCACAACCTACGAGGGTGGGCAACCTTTCCTCCACCTCTGTGCTTCTAGTCCTACAAGACCTCACGAATCATTGCCGCCCCGAGCCTGCACGCTCAGTATTCTAGAGCGCCATGGGCCTGATTCTGTTCCGAACTAGTCCTTCTCGAGCGGTAAAGAGCAAATGACAAAAATGGCAATCGAAACAGATGTATTTGTCGTTGGCGGAGGTCCAGCCGGTTTGGCTGTTGCAATTGCGGCACGCAATCGGGGATTTTCTGTGACTGTCGCTGACGTTGCTCAACCGCCAATCGACAAAGCGTGCGCCGAAGGGATTATGCCCGACGGCTTGGCGGCGTTAAGGAAGTTGGGTGTAAACCTTCCACCAGATGCGGCATCGGCGTTTCAAGGGATTCGTTTCTCGGACGGTAAGTCCTCGGTGCAAGCCAGGTTCGCACGAGGTCCTGGACTCGGTACACGCCGCACGAAACTGCATGAGATTCTGATCGATAAGGCTGCCGCAGCTGGCATCGACATGCATTGGGGGGCTCGCGTCACTGGCTTGGTACCAGATGGTGTCACGATAAACGGGATCAATGTTCGGTACCGCTGGCTAGTAGGTGCAGACGGCCAGAATTCCCGAGTCCGCTGCTGGTCGGGTCTGGATTCGTTTCGCACCCCGCCATCGACGCGCTTCGGCTTTCGCCGTCATTATCGCGTTGTGCCATGGTCGGAGTTTGTGGAAGTTTACTGGACGAAACACGGACAACTATACGTCACGCCAGTCGGTCCGGAGGAAGTCTGCGTTGCTTTTCTTAGCCGGAATCCGAAATTAAGACTGGACGATGCATTCTCCGTATCCCCCCAAATATATGCTCGGCTTCAGGGCGCTGATCGCGTCACTCGCGAGCAAGGGACAGTCTCTACCACGCGGGCTTTGCGGTCGGTTTACCGCGGGTCGACGGTGCTCGTCGGAGAAGCGTCAGGCTCGGTCGATGCTATTACCGGAGATGGCCTTTCGATGGCTTTCCAGCAAGCTCACGCTTTAGGTGAGGCCTTTTTGAACGATGACCTCGCTCAATATCAGAGCGAACATCGACGGATCGAACGTCTTCCACGCATGATGGCGAACCTGATGTTGCTCCTGGATCGCAATAACTGGCTTCGCGCCCGCAGCTTGCGTGCTTTGGAAGCAAGTCCAACAGTGTTTGCGCGTATGCTCGCGGTTCACACGGGGGAGTTGCCTCTATTTCATATCGGCATCGAGGAAACCCTGTCGTTTGGGTGGCATCTTCTTCGCGCATGAGATTGTAAGAGGATTTGCACAAACGTGACGGAACTCTTCTACAAAGGACCGAGGCTTCTCATCGTGAACCTTCGAAATCGAATGATCTCCTCACATATTTTCTTAGCCATTCTCTGCGTCGCGGGATGTTCTTCTGACCTGTGGACGCAAGAGATGACACTCGAACTGGATCCTGCGAATACCAAAGTTGAATTTACACTGCCCGACGTGCTCCATACTGTCCATGGAACCTTTGCGATGAAGAGTGGACTGATTCACTTCAATCCTTCCAACGGGTCGGCGTCGGGTTCGGTCCTGGTTGACGTCAAGAGCGGGCAGAGCGGCAACAGCACGCGCGACGGGAAGATGCACAAGGAGATCCTGCAGAGCGAGCAGTATCCAGATGCCACGTTCACGCCGACGAAGATGTCCGGACCTTTCTCACCGCAGGGCAGCTCGGAGATTCAAGTCGACGGGACCTTTCGCATCCACGGCAGCGATCATCCAATTACATTGGTCATACCGCTGCAAATCAGTGGGGGCTCCGCTAATCTCAAAACCCAGCTGGTGATTCCCTATGTGCAATGGGGCATGAAGAATCCCAGCACTTTTATTCTGCGGGTCAGCGACAAGGTCGACTTGGAAATTGTCGCGAGTGGACGCGTAGTACAGGGCGCGCAATCTGGGGACGGCAAGGTTCGCTGAAACTCGGCTAATTACGCAGGCTGGAAAACTCCTACCGGAAGAGACATCGTAATGAGCGCACCCCCAGAGGGCGCGATTCCGATCTTCACTGATCCACCATGAACCTGAACCACAGCATCGACAAAGGCGAGCCCTAAGCCGTGTCCGGGAGATTGTTTCCCTTTTACGAATCGCTCGAATGCCCTCTCATGAATTTCGAGGGGGAATCCGGGCCCGTTATCTTGAATGGTGAGTTCAGCGGCTCCCTGCTCGGTTCGCAGCCGGATCAGAATCTCGGAGTTGTTCGGTAGATGCATAAGCTCATTTTCGAGCAAATTGCTGACAACCCGCTCCATGAGAGAAACGTCCGCGTCGATCACCACCTTCGATTCCAGGTCGAGAATGAGTCGTTGATTGTGTTCGGCCATAGCCGGGCGGTATATTTCTGCCAACTGCCTGGTCACCTCAGATAAATCCAAGGGTTTGCGATCAAGGCGCAAAGCTCCCGCTTCTGCCTCTGCCAAGTCAAGCGTCGTGTTCAAACGCAGAAGCAATCGGTCCAGACCTTCAATCGCTTCTCCGACCGACTCTTGCAATCTGTCGTTTGTGCCATCGCATAAGGCCGACTCAAGCGTTCCGCGAATCGAGGTGACCGGGCTCTTCAGATCGTGCGCCACCGCATCCGTGACTGCGCGTAACTGGCTCACCGACGATTGAATGCGGTCAAGCATGTGATTGAAGGTCTCTGAGAGACGCGCAATTTCATCCGAGTTCTTCGACTCCGGCAACCGTTCTTTCAAGTCCTCGCTTCCCATGCGCGCAACCGCTTCTGTTATTCGCTCGACTCTGAGCAGGGTTCGCCGCGCACTGAAATAAGAAATCACACAGCCCAGCACGAACATCCCGCTCCAAACCGCCGCGAAGCTGCGAGTCAGCTTGTGCAGCAGATGGCGCGCGCCACGATCGGAAAGCCCGAGATATACTGCCGCGCCATCGTTATGGACCCGGGCCACCACTCGAAAGGGCTGCTTCCATCCCGAAATACGAATCGATTGCGGTTCGCCAGGGGTAAGGTTCGCCGTCTGAATTGCCTGAAGAAAGGCCTCTTTAGCATTGGGACCGACCCATAACGGAATCTCGTGCGTCTTCGGGTCAGTCTCGAGGAAGAAAACGGAATTTTGCCGCTTCCCGTTGGTGCCGGGCTCTTCCGGAATCTCCTGCGTTGCGAGCTCCGCGACTTCTTCCACGATCCGGTCATAGAGGTTGTCTCGCGGCGTGTCTTCGGCCACCTGCGCCAGCGTATCCGCTTCGCCGATCAACCACGCGTCGCTTCGCTGACGGATGCTCTGTGCCACCAATAGATAAACAATGGAAAATGCGATAGCCGATCCGATGGCGAATGCTGTCGCCGTCCAGATGGAAATTCGCCACGCCGCTGTGGTGCGAAGTCGCTTAGGCATTTTTGAGCACGTACCCTACTCCGCGAATGGTATGAATCAAGGGCTTCAGCGCTGCATGATCCACCTTGCTGCGCAAGCGGTAAATGTGAACGTCCACAACATTCGTCGCCGGATCAATTCTCATTCGCCACACGTGGTCAAGGATCATAGTGCGAGTCACCACGCGTCCCGCGTTTCGGCAGAGATACTCGAGCAAGGAGAACTCCTGAGGAGTCAATTGCAACAATTGATCGCCGCGACGGGCCTCACGCCGGACGAGGTCCAATTGCAAATCCGCTGCCTGGAGGCGCGTAGATTCAGTCTGAGGTGCGGAGCGTCGCAGCAGATTTCTTAGTCGAGCCAACAGTTCGGGAAGGGCAAATGGCTTGGTCAGATAATCATCGCCGCCGTGTTCCAGCCCACGCACTCTCTCATCAACCGAGCGTCGCGCCGACAGAATGAGGACAGGCGCGGAACTGCCCTGCGCCCGGCAGCGGGCAATCAGATCCAGACCATCCATGTCCGGAAGGCCAAGATCAATGATGAATGCGTCGTGAACTCCCTCAAGTGCCAAGGCCTCTGCAGCCTTTGCGTTAACGGCTGCATCCACCTGGTATCCTGCCTCCACCAACGCGCGCTTTAGAAATTGCTGGATGTGGAGGTCATCCTCCACTAATAGCAACCGCATCCCTTCGGACCTCCCCAAAACTGTATCCTCCGAAGTAAGATGCATGCAATCCCTCAGAAGTTGAGTGCGCGTCGGGCCAGATCCAGCGCGTCAGACCAAAACGTTGAAGATGAATGGATTAGCTCCACTTCCCGTCCCATCGCACCGACAAATTGATCGATCTGAGTTTCTTCCACAATCAGCGGCGGAGCGGCCTTGAGGACCATGAAGTTGTTGCCACAAATCTGGGTCAATATTTTCTCGTCCCTGAACATCCGCATGACGACCATCTGGCCGAACAGCCCAGGGTGTATTCGCTGGAATGCCTCGAAGGCTACACGGAGGCTGATCTTCGAAGGCGCCTGGAATTCGATGCCCGATAGCAGTCCGATTCCGTGGATATCTTTTATCATCTCGTACCCAGATAGAGTTTCTCGCAACCGGCGACGAAGTTCATCTCCCATCAGGATTGCACGTCTGCCCAAAGATTCTGTTTCCAGTACGTCAAGCGTCGCCAAGCCCGCCCGCATGGCAAGACCGTTCTCGCTATAAGTTGAGGTGTGGACGATGGCTCTTTTCAACGAGTTGTAAACTGATTTGTATACCTCGTCAGACATCAGCACAGCACCAATCGGAATGAGACCACCACTCAAAGCCTTCGCGAGCACAACGATGTCGGGATCAAGATCGTAGTGATGTGCCGCGAGGAACGCTCCCGTGCGGAACATCCCAGTCTGCACTTCATCGAGCACGAATAAAGTCCCGTATTTTTTGCAGAGTTGCTGCGCGGTTTGCAGATACTCGCGGTGCGGAATCCGGATTCCACCCTCCGCCTGTACTGGTTCTACGATGAACGCTGCGAACTGTCTGGTGCTAAGTTTTGCTTCCAGCGACTGAGCATCCTCGAACGGGATCTGTTCAACCCCGGGCAACATCGGCCCGAACCCCTCGCGCCAGAACGGATTTCCCATGAGGGAAAGAGCTCCACATGTCAATCCGTGGAATGCCCCCTCGGTGTATAGCAGACCGGAGCGTCCAGTATGGGCGCGCGCAAACTTGATCGCGCCCTCCACGCCTTCACTTCCAGAACTCGCAAAGAAAACCTTGGAAAGCCGCCCGCCCGCCAATTTGCAGAGCCTGGCCGCTAATTCGCCTGCGGCCTCGGGAACGTGGCTTTGCAGCATGGCGGGCCCGGAACGATCGAGCTCTTCTTTCAAGGCGGCGACAACAAAAGGATGGTTGTGTCCGATGTTGTGTACGCAATATCCAGAAAGGAAATCCAGAACGCAATTTCCGTCTTCCATGAAGAGCTCGGCACCGGAGCACCGTGTGTACCGGACATTCATCCCCAACACATCGAGCAGCTTCACCCATTGCGGGTTCACGTGGTCGCTGTAGAGGGCACTCGAACATGAGACTTCAATTGGCATTGGTTGACAGTAACTCCCTACAACAGCCTACTTGCCGAACATTACCCCCGCGTCTCCGATAAATGACAATTCGTTCATCCCCGGGTGTTCTAATTCCGACACAAAAGTTTTTCGATATCATCAGGAGGAAGGCTAAGCCCCTGACAGGAGTACCATTGAGATCCTTCAGATTCATTCTCATCGCTTCCTTTCTTACCTCCACTGTTCTAGCCGTTAGCGATTGGCAAGCGAAGGTTCCAGAGAGCGATCGCACTCGCCAGAATCCGATCGCCTCCACTCCGGAGTCCTTGGCTGCGGGCAAACAAATCTATGCAGACAAATGCGCTAGATGCCACGGCGCCAACGGAGAAGGCAAAGGGCACCATCCTTCGCTGCAAACAAAAGAGGTCCATTCCTCTAGCGCTGGCGAACTGGAGTGGCTGATCGCTCACGGTAATCGTTGGCATGGGATGCCCGGCTATGCGAGCTTGCCACAAGAACAGAGATGGCAACTGGTCTCCTATATTCAATCTTTGCCGACAGGTTCCAATTAGTTCTGCCTTTACTTGGTCAGCCGCGATCAAGACCGGATCAAGCAGCCGCGACTCCTCTCCCCACTGGGTTCGGGCATACAAACTCATTCGATCCGCCCAAGACCGATACCGATGATGAAAGTAACTACTCCTTCCAAAGGGCCGATCCAGGTCATTTCAAATCCACTCGCCCACCATGGCCGAATGGTGATGAGAGATTTCGAAGCGCCAACGACGAAGTGTGCTACCAGCGAAACAATCGCCGCGGCAATGACCGCCGGAATCCCGGTCATAAAGAAAAAGGGGACGATTCCGGCAATTGGACCGTTTTGGACCGTACTCGGCGGCTAAGTGCAGGCAGGCAAAAGGGGAGAATGGGAGACGCCATCTTTCGCAACGATGCGTGCCGGGCGCTAGAAATTGTTGAGGCGAACGCCTTCTAGCGCCCTTCCCTTGGGATGGTCAGTTTATGGTCAAAGAATCCCGCTCCGTGAGGAAAGTCGGGAAGTGACCGATTTGCTGTAAGTGATTGAAAGTATGGTGGCCAGGGACGGAGTTGAACCGCCGACGCCAGCCTTTTCAGGGCTGTAGTCGCCCAGAGCTATCTGCTGATTCTGCACAACTTAGCTCAGGAATCCTGCCCTATTCTGTCCTCTTTATTGGAGCCAAAATGGAGCCAAGCTGTAAAAATCTGAGCCTGCCGAGATTTGCCTCAATTTCGACACGGCTTCGAGTTAGCAATAGGGAAGGTCAGATTTCAACGGACTCGTTTCGACAACCGATCCCGACCACGCAGGCTACCGCCGTGAAAGGGCGCTGACAGACTGGATCACGTTGTATCTACAAGGCAGCGGTCGCAACGCAACGCCATGTAAGGAACGACGGGGAACGCCAAGAAACAGGTTTAAGTTGTACCGTCCTTGTACCGCAGCGTTTCGAACCAAAGGGCCTATAAGGTGGGGGATTCAGTGAGGCCACGCAGATCACTTCAGCTATGCGACTTCCCGTTACCAATCTGGCCAACTTCCCCGAAGCCCGTTTCTGGACCACTTTCGCGTTGAGGGCAGGGTGTTCCCAAGTTTTAATCAGCCCACTTGCACTGCGAGCATCGAGACCGAACCGCCATCTACGCCCTCAACAGGAAATGTGAGCGGCTCGGATGGTGTGCGAGTGCCGGCAACATAAAGCAGCGGCACATAATGGTCCGGCGTGGGCACTGCCAGTTCCGCTTCACTGCCGAGCTGATCCTCGTAATTCACGAGCGGCTTGTACTCCCCCGCGAGGAGCAGCTCGCGGACTCGAGTTTCAAACGAGATCGCCCAATCGTACGGCTCCGGTGCGTGCCGTCCCCAAGCATAGGCATGCAGGTTGTGCACGATGTTGCCGCTACCGAGGATGAGAATGCCTTCTTCTCGTAAGAGCGCCAGGCGCTTGCCGACTTCGTAATGGAATGAGGGCGGTTGCGTTTCATCAATGCTGAGTTGAACCACTGGAATATCGGCTTGTGGATAGACGTGGCGCAGAACCGACCAAGTACCGTGGTCGAGACCCCACCGGTCGTCGCGACGCACCGGCACATGACCAAGCAATTTCTGGACGCGCGCAGCGAGGTCGGGATCACCGGGAGCGGGATATTGCACCTGATATAGCTCGCGCGGAAAGCCGCCGAAATCGTGGATCGTCCTCGGCGCGGTGCTCACGGTGACGGCTGCGTCTTCGATGTACCAGTGGGCCGACACCGAAAGTATTGCCTTCGGCTTCGGCAGGGTAGCACCGATCGATGCCCACCGCTGCGTATAAGGGTTGACCAGCAGCGCATTCATCGGATTCCCGTGCCCAATGAACAACGCTGGCATCCGCTCGGCCATTGTTGGATTGCTCGTCGTTACGCCGCCTTTTGCTCTTGGGTCGGCATCAGGCCTATTTGCTTCAGCATACCCATGAGATCGTAAAAAAGATTCTCTTCCACGATCTGACCTTGTTCGTTCCAGCGCGCAACGGTGCAGAAATCCACGTGGAAACTCTTGTTCGTGGGCTGGATCACCGTTCCGCCTGGCATCGTCATCGGACCTGTCATCGTTCCTCTGAAATCCGCCACAGTGCAGGTCCATTCGCCCTGAGCAATCTCCACTTTATAAGGATGATTAATCAGATGATTGTCGGGGAACGTCTTGAAAAATTTGATGGACTCCGCCTTGTGATTGTCGCGCCCTCTTGTCGGCTCGGCCTGACCAGGCCAAAAGACGGTGGTGTCCTTGGAATGCCGCTTTTCAAACGTATCCCAGTCCTGTGCGTTCCACGAATCGTCGAGTGTCCGCATGAGCTCAAGATTGTTCTGTGCCATGTGATCCTCCCAAAATATGCACCCGCAGAGGCTGCTCAAGCGCGTTCTAGCGATCAGTCTGCCGAGGCTCATTCTACATCCTGGCTCGCCCCTCCGCTCAAGCCACTAGAACGGAACGAGACTACCTCTTGAGAAGGCCGTCATCGGGGGATACTCTAAGGAGGCTCTTCGGGATGAGTGTCCAGCCATAGAGAGTCTTCCTACCGGATGCGCTCGCGGTTTGTTGAGAGTTGATGGAGGTGATGGAATGACGACTGGTTCGGGAATGTGCATAGCGGCAGCTTTATCCACAGTGGCCGTCGTCTTTCTAGCAACACAATTGATGGCACAGGTTGCGTCACTCGATCCGGCCAAGATGCCGACCATAGGCACGGTCGATGAACGATTTCAGTCCTACAACATCGAAATGGTGGAGGTCATCGGCGGAAGATTTTGGAAACCATACGGGAGCACCACGAACGAAAGTAAAGCGCAGGAGTCCGCCTCCCACGCGGGTTTCGCTCCGGCAGGCATAGATCCTAACCTCTATCAATATCGAGCGCCCATTGATCTTTCAAATCCGCGATTGCGAAAATTGGCAGCGGCGTTAAGTCCCGCATATGTGCGAGTCAGCGGCACGTGGGCCAATAGTGCCTATTTTCAGGATTCGGAAAATGCCGCCCCAGCAAATGCGCCATCGGGTTTCAGCGGAGTCCTAACGCGACAGGAATGGAAAGGTGTCATTGATTTTTCCCGTGTGGTGAATGCCGAGATCGTCACGTCGGTGGCAACCGGACCAGGACCCCGTGATGCGCAAGGCGTGTGGACCTCCGAGCAGGCTCGGGAATTGTTTGAGTACACAAAATCTGTTGGAGGACGAATCGCGGCAAGCGAATTCATGAATGAGCCGACATTTGCAGCGATGGGCGGCGCACCGAAAGGATACGATGCCGCAAGCTATGGCCGCGACGTCGCGGTGTTCCGTTCGTTCCTTCGGAAAACAGCGCCCGATACACTATTTCTCGGCCCAGGTTCAGTTGGCGAGGGACCGTTCGCGATACCGATGGCTGGCGGGGTATTGAAATCCGAAGACCTGCTCCACGCAGCCGGTCCGGTATTCGACGTTTTTTCGTACCATCTCTATGCCGCTATTTCGCAGCGGTGTGCAAGTATGGGCGCATCATCACAGACAATGGCAGCAGCGGCACTTTCTCAAGACTGGCTCTCGCGACCGGAAAAGATTGGCGCATTCTACGCGGACCTTCGAGACAAGTTCGCACCGGGCAAATCACTCTGGATTACGGAAACCGCCGATGCAGCCTGCGGTGGAAACCCCTGGGCGTCGACTTTTCTGGACACCTTCCGATATCTTGTTCAACATGCAAGCCTCGCCCAACGTGGGGTGAAAGTGATTATGCACAACACATTGGCATCAAGCGACTACGGCTTGTTGGACGAAAATACATTCGCACCACGCCCGAATTACTGGGCTGCTTTGCTTTGGCGACGCCTCATGGGTACGACAGTTCTCGATCCACAGATAGCATCAACTCCGAGTCTCTATGCTTATGCGCACTGTCTGCGGAACCATTCCGGTGGCGTCGCGCTCTTGGTCATCAATGCCGACGCACAACAAGTCCATGAAGTCACATTGGTCCCCGAGGCAGAGCGCTACACGCTGACTGCCAAGCAACTTCAAAGCAGAGAAGTGCAGCTCAACGGGAAGACTCTTCAGCTGAATAGCGATGGTGACGTTCCTGAATTCGTGGGTCAGCCAACGCCCTCAGGTCGCATCAGTTTCGCGCCGGCCAGTATTACGTTCCTGGCAATTCCCAACGCTAGCAACAGCAGTTGTCGCTAGCTCGTGACCCGACTCACGTTGTGGCGATTTGACTCAAGGAGACTACTTTCATGCGCGAGAAGAAGCCAACAGCGATCCTTGCAAGTCTAGCCACATTGCTTCCAGAGCTAGAGGCTGTCTATAAAGACATCCATGCCCACCCCGAATTGTCCATGCACGAGACACGAACCGCTCAGATTGCGGCGGATCATCTCAAGGCCATCGGCTTTGAGGTCACCACAGGAATCGGCAAGACGGGAGTTGTCGGTATATTGCGCAACGGAGAGGGCCCAACCTTAATGCTGCGCGCTGACATGGATGCGTTGCCCATCAAGGAAGCTACTGGACTCCCCTATGCGAGTACAGTTACAGCGACAGGCGCTGATGGTAAGACCGTGCCAGTGGCGCACTCTTGCGGGCACGACATGCACGTGGCGTGCTTGATTGGGGCGACCTCGCTGTTTTCCAAAAGCCGCGACAGCTGGCATGGAACGTTAATGCCAGTCTTTCAACCAGGGGAGGAGACGGCACAGGGCGCTCAAGCCATGATTGACGACGGGCTCTTCAAACGGTTTACGAAGCCCGATGTCGTACTCGGGCAACACGTCATGAGCTTGCCATCCGGGCACCTCGATTGGCGTACAGGAGTTGTGACCTCCGCTGCTGACAGCCTGCAAATTCGTTTGTTTGGGCGTGGTGCGCATGGCTCGATGCCAGAGGCGAGCATCGATCCCGTTGTCATGGCCGCCTCTACCGTCATGAGGCTGCAAACCATCGTCTCGCGGGAAGTCGCTCCAACAGATTCCGCCGTGGTGACGATTGGGGCGCTGCAGGCGGGCACGAAAGAGAATGTTATTCCTGACGAGGCGATTATCAAGTTAAACGTGCGCACCTTTGATGAGGGGGTCCGGAAACATGTGCTAGCAGCGATTGAACGAATTGTGAATGCCGAAGCAGCAGCTTCAGGTGCGCCGAAGCTACCGGAGATCACTCCACTGGACCGCTATTCATTGGTAACAAACGATGTCGATGCGACAAAGAAGGTCGTTGACGCGTTTCGCCAAAACTTCCCTGACGGCTCCGTAGAGCAAACTAAACCTTCGATGGCGAGCGAGGATTTCGGATGCTTTGGGGCGGAGTGGCACGCTCCGGCGGTGTTCTGGTTCTTTGGCGGTGACGATCCTGAGGTATATGACAAGGCGAAGAAGGATGGCACGCTCAATTCGCTGCCGACCAACCACAATCCGCGCTTTGCACCGGTGATCCACCCAACTCTGGAGACCGGTGTGAAGGCCCTGGTTGTTGCGGCGTATGCATGGTTGGCCTCGTGAACAGCATCCTGATGCACGGGCATCAACTAGCGGGTCCCTTCTTGAATGCAGTGGATCTGCTTGGCACATTCGTTTTCGCACTCAGCGGCGCGGCAGCGGGTGTCAAAAGCCGTTTCGATCTGTTCGGTCTAATGGCACTCTCGTTCGCGGCCGGTAATGCCGGTGGGATCACACGAGATGTGCTGATTGGTGCGGTGCCACCAGCGGCCATCAGCGACTGGCGCTATCTCGGGGTCTCTCTTCTGGCAGGATTGGTGACGTTCTTCTGGTATCCCAACATCGATAAACGTCGCAGGCTGGTGTTGTTATTCGACGCCGCGGGACTCGGCCTGTTTGCCGTCGCCGGCACACAAAAGGCGCTCATCGCGGGACTCAATCCGGTGATGGCGATTTTTATGGGAGTGCTAACCGGGATTGGTGGTGGCATATTGCGCGATGTGCTTGTCAACCAAACGCCGACAGTGCTCGAGGCAGATATTTATGCTGTTGCTGCCCTAGCCGCGGGCGTCGTAGTCGTGATCGGATATGAATTGCATTACCCGGCTTTTGTGGTGTTGACCGTGGGCGCACTACTTTGCTTCTGGCTGCGAGTCATGGCGTTATACCGAGGATGGCATTTGCCCATCGCCCAGTCGCAGAATCGGCGGGACTGAATCATCGTTGGCTACGTCGCTTAAGAGTTTGAGCCAGAGAAGCGAGTTTTCCGATCTAGGAGCTTGTCGGCTAAGGGCTTTACCCTAGCACAGGTCGGCTTGTAGGAAGTTTCACCATCGGTACTGGGAAACGCGCATCTCGTCGTTCATCGATCAGTGAATGCAAACGCACCACTCCGAAGAGCCTGTCTGCGGAAGGCTGGGTCGTCGTGAGCCGATACGAAGACGATCGGGATGCGGCACTGAGCCGTGGCGAGTTGTTGCTGTAGTTCCAGGCCGCTCATCCCGGGCAAACGCAGATCGAGAATCAAACAATCCGGCCTGCGTTCACGACAAGACCGAAGGAACTCCTCTGCAGAAGGGAAGGTCTCGGATTCAAAGCCAGCAGATATGACGAGTCTACCTATCGCTCGGCACACCGCTTTTTCGTCGTCTACGATGGCTACCAACCTGCGTTCTCTCACAGGGCTCTCTTTTTGACTCAAGTGACTAGGATCGCATGCATTCACAGATTTGCTATAGGACTTCAGTCCTATGCCAATCCGGCCAAAGGCCGAAAGTGGCTAGTCTTCGGCTTAACCTGAATCTCTGCCCGCAAATGAGTTTGAAACACTAGGCAGTTTTCGGCGAGGTTGTCCTCCAGTCTGTTCCCCAACTCCGAGCTGCTGTTAGCACAAACTCCTCCCGCTGGTTTCCGCTTCTGGGGCCGACGATGCCGCCGCTTCGCTGACCGTAAATGCGAGAGATCAAAACGGACGACAAGATCGCCAGTGAGCAGCGTCTGCAGCGGGGACGCACTCTTGCGTTCCATCAACCCGGGGCGTTTCCCGAGCGATGCCCACGGATGACTTGCTCCACCAATTCTTCGCCGAACCGTCTGGTAAACGGGCCCGAGCCCAATAAAAAGCGATAATAGATCGCGCCAAAGATCGCGTCGTTCAGCAGGTCAGGTTCTGTATCTGACCGCAATTCGCCTGCATTCTTGCCCCGCTGCAGATCGGCGATGGTAGCGCTCCGCCGAGGACTAACCCATCGGTCGAAGAACGCCTGACGTATAGCTGGCTCGCTCTGGCCCTCGGCGATCAGCCCGGCCACGATCTTGCCAAACGGCCCGTTGAAAGCGTCAATCAAGCGCCGCACCCGAAGGCGCAGAGACTCTTCCGCGGTCAGGACCGTCGGCTTCTCCAGGTTGGGAGCCATCCGCTCGCAGAGCATGGCCAACACCAAGGTTGCCTTGGTCGGCCACCATTTATAAAGGGTGGGTTTGCCGACCCTGGCCCGCTTGGCGACCTCTTCTATGGTCAAGTCTCGGACTGACTTTTCCTGAAGCAAGGTATAGACCGCCTCCACGATGGCGGAATGCGATTCCGCCATTTCACTTGGTGGCCGGCCTTTGCGCGCAGCGGGAAGCACGTTCTTCTTCATAGAGCTAAGTGTAAAACGGAACGTATCGTAAATTCAATTGACATTGGTAACGCTTTTATTATAAAACGGAACGTAAAGTAAATTAAATGATCCGGTCAGATATCTGACTCAAACCAGTATCACCGCAAAAGGAGAATGCAATGAATAATCAAGTGCGTCCTTACGAACCGCTGACTTCCCAAAATGCGGCGCTCGTCCTCGTCGATCATCAGGTCGGTCTCATGACGGGGGTCCGTGACTATTCCACGGGCGAGCTGAAACACAATGTAGTAGCCCTGGCCAAAGCTGCAAAAGCGTTGAAACTTCCGATCGTCGTTGCCACGACGGCGCGCGACAGCATGTGGGGTCCGACAATCCCCGAACTCGTGGAGGCTCTTCCGGGCATTGAGATCATCGATCGCTCGTCGGTCAATGCATTCGACGATGCGCGCGTGACTCGCGCCATCGAGGCGACTGGCCGCAAAAAGCTCATCTTCGCCGGCATCTCGCTCGAAGTCTGCGCGGCTTTTCCGGCCATGACAGCCGTGGCAAAGGGGCTCGACGCTTATGTGGCGGTCGACGCTTCAGGCACATTTAGCGAAACCAAGCGGCAGGCTGGGATCCTGCGCATGCTACAGGCGGGCGTTATTATCTCGGACTATGCAACCTTGATGGTGGAGATCCTCAAGGACAATGCGCGACCGGAGGCTGGCGAGGTATACGCGGCCATGGATATGGGCTGGGCCAAGCTCGTCGGCCAGATCGCCCAGGCCTTCGGAAAGTAAGTGGGACTGTTCTCCGGGTTACGTGCCTCCACGAGTCAGAAGTCTTAGTGCTGTATCTGAGGCGCCCCGAGCGAAGAGCTGAGAGTTGAGACGCTGTGGAGGGGCGCTTCAGATACAGCGACTTGAAGGAAGCCGGCCCGGGGGACTATGGGATTTGTATCTGTATGAGCCGGTCTTGATCGTTTGCATGTTTGCCGTTGCGGTCAGGGCGCTTGGGTTTCAGTTGCGGGTCGCAGAGAGAAGGGGCATGGGGCGGCGTATGGGAGAGTGGGAATCGCACTACCATACTGCGTCCCGAAAAATGCGAGACACAGAACCGGTGTGCGCGCCGGAGCAGGAGCGAGATTCGAGACTGGGAATGTGGATTCATGCAGTGCATCGGCTGAGATGAGGCGGGGATCGGAGGAGGAGTTGCGAGGCGGAGAGACGCTCGACAACCTCCATGGTTCCGCCGCAAAGCGGACATTGCCACAGCGAGTAAACGGGTAGTACGGACGAGGTGTCGCGTGCTACTGGCTGGCCGGATTGCTGGAGCAATCGGAAACAGAGCGGAAGGAGTTTTGCTCGCTGCCGGTTCGCGAGGAAGCCGAAGTTGCGGATGCGCACAAACCCTCGCGGCAGCAGGTGCAGCAGGAAGCGGCGCAAGAACTCTTCGACCGCCAGAGTCATGACCCTCTTTTTATTGCCGTGGGCGGAGTCACGCCAGCGAAAGGTTACGTTGCCCTCGGAGAGCGCAACCAACCTGCTGTTGGAGATAGCGACGCGGTGGGTGTAAGCGCCGAGATAGAGCAGCACATGTTCTGGGCCGCCGAAAGGACTTTTGGAGTAGACCACCCAGTCGTGACGGAACAGCGCCCGCAGCCACGAAGCGAAGGCGCGGGGTTCCGCAAGCGGTAAGAGATGTCCGTGGAACTGGAGTGCGCCGGTCTGAAAGGCGGTCTTGAGTCCGGCCACAAACTTGCCGCGAAAGACACGGCTGAGCACTTTGACGGGCAGGAAGAAGGAACGGCGCGTGGATATCCAGCGGGAGTGATTCGGAGCGAGGCCGCCAGCGGCCAGCACACAGTGAACATGGGGATGATGCTGCAGTCGCTGGTCCCAAGTGTGGAGCACGCTGAAGAAGCCGATTTCGGCTCCCAGGTGCCGGGGATCGCGAGCGATCTCCAGCAGAGTGGCAGCGCTGGTGTGAAAGAGTAGGTTGTAGATCACCCGTTTGTTCTGCAGCGCGAGCGGCGCTAGTTCCCGCGGCAGCGTGAAGACAACGTGCACGTAGCGGGTGGGCAGCAACTCCCGTTCCCGCGCCTGCAGCCAGCGGTGGCGGGCGTTGCCCTGGCATCGGGGACAATGCCGGTTACGACACGAGTTGTACGAGATGGCAGTATGTCCGCAATCTGTGCACTGATCGCGATGTCCACCCAGCGCTGCGGTACGGCAGCGTGTGATGGCGAGCAACACCTTTTCGTGTTGGCCGTTAATCCACTTGCGACTGCGTTCAATGAAGGACTGTCCTGCACAGCGAACGATGTCGGCCACCTCCAGAAGCGGCCGGTTCATGCGTTCTGCGTCTGTTCTCCTTCTCCTCGGATCGTGAGTGTATCCAGCGGACTGCCGGTGGCACTGAGATGGCGCCGGGACAGATGCAGATAGATCGTCGTTTCCTCCAGATCGCGATGCCCCAGCAGCATCTGGATGGTTCTCAGGTCAGCACCGGCTTCGAGCAGGTGCGTGGCAAAGCAGTGGCGCAGAGTGTGGGGATGGATCCGCTTGTGTTCAAGACCGGCGCGTTCGGCGGCCTGCTGGCAGGCGTTCCAGAGAACCTTGGTGGAGACCGGATGACTCGCCGTATGCGATCGGTTGCCGGGAAACAGCCAATCGGTGGGCTTGCGTTTCAGCCCGCGCCAGTAGATGCGCAGAGCATCGAGCAGCTTCGGGCTGAGCATGACATCGCGGTCCTTGCGGCCCTTGCCGCCCCGAATATGAATGACCATGCGCCGACTGTCGATATCGCTGATCTTCAGGTGCGCGACTTCTGCGCGACGTGCGCCGGTGGCATACAGCGTCATCAGCAGGATGCGATGAAAGGGAAACTCTGCCGCGTCGATCAGACGTGCGACTTCTTCCTGGCTCAGCACCTGCGGCAAGTGCAGCACCTTCTTCGGGTAAGGCGTCTCCGCAATGCTCCAGTTTCTCTTTAACACGTGAATATAGAAGAAGCGTAAGGCGGCCAAGCGCACGATCACGGTGTTCGGGCTGAGCTTCAACTCCGTGAAAAGCATCGCCTGGTACTGGCGGATGTGTTCGGGACCGAGCTGATCGGGCGGACGATGGAAGTACTGGCTGAAGTGCTCAACCCCGTGGATATATGACTCAATCGTGGTCGTGGCGAAGTTACGGCGTCGCAACTCCTCCAGCATGATCTGGTGTAAATGTGTCACAGAGATTTCCTCCTCTGCGACAACCTAGCTCAGATCACCTCGACCGTTGGCTCAGCAACACGCGAACGCGTCCGCCGCAAAGCGGCTTAGTTGTGTGCTGGGCATGCTCAGTAACTAGGAGGTGAAAGTCCTCTGGCCGACCTGATGGAGGTGAAGGCCTAGTGATGATGCAAGGGCTATCGCCGTGAGGCGAGGTCCGAAGGAAGC